>BNJV01000711.1_pt1 | contig 374968 bp, 398 predicted proteins | sample 8540591 | NCBI WGS metagenome assembly BNJV01 (sample SAMD00202457, study PRJDB9452) | human saliva metagenome | host: Homo sapiens
CAAAAAAACACTAGTCAGATATCTATAAATTCTACAGTGCTGGTTGGGGGTGCGAAAGACCCCGAAGCTATGAAGCTCTTCACTGTTCATAAAAAGCGCGTATTCCCGTCATGCCACCTCAAAAACTCGAATCGCTAAAATATTCTTTTCTCTTTAGGCCGCCGCACTGAAGATATAAATGAAGGGTTCCCATACATCGAACTGTGTGGAAACCCTTCAAGATCCTGTGGTAAACGGGAATAGTAAACCCTATACTACGGTAATCGCGCCCTGGTTTTTCTTGCCCCGACGCACGATTGCATACTTACCGTGCAAAAGCTGCTCAGATGAGATCAGGGCATCTTCACCTTGAACCTTCACACCATTGACAGATGCGCCGCCTTCTTTCAGGATACGTCGCGCCTCAGACTTGGAAGAGGCAAAACCAAGCTCCGTAAGCGCAGTAATCAGATCCAGCCGATCCGAAGAGAGCTCAACCGAAGGCAGCTCATCCATTACAGCCTGAAGAGTGCTCTCGTCCAAGGACGCAAAGTCTCCCTTGCCAAAAAGAGCTTCCGAAGCCGCTATGGCCTGTTCCGTAGGCTCAACACCGTGAACAAGGGTCGTAACCTCATAAGCAAGCCGTTTCTGTGCTTCACGCTTGTACGCTTCGGCTTCGACCTTATGCTCGTATTCGCCAATCTCCGCACGAGTCAAGAAAGTGAAGACCTTCAAACGATCTATTACATCCGCATCAGCGGTATTAGCCAGAACTGGTAAAAAGCATATGGAGAACACATCTCGGGGTTCAGCCAAATTGCGTTGCCTTCACTCTTACCAAACTTCGTGCCATCAGAGTTTGTAATCAGAGGGGTTCCAATAGCATGAACGGTTTTTCCCTCGACCTTGCGAATCAGCTCGGTGCCGCTGGTGAGATTACCCCACTGGTCAGAACCACCGGTTTGCAAAGTGCATCCGTACTGACGGTTAAGCTCAAGATAATCCAAGCCCTGCAAGATTTGGTACGAGAACTCAGTGTAAGAAATTCCTTCTTCAGAGTTTAGGCGTTTAGCAACAATTTCCTTCTTGACCATCGTACCCACACGAAAATGCTTACCAATATCGCGCAAGAAATCGATAGCCGAAAGCTGCCCGCCCCAATCCAAATTATTCACCATACGAGCCGCATTCTCGCCCTCAAACGAAAGAAAACGCTCAATCTGAGACCGTAGAGATTGAACCCAATCAGCAACGACTTCTCGGGAGTTAAGTACGCGCTCCGATGTCTGCCGGGGGTCTCCGATCAGACCAGTAAAACCGCCCACCAGACCTAGGGGGTAGTGCCCGGCAAGTTGCAGACGACGCATTACCAAAAGCTGCACAAGGTGCCCCAAATGTAAGGATGCGGCGGTAGGGTCGTACCCGGTATAGAATGTAAGCTTTTCATCGCTCAATGCTTTTTCGAGTGCCTCTTCGTCAGTACTCACATGCACGAGTCCGCGCCATTTGAGCTCCTGCCAGATGTTCTCGAACGTGTCGTCATTGTGCTGCGCATTAAGGATGCCGGCAGACATGGTTCTCTATGTTCTCCGTTCCATGACATACGGTGTAAAAATATTTGATGCGCAGAATACAGCCTGCACATAGTAAGTACACCCAGGATTGATAGTTATAGCCTAGCACTACGTCGCTACCTGCGATACATGCCAACACTACTTACGGGTCTACTTTACGACTGGGCAGATCCGACTGCTTCAGCACCTAGACCTGCGGGCATTGAGGTTCCTACCAGATGAAGCCGCTGTGTGGGGCGAGTCATTGATACGTATAGATCACCTACAGCACCTTGTGCATCGTCAAGAAGCTGCTGCGGTTCCACGATGATGACAACATCAAACTCAAGCCCTTTAGCTTCCCAAGGAGTCAAGACAAGAACCTGATTTTCGACGGCATCCTCAGCGGTTCCTGTACGATCCGCATGTGTTTCCATAACTGCACGCGCCACCTGTGTGTACTGGGCGGGGGAACAGACTACTCCGATAAGAGCCCCATCTCCTAGGGCAACCTCATCACTCACGCGCTGGACAGTCTCAGCAACCACGTGTTCCGGGGGCACCCGATGGATAAAAGGTGCCCATTGTCCTTCACGCACAGCACGAGGTGCTGACACTTCATACCCGGCTTCGCGTGCAACGGCGGCCGCCGCATCCGCAATTTGTGCCGGGGTACGGTAGTTAATCGTCAATTCATCAAGAGTAAACCGTTCCCCCACAAAAGGTTCAAGAGCCTGAGACCACGATGAAGCGGCAGAGGCTGAAGATGCCTGCGCAATATCTCCCACTACCGTAAACGATTTCATGGGGCATCGTCGCATCAGCAACGCCATTGCATAAGCGAAAGCTCTTGCGCTTCATCCACAACAATATGCCCATAGGCCCAGGTGCGATCCGCCTGTGCCGCAGCTGCAGCAGTCATACGATTGATACCTACCTCGTTGAGAGCGGCGATCTGCTCGGCCGTAACAACGCCGTCTGCACCAATATCGGCGAGTGTCTGATGCACATTCTCAAGTGCTTTTGACGCATTCTCAAGGTTAGCTCGATGCTCAGCCTCTGCGCGCGCTGCTGCTGCCGCACCCGTGACCCGGGAGAAATCACCGAGAAGCTCCGCAGCTTCATCCAGTAAAGGAACATCAGCCTCAGTCAAAGGAGCATCGGCAGGGCGTTTGAGAAGTTCCCTTTCTGCCTCAGTAAAATTCTGAGTTGCGGACTCTAGATATTGCTGTTTCGAGAACAGGGAACGCACCAGCGTTTCAGGTGAAAGCGGCATCCAGGCAAGGTTAAGAGCACGTCGTACATCCAAAGAAGCACGCACATCATCTTGTAAATAAGGGCGGTCCACAATGCGACCGGCGGCTTTATTAAGCTGATCGTCCAGCACGCTCGTCAGTTCCTTAAGCAAAATTTTGACGAACGTCTCGCGAGCTTCATTATGTGGTTTTCCAGTAGCACGAGCCCGAGAACGTGCTGAACGTACCATCTGTGGAGTAAGAACAACATCAGTGCCCTCAACGTTGAGGCGCTGTTCCCGCTCAGGAACTTTTTGGCGATCTTCAACTGCTTTCTTGATTACCTCTACCATGCGCAAATCACCCTTAAGCGCAGCGATACGACGATCGTGCTCGGGTACAGTGCGAAGCCCAGGGTACAGTGTTGCCAAGGAAGCCATGACCACTCCGGTTTCGCCCAGAGAAGGCAGAACACGCTCAATGTACCACATGAATGAATGCGACGGTCCCTACCACTAATACACCCGCTTTAGCGAGGCGTTCTCGATTTGTATACAGCAAATATGCCGCACGATGCAGAGCAACTGCAGTTTTACCGGTACCCGGCCCGCCCTGAACAACCCGAACGCCGGGCAGCTCGGAACGAATAATCGCATCCTGCTCGGCTTGGATGGTTGCGACGATATCATTCATCCGCCCGGTACGTTTCTTATTTAAAGCCGCGAGAAGCGCACCTTCACCATGCAAAGTGTCGCTATCCTGAAGCAACTCGGGAGTCGAACACCTCATCTTCGATGTTGGTGACGGTACGTCCCTCTAGCATCAGATGCCGCCGACGTCGAACCCCTAACGGATTAAACGCCGTAGCCTGATAGAACGTGCCGGCCTCGGGGGCACGCCAATCCATCAAAAGCCGCTTCTGGTCGCTATCCATAATTCCTAAACGGCCGATATACCGAACCTCATCGGCTCCGTCTTTTGTAAGGTCAAGACGGCCAAAAACAAGCCGCGCATCCACTGCGTTAAGCTGGGCCAGGCGATCTTCGTAATGGGTGGCAAAAGAGTCCCGTTCGGAACGGTTTTGATGCCCACCAACCGCCTGATTCTTGCGAACATCCGCGAGTTTTTGTGAGGTTTCTTCCCGTAAATCATCTAGTCGTGCATAGATTTTTGCAACATGTTCGCGTTCTTGGGCAAGCTGCTGCGCAAAGACACGTGTAGCAACATTCTCGGAAACATTCTTAGATGTTTCTGCGGGCATAAAAACTCCTTTAACGGCATAACGCCGATTAACTCACGATTTACGGCGATGCCGAAAACAGAGTATCTATTTTACAGGGTTATATGCACGCTCAAAAGCTATGTCTATATGCTTTGAGGCAGGACGTTACTCAGAAACTACACTTAAAGTTTCTACTCGGTATTGCGCCAGAGCTTCACGCCCGCCCAAGCCTTTGAGCTCCAAGAGAGTGCCAATTCCTGCTACTTTCAGCTCCGCACGTTCAATAAGCTTCGCGGCAGCCATCAGCGTGCCACCGGTTGCCAAGATATCGTCGAGTAGAAGCACGCGGGTTCCCGGTGCGAAATCATGACTGTGAATCTCGATAGCTGCAGTACCATACTCAAGCTCATATTCCTCGCGGTATGTTTCACGGGGCAGCTTACCGGCCTTACGTACCGTCATAATGCCTTTGCCGGAGGCATAAGCAAGCGCTGAAGCCATAAGAAAACCACGGGCTTCTACACCAGCGACAACGTCATAAGTACCTTCAAAAAGCCGTGCTATCTCGTCAATAGATGCTTTAAAAACCTCAGCGTTTGCAAAGAGAGTGGTGACGTCGTAGAACAGGATTCCCTGATGTGGGTAATCCTGAATGGTTGCGCATGCCGCCGGAATAAGCTCTTGCATGGATGCGAGCGCAGAAACGTTCATTACTCTCTCTTTCGGAGGTCAGCGGGTTTTGGGATCAGTCGATGTATGTTCGCCGCAGAATTAATGCGGCACGGTGGCTTTGACAGCCTCAAGAATTCTACCTTTTTTTCGATAAACATGGCACGTAGTTCATGTTTTAAAGGATTTTTTTCCAGTGGGCCCCAACGGCATGGAATCTACAATTCGATAATGGCGCGGATACTTATAGGCAGCGAGTTTCTCACGCGCGAGAGTATCTAATTCTTGAATCAGCGATTCATCATCCTTGTGCCCGCGAGAGACGACAACAGCTGTAATCTCCTCGCCAACAAGCGCATCATCAAGACCAATAACGGCAACGGCTCGAACCTGCGGATGCGCTTGAAGAACATCCTCTATTTCACGAGGATAAACGGAATACCCATTACGCAGCACCATGTCTTTAATGCGGTCCACAATATAAATATTGCCGTTGTTATCCAGACGAGCTATATCTCCGGTGGCAAACCATGTACCGTCGAAAACCTCGTCCGTAGCCTGAGGGTTATTCCAGTATCCCGCCATGATATTTTCGCCCGAAACCCAAAGCTGCCCATGAGTTCCTGCAGGTAAAGATCGACCTTCATCGTCACGTATCTGCACCTGCACTCCCGGAAGCACACGTCCGACGGAGCCAGTTACGTGCCCAAACTGGGCCTGATTAAAACTGACAACTGGTGAGGTTTCGCTCAGCCCATACCCTTCATATATAGGACAGGAAATTAACGCATCAAATGCACTGTGCGCAGATGCGGGCAGGGGCGAGCCTCCAGAAATACCATATCGGATGCGTCCTTTCAGCTGGCGAGCGTTAGACGGGTTTTCTTCGAGTGCGGCTATAAGCGCAGCATACATACTGGGTACTGCTGCAAGAACCGTCACATCAGCTTGGTCGATGAGTTTGATTGCCTTTTCGGGAGTGAACCTTGGCAAAAGAGCGATGGTTGAGCCAGCAGCGCATGCCGCGTTGAGGGTGACTGTTTGCCCAAATGCATGAAAAAGAGGTAAGCCACCAAAAATAATATCTTCAGCGGTAAATCCGAACACTTGAGCACAGCTTTGGGCATTACTCAGAATATTAGCGTGCGTTAGGGTCGCACCCTTGGGCTTTCCTGTGGTTCCCGAGGTATAGAGAATAAGCGCCGGGTCCGCCGGGCTTACGGGGCATAATTTGAGTTCTGGTTCAGACGGATGGTCTGTTCCAAAGGGAGCTAATGAAGATTGAGGGTCTGCACTCGTGCCGCCTAATATCTCAAGATGCACGGTTCCGTCACACACGAGGGGCACTTGGTGTGCTTCAGCTGCTAGGCGGGTTCCTTCCCAGGCAAAGAGCACGGTAGCGCCGCTATCCTGCAGATGATGTTCAAGCTCGGCACCACTCAGCAGAGGATTTAACGGAACACAGAGAGCACCGCTTGCCAGAATGCCATAGTATAGAGCGGGCATCAGGGGAACATTAGGCAAAGAGAGCGCTACTCGATCGCCTTCCTTCACACCACATTTTCGCAGATGTGTCTGTACCCGAGCCGCCGCCTGCCCCAGTTGTCGATATGTCACCGTAGCGATATTCGAGGAGGCTGAAAATACTAGCGCTGGAGTGTTCTCGTGTATGCGGCTTGCGAGCAGACGTGCAATATTGTGCGATGTTGCCGGTTCAGGGGCGGAGGCATTCTCAACAGTAACGGGCATCGTTTCTTTATTCCTGTTGTATGTTCTTGCGTAGCATGAAAAAGCTCTAACTCGGGGTAGTGCTAACAGCACAATATGGCGTTTGTTTAGCCTTCTCCATTCTAAACCCGTCAATCTCAGGCAAAGTTTACAGCATACCTATAAACCGAGCTTTTTACCTGTCACATTTATTCAACAAATTTGTATTCTGATGAATTCATAATAGTATTTACGAATAAATCAAAATAAACGATAATCTCTCATGCAGGAAGCCTCCATGACCGATAACTTTTCAACATCATCTCAGGTCTCCCCCGAACTAAAAGACCAAGAGCTCGAATTCCTCAATTCGATCTTCGACCTTGCCCGCAATAATAAGCCTATTGCGCTCCAGTCGCTCCTCGATCAAGGCATACCGGTAAATCTCACAAACTCCCACGGAGACACCCTCCTCATCCTTGCCGCTTACCATGAGCATGAAGAAATCGTGCGCGTTCTTCTCAAAGCGGGCGCAGACCCAGATCGTCTCAATGACCGTGGGCAAACGGCGTTAGTCTGCGCGGTATTCCGCGATAACCTCACTATCTCTCAGTTGCTTCTTGATGCTGGCGCCAATGCGTCTTTAGGTACACAAACCCCTGCGGATGTTGCCCGGTTCTTCGACCTACCACGTATGCAAGAACTTCTTGCTACGGCAGCATCAACCGCTGAATAGCACAGAGGCAGTGGGAACAAACCGGCACAGGCTCAATTTTGCGCCCACCGCCTCGTGCAAACCATAGCTTTACACGGCATTCAACGTATCTGAATATTCAATAAAGTCTTTTATTAGTTTGTAGACCATGCCAAGAAACTAGCTGCAAGTTCCTGTCCACCAGCAGGATCGCGGGATATTACCATTACGGTATCGTCTCCAGCTATTGTGCCAAGAATTGCCTCTAAGCCGCTCTGATCGATAGAGGACGCTAGGAATTGCGCGGCACCGGGTGGGGTACGCAAAACCGCAATATTGCCCGAGCCTTCCGCCGTGATAAGCAGCTCTTTAAAGAGCGAAATCATGCGTGCATCGGGAGCTGCCCCTCCCCCCACGACGCGCAGGATAGTTTGGAACAGCATATATGAGACCAGCACCCTCATCACGAATACGTTCAGCACCAATTTCCACAAGATCACGTGAGAGCGTAGCCTGAGTAACTTTCATACCGTCATCAGTAAGATATTGCGCCAGCTCAGCCTGAGAACGTACACGGCGGGTCTGCAACAATTCCACGATACGTGCCTGACGCGCGATTTTTGTCGAGGGGAAAGGCATTTTGTCTTCTACTTCCTTCGGTTCCAACCACAGGTTGAGTCTAGTCACGGACCCCACGAGGTACCGCACCGCTCTCAATACTCAAAGATAATACATATACACATAATTATGCGACCTAAATATCGATTATGCGCAACTTTATTTGAAAACTTTTACGTTTCTAGCATACTTTGTGGACTTTATATCCTCTATTCCCGCATACAAAAGCGGAACCTGACCTCGCATATTCTACAAGGTCAGGTTCCGCCTACTACTGTGCTACTTTTGCCGCGACTCTACATCGTCCTGTGAAGATTCTTCCTCAACGATGTAGCCCTCATCGTCCTCTTCATAGTCGTCAGATTCCTCGAATCCGTCGACATCTACATAATCAACACGAGAGCGGCGATTAGACCATATGCCAAAGGCGCATCCACCGATCAACACAACAAGAGCTAGCGCAAAACTACCCCAGCCAACGAGGTACTGCTGACCTACACTGCCCTGCTCAATCGCTTTAACGCTTCCTTTTTCACCGGTACGCACAACCTCAATCTGGTGGTCAGAGGTCTCTGCGACTAAAGCACTTACCTCACGGGGGAAATCCTGCGCATAGGTTCCAGTCTGCGTACCACGGAAATCGATATTTTCACCCGCATGGACCTCATAGGTGTCCTTCAGGTTTGAGCGATATTTCATGCCGTCGATGCGGTTATCCTTCGGCAGATTACCCTTATATTGCGCTACATTCGAGTCTGTTTCTAAATCGGGGGTCAAATCAACGTAGCTGCCTTCAATAACCCAGCTTTTGCCCTCGTATTCCGCGTCCTGATTCGCGGAGAAAAGCGCACGAACACCCACAACGCACAGAACGATTGCGACCACGATAGCCAGAAGTACGCTAAATACCGATACCCAGTTGATGTGGGGTCGTTCTTCGTAGTATTCATCGTCGGCATCGCTCATGCCGAAAAAATCATCCCTGGATTCTTCAGTACCCTCGTAATCGACGTCTTCGTATTCGTCATCACGCTGTGTCATGCGCTCTCCTTATCGTGTTTCCTGTACTAGGGTACCGGTGCCTTAGCTTTACGGAAAGTTAAGACGTGATAGAACCTTCACAGAGTGACGATTTTCTAACGCTCACCTACAGCTTGGCAAGTACATGACTCGTATGAATACATAGCTAACGCCCCTTCTGATCCGTGTAACGGCGAAGGGGCGCTAGTTATGAACTATGCCATAGTGCGTCTACACACGCGCCACAGCCCCAAAGCGTTCCGCGGCAACAGCAACCGCTGCCTCACGCGAAGCGCTTGCTTCTTCAGCAGTGAGCGTGCGATCAGGTGCGCGGAAGCGCATAGCAAACGCCAATGATTTTTACCGCTCTCGACACCCTGACCACGATAATCATCGAAGACTCGCAAATCTTCGAGCAATTCCCCGGCGCCATCACGAAGAGCCTGAGCTACCTCAGAAGCAGGAATATCCTCATCGACCACAAGAGCAACATCCTGAGTAGCTGCCGGATAACCGTAAATAGGCGATGCCTGAGGCACACCCCAGCGGGAAGCAAACAGTTCAGTAAAGTTCACCTCAAAAGCACAGGTACGTTCAGGGAGATTCTCAGTCTGCAGGAGCTTCGGATGCAGCTCGCCAGCATAACCGATAGTTTGTCCGTCCTGTGTGCGGAGCTGCGCAGTTCGTCCAGGATGGAATGCCTGATGGGTTCCTTGGGCAATCACAATCTCAACACCTAAAACATCCGCTATGAGGCGCGCCGCATCCAGCGCATCGCGCCAGTCATAGGCACGAGCCTGAGTGCTAGGCATTGGCTCGTGCTCAGCACCAGCAAACAGGCCACTAAAATACACAGGCTGCTCGGGGATACCCGCATTCAAATCCGCAAGAACCTCATCACTGGGCCGTTCACCCAAAGGAGGGATACTAGCGGACCCCTGTCGTTCACCAGGAATAAAAACGCGGCCAGCTTCAAAAATCTTCAAGTTTTTGAAACCGCGCGAGAGATTCCGCTGCAAAACCTCTGTTAAACCGGGCAGGAGCGAGCGACGCAGCCATCCCTCAGCAGAAGAAATTGGGTTCGCTAACCGTACCGAGTTCACTTTTTCGCCGGCGGTTGGCGAAGACCAAAGATTATTCGCTTCCTCCGAGACGAAGGGATAAGCGAAAACCTCGGTCAACCCAGCTGCCGCGAGCGCATTAGCAGCTCGCCGACGGGCGGCTTGTTCTGGGGTATATCCGTGACCTGCGGGAGCGACGGGTAGAGTGTACGGAATATTCTCGTATCCATCCAAACGAGCAATTTCTTCCGCTAGATCTTCCGGAGCCAGCAAATCATTACGCCACGAAGGAGCTTTTACGGTGTATCCCGTCGCGGTCGCCTCAACCTCACATCCTATTTCTGTGAGAGTATTGACGATCTGTTCGGGTGAGTACTCCACCCCGATACGGTTCGCCACGTAATCCCGGGGAAGGTCGATGACCACCGGCTCGCGAGAAATCACGACATCGGTCACCCCCGCATCTGCAACTCCTGCTGCGAGCTCGACAAGCAGCTCAACTGCACGCTGGGCAGCCGCTGGCTGAAGTTTCGTATCTACCCCGCGTTCAAACGCTTAGACGCTTCAGAGATAAGCTTATGACGGCGCGCGGTACGCGCAATGGAAACTTCATCAAAGCGTGCCGCCTCAATCAGAATATTCTTTGTCTCGGTCGTGACCTCGGTAGAAGCACCACCCATGACACCAGCAAGGCCGATAACGCCAGAATCATCGGTAATCACAATGTCCTCTGGATGCAAGTCGCGTTCAACGCCGTCCAAAGTCGTCAGCTTCTCCCCTGCGACTGCTCGGCGCACCACGATTTCTCCCTGTACCTTATCGGCATCATAGAAGTGCAGCGGCTGACCAGTCTCAAGCATCACGTAATTGGAAATATCAACCGGCAGCGAGATAGAACGCACACCCGCTAAGCGCAAGCGTGAAGCCATCCACGTGGGTACTGGCGCGGTTGCATCCACACCATTAACCTGGCGCATGGTGAAGCGTACAGTTGCCGGGTTATCGTGAATTGGCGTGGAATCCTCTAGACGTACCGAGATGCCTTCAGAGTTAGCCTTGGGGGCGCGAGCGCCGTATTCCAGAACGAAGTCGTTAAAAGAAGTTCCGGTCGCATGCGCATATTCACGGGCAATACCGCGAATCGAAAACGCATATCCGCGGTCAGGAGTCACATTAACCTCTGCTGCTTCGTCATGCAGACCCAAAAGTTCCAACGCATCGGAACCAAGTTCCGGGTCAAGACCCAGCGTAGAGAGTACCAAAATACCGCCGTGATCTTCACCGATCCCCAGCTCTCGGGTAGAAGCAATCATACCGGCAGATTTGTGCCCATAGGTTTTACGGGCGGTAATGGTAAAGTTTCCGGGCAGTACGGCACCAGGAAGAGTTACTACGACTTTGTCGCCGACCTTGAAGTTATGGGCACCGCAGATAATACCCTGCACGCCGGATTCTTCAATACCTTTGCCGGTGAGAGTCTGTGTTTGTCCTTCGGGAACTACACGCACCTGGCACCAATTCACGGTCTTGCCGTTGGAGTGAGTTTCGGGCTCCAGTGAAAGCACCTGACCGACCACGATGGGGCCGGAAATCTCATCGGTAGGACGATGCACATCCTCTTCCTCTAGACCTACCTTCACGAGAGTTGCAAGAACGTCCTCAGCCGAAGCATCCGCAGGGACAGGCGCAAATTCGCGCAGCCATGATAGGGGTATACGCATAGTGTCTAAATCTCCATCCCGAACTGTTCAGAGAAACGGATATCGCCCTCAATCATGTCGTGCATATCAAGGACATTATTACGGAACATGAGGGTACGCTCAATACCCATACCGAACGCAAAACCCGAATATACATTGGGATCAATACCTGCGGCACGTAAAACATTGGGATGCACCATGCCGCAACCGCCCCACTCAATCCACTGGGGTCCGCCTTTCGCGTGGGGGTGCCATAGGTCGAGCTCTGCAGAAGGCTCCGTGAAAGGGAAGAAGTTCGGACGCAAACGAATCTTCGCGTCCTCACCGAACATTGCACGCGCCATATATTCGAGAGTTCCCTTCAGATCAGCCATGGTCAGTCCCTTATCGACCGCCAAGCCTTCAATCTGATGGAATACCGGAGTATGTGTAGCGTCAAGCTCATCTGTGCGATAAACCTGACCAGGGCACACAATGTACAGTGGCAGCTCACGGGTAAGCATGGAACGCATCTGTACCGGGGAGGTATGGGTACGTAAAAGAAGATGCGTTTCTTTAGGCTCTACATAGAAAGTATCCTGCATCTCGCGTGCCGGATGATCTGGCTTAATATTCAGGGCATCAAAGTTATACCACTCGGACTCTAGTTCCGGCCCATCGGCGACTTCCCAGCCCATACCCACGAAAATATCGGTAAGTTTTTCCTGCATCAACGCAACAGGGTGACGCCCGCCCAATGAATGGCGTGCTGTGGCAGCGGTTACATCTACCGCTTCTTCCGCTAGGATGCGCGCTTCGCGCTCTGCTTCAAGTTCTGCGGTACGGGTCTCAATAGCCTCGGTGAGTGCCGCACGCGCCTGTCCCAAAAGTTTACCGACCGGCCCCTTATGCTGGTTTTCAAGGTCACGCATCTGCCGGTTGGCAAGGCTTAAGCTGCCTTTATCGCCAAAGAATCCAAGACGTACTTCCTTGAGCGAGTCAAAGTCTTGCGCGTGCTCACGCAGAGCTTTCTGCGCGCGTTCACGTTCTGCCTCGAAGGCTTCTCGAACGGTTTCTAAACCGTTCTCAGGGTTCTCTTTTAAAACCTCTGCAATACGGGCAAGAATGTGCGCTGATTCGGGCGCGTTCTCATGTTCCTGCACGGAATCGGTCATAACTACTCTTCTCTGCATTTGTGCATTGTTCTCACCAGGCGGGCGCGCCGCAGGGCACGCAGACACGCGCTATCTTTCTAGTTTAGTGCAGTTGGAGTCTTCTTTCACGATAGCTTGTGTCTATAGGCCCTAGGCATGAAAAACTACGGAACATTCTCCCGATCAGAGTAGCCGAAAGCCTTCCACTAAAATCTCAGCGCAACCAGCGTTAAATTTAAATAGATCCTGGCCGCATCACCTCTGTGAATGCAGCCAGGAATTATGTCGTCATTTATGTATTTAGACGAGGAGCTCTTTAACAGCGGGGTCAAAAGCGGAACGAATCCATAGGACGTTCGTAATAAACCAGCCAGCATAGATGGGAACAAGACCGTAATGCTGGGAGTTAAGAATATTGCCGATCATCGACATAATAGCGATAAAAGCGCCCAAAATCGCAAATATCAGTCCAAAAGTAAGACCGATGCGTTTACCTTTCTGAATGGTGAAATAAACCCATAGATAAACGACCGCTGCCACGGCAAGAAGCACGAGACCGCCCCAAACCCCAAATTCCGGAAGGCCTTCAAGCGGTTTGAAGTTGTTTGGCGCAAAAGCTGAGATAACACCATGAAGAAAGCACAAAAGCGCCGATACAATCATGATTTCTTGAAGACGGAAAATTTTAGGGTGTTTCGATGGTGAATTAAATAGGCTGTCGTGCGATTCGCCGCCTTCTTGGATGTAAATCGCTTGAGTATCCGACGGGGCTGAATCACGTCTAAAAGTGTTCGGATCGTACTGAGGTGCTGGAGTAGTCATCATTGTCTCCCACGATGTATATGTGATTTCTAGCTCAATAGTACCCTGAGGGCTTACGGAAACAAATTAAATTTCCACAATATGACGCATAGCGGCTGGCCAACGTCCGCTATATGAACGTAGACCAGCCGCTAAAGGTTGAATACGAAGCTTAGTTAAAAAGTTTTGATGCTATAAAATCGTTCTCGTCTTTAACTCCTGCTGGAATAGCGAAGACCGCGCTCCCGGTATGCCGCAGATACTCACTCATAGCATCCGATGCCGTCATGGTACTGAGCAAAGGAATAAAATGCGTGCGAGGGTCACAGATAAAAGCGATAAAGAAGAGACCGGCATCCAGGTGCCCCAGCCCGTCAGAGCCATCCGTGTAGTTATACCCACGACGAAGTATCTGCACCCCGTTGTTTGGTCTGGATGCATCAGACGCATATGCGAATCATCGGGAATAATGGGACCGTATTTGCCCTTCATATTAAAATCCGGAGCGGTAAATTCTTCACCGCCTGACAGCGGCGCGCCTGTTACTTTGGTGCGCCCCACGATCTCTTCTTGTTCCCGAAGCCGGGAACGGTCCCATGTCTCGATAATCATGCGGATGCGACGTGCCGCAAGGTAGGTACCGCCATCCATCCAATCGGGGTGCCCCTCCGAGTTAGATTTTGAAGCCCAGACATGCTTTTCCAACAATTCTGGATTCTGAACCTTAATATTGTTGGTACCGTCTTTGAACCCGAAGAGGTTGCGCGGGGTATCCTGCGTACTTGACGTGGATGCGGTACGCCCAAATCCGAGCTGGCTCCACGCTACAACGGCACGACCCGCCGCAATACGCACCAGGTTTCGGATGGCGTGAAAAGCTACCTGAGGATCATCAGCGCAGGCTTGAATACACAGATCGCCGCCGCTTCGCTCGGGTTCTATGACATCCCCCGCCATCTTGGGAATGTCTACTAAGGCGGGCGGAAGTTTATCTTTAAACCCGTACGTATCTTTGCCTTCTGAATCCACGAAAAACGATCGCCCCAAGCCAAAGGTGATAGTTAGATGCCCAGCAGAAAGGTCCATAGCTTCGCCGGTATCTTTTGGAGGTGCTTCATAGGAGGAGTCCTCCCCCACGAATTCTCCCGCCATGAGTTTACGCGATGCTTCTGACCATTCTTTAAAAAGCTTCTTGATCTCATCCTTCGATGTGGTTTTAAGAGTGAGAGCCGCGAAATACATGCGGTCTTGGGCATCTGTCGAGATACCACTCTGATGCTCACCAAAGAAAGAATATGAGTCTTTAACAGCAGACTTACCCGAGGCCTCAGCATTTTTTTGGTCTTCTGCGGAACATCCAGCAAGAGCGCCTACAGTTGCCACAGAGGCAGCCGCTATACCTGCGCCCGTCATCAGAGTCCGTCGACTGGTACCACGAGATACGTCTGACTGGTCAGCAGTGTGGGATTGCTGAACCTGTGTCGTGGGTGTTTTTTCTTCACGCATGAGATATTCTCCCTAAATATTTTGGAGATTATATGACAACTGTGTGTCAGTTGAGTATTTGAGAACCGACCGCCCGCAAGTGTCTCTGTATCCGCGATTATCTCGCGAATGTAGAAACGCTCACGGACGGCTCAGCGTCTAGGCAGCATCTCTCAACGCCATCAATCCCCTGTGTGATCAGGATCTGTACGTTGAAATGCTGATACGTTACTTAGCTGTTGCCGATGAGGTACCTGCCGCTGGCTCGGAAGCATCCTGCGAAGCTCCAGCGGAGGACTCAGATGACGCAGCCGGCTTCGAAGAAGAAGTATCATCGCTCTTGCCCTCAGCGGACTCACCGCCTGCCACGGTCTCAGTCATCTGCGAGACAGGCTCTGCGAGCGCAGTCACGGCATCGGAGAGCTCACGGACTTCTTCTTTGCTCAGCTCGTTATAGGGCTTGAAACCGTCGCCCTGCTTGTACTTATCCAGGATCTTCTGCACGGCGTCGAATTTCTCTTGCAGAGTCTTGGCAAGCTCAGGGTTCTTCTTCTGCAGAATCGGCAGAAGGTTTTCGTAGTCCACCTTCGCACCATCTACGTTACCCTGGAAATCGGAGAGGTCAGTGTGTGACCAGTTCTCTTCCTCACCGGTCAGTTTGGTGTTGACAACCTCGTCCAAGAGCTCTTTCGCACCATTGGAGATCTGGAAAGCATCAAGCTTAAACTTATCCGAATGCACGTAATCGTACAGCTCTTGGGTGTCCTTCACGAGCGTTTCGCTGACTTGTTTACGTTCTTCAGTGGTAAGCGGCTTGTATTCCTTTCCGCCGTTGGCGTCTGCCTTAGGCTGCCACAAGTCTTTCTCGATCTTGTGCCAACCGGTCCACTCCTGAATCTTACCTTCTTCAAGGTCGGTTTCACGCGCATCCAGCTTGAGGTCTAGGGTCTCACCGTAGCTTTCCGCAATGGGCTCGATGCGCTCGTAATGTATACGGGCCGCCGCGTACTTAGCCTTTGCCTCCTCGTTCTTGCCTTCTTGGTAGAGCTTGGCGAACTCGTCAGTATCGGTTTTAAGCGCCTCGACCTGGTCTTTCACGTATGAAGAGTATTGCGTAACTGCGGTATCGCGCATAGCCTGCTCATCAGCAGAGATGGGCTGAGCGCTCTCGTTCTTGACAACTTTAAGATCACCCTTGATGCCGTCGCCAACCATACCGGGCTTGCAGGCTGTCTTATACGAGCCTTCAGGAAGTTCAACAGTGAGATCACGAGAAAGGTTGGGACCAATGTTTTCGACCTCAGAAATAATGCGCAGTCCGTCGGAGCCTAGGACGTAGAACTCGGTCACTTTCGAGCCTTCGTTCTTTACCTTGAAGGTAACCTTACCAGCTTTAACTTCGGTGGCAGAAAGCTTGCACTCGGTATCGGTTGAAGTAACCGAGATGGAACCGTCAGCGGTTCCGCCAGAACCACCTGAGGCGTTATTCGCGCTATTGGGCGTGCACCCGGTCAGCGCAATAGCGCCGACTGACAGCAGGGCACCTGCGGAGTATAGGGACTTTCGCATTGTGTTTTCCTTTGTTCGGGGACAGAGAAATATGAAAAATCAGTTATCCGGCATCGGAAGTAGGGGTCTTAATACCTGCAGAGTTGGAGGAAGAAGCAGTTTCACCAGTGATTTTATTAGCCACCTTCGATACGTGCACCATGCCAGATGCTTGAGGCGCATCAGCAGCTTTACGCGAAGGGGTATGACCTCGCTTTTGTTTCCAGAAGAAGAGGGGCATAACGATACCCACGTACAGCACCCACGCTATAGCTTCGACCCACGTGGTAGTGGTTGAAAGGTTAAAGACTGCTTTCAGAATCGTGGCAAGGAAACCGCCCGGTTCGATAAAGTCTTGAGAAGCGAATGCTATATTGTTCAGTCCCGGCAGTATCCGTGCTTCCTGTAGATCGTGAATACCATAGGAGAGCACACCAGCGGCAATAATAATGAGGAAGGCGCCGGTCCAGGTGAAGAACTTCGCAAGGTTGATCTTCATAACGCCGCGCATCATAGCCCACGCGATGAGTACTGCCGTCAAGATACCAACAATGGCACCAATGACGGGAAGCACCGTACTAATCTCAGTACCTTGGGTAGCGGCGCGAGTGGCAGACCAGATAAAGAGCGTGGTTTCAAGACCTTCACGCCCTACCGAGAGAGTCGCAAGAACTATCACGGCCCATGAGCTAGTTTGAACCGCATCAAGTTTCCGTGAAGTTCTGCAGAGAGGGCGCGAGCGTTTTCCGCCATCCAGAACACCATCCAGGTGACAAATCCAACCGCAATAATCGAGAGAGACCCGCCGATGGCTTCTTGGGCTTCAAAGGTCAGCGTTTCAGGTCCAAAGGTCAGGATTGCTCCGAAGATGAGCGAAACAGCGATGGCGGCTGCAACGCCAATCCAAATAGGTGGGAGAAGGTGATTACGCTTGGTCTTGTGCACATAAGCAATAAGGATACCCACGACAAGCGCGGCTTCTAGCCCTTCCCGTAGACCGATGAGGAAGTTACCAATGAATATTCCCCATGATTGTGCATCAAGAACCATAATTCGTCACCACGTTAGATTAGACAAAACTTCTTTTCTTTAATTTAACTCTAAAGGTTCCCTGGGTTACACGCCCCATCAGGATCGTGTGAGACTTAGCACACCATAAGTGTAGTGTTGGGATAGGCATAGTTTACCTACAGAATGTCTGCATAATAACAAGGGACCCAACGCTTGTTCAGAAAGAAATATCCGTTAACCTTTCATTTTTACAGAAATAACGGATACTTATGCCTTTACGCTCTGGAAATGCCTCACAAGACGCACCGTTATATTTCAGCTCTGATGGAGTATGCTCAGCAGCTCCCGCACTATAGGCAAGTCGGCAGGAATCCAGGGTAAATCAAGAATATCTTGACCGCTCTGCTTCTTCACTGAAACCCATCGAAATTCACGATGATCTTGGAGTGGTAAAGGCTCACCCCTGCTAATCTCGGCAAGGAACACCCGCATAGCAGCCTTCTCGTTTAAGACCCAGCCTTGCGGATGATCTCCCTGTACCTCAGAACCAAGATGTACGCTCACACCAAGTTCTTCCATCAGTTCACGTTCCAGCGCCTGCTCGCAAGATTCCCCCGGCTCAACCTTGCCACCCGGAAACTCCCATAAACCCGCAAGGGATTCGGGCGCAGACCGCTGCGCAACAAGCATCCAAGAGGGTGATTCAAGGCTGTCTACAATAGCAGCACCCACCACTTGAACGGAATATTCCGACATCTGTTCCTTTCGAGAATAAGCATTCCAGCAGACCAAGAAGATCTATAAGTCCGGGCTTTCTACCGGCTAATGGGATACGCTCGTGGAGTCCTGCGCTTTGGGACGGTAAACATCCGGTTCCAGATATATAACGCGTGCCGCCGGTACCGCCTCACGAATACGTTCTTCAGTTTTGTCGATCTCATTCGCAACGGTAATTCCCGTATCAGCATCATGAATGCGGATCTTAGCCGCAACTAAAATCTCTTCAGGTCCCAGATGCACAGTCTTAATATGAATAACACGACCCTGGTCCCCGTTTTCGATTGCAGCACGAATTTTCGCGAGATCCTCCGGGGAAGCAGCCTCCCCCAGAATCAAAGACTTCATCTCAGAAGCAAGGAATATAGCAATAAAAACCAGAAGTATACCGATAGCCAAAGTTCCGGCGGCATCCCACAGACCGTTGTCGGTCAGCAAAGTCATCGACACACCGAAAAGAGCCAAAACCAAGCCAAAAAGTGCGCCCGCATCCTCCAGCAGAAGTACCGGAAGCTCCGGATTCTTTGAGGTACGTAAGAAACGAAGCCAGCTCTGCTGTCCTTTCATCTCGCGCGATTCTTTAATAGCAACGCGGAATGAGTTACCTTCCAGGAGAATAGAACCTACAAGCACCGCAACCGGTACCCACTGCCATTCCGTAATTCCGTGCGGGTCATGCCATTTTTCGTACCCTTCATAGAGCGCGAAGAGGCCGCCAAGCGCGAAGATAATAATAGATACGATGAAGGCATAGATATAGCGGTTACGCCCGTAACCAAAAGGGTGCTCTTCGTCTGCTTCTTTTTGCGCTACTTTGCCGCCTACCAGCAGAAGTAACTGGTTACCCGAGTCTGCCACCGAGTGAATAGCCTCGGCCAACATTGAAGATGAACGGGTCAGAAGGTAGGCAATAAACTTAAGAACCGCAATGCCTAGGTTTGCGCCTAAAGCCGCAAAAATTGCGCCTGATCCGGTGTGACCAGAATGAGCGGACATTCTTTCTCCAATACATGTCTGTGTTTCAAAAGTTCTTATTTTAGTGAGCCAATAGGTCCGGAAGCTATCGAGTCTGGTGTTGTGCCATTGCCGAAGCATAGAGGCATATCGCTGCAGCAGTACCCACATTCAGCGATTCAGCAGCGCCGTACACTGGAACTGCAATGCGCATCGTAGCCGCAGATTTCTCCTCAGCACTAAGCCCTTGAGCTTCATTTCCAAAAAGCCACATAGTAGGACGAGAAAGGTCAAACGCACCTTTTACCCCCGCCGGAGCTTCACCGTCAAGACCAGCGCGAAGAACTGCCGCGTGGTCAATAAGATCTTGAAGATTTACAGTACCGTACCCATCGGCGGCAAGCACAACGGTTCCCTGAGATTTTACATCCTCGGCAAATTCTTCCAGCTCAACACCTTGAATAATGGGAACGTGAAAGAGAGAACCTGCCGTTGAACGTACTGTCTTGGGGTTATAAAGATCAACCGACCCCTTCGTGGTGATAACGAGATCGGCCCCTGCCGCATCCGCCACACGCAGAATAGTACCAGCATTCCCAGGGTCCTGAATCCTGGATAGTACAGCGATAAGTTTAGGGTTGAGAGCGTTTTCACCCCATAAGACAGAGAACGAAGTATCCACCATGAACGAAATGGCAATAATACCTTGCGGGGTTACGGAATCCGCCATAGCCGCCAAGACTTCATCGGTCACGACACGCATAAAGACACGGCGGCCTTCCTCAGGTGTAGGGGTACCGTGTGCTTGTTCCAGAAGTTCAGCAATATCGGGGTGACGCTCATAAGCACTTTCCGTAACGTACACGGCGTCTAACAACGGCGATTGCAGATGAGCTTTCAGCGCCTCACGCACGGCTTGGGGTCCTTCGACCATGAACTGTTTTTTCTTGATACGACCACGACGAGTGCTCAGCTTGGCGATGTCACGTACACGATCAGCATGCGGATTCGACATCACGGTTGGGGAACTTATGCGTTCTAGAAAATTCACCCTTTAAGGGTACAGGCAAACAGGTAACCGATGCGCTCCCCCGCGCACACTGAAGTGGGGCTGCATTTACGGGATTTTCTATGTAAGTAAAAAACGGTCGCCGTCATGAGACACGGCGACCGTTTACGCTTTAATACCCGCACTGCTGCAGGTACTACCTGGCTCTCAGTTATGCTTTAGGAGCCGAGGTATCCTCAGGTAGGTTTTTCTTAGCGATCTCAACCAGAGCATTGAAAGCTGCTGGCTCGTTCACAGCGAGCTCAGCCAGCATACGGCGATCAACCTCAACACCGGCAGCCTTAAGGCCCTGAATGAAACGGTTGTAGGTCAACCCCTGTGCACGGGATGCAGCGTTAATACGCTGAATCCAGAGGCGACGGGAAATCGCCCTTCTTCTTACGACGGTGGTCGTAACTGTATACGAGCGAGTGGGTGACCTGTTCCTTAGCCTTACGGTACAGGCGCGAACGCTGACCGCGGTAACCGGATGCACGATCGAGAATAGTACGGCGCTTCTTGTGCGCGTTAACCGCGCGCTTCACACGTGCCACGTGTGTCTCCTTCGTCTTATGTCCTGAACGGCCATCATGTTATACCGTGCAGGAGCGAGTCTTGGTCTGTGATGCGGGTTTTCCCGCTTCTCTAGGCGAATTGTAAGCGTAGCTTACTTACCCAGCATCTTCTTAACAACCTTTGCCTGGCCACCGGTAACAATCTGGTCGGATGCCAGACGACGGGTCAGACGAGATGACTTGTGCTCCAGGTAGTGGCGGCGGTTCGCCTGCTGGCGCTTAACCTTGCCGCTACCGGTGAGCTTGAAGCGCTTCTTAGCACCAGAGTGGGTCTTCTGCTTCGGCATAGCTGCCGTTCTCCTTACATTCATCCCCGCGCGAGCGGAGTAGCTTGAGGGGAAGAGTGCCCTCCCCAAGGACGAATTACGATCGGGGATTAACCCGCCGCACCGAACTCAAAGTTCAAGGACGCCACCTCCACGAGGGGCGCCCCCAAGCTGTGTTTCGGCTCTATTACTCGGCTGAAGCCTGAGCTTTCAACTCGGCAGGCATAGCATCTGCCAATGAGTTACTAACGGGCTTCGCCGTAGTCGTGTCGAGACGCTCGCGACCCTTGCGGTTGCTTGAGTTCTGTCCACGGCGCACTTCTGCTTTACCGCGAAGCGGTGCCAGAACCATCACCATGTTGCGTCCATCCTGACGAGGACGAGACTCAATAGTACTCACCTCAGCCAGTTCTTCTGCCAAACGCTCAAGCAGACGCACACCCATCTCGGGGCGCTGCTGTTCACGACCTCGGAACTGAATCATGGCCTTGACTTTATCCCCACCGGTCAAGAAACGACGAGCGTGCCCAACCTTGGTTTCATAGTCATGGGTATCAATCTTCAGCCGGAAACGGATTTCCTTCAGAACGGCGTTAACCTGTTTCTTGCGGGATTCACGAGCCTTGACCGCAGCTTCGTACTTGTACTTACCGTAGTCCATGAGCTTACAAACGGGCGGTTTCGCGTTCGGGGCAACCTCGACAAGGTCGAGTTCGGCATCCTCAGCAAGACGCAAGGCATCTTTAAGAGGAACAACGCCTACCTGCTCGCCACCGGGGCCAACAAGTCGGACCTCCGGAACGCGGATACGATCGTTTATGCGTGGTTCGCTAATGAGTAGCTCCTGTGCTCTGTGGGTTTCCCCGTGAATATTATCCGTGGCGAGCACTAAAAAAGCCCTCGCCGTTTACAAGCGAAGGCACACATCGAATACCGAAAATTCGGTTATCTAACCCGTCTGCCTCATACCATATGCGGGCGGATGCGGGTGGGAGTATACTCCACTTGCAAACAGTACACTAGTCTACCGGGTTTATAGCTAATTCACAAGAAAATGCCAAGAAGGATAACCTTCTTCGTTATATTCCCGTTTTATCCCTGTGAAGCCGGTCAGTCAGCCCAGTAAACCTGCCGTGAGGGGCAGCTACGACTATGCGCATTACGCTACCCCGCACAAGGCAAAATCTTATCTGAAAACCTGTGTGGCGAACATATGAAGATTTACATTCACGGATCGTTCAAGGTACTTCAGCACGCAGAATTAGTACACAGGACCGGTAAATTTCTCGCCAGGCCCCTGCCCCGGCTCATCTGGGATTGACGATGCTTCCCGAAACGCCAGCTGTAACGTCCGCAGCCCATCACGCAGCGGGGCGGCATGCTGCGAACCAATTTCTGGAGCCGCCGCCGTCACAAACCCCGCCAATGCAGTAATAAGTTTGCGTGCCTCATCCAAGTCCTGTAACTCCGCAGCATTATCTTCGGCAGCCAGACCGCATTTGACGGCTGCAGCGCTCATGAGATGGACAGCCGCAGCACCGATAATCTCAACGGCTGGCACATCGGCAATATCCCGCATCTGTTCACTAACGGCATGCATTTGTTCATCAGTTAGCTCTGTACCGCCGTGTACAGGTACAGATTCATTTGATGATGCGCCAAATTGAAAACTATTCGTTATATTACTCATGGTTCTAGAATCTCACACTCTCTAAAGTTCACCAAGACATCATCAACTGAGCCTACACAGATCTATGAAGCAGAAAGAAGCTTAATCTGCACAGAATCAACCACCTGTGACATAAGGTCGCTGCTCGCCAGACTCCGCTGAAAATCCTGAATTACCATATTGAGCTGTTCGCGGGTAAGTCCGGGAAGAACAGCAAGTTTAATCGCAAGTTCAGGACCGGCACCTCCGCCCCTTAGGATCTTCCCCGTGCCTGTGCGTGCCTGTACGCCATCACCAGTATCACACTGAATATCTACCAGAGCGGGTTGTGTAGAGATAAGGCGTTTTAGTTCATTTAGTACCTCGTCGTTGAGATACGAAGGGATCCACGGTTTCCCCTGCGCCAAAGACCAAACAGCGGGGCGACGTACCACAAAGGTGAGGTCCTGACCAGGATTCACAACGATGAGTTGGTTATCATCTTCCACAGCACTCAATGCCGTTTTACGCATAGAGGCTGCAACCGGAGCGAGCCTGTGGGTGCCACTGCGTCAAAGCATCAACACTCGTAAAAAAACAGGAAGAGCTTTTCGACCATCTGGAGCCTGCAAGCTAACTAATGCCATGTCAGCTTCTTTATCAGATACCAGACCATCATGGGTTATATGAGCTTGTGAAAGCTGAGCAACAATCGGAGCAAATATTCGCACTTCACTCAACGCTTCAACAACTGCTGCCTCATCAACTTCATCAGCTTCAAAAGAGGTCAGAACCCGGGCTAAATCTGGGTTCGTCAAGCCATCGTCTCCATAGTATTGATGGGTTTGTGACGTTCCCTCTCCTAGGTTCCTCCCTTTCCAGGGCTGTCCGCCAGTATCAGTTTGCCTCCCAGCGCTGCGCAATTGAGCCACAATATGCTCCGGCAACGCGCGCTGTGTAGCTGCACGCTTTTTGGGGTTCAGACAGATTCCGTTGTTCTTGTGGGTTATGAGGCATCATCATTAGCCGCCTTAAGAGCCTCCTCAAAAGTAAAACTGCCGATGTACAGTGCCTTCCCTAGGACAAGACCTTCCAAGCCCTGATTCGTCAGCGCACGAAGAGTGCGAATATCTTCCAGTGAAGCAACACCTCCCGAAGCTACCACGGGATGCTCAGTGAGGCTGAGAACTTCACGAAGCAGCTGTAGCCCAGGCCCTGAGAGAGCACCATCTCGGCTTACATCTGTCACAATATACCGGCATGCTCCCGCAGTTTGCAGCCATCGCACTGTGTTATGCACGGAATCGCCACACCATTCGGTCCCACGTGCTACAACGGTTCCATTGCGAGCGTCCAAACCCAGAGCTATCCGATCACCATAGTGCCCTAGTGTTTTCTCTAACCATGCCGGATACTGCAGCGCCGCCGACGTCACATTGATGCGATCGGGTTCAAGACTCAAGGCGATTTCCAAAGAACGTTCATCTTTAACACCGCCACTGACCTGTATTTTGATAGGATTCTGAGCTGTCGCACGAACTCGATCAATAACCTCTCGAAGGATGCGGGTGTTGTTACCACGACCAAACGCCATATCCAGATCAACAAGGTGAATCCATCGTGCCCCCGCGCGGCGCCACGATAGAGCCGCTTCCACTGGATCTGTACCCTCACTCTGTTGGGAGAGGCGACCGCCTACGGGACGCACTGCACGCCCCTGAGCAATATCGACTGCGGGAAGAAGTTCTAGAGTACCCATATTCTTATCCCTGTGACCCGTATACGAAAGTTACATATGCCCCGTACCCAAAGAGGGCTAAAGCAATAATCCACAGCACAATCTGCGCGCCAAGAGATATGCCCTGTTTACGGAAAGATATACCCCCACCGGCAAAGAATGCCCCAACAGTCATAAGAATAAGTCCGGAGTATAGAGGTGACATGTGATGCTCCTTCGCAGTTTTTCGTAAAATTTATGATGCTACAAACGGCTCATGACGGGAAGATGCGCAACCCAGCGGCGAAGAAATTCTTCACCTGCAGCACCCGAAGCTACCGGACAAAATTGAATTGCTGTGAGAGGACCGTTCTCGACAGCTGCAATATAACGCGGATCTGCATCAGTCCAACTGACAGCAGGCGGCTCCATATAGTCTATACTCTGGTCAAAATCCCAGGTAAACACGGCATCCTCTGCCTTGAAATTCAAGGGTTCAGGAAGATCCTGTAAAAATTTACTGGACGCAGCAGCCTCAACCCTATAGTGTCCTGGATGAGCCCCAGCGGTGGCCAGATCTTGTGCAGCACCCGGCCACTCTCCCAGTGCAGAAATATCAAGGTCTCCAAGATCTGGGTTCACGGTTCGGATAACTTCAAACAGCATCCCAAAACCAGCCCCCGCAACAAGGACAGGACGGCCGCCTGCAACACGCCTGCCAAGCACCCGATCACCGTGGAGTTTCCGCACAGCCTCGTATGTTTCAAGAGATTTCTTATGACCAGCAATCACCATACCATCAGCGTCTCGTAGAGAATCGAGATCTGTGGTAATGAACGCTTGGGCACCGACACGCTCGCACGCTTGCTGGAGCTCGCCATATGTGCCGAATTCGCCAAGTATAGCTACGGTGGGACGTGTGGGCATAGAGACTCCTTAGTTCCGCTCCCGCCGGATTCCAGACGAACAACCGGGCGAGCATACAAATGTCTGTATCTCTAGGGTACAAACTCCAAGGTTTCTGCCCCTAATCTCACGCTATCATCGCATACCGCATGTTACGTCGCCTGTATTGAGCACCATATGTCAAAAAGACTTTACGCGATACAGGTCCTCTCTCTTCTAAAAGCTACCTGCTAATAATCACACATTAGTCAATGAGAGCAGAGAACCGCAGCCCCTACAACGCATGCATACAGTCACAGTTTCTAGGAGCTCAAGAGACAGCTACACCTGCTATTGCACGTTTGGAACCTCTAGACGCTGCCCGACTTTGACAGTTGAACCCTGCAGATCATTAAGTTTACTGATCTGCACCATGGTGTCGCGTGGATCAGTCTTCGGGTCTACCTCTTGTGCAATGTCCCAGAGCGTATCTCCAGATTGAACGGTCACGTATCGGGTTCCTGCACCGTGAGATTCATTTCCAGCGTTTGCTGTATGCGGCGATATAAGAATGAGCGCCCCAAGAACGACAAGGGCCGCCAGCGTTATCAGCGGAATGCCAAAAACCCAATTTTTCAGAGCCCTAGAGCGATACATAGCACGTGTGAAATATGAGGGATTGCGCTTATTAACCACCGACACACCTTTAAGTTTTTTTCTGGAACCCGCCGCTGTCCGCTTGATGTTTTACCGTTTACGCTCTGCTGAGTCTGAGAGGAAGATGTGATGTTCACTTTCTGTGGTGTAGCCGAGAATGAAGTCTCGTATACAGCACGTGATTGGGAAGAAGTTAGCCGAGGATGCGACATACGGGAACGGCGTGATGAAGCATAGTGTGAACGTGTTTGATAAGAGTCCTGTCGAACACGAGCTGGGTGAATAACGGTTAACCCCGCCGGAATTCGGGAGGAAGAAGTAGCCGCTGCCATAGTATTTTCCTTTCCGCTGGTGTGTGACCAGTTCATATCCTCGCCGTTACACACCATTCTCAGTGCTCATAATGCGGTTGGCATGAGTTCATATTCCTGCAGAAAGCACATATTTTGCTTTCGGATTCTCTCAAGATGCTCTAGAAATACCGAAGTACTTCGAAGACCAATAATCCCTGCATAGCAAGAGCTTGAACTAGAACACCTCACCGAAAAACCTCAACTTTTATCGAATATGTCTTCCGTAGACACCAACTATATCGAATCTAGTTTCGATAGTCTAGTAGAAAGTTACTAAATATTTCTTCGATTATATTCGAGGATCATAGAATATTTGTTTGAAGTTTTCCCTCTGATGCTTTAGACTGAGAACGAGACGGTTCATCGTTATGCCTACCTGGATCCAGTCAATGTTCTAGGAACCATAGCGTGCGCAAATAGTTAGAAAGAAGGCTCCGCATGACATTCGAAGCTCAGCGCCCTCCGCTGACTCCACGTCAGCAGAAAATTTTGGATGCGATTCGTACAGAAATCGAGCAGAAGGGATACCCCCCTTCGATGCGTCAGATTGGCGATATCGTTGGATTGGCTTCACTTTCTTCGGTGACTCATCAGCTCGGTCGTCTTGAGAAGATGGGATATATTCGCCGCGATCCAAAACTACCGCGTGCCATCGAGATTCTTGACGATATAGAGTCTGAGGGCGCTTCAGCCCATTTTCCGGAGCTGCCTACATTTGAGGTGAGCGATGAGGATATGGTTCCCGTGCCCCTCGTAGGTCGCATTGCTGCTGGTGGTCCTATTACGGCTGAGCAATCCGTTGAGGATGTTCTCTCTCTCCCCCGCCAGCTCGTGGGCAGTGGGAAGCTTTTCATGCTTCGCGTCAAAGGGGATTCGATGATTGACGCCGCCATATGCGACGGTGACTGGGTTGTTGTACGTGAACAACACACCGCCGATAATGGAGACATTGTTGCGGCTCTTCTTGACGACGAAGCGACCGTCAAAGTATTCCGCCAAGTAGATGGTCATACCTGGCTACTCCCCGAAATTCCCAATATGAGCCCATACTCGGCGACCGCGCCACGGTGATGGGTAAAGTAGTTTCTGTTCTGCGAAGCATCTAACGGGGACCTTCTGACCTGCGCGCGTTTTTCTCAAAAGACACAACGCTAGAGGTTCCTTTCCTGCGTATTCAGCCGTCTCATGTCCAGAAGGAATAACAGCACAATGATTGACCGTGAGATCGTTTTTATTGTCTATGTATCGGATATCGAGGCCTCAGTGTCCTTCTATACGAGCATTCTAAATCTTGAGGTCAGTTTTACCTCGCCACGCTATGTCACCATGGATTTAGCGCCGGGAGTCTCGCTAGCGTTGTGGACCGGAGCAAGCAATACTCTTCATGAAACTTCAACACGTACGTCTGAGGTATGTATAAATCTCAAGGGCTCCGATGCAGAAATCCTCACGCAGTACCAAGCCTGGGTGGAACAAGGGGTTGTCATATTGGAAGAGCCCCATCGTGATGTATTTGGGATGACTTTCGTAGCAAGTGATCTAGATGGGAACCGTATCCGAGTTGCCCCGATAGACTAACTAATTACTATAGGCAGCCATAAGCGCACAATACATCAGGGAGGGTACCATCGAACGGTACCCTCCCTTTCCCACATTACATCTATGGACGCTTCGCTACGTTCATGTCTCGGCACCAGTACCGGAATACAACGTGTATTAAACCCGCGTATCTTATTGTTTTTAGTCAATACTCTGGTAAAGCCGTTCCAAAGCGCCTAAAACAACATTCTTATCCTGGGTGGTCCAAAGGTTAGGCATCGCCCGCATTAGGTACCCGCCGTATCGCTGAGTCGCCAGCCTAGAGTCAAGGATCGCCACTACCCCGCGATCGTGGACGGAACGTATCAATCGCCCTGCTCCTTGAGACATGCGGATTGCCGCATGATATGCCGAAACAGCCATAAACCCATTCCCGCCTTTCTGCCACGGCACGGGTACGCGCTTGAGCGAGAGGATCGTCTGGGCGCGGGAACGGTATACGGTCCATCAGTACCAGACGACAGGAGTCTCCGGGAACATCCACTCCCTGCCAAAGGCTCATGGTGCCGAAAAGACAAGCATTCATATCTTCAGTAAACTCCTCGACAAGAGCCCGCAATGAGGACTCTCCCTGTAAGAGAATATTCAAATCCGTGTGCTGACGTACATATTCAGCCGCCTGCTCGGCACCTCGCTTCGACGAGAATAACCCCAGAACCCCACCACCAGAAGCTTCACATAATTCGCGTAATCGTTCGAGCTGCTGAGGATTCACGCCAAAGCTCGGTTTGGGCAAGTCGGAAGCCACGTACAGAATTCCCTGCCGTGGATAATCAAAAGGAGAACCCACATCAAGACCTTCCCAGCGCGGAGCCTGCGGCCCAGCCAGTCCCAGGGAGCCGGCTACTGCATCGAAGGATTCCCCCACAGTAAGCGTTGCGCTCGTAAGAATAACGGTACGATCCTCAAAAAGCCCCTCACGTAAACGGCTTCCGATATTCAAAGGAGCAACGTGGAGTGTGGCGGGATCCTGATCAGAAGCTGCGGTATATCGTCCGTTTTCCCAACCGCCCTGGCGTGATAACCACAGCACTTCGCGATGTTCAGCAGATTCTAAAATGCGCGTTGCAGCATCATGTACCTCAGAAACACGTGAACGAGCCATCTGAAGCCCGGCATCCGCCTCTTTATTGTCGCTCTTAGAGTCGGAAAGCGCCGCCCGTGCGGCATCGGCTACAGCCGCGAGTGCGTTCAGAAGTCGCCCTTCGAGCCTTTCTATTCAAGCCCTCAGAAACACCTTCACATGCGGTTTCTAAAGAACCGGCGGCTTGTTCGAGCGCGCTGGAGTCTGCTTTGGAGTTCTTGCGGATATCGCGAGCGGCACGTCTAATTAAGGAAGCAGAAAGGGAATCCGTCACCGCGCCGGTCACGCGATCTGCGAGCTCATGCGCCTCGTCAATAATAGCGATATCGTGTTCGGGAAGTACACCTAAACCTTCAAAAGCGTTGATGGCAAGCAGCGCATGATTAGTAATCACGAGATCGGCTTCATATGCTTCTTGGCGCGCCCGCTCACTAAAGCACTCCTCAACGAGGGGGCAGCGTTTTTCCCAAACACTCTGAGGCGCTCACGGATACCTGCGCCCAGGCACGATCCGATACACCAGGGTTTAAGTTCATCGCGGTCGCCGGTCTCGGTTTTGTTTCCGCCCAGGACCTTAACCGCAGTACCTCTTCACCGATGCGAGACGTACTACGCTGAGGCATGTCGAAGAGGGTATCAGGTTCCTCTTCGGGGTATCCGCCGTCGAGTTTGTGCAGGCACAGGTAATTGTTCCTGCCTTTGAGGATTGCGACCTGAGCTTCAGATTCGGGCTCAGAAGAGAGCGCCTCCATAAGTTTTGGAAGGTCTCGTTTTACGATCTGCGCTTGGAGGGCCAGGGTTGCGGTCGCCACGATAATGGGTTTTGTACTTGCACCCGCATGATGCAGGGCTGGCACTAAATATCCGAGGGATTTACCGGTTCCGGTGCCTGCCTGCACGAGGAGATGCCGCTCAAGGTCGAAAGCTTGCGCAACATGGGCTGCCATCCTACGTTGTCCGAGGCGTTTTTGCCCGCCCGTTTTTTCAATCGCACGATCGAGCAAATCTAACACGGGCTTTGCACCGGGCAGAGTTTCAAGCTCCATCCCGGTGGGCGCAGTAATATTATCGGTCACGGGCACTCACGCTCTCATTACGCGAGTTCACAGACGGCTTCTGGCTCAGATGCAGACTCTTGAAGCTCCAGTTCAAGCACTTCAAGAAGCTCACCATCGATCACATAGTCGGAGAGTTCTGCGGCGACATCCTCACGTACCAAAGCGGTGACAAAGGTTCCATCTGAGACAAACGCAGTGCTCTTAATCTCCGCGTCCCAGGCATGAAGACGGGAAATAACTTCACCGTGGTTGTAGGGGATTAGTAACTAACTTCAAGCGATGGGCGCGGAATTGTATCCGCGATCTTCTGCTTGAGTTCGTCAATGCCCTCCCCTGTGTGCGCCGAGACGATGACGTGGTTCGGTTCGCGCTGTCGCATGCGTTCGAGGATAAAGGGATCGGCCGCATCCGCTTTATTGAGCACAATAATCTCGGGTATACGGCGAGCATCTAAATCTGCGATAACCTCACGCACGGCGCGAATCTGCCCCTCAGGGTCTGGGTGAGATGCGTCTACCACATGCAGAATCACGTCTGCATCGGCTACCTCTTCGAGCGTGGAACGGAATGCTTCCACGAGCTGGGTAGGTAGCGAGCGCACGAATCCTACAGTGTCCGAAAGCGTATAGCCGATGCCGTCCGGAGTCTGTGCTTTGCGTACGGTCGGATCCAGGGTTGCGAAGAGTGCGTTCTCCACCAGAACACCGGCATCGGTCAGACGATTCAGCAACGACGACTTACCTGCGTTCGTATACCCCGCGATAGCAACCGAGGGTACCCTGTTGCGTTTACGGCTTAGGCGTTTTGTCTCACGTGCGGGCGCCATAGCGGCTATTTCGCGCTTGAGTTTTGCCATGCGGGCACGTAGACGGCGGCGATCCATCTCGATTTTGGTTTCACCAGGTCCGCGTGAACCAATGCCTTCACCGGATGCTGCACGCCCGCCTGCCTGGCGTGACAGAGACGCGCCCCAGCCGCGCAGACGCGGGAGCATGTATTCGAGTTGGGCAAGTTCGACCTGTGCTTTGCCTTCACGAGACTTCGCGTGTTGAGCGAAGATGTCTAGAATCAGGGCGGTACGATCGATCACTTTGACTTTGACGATATCTTCGAGGGCTCGTCGTTGTGAGGGTGCTAATTCAGAATCGACGATCACGGTATCAGCACCGGTTGCCTCAACAATGTCTTTGAGTTCGAGGGCTTTTCCGGAGCCAAGAAAAGTTCCAGGGTCTGGTTTGAGGCGGCGCTGAACTAGCCCGTCCAGCACTTCAGACCCTGCGGTTTCGGCGAGTGCAGCGAGTTCTCGCAGGGAGTTCTCGGCATCTTCGACGGTCCCTTCGGTCCATAGCCCGGCGAGAACCACGCGTTCTAGGCGCAGCTGACGGTATTCGACTTCGGTCACATCGTCGAGCTCGGTAGAAAGCCCGACGACTCGGCGTAATGCGCGGCGTTCGGCGAGGTCTTCCTGCTCGCCGTCAAATTCTGAGTGTTCCCGCTGATTATCGGAAATTTCTCGGGCACGGGTATCGAGCACGCGGCGTTGTGCGGTGCTACCGGTATTTTCGGGGTAGATAGTGGTCTGTGCCGCTGCGTCTGCACGGCCCAGGACTCGTTCTACGGTTCGGCGTAGCTGCTCATCGCTGGGCAGCTTTCCCTGGAAAAAGAGGTATCTGTTAATTTCATATGTTCCTCTATTTTAGCGGTCCCATGCCGCAGTTGTCGCGGTTTTCGGGTATCTCTCGCTGTGGGCGCATCAGCGTAGCAGCGATGATGCGGGCGCATCCAGGTACACTGGATTCATGAGCGAACAGCATTATTTTTCCTCGTCTCCCGAAACCGAGTTCAAACCTCGAACGGTTCAGGTTGAGTTGGCGGGGCGTCAGGTTTCCGTGACGACCGCGAACGGTATTTTTAGTCCTTCGGGAATAGACAAGGGAACTGCGGTTCTTTTAGCGCAAGTACCTGAGCCGCACGGAAAATATATGCTCGATATTGGATGCGGCTGGGGACCCATCACATTATCTTTAGCTATGCTTGCTCCGCAATCTGAGGTTTATGGGATTGACGTCAATTCCCGGTCGCTTTCGCTCACGGAACAGAATGCCCGCGCTTTGGGGCTGCATAACGTCTCGGTGAGCACCCCCGAGGAGATAGATCCCACGTTACGTTTCGATACTATCTGGTCCAATCCTCCGATTCGCGTGGGTAAAGAGGTTCTGCACAATATTCTGCTCACGTGGCTTCCGCGGCTAGCCCCCGGCGGTGCAGCCTATCTGGTGGTTCAAAAGAATTTGGGTTCCGATTCCCTGCAAAAATGGCTGGATGCGCAGCTCACCGAACGTTTTGGACCCGAGTTTTCGGTATCTCGATATGCCATATCGAAGGGTTTCCGTATCTTGGAGGTTGTGCGTTCTTCCAAAGGTTCTTAAAGGCTTCAGGTGGATGCTCACTCGATAATGCCCGCCAGCTTCTTCGCTTCAGAAGAAGATTGACGGGCATAAGTTCTCAAAAATCCTGGGTTAGTGGAGCTCAATCTTGGCAACCGTCTGAGCTGGCCCTGCTAGAACGACGTGTTCGAGGTCGTCGGGGCCTAGGACGAAGGTTACTGCGAGCGTGCCGCCGGGAACATGAACCAGCCATTCATCGGGCGCCTCTTCGCCACCCCAAAAACGGGTTGCCGCCGCAGCCGCGCATGCGCCAGTCCCGCAGGATAGAGTCTCACCTACGCCGCGTTCGTATACGCGCATCCTGATGGCTCCAACGTTTTTATTCTCGTCAGACGTTTCTAGATCAACCGGAACCACAAACTCAACGTTAGTCCCTTTTTCCGGGGCTGGATTTACCTGTGGTTGGCTGTTCAGATCGAGTCCGTCCAATTTGCCTTCCTGACCCAGCATCACCACGGTGTGGGGGTTACCCATCGAAATCGACAGACCGGCTCGGGGAGTCATCAGTCCACGCGCCGAAACATGCGAATCTTCACCACTTTCGCGTGCTGTGTCTCCATGGATAAAACTCCACGGACCCATATCAATGGCATATCCTTCTTCAGTGCGCGCCACGATTTTGACGCCGCCTCGCGTAGCAATCTTGACGGTCTCACCCACCTCAAGGTCAATCATCCCTTCAGTACGCAAGTAATCGACGAAGGCACGCACGCCATTCCCGCACATTTCGGCGATCGAGCCGTCGCCATTACGGTAATCCATAAACCAGATAGCGTCTGGGATGCTCTTCCAGCATATTCTGCCCGGTCCTGAAATTTTCGGTATACGCTGCACGGATAAAGCCGTCGGCACCGATTCCAAAATGACGATCGCAGACACGCGCGATGAGGTCAGCATCGAGCGGGATCTCAGAGGCTGGGTCGGTCAGAAATATAAAGTCATTACCCGTTCCATGCCCCTTTGTCAGAGTACGCCCGGCTAGTTCTCCCCACGTGGATACGCCATCGGTCATGCTCGTTCTCTACCCTTCGTTCTTCGTGACTAAATCTCTGTAAATTCTACCGGTTTACCGCAGAGGATGCGCTGCTTAAGCGGGTTTCGGTCCTTTACAGCCTTGGCTCGCCTGATGCACGACCTCAAGCGCTTGGCCGAGCAGGTTCTTCGATTCGGCGTCAAACCAGTGTACGCGGTCGTCCCCGCGAAACCAGGTTATCTGACGGCGCGCAAATTGTCGGGTTGCCGTCGCGGTGTCTTCGATCGCATCGTGCAGAGTATACGTCGCGCTCAACGCGGAGTCGGAGGCGGTAGTCTGCGCATCCAAAACCTTCAAAAACTGGGCGTACCCGATGGCACGTGAGGCGGTCTTTCCCTCGCGTAGACCATGCTGTTCCAGCGTTCGTACTTCATCTAAAAGCCCTGATTCCGCCATGTTCACCACCCGGCGGTGTAGGCGTTCGTGGAGGCGTTCACGATCCATATCCAGCCCAATCTGTATGGCGGGTGAGACATATTCGCGTACTGGCATGAAGGCAGAAAAGGGACGCCCCGTCACCTCAAAAACTTCGAGGGCACGGATAACGCGCCGCTCGTCGTGAACACGCGCCGCAGAGTCAGGATCGACCTGAGCCAGGCGTGTGCGCAAAACACCGATCCCCTGCTGGGCGGCTTCCTGCTCCAGCCGAGCCCGTACTGCCGAATCCGTACCGGGAAATTCGAGTTTATCGAGAGCTGCCCGAACATAGAGACCGGATCCGCCCACCAGAATAGGGTGCTTACCGCGCGCTCTAATATCCGCAAAGAGCTGCCGGGCTTGATGCTGAAATTCCGCTACCGAGGCTTCCTGCGTGATATCCAAAAATATCGAGCAGATGATGAGGAACCCCCTGCATTTCCTCAGCGGTGATCTTGGCGGTTCCGATATTCATACCGCGATAGAACTGCATGGAATCCGCGTTCACGCATTCACCGCCAAGATGCCGGGCAAGAGCAATTGCGAGCACACTCTTACCGGTACCGGTGGCACCGACAATAGCGATAATAGGAGGCTCTAAGGGGTACGTCATGGGTCTATTGTACGGGTCTATAGATAATATAAGGCCATACGCACGCCCCGCAGTATCTAAGACTTAGGTCCAATAGTAGGGCATGCCAAGTCCCACAGGACCGCCCGAAACTTGGGTAGTTCCGGCACCGCAGGATTCAGCCTGTGAACGGTCCCAGGCGTCCCCGGCTCGGGTGCGGCGAAGCTGATACTGCTCAGCGGTGGGATCTGAAATCAGATGGAATGACCCTGCCTCAGTGATAGGAACGGTTACCATGTCTCCAGGGCGAGGCTCTTCGCACCCGGCAGGTACTGAGAAGTGCACGAGGCGCTGATCCGGTCCGCGGCCCGCCAGACGATGCGTCTGCTGCGCTTTACGCCCAGACTCGGCGATAACCATAAGCTCGACAGTCTTCCCCAGCTGTTTACGATTCTCTTCGCCCGCGATACGGTCTTGCAGAGCCACTAGGCGTTCGTAGCGCTCTTGCACAACATCTTTTGGAATCTGGTTTTCCATAGTCGCCGCCGGGGTGCCGGGGCGAATTGAGTACTGGAAGGTAAACGCTGACGAAAACCGCGCCTGCTCCACCACGCGCAGTGTATCCTGGAAGTCTTCTTCGCTCTCACCGGGGAATCCCACGATAATATCAGTGGTAATGACAGCGTGCGGAATGCGCTCGCGCACCTTCTCTAAAATGCCCAAGAATCTCTTGGATCGGTACGAGCGGCGCATGTCTTTGAGCACCTTATCCGATCCCGATTGAAGCGGCATATGCAGAACAGGCATGACGTTCGGGGTTTCTGCCATCGCTTCTATCACGTCGTCGGTGAACATAGCCGGATGCGGTGACGTGAACCGTACTCGTTCCAGCCCCTCAATATCACCGCAGGCGCGCAATAGTTTGGAGAATGCCTGACGGTCCCCAAATTCCACGCCGTAGGAGTTCACGTTCTGCCCAAGCAGAGTTACTTCGATCGCACCGTCATCAACGAGCGCCTGAACTTCAGCGAGGATATCGCCGGGTCGACGATCTTTCTCTTTACCGCGCAGTGACGGCACGATGCAGAAGGTACAAGTGTTGTTGCATCCTACGGAGATTGAAACCCAGCCCGAGTACACATGGTCGCGTTTAGTGGGCAGGGTCGAGGGGAACACCTCAAGCGATTCGAGCAGTTCCGCCTGCGCCTCGTGATTGTGGCGGGCGCGTTCAAGGAGTGTGGGGAGCGAGCCAATATTGTGGGTGCCGAACACGACATCTACCCAAGGGGCTTTTTCGATAATAGTGTTCTGGTCTTTTTGGGCCAAGCATCCGCCTACAGCAATTTGCATGCCTTCGTGGCGCCGCTTCACGGAGGCCAACTGTCCCAAATGTCCGTAGAGACGATTCGATGCGTTCTCGCGCACCGCGCATGTGTTAAACACCACGAGGTCGGGTTCTTCCCCCTCGGCGGCGCGGACATACCCGTTCGCTTCTAGCAAACCAGACATACGTTCAGAATCGTGAACGTTCATTTGACAGCCAAAGGTGCGAACTTCATAGGTTCGGGGAGTTTCAGCGGACGTTGCGGATTCAGCAGAAAAATCATTTAGGGTCATGCTCACGCCATTAGGGTAGCGGATGGTGGATAATGGCTCTATGCAGGTATCCCTTAGTAATTCTTCCGGCCAGTATCCTGATGATCCCCTCGCGACTATTCTTGAGCGTGCCATCGCGGAATACCATCCCGCGCCCACGCACTCCCCCGCCGATTCTGAGGCGTTCCGGGTCAGTGTTCTCAAGATGCTTTCGTGGGCGGCAACCCTACCGGCTATCGGAGATCGGATTCCCTTTCTCGCTGACGATTCTCTCAACCGGAATGCGCTCGGTAGTGCTGCGAGTACGCTATGGATCTAACCCGCATACGCCCTGGCAGCCCGAATCTGTCATCTTAAAACGTTATCGCCGCGGAGACTCGGCGACTAACGCAGGCGGTTTTGGATACCTTCGGGAAAAATACGGTGCGGTTGCCCTCGATGAAATGGTTCCAGATATCTACCCTGCCCTCTACGGTGTTGATGATGATCTACGCTGCTTAGCACTCGAAGACGTGGCTTTTGAAGGGTCGGTACCCGTTGCAAACTCCCTCATAGCTGATACCTCCACGCAGCTTTTCAACCAGAACAATACGGCACGCGCTTTTGCGGCTTACGCGGCAGTATGGGGTGAATTCGCCCGACAAGGAATTTTTGACGACACCGTCGATCAATATCGCGCGTCGCTCGCGAAGGCGGACCGCAGGGCACAGTTCCCGGGGGCAATGCCCTCCCCGAAACTTGCCAAGAAGGGGCTTCAACGCCTATATCCCGATCTCCCAGCAGAACGGAGCGAAGATGCCGAAGAACCTACAAACGATCTCCAAGAACTAATCTTCCGGTTCCATCGCATTACTCAGCCATTTTTCCTCAAACGCCCGCCGGTACCCGAGCAGTTTAAACGTAGCCGCGGGCAGGTCTATATGCTCTCGTCGGGAGATTTTTCGCCGCATAACGTGCTGTACTCCCCGGCCGATACGGCACCTTCTCGCGGTATCGGCACCCGCGCCTTTGATACGGAGGGAACCTGTATTCACCATCGCGGATTCCCTTTTGTGGAGGCGATGCTCGGGTTTCCCTCGTCGCCCCAGTACCCGCTTTACCGGGTAGATAGGGAACAGGAGCTTCCTAAATTTTATACGGTCCTCTTCGGTGAAATACCTTTAGATGCCAGGCTTGCAGAAGACATCGCGGTGTGCGCAGCTATTACGGTGTGTACGCTTTTGGAACTTTACGCCGACGGAACTCGGGCGCGGGTTCTTCCCCGCATTTGCCGCCAGGGTGTTGAGCTGATGCGCATCCTGCTTACTCTTGGGAACACCCAAGACCCTGCGCTTTACGATCTCATCCAGCGCCTTGGCGATTACGGTAAGAACCTCGAAAAATAGGTTAGACGGCATGTTCAGTTGCCTCACCGGCGGCAAGCGTAAAATCCCAGCTCATTCCGTTCCAGGTGAGAACCTGCGGACGCAGTTCCTCACGCAATGCGAAACTCTTATCGGCGTACCCCAGCAGATACTCGTCAAAGGCCGGGAGACTAAGCTCGCGGTTGAGCGCATCTCTGAGCTCCGAACGGGTAACGCCTTCTTGCCAGGAACCTACCGCATATTCTTGTCCACCCAGCACAATAGTCTGGGTACGGCGAGCATGTTCAAATGCATACCGGGCATCGGTTATTGTAATCCCAGCCCACCAGCGCAGATCCTCCGCGGTCACCGGCCCGTGACCGCATATATAACGTGTACCCAGTTCAGCCAGTGCCTGTTTTCGCTCGTATTTTGTGCGGGGCACAGGTATGGAGTCACGGTGCACGAAGCTTTCTTCTTTTTCCCGAAGCGGCCCCTGGAGAACCGTGCCCTCACCGCCGTAGAGTCGAATGAGGTGGCTGCGCCGCGATCTTGGCCCGCTATAGCCGTATTCGCACAGAATGGTGTAGAGATCAGTGCGGGTGAGCGGCTCAAGATGTCCCCTGGTTTGTAAAGCGTCATGAAGGTGCTCACGCCACCGTTCGAAGTCTTTGAGCGTAAAGTTACATTGACGCATATAGGCGGGCTGAGGCTTCGCGCCTCGGCCGGCGACAGCAGCATACAGCGAATCTGCACTATTGAGAGTCAAAAAGTGGAGTGTCCCGCGCATGGGCCACGAACGCACAATGCTGTAGTCGTGAATGCCTTCAAGAACTGTGTCAGTACTGCACCCAGCTCGTAGTGCAATGGCGCGCACACCGGCGTTATAGTTTTGCCCCTGAACAGCGTAGAGATGGTCTAAGGCATATACCGCAGCGTTCGTCTCTTGCCGCAGAGTGTCAGCGTCTACCCCTATATCGCGATGCGCTGCGCTTGGGGCGAGGAGCTGGGCGATCATACGCCTGGCACGAAGTTCTTGTAACGGCTGCATAGATGATCTCGTATCGGTCACGGCTCTTGTGAGACAGCTCAGCTGTCTTCTTCCCACTCGCTGCAGTACCTCTCGATTTCTTCTTTCACCACCGAGAAAGCCACCGACGAAGAATACCCGCGGCGGGCTAGCATTCCTACCAGGCGACGCATGATTTTCTCCTTCTCGGTACGGTCTGAGAAGTTCATGGCGGGCCGCAGTTTTTTGCGCACTAATTCGGCGGCGTCACGGCGTTCGTCCTCATCGGTGCGTGCAGCAAGTGCCTCTTCGGCAAGGTCGCCGGTAATTCCTCGCTCTTTGAGCTCACGGCGCAGGGCACTTCGGGAAAGCTTTTTGCCCGTGCCCCGCTGGGTTACGAAGGAACGCGCGTACTCGGCGTCATCAATCAGGTGCGCCGCCTCAAATTTGTCAAGGAGTGGTTCGATCAGCTCAGCCTCAAACCCTTTAGATTCCAGTTTTTTGTGCAGCTGCGCGCGGGATTTCGCCGAATACGCCAGCTGATTGTAAACCAGAGTCTTTGCTCGCGTGTACGGATCTGGCTCTTCGCGCTGTTTCCAACATCCTGAGCGGTTGGTGCCCGGAACATTCGTCTTTTCTTCGGCAGCGATACCTCGAATAAGAGCTTCTTCTTCGGTGCTCAAAGGTTCGTTGAGGGCACTCCCCTCACGAAATAATGGACCTGATAACCGTTTCTTCTTCCGTACTTTTTCTGTATGTTCTTCCTCTGCACGATGAACCCCAATAGCCGGGGCGAAGGGCGATTTTTCGGTGTTCTTGGGGCGCCGGAATCCTTTTTTCCAGTCCGGGTTTCGACGCTTCTTACGGGCGCCCGATGTACGCCCTGCTGAGGTTTTTGATGAAGCGTTTTGTGTACGGGGTTCTGCATCATGTTGAGCTGCCGCCCCTCCCCCTCGTGTGCGTGGTAACGAGCGCGATGAGGAAGAACGATAGGGTGCAGAATCGGGGTCGGGTTTGTCTTCCACATGCCCGTGTGCGGCGGGATGCCAATCAGAGAATCCTGTGGCTTTGCCCTCTGCAGCATCAGAAATTGTTTCAGCGTCAGAAATCGCAGGATCACTCAACGGGTTATCACCCCAGGCATCCGCCAACCAATTGTTACCCATGCCGCCTTCCTATGCTGGTTCGATGCTGTAATCCTGTAGGTACAACGCCTCAAAGGTGTAGTGTTCGCAGATATGCTAGAGCGTGTGCCGCGTATCCTCAAAGCTAGGCTATCGTGGATGCGCGGCACACGCCATCTTATTTAGAATTCTTCTGCGAGCTCGTCGAGAGGATCGGCTTCAACCGATGTGGCTTCAGCTTCTTCCGAAGATTCCTCGCCTTCAGGATCGATAATTCCGAGTTTTACGAGGACCTTATACTGTAGTTCCTCAGTCAATTCCGGGTTATCCTTGAGCAGTTTACGCACGTTCTCGCGCCCCTGCCCCAGCTGTTCGCCATCATAGGTAAACCAGGCGCCAGACTTCTTGACGATGTCATACTCTACCGCGAGGTCAAGAATACCGCCTTCAACGGAGATGCCCTCACCATACAGAATGTCGAACTCGGCCTGTTTGAAGGGAGGAGCCATCTTATTCTTCACGATCTTGGCACGAGTTTTATTGCCAATGGGGTTCGCCCCGTCCTTTAAGGTCTCAATACGTCGAATATCGATACGCACCGAGGCGTAGAACTTCAGGGCCTTACCGCCGGTCGTGGTTTCGGGAGAACCAAAGAACACGCCGATCTTCTCACGAAGCTGGTTAATGAAGATTGCTGTAGTGCCGGTGGATGCCAGGCGACCCGTAATCTTACGGAGAGCCTGGCTCATCAAACGCGCCTGCAGGCCCACATGAGAATCCCCCATATCGCCGTCAATCTCGGCGCGGGGAACGAGAGCCGCTACAGAGTCGACCACAACGATATCTACAGCACCGGAACCAACCAGCATATCCATAATTTCGAGTGCCTGTTCCCCAGTATCGGGCTGCGATACCAAGAGGGCATCGGTGTCAACGCCGAGTTTGGCAGCATAGACCGGATCGAGCGCATGTTCAGCATCAATAAACGCCGCTATACCGCCCGCTTTCTGCACATTCGCTACAGCGTGCAGAGCGACAGTGGTCTTACCGGAAGATTCGGGACCATAAATTTCGATCACACGGCCGCGGGGCAGTCCGCCGATACCGAGAGCAGCATCCAAAGCGATAGCGCCGGTTGAAATAACCTCCGTTTTCACGGTCTCTTTATCGCCTAGACGCATAATCGCGCCTTTACCATAATCCTTGTCGATTTTAGCCATTACGGCTTCAAGTGCCTTGGCACGGCCTTCTTCAGGAACACGAGCGACGCCCTGTGCCTTGCTGTTTTTTGCCACGATTAGTTACCTCGTTCTATTAATAGAAGGTCTCAATGATTCTTCGGGAGGTGCTTCTCGCCACCCTCTGCACACTACTCTACGAAGTCCGCCTGACACTTTAAGACCGGCGGCGGAAGAATGTGGAAAAATCCCCCAGAAAGTACAGATATTTTTACTCTGTGGATAGATTAGCATGACTCGAACAAAAATCCTATAAATCGCACAAATTTTCGGCAAATTTTTTCGAATTTATGCTCGCCGTGTCTATCTCAGAGTCTCCACATACAGCGTCGCAACAACCCCTAAACCGGACTTATTCCGCAGCAATTCATGGATTCGGCTACCTGCGCGGTTCACGGTCGGGTCCCAAACGGCGAACCTCCGGAATATCCTGTGTCTCGCAGACCGCAAGCCAAACATCCTTCGGTGCAACTCCAGCTTCAAGTGCCTCTAAAGCCGTCATATTCCCAAGCGACCCAAGCACCAAATCTCCCGCCAAAACTCGGGCATACCCAGCACCGAATTCGTAGTCCATATTGGTCCAAAACTCGCTGAGTTTCATCATCCCTCCTTACGCTCTCCTGTTTCAGAACATATCCGAGAAAAATCACGAGAATGCTTCATCAGAGTCCCCTGCGAAAGTAGACCTCTACCGTTGTCAGTGCATAAAAAAGCGAACCGCGCATCATAACGGATGCGCGGTTCGCTCACATAGGTCTCTTAGAGCGAAGCCATCATGTAATCGTTACGGTACTGCTCAGCAAGCTCGGCGGGAACGGTATCCGGAACGTGTACGCCCTCTAGAATTGCCATACGGTCGGCAACTTCACGAAGCATCTGGTACATCGGGATATCAAGCGCCTGGCAAATCCATGCCAGAAGCTCCGAAGAAGCTTCCTTCTGCCCACGCTCAACTTCGCTGAGATAACCCAGGGAAACACGTGCGCTCTGTGAAACCTCGCGTAGGGTACGACCCTGGCGCTGACGAACGTCACGAAGAACCTCGCCAATAGCCTGGCGCAGAGGTACAGTCTTTGCCTCTTCCACAACAGGAGCTACCTGCTGCGGAGCTGGGTTAATTTCTTTCCACCGGGTAATACCATTAATAGATACACGCTTCTTGGTCATATGCGTTGTTTCTCCTCGTACGTAGGTCAACCAGTGTCCGGTTCTTACAGTTATTAAGCCTAACTCATTTTTTAGTTCTCGGCTAGCCTCGGGTACTGTACCGTTTATATGAGCCTGGCTAGTATATATTCAAACTTACCAAGCTATAGTTTTATTCCCATGCACCTGGGAAATCCCTGGAAACTTGATTAAAGTATCCCGTGAAAAGATACTTCAGCTGACCTCTAGATAAGGCTACGATGCGTCCTTAGTACCGTGCACAGCCTGGGTCAGCAGGAGAATTGCATCCGCCGTTGCCGAGGCGCGAATCTGTACCCTATCCCCCTCATAGTGCCGCTGTACGGCATAGGTTGCCTCGGAGTGTGCACACCCAAAAATACGGTACCAACGGGCTTACCATCGTGCGGCTCTGGCCCTGCAACTCCAGTGGTCGAAACCCCGTAGTCAGCTCCACAGATTCGTGCGGTTCCCTGCGCCATCTGCCGGGCAACTTCCGGATCAACGGAACCATTCTTAGCTAAAAGCTCCTCGTTTACGCCTAAAACGGATGCCTTGACCGCGCTCGCATATGAGATAACCCCGCCGCGGTAGTATTCCGAGGCTCCTGCAACGGTGCAGATAGTACCCCCAACGTCTCCTCCGGTGAGAGATTCCGCCGTGGCGATTGTCAGACCTGTACCGACCAACGCATCGTGAAGTATCTGAGCGGCTTCCTTCGCACTATGCGGTACCGTTTTGAGTACGCCCATAAGTGCTCCTCCCAACGAGATATATCCATCGTATAAAATACCGGGACAATCCATCTAGAATGTCCCAGCCTCATGACTGTGTGGGATGCTGCGCCAGCCATATCTGGCGAAGCTGGTGAGCATCACGCACGTAAACTACCCCTGTCCAGACGGTAATAGCGGTTACCGCCGCCATAAGAACCCATCCGGGAACCAACCAAGGCTCGCCGAGGAGTCTAAGGGTAAGAGCATCACCACGAGAGCAACGGTTTGTAAAACGGTTTTGATCTTTCCGCCCTTATTTGCCGCCATAACCCCGTATTTGATAACGAAAAAACGCATGATGGTGATTCCCCACTCCCGAAGGAGAATTACAGCGGTTACCCACCACCACAGCTCGCCCAACCAAGAAAGGGTAATGAACGCCGCACCGGTGAGGAGCTTATCAGCAATAGGATCAGCGATCTTCCCAAAGCTCGTGATGAGGTTACGGCTTCGAGCCAGGTAACCGTCCGCCCAGTCGGTAATCATCGCGGCGATAAAGAGGGCAAAAGCAAGCCACCGCTGTGCTACATCTTCAGCTCCGAATGTTCCGCCCGCAAGGAGCACTACAACGAAAAAAGGAACTGCAATAATACGCACAACCGTCAGAATATTCGGCAGATTCCAGTTAGATACATGACGCTCGGTCTGCGATACCGCCGATACTGATTCCTGACTCACTGTTACCCTTCTCTACAGTCTGGTACCAACGACTCGTTGTTGGCTGCAAGTAACTCCCAGAGCGTAGCCCTTGCCTCATATCTTTCCAGTATACGAGGTATCGTTCCTATAAGAATGGCATTCCGATAAATCCTTGTTTGGGCTCTCGCAGTAATAGAAAAATTCCCGCTTCCGCAGCACGATATGCCAGCAGAAGCGGGAATCTCTCTCTAGGATGATGAAGAACACTTTGAATACGACTGTTGGTGGGTTACCGCCCCGTGAGCTGCCAGGCGTCCTCCGAGCCCTCATCGCTCTCTTCCACCGCATATTCGGCAGGCTCTGCGGGGTTCACCGCTTGCGCATACGGGTCTTCAAAAGTTTCCTCAACGGGTTCGGGCACCTCTTCACCCCGGATGCGTGCCAAGGTATTCTGCAGATCGTCTGGGCGCACCAACACATCGCGCGCTTTCGACCCCTCAGAAGGACCAACTATGCCTTGAGACTCCAGCAGATCCATAATGCGCCCCGCCTTCGCAAAGCCCATGCGAAGTTTACGCTGAAGCATTGAGGTAGAACCAAACTGCGTGGTAATCACGATTTCAGCCGCTTGGAGCAAGTCATCAAGGTCATCGCCGATTTCCTCATCGATCTGCTTCTTCGCGGCTGAGACCATAACATCTTCACGGTAAATTGTCGGAGCCTGCTGCTTCACGTGCTCAACAACCGCATGAATCTCGGATTCAGAGACCCACGCACCCTGCACACGCATCGGCTTCGAGGCACCCATTGGCAGGAAGAGCGCATCGCCCTGACCGATCAGTTTTTCAGCGCCTGGTTGATCCAGCACCACACGCGAATCCGTGACCGATGATGTCGCAAACGCCATACGCGAAGGAACGTTCGCCTTAATCAGACCGGTTACCACGTCAACCGAAGGACGCTGAGTTGCAAGCACCAGGTGAATACCAGCTGCACGCGCCAACTGCGTAATACGAACAATCGCCTCTTCAACGTCACGCGGGGCAACCATCATCAAATCGGCAAGCTCGTCCACGATAACCAACAGGTACGGGTACTCGTGAATTTTTCGTTTACTGCCCGGCTCAGGCTGAATCTTGCCCTCGCGTACGGCCTTGTTGAAATCGTCCACATGCTTAAACCCGTAATGTGCCAGGTCGTCATAGCGTGCATCCATTTCACGTACTACCCATTGAAGCGCCTCTGCTGCCTTCTTCGGGTTAGTAATAATAGGCGTAATCAGGTGCGGAATTCCCTCATAGGCGGTAAGCTCCACGCGTTTGGGGTCCACCATCACTAAACGCACCTGATCAGGTGTAGAACGCATAAGAATCGAGGTGATCATCGAGTTCACGAACGAAGACTTACCGGCGCCGGTTGCACCCGCAACCAGCATATGCGGCATTTTCGCCAGGTTCGCAAGCACAAAACCGCCCTCGACATCTTTGCCCACACCCATAACCATCGGATGCGGGTTCGAGTGAGCCTGCGGGGACCGTAAGACATCGCCCAGCGATACCGTCTCGCGGTCGGTATTTGGAATCTCAATACCGATCGCCGATTTACCGGGAATAGGCGATAGTATACGCACATCCGGGCTGGCGACTGCATAGGCGATATTCTTACTCAGCGCGGTCACACGTTCAACCTTCGTACCGGCACCCAGCTCGATCTCGTAGCGGGTCACGGTCGGACCGCGCGAGAATCCGGTGACAACCGCATCAACCTTAAACTGCTCTAAAACGTTGGTCAGTGCTTCGACCACGTGTTCGTTCACTTCGGATGATTCCTTAGCAGGGGGACCCGCCACCAGCATCTGTTCTGCGGGCAGGTTATAGGTGCCCTGCGAAGACTCGACGGATTGTTCGGGGCGGGCCTGCTCGGTATGCGCGGTGCGCGTGTTGTTTTGCAGGGGCCGTGATGCCCCCGTACCGGCAGCCGCAGCTCCGCTGACCGTAGCTTGCGGCTTCGTCTGCGGCATGCGGGATGCACCACTACTTTGCTGCGGTTTAGCCGGTGTACCTTGCTGCTGCACTGCTTCCGGCTGTGACTGTTGAGCAGGCTGCGTCTGAGGGCTTGCTATCTGCTTTGTCGCAACATTCTGCTCGGATGCGGCGGGTACGAGAGGCTGCACCGATGTGTCATCAAAAGCCTCTACATCAAAGAGCGCATCTGGTGCCACACGACCGTGTTCAACGGCGGCACGCTGCGCCTGAGCCAGGCGTGCCGAGGGCGCATCCGAAGCCTCATGATCGAACACGGTGTTCTCGGTGCGGCGTTTGGGCAGGCGGCTCAACCTACCCTGAGACGATGCCGAAGAATGCGGTGCGGGGGCATCCGCAGAGGTTGCGGAAAACTCTTCATGAGTATTAACCACGGGGCTGGCAAATGCCTCATCGCCAACGTATTCATCCAGCCCCTGATCGGCCTGTTGAGAACGACCGAACCCGAACCACCGCTTAATTGACCCGAAGATACCGCCGCGAGATGTACGGCGTTCTTCCTCATCACCGTAAAGATAGCTACGATCATGTTCCGAGGCACTCAAATCGACGGTCTGAGTCGCTGCCGTAGAGTCCGCATCATAGCCGTCCTGCGGATATGCGATGGTCGGGTCGTCATCGGTGGAGGCAACCGGCTTTTCACCCAAGGCCATGCGAACGAGATGTGTAAGCCGCGGAATAACCTGACGCACCGGAGTAGCCGTCAATACCATAAGCCCCATGACGAAGAGAACCAGAATAACGAGCCACTGCACAAATACTATGCGCTGCATGAGGGGTCCAAGAAGCGCACCAATGGCGCCACCCCCGGCCCAGACGGCCTCAAAACCGCCCGAAAAACTGGGGTATCCGGCGTTCATCGCGAAGAAAAGCGACGCTGCAATAAGGATGAGCAGCAGGCCGAGCGAGACTCGATTGGTGCGGCGAACATCATCTGGCGTACGGAAAACGCACCATGCCAAAATAAAGCTCAGAATCGGTACCAAAATAGCACCCTGACCGAAAACGCCGCCCAGCATGGTGTGCCATGCCGAGATTGGGGCATGGATAATGACCGGGGCAGACATGACGCGCCAGCTATACCATTCGACTCCAGCCGTAATAATGCCGAAAAGCAGAATGAAGAGCGCTCCACCATCGCGGCGTGTCTGTGGATCTAAATCTGTGCGATGCGCCCCAAGAGCACGCACAGCACCGCCCACCGCATGGGCAATGCCTAACCACACTTTCGCAATAGCGTTTGCCACAGGGTTAGTTTCGGGGGTATTCGCGCGCTTAGATGTGCCCCGGGAACCGCGTGCCGAGGTTTTCTTAGCTGATCCGGCTTTGCTTTTACGCCCTTGATTACTCCGTGAAGCCATATTTATTAGGTTAGCAACCTTCCATGTGCTTGAGGCCAGATGCCGTCATTCTCTTGTGGTCGATACAATCGGGCAAGAACGTGACACGCATCCATAGTATTCATATGCTACCGTACACGGGAACGGAGCCGACCGCTCAAGCAGCTATCGGCCCCGTTTGTCGTGTATTGTGCGGGGTGCGTTCGCACAGAGCGTGCCCGCACCGCCTTTCGCCGTGAGCGATGCGCTCACTACACCGTCGGCTTAGGCTCCTCATCCGTTTTAGTCTCAACGACCACCGGGACGATCATGGGCTTACGGCGCAGGCGGCGGGAGATCCATGCACCAATGGTACGACGCACAATCTGCTGAAGCTGCTGTACCGTATGTACCTTCTCGGGCGCACGGTGAAGCGCATCCTCAAGGGCGGCGGTAATTTTGGGGGTGATCTCGTCGAAGACCGAATCGTCTTCGGCGATACCGCGGGCATGAATATCTGGCCCGGTTACCACACGTTTGGTAGCACGATCAATCACCGTCACGATAGAGACGAATCCTTCTTCACCCAGAACGCGGCGTGCCTTAAGATCGTCCTCAGTCACCGAACCGACAGAACGTCCATCCACGTACAGGTATTCGCAGGGAACTTCGCCAACGATCTTCGCTACGCCATCTTTGAGATCCACAACGGTACCGGATTCGCACAGGAGCACGCCCTTCTTCAGGGAACACCTGTCTCTTTTGCCAGTTCCCCGTTAGCAATCAGGTGACGAACCTCGCCGTGAACAGGCATCACGTTCTTCGGTTCCAGAATGTTGTAGCAGTACAGCAGCTCTCCCGCCGCCGCGTGACCGGAAACGTGAACCTTCGCGTTGCCCTTATGCACAACAGTCACGCCGAGTTTCATCAGGGCGTTAATGATGCGGTACACGCTGGTTTCGTTGCCTGGAATCAGCGATGAAGCCAACACGACGGTGTCGCCCGGTTCAAGCTGAACCTTGTGATCGCCATTAGCCATACGCGACAGAGCCGCCATCGGCTCGCCCTGCGAACCGGTACACATGAGTACAAGCTCATCGGGGCGGTATTCATCGACCTTCTTCAAATCTACAAGAACACCCTCGGGTACCTTGAGGTAACCCAGTTTCTCAGCGATGGTCATGTTGCGCACCATGGAGCGTCCGACCAGCACAACCTTGCGCCCGCGCTCGACTGCAGCATCGAGTACCTGCTGCACACGGTGAACGTGCGAAGAGAACGAGGCCACGATAATGCGGCTGGGCGCATCGCGGAATACGCTCGATATAACAGGTCCGATATTTTTTTCGGTGGGGGTGAACCCGGGAACCTCTGCGTTTGTGGAGTCAGGCAGGAACAGATCCACACCTTCGTCGCCCAGACGCGAGAAGTGACGCAGGTCGGTGATGCGCCCATCCAGCGGAAGCTGATCCATCTTAAAGTCTCCGGTGTGCAGCACGGTGCCTGCAGCGGTTCGGATAAATACGGCGAGTGCATCCGGAATAGAGTGGTTAACCGCGATAAACTCGCATTCAAAAGGACCAAACTTTTCGATCTGGTGTTCCTTTACGGTGAGCGTATAAGGCTTGATGCGATGCTCGGCAAGCTTCGCTTCTACCAGCGCGAGAGTAAGTTCGGAACCGATGAGAGGAATATCGGGACGTTTCTTAAGCAGATAAGGTACCGCCCCAATGTGGTCTTCGTGCCCGTGAGTGAGAACCATGGCGACTACATCATCCAGGCGATCGACCACATAGCTGAAGTCGGGCAGGATTAGGTCTACACCGGGCTGGGACTCTTCAGGGAAGAGCACACCGCAGTCTACAATCAGCAGTTTGCCGTTGATTTCGTAGACGGTCATATTTCGACCGACTTCACCCAGACCACCGAGAGGCACCACGCGCAGGGTGTCTTTCTGCAGTTTGGGAGGCGCCGGCAGATCATTTTCAAAAACGCTCATGCGTATCTCCTTGTTTTCTATGATTCTATTTCGTGTCGTCTAAGGGCGCACCCGCTGTGAGTATCAAACTCCGAAGCGTATCGGGTTGCTTCGCGGGTGCTGCTCATGCGGCTTGAGAGGCTGAGAGTCCGTTCGCTAAAGGTCGTGGACGCATCTCGCCTCTAGAGGAGGGGTCCACGCCTTCACGTTCCGCTTCTGCACGGAAAGCGGACCCGCGTGATCTTCTCGCTACATACGAGTCACGCTGGGTCCGCCCGAAACTAGCCGCAGAAAGTCTTATGCGTTTTTAAGAGTCTGCGCGATAGTGGAGGAAAGCAGATCCGCTCGGATAGCCTCCACCACTTCGGGTTCGGAAAGTACATGAGGCAGGCGTACAACAGGTGTTCCAAGAACGCCTTGCCAAGCCAGGATTTCTTTGGCAGCAACGGCGCCGGGGGCTCGTCCCATGGTGGCGTTCACAATGGGCACGAGCTGCAGGTTAATGCGCTGCGCACTCACAAGATCCTGCGCTACAACGGCATCAATAAGCTCACGGAAGAGCATGGGTGCCACATGCGCGGTAACTGAAACTAAGCCTACGGCTCCTACTGCCATCCAAGGCAGAGTCAAACCATCATCACCACTGTAGTAATGCAAATCTGTGGTTGCCATAACGTCGGTTGCGGCGCCAAAGTCAGCCTTCGCATCCTTAACAGCAACAATATTATCAAGTTCTGCCAGCCGACGGTAGGTGTCGGGGGCAATCGGGATGCTGGCACGCCCCGGAATATCGTAGAGCATGATGGGTGTACTGGTGGCTTTTGCTACGGTGCTAAAGTGCGCGTAAACGCCATGCTGAGTGGGCTTGTTATAGTAGGGAGTCACCACAAGCAAACCGTCAACACCAACCTTTTCGGCGCGACGGGCAAGTTCAATGGTGTGCGCGGTGTCGTTCGAGCCCACGCCAGCAACGATAGAAGCACGGTCTCCTACAGCTTCTTTGACGATGGCGAAAACTCGCTCGTTCTCATCATCGGTCATGGTCGAGTATTCTCCTGTGGTGCCACATACAATCAACCCGTCATGACCGTTGTCAATGAGGTATTCCGCCAGATGTGCAACCTGTTTTTCATCCACAGATCCGTCTTGAGCGAAGGGCGTTACCATCGCCGTGAGCAGACGCCCAAAGGGCGGGTTTACAAAAGTACCGGGGTTCATCACGTTCTCAGCCATACACCCCAGAGTACTATCTTAAGCTATTCTTACGCTACATTAATTTTGCTTCTGTCCCGAAAAATTTTCACTTTTTATGGAATTCTGCGTTCTTGAGCTCAAAACGCAACTTCAAGCACTCTTCATGACCACGCATGGACTCCCCTAACAACCACGCTATTTCAGGTCGGTCACACCACGACCGCGGCGCAGAGAAATCGCATTTCGCATAGCGGCGCGGGCATGTTTACGTTCACCGCAGACATCGTACATGCACGAGAGATTAAACCAGGCTTCCCAGCTGTCCGGATTTGCTTCGAGAACATCGGCAAATTTTTCAAGTTCTACTGAAGCAGCCTCACGATCAACCCTTCCGGAAGGACTTCGCGGCAGCGTATCTTCGGGAAGTTTACCCTGGGCATCAAGCTCCTGAGCCATTCGCTGTATACGCGCACCAAATATCACCTCGCGCACAAGCGCCCATGCACCCACTGCGGGCAAAAGCAATAGTCCCGCCCCGAGCAGAATACCTGCGATATTCCCCGACGCAATGAGCACGACCCCACGCTGTGCCGTAAACAGCAGATACAGCCCCAAGAGCGCCACTGTGAGCGCCGCAAAGATTTTACCTTTACCGCCCGCATCCACCAGCGTAAATACTCCGCTGAAAATCAGCACGCCCAGTATTGACGCACGAACACCCAGCGGCAGAGGCAGCAGAAGCACGGTACAGACTAATAAGAGACAGGCAATCGCAACCCATAATCTCAACGATGTCAGCCATGAGGCGCCCCGCACGGGTTTTACCGTTTCTTGTTCTGAGGTCATTGGAGTCGGTATCCGCACGATCTACAGATCCATATACTTATCGAGTCCAATACTCAGCCCCGGATGCGCCGCGACCCGCCGAACGCCCAAAAGCACCCCAGGCATGAAGGATGCGCGGTCGAAAGAATCGTGGCGGATTGTCAAAAGCTGTCCGGGGTCGCCCAGCAGAATTTCCTGATGCGCAACCATGCCACGAAGCCGCACCGCATGCACATTAATACCCTCAACTTTACCGCCGCGAGACCCCAGAGGATCACTCTCGGTAGCGTCCGGGCTGTTTCCAAGCCCAGCTTCCTCTCGCGCAGCCGCAACTTGACGTGCTGTGTGAGCGGCTGTTCCCGAGGGGGCATCGACCTTATTGGGGTGATGAATTTCGATAATCTCAACCGATTCAAAATACGGTGCCGCCTTAGCCGCAAATTCCGTCGCCAAAATGGATCCCAACGCAAAATTCGGTGCAATCAGCACACCCACCTGCGGGTGCTCATCAAGAAGCTCACGCAAGGATTCCACACGTTCTTCAGTCCAGCCGGTAGTACCCACAACAGCATGCACTCCGTGCTCTACGGCAAAACGGACGTTCGTCTCGGTAGCGCTCGGCACGGTCAAATCAACCATAATCTCAGCATTAGTTTCGACGAGCTTTCGAGAGAATCTTCACGCCCTAAAGCGGCAACTAATTCAAAATCGGGGGCATCGGTAATAGCCTTGACCGCTTCCGATCCCATACGCCCCGATGCTCCAAGAACCGCCACCCGCCGTATTTTAGTCTGCGTTGCTTCTACCATTCTGTTGCCTCCAAAATTTACGAATAGCCCAGTTATCTCTCCTATTATCGCATGTGGCGTACAGCACGAATCGAGACACTATGTTGCTTATGTCCTAAAACCCCATCAACGCTCAAGTACCAGCACAACACCCTTATAGATACCAAAATATCTGGTAGCCACGTTTCTTAAATTTCACAAAACTTCCCGATGGCTCCAAACGTCTCTATCTAACAAATAAACTTTTATACTAGTAAACAGTATTTTTCTTCACTCTTTCATCACCCCGGAGTAACAACACATCATGAAGCAACTTTTTCCATCCGCGGTCAGCCCCCATGAGGCTAACCGCTCTTTTATGTTGCCCGGGCTCGACGGCCTGCGAGCTATCGCCGTACTCCTAGTAATTGTTTACCATCTCTGGCCTACTGCGGTGCCGGGCGGTATGATCGGGGTCGATATTTTCTTCGTCATCTCGGGATATTTGATTACCGCCCTCTTACTCCGCGAAGGTGCAGTAACTGGGCGTATTAACCTGTTCCTTTTCTGGAAGCGCCGCGCTCGCAGGCTCCTTCCTGCGATCGCACTACTCATTTTAGTAACCGGACCCATCGCACTAGCAATAGGCGGCGATATACAGGTCAATCTGGGCAGACAACTTACTGGCGCAGGCACATTCTCATCTAACTGGCTCTCTATTTTCAGCGGTAACGACTATTTTGCTCAGACTTCTCCCGAACTTTTCACGAACTTTTGGTCGCTTGCCGTTGAAGAGCAGTTCTACCTGTTCTGGCCTCTTCTTCTGGTAGCAGCGGGTGTTATCCTCGGCAGACGGTGGAGACGATTCAGCCTCATTATTTTTATCGCTATCATTGCTTCCTTAACAAGCGGCACGATTATGTTGGCATTTGGAGCGCCCATCAGCCGTATTTACTACGGTACCGATACCCATGTTTACGGTCTGCTTCTAGCGTTTTACTAGCTTTTTCGATCCCGTGGTCGCTCTATCCACCTCGTGATAAACACGTTATATATCGAGTGGCGCAACCCTTTGGAGCGGTGACTTTCCTGCGTGTAATTCTCAGCTGGCTCTGCTTGGTTGCTCTCATTCCGCTTGCTCTTCTTATGCCGGAGAAGGCGCCGGGCACTATCCCCTGGGGGCTTCTCGGCGCTTCGCTGCTGACTCTTGGAGTTATTCAAGGAATCCTGCCGGATATGCTCGCCGGGGCATCGTCTCTGTTACGTTCGGTGTTATCTTTCGGTCCCCTCACCTGGATTGGGCAGCGATCCTATGGACTTTACCTCTGGCACTGGCCGCTTGCCGTTATGGCGCATTATCTTCTGGGCGTGGATCGTTCACCGCTGTGGAACGTTGTCGTTCTGCTGGTTACCATCATTATTGCTGAGCTTTCTTATCGTTACCTTGAAACTCCAGTACGGCGATATGGTTTCCGGGATTCGTTTGCACATTTTTTTGGAAGCATTCGTTACGGCAGGTATCGTGCTCTACCCATTATTGCTTTAGTACTTGTGATGGGCGCAGGCTCAGCAACCGCCGTCGCGGTACGAACTGCTCCCGATCAAACTAGTGCACAACGCGCCGTTGAAGAAGGCAAAAAGCGCGCCCAGGAACGTTTAAAAGCGCGTGAGGAACAACGAGCACATGCGAGCGCCTCGCCAACAGCAAGTTTGACGGCAGCGAATCCTAGCGCTGCGGCCTCTGCGGTGCCGGATGAATATCCGCAGGTGAATTCTGCTGATGTAACCGTGATCGGCGATTCTGTAGTGCTTTCTGCAGAGCCCGATATTTATGATGCGATGCCGGACGCCACGATCGATGCGGCGGAGGGACGCACCATTGTTCAGGCGTTGCCCATGGTCAAATCCTGGTCATCACAGGGAAAAATTGGGAAAGTTTTAGTACTCTCGGTAACCGCTAACTCGACGCTGATGCCCGGTCAGCTTGAAGAGGTTTTGCGGGCGCTTCCGGCAGACACGAAGTTGGTGATCGCAACGGGGTACGGTCCGCGAACCCTCACCTGGATTGATTCTTCAAATAATCTGATTCGTGAGTTTGTGCAGAAAAATTCTTCCCGCGTTTATGTTGCAGACTGGAACGGTGCAATAACGCAGGCTGTGCGAAGCGATCCTAGCCTGATGACTTCGGACGGCGTGCATCCGGAAGTTAAGGGGCAGATGCTCTACGCCCGTATTCTGACGGAGGCGGTTGCTCGGGCACAGAGTTAGGAAGACTCGTATATGTAGTGTATTGGTGGTGTTTTTAAACCTTTTGAATCCACACGCTTCAAACTACGGGTCAAGCAAATCAAACCGTTTTGATACTGGCAGGCTGAAGTAGGGAGTTTTGAAAGTAATTGAACCTTTCAAGAACTTCACGTACCTGGAGTACTATCATGTATAAAACTACATAACCAGCTAAATCTATTCCGCATCGTCAAGACGTCTTCGGGATCCAGCTTTGGCTTGCTTAGTACAACAAAGTAATACTCCCCTGCATATCAACAAAAGCCTTCCTATCGGCAGGTTTCCACGAATTGCAGCGAAACAAAATGTCGTTTTCACAGCGTTCAACTAGCATTCCACTATCACCGGTGAAAGACTCTAGTTGCTTTACATCCGTAAGTCCCCGAGGGCCAACTAAATACTCGTTGTACACGAGGATTGATGATTCTTGAGTGGCACCATGAATAGGTATTCGGGCGTAATTCTCGTCGCCCTGTGTCGGGTTCACATCACCATGAACCAGCCTGATTCTCTCCGATAGCTTTCCGTCTGGATGGGTAAACTTACAGCCAAAGGCATTTAATCGTAAAGCTACCTCTCCAGCCGGGTGCGGTGACGTGAACCGTATTTCCAGTTCCTTCGGGACATCCGTGATATCAATCGCTCCGAAAATCTGCAGACCCTCCCACTCAAAATAGAATTCCTGGGTGGTTGGTCTGCGGCGCATCATTTCACTGAAGTCTGGCATGTGTCTTCCCTCCTGCTGCCTGAAGGCGTTAGCTGAGATCTATATCAAAATTCCTTTTTATTGAACGTTTCAACTGCCTCATCACATCGTCCACCGTTTTCCCCCGTCGAACAGATGACCTCAACGAGTCAGAGAAAAATTGCAGACCATCAATATACCCTTCTGAAGCCTCGTAATCAGGACAAGCTATCAACGGCCGATTATATGTAAGTGTCTTCTTCGAGGTTTTCGACGCGGCCCATTCCACATCACTCCGGTATTTCTGCAAGAATGTACACAGGCAGAAAGCAAAATCAATGGCCAGGCTGAAAAAAGTGCCAGAAATATCATCCATCTGCGGCCCTGTCCTATCTAAGGACTCCCTCCCCAACCGCAACAGCTGTTCTAAATCACTGAGAGTAGGAAAATCTTTGCCACTTGTAGAGCCTAGATACTCTGCAACATACGCGGTCCTTGGCCCTTGATCCTCTTTGAATAGTTTAACGACCTGTCGCAGTTGGGCTCTAGTCATTTCCTTGAACGGTATCGGCTTATGACGCGGCGTAAACCAATCGTAAGCTTGATCAAAATCTTCAAAGTTCATCATGAGTTATAGGTTTTCTCTCTGACATGCTGAAAATACGCCAGCGGTGATGTTAGTTGTCTCTTAGACGGTGATGTCGCAAAAATCTCTCAGAAAGTTCTCTACCGCTAAGAGCCTTGACGAGCTACCCGCAAGGCATCAAGCATCAGGTGATCCGTATCGGTCTCCTGTGAGAAGGAGTACTCGTAGAGCAGATAATCCAGGCTTTTATCCTCCGTAAGAGCGTCTTGAGCATACGATAAAGAGGCGGCAAACCGGGCACGGTAGAAAAGCGGTTGTACAATATCGTACGGTTTATCGGCGTCGAGCTCCTCAAGGTACATCTCGTCCATGCTCTCTGCCCACTGCTGGAGACGTTCGGGGTGGGAGAAGATTTCTTGCTCACGCACTATACGCACAATATCCTCAGCCACCTCAAGCGCTGAAAGGTGCTGCTGTTTCCAGTCAAGCCACGCCAGGGCTAAAAGGCTGATGAGTTTCTCACGTTGTGATGCATCTAGAGTGCAGATTTGCTGTAGTTCTTCGGCGTAGTCGGGAGGGACAACGATAGTGAACATAGCGGGGTTCCTTTCGCGAATTCCCTCAACTTTAGCACAAGGGTAAAGTGAAACAGGGAGGAATCTTCGCATGAGAAACTCATGAAAGCTGTACACGATAATCTCTACCATAAAAGCACCGCCCCTATACCCGATATCAAAGGGATTCTATGGAGTCACAGCAGGAAACATCACACGATATATTAGAGTCTCTTCTTCAAGAGCTTGTAGAGCGTGGAGAAGACTTTAGTTTCTACATAAGTCTCTGTCTTCGTCTGCTTGCGCGGTCTCCAAAGCATGGTTGGGATGTTAGGCTTTTATGCGGGGTTTAGAGCCCGAAGATATGGCAGCTCCACACGATCCTGCCGAGCTCCGAACAAACCCAAAGTTTCTGGAGAGCGAATGGCTTATGGGCAAATATTCTGTCCTTCTAGAAGCTTTCGATGAGGCGGTATCTTCCCATCACATATCCACTGCCGCTCCAAGAGATACGACCCTGGCAGGATACGATCTTCGCATCCTGTGGAAAATCGTCAATGCCCACTACAGCTCGTATTTTGAGCCAGACCCGCGCAGGCGTGTTACCTGTGCGATTGAGGGGCTTGTGGGAAAAGATTATTCGGTTGAAGACCTCACACGTGATCTTCAAGATTACCTTGATCGGCATGCGTGTCTGCTTAAACTACCGGACCTCTGCCGCGAGCTGGCAGATCAGGGTAAAGATCTGGCATTCTTCGCGGACCTTGGTATACGTCTTCTTGAATCCGTCACCTGGCCAGTGGATGATCTGCGTTCCTTCCTTCAGGAAATAGGCTCGGAGGATGTGGTGAATCCAGTCGGTATTCCCAAGCTTGACTGGCATGAGCTGTTTCGCACGTCTGACGATGAGATTTTTGCCGACAGTGAGCGGCTCATGCAGAAGTACAGCATTCTCGCGGATACGCTTGGTGAATTGAGCAGCCCCGCATACTCTCAAGTTGATCTTGCTTCCCGCGTCGCCCGCGCCCAGTACGAGCTGTTCTTCGCATGTGAAGGGCAATCCCGCCTCCTGAAGGCTCTGCGGATTCTTTTATCGGAGGACTACACTGCCGATATGCTTTGCACTGATGCGGAAGCATATCTTGCTGCATCGCAAGATAATCGGTAAAAGATCACGACCAGCCCGATTAGGCTGCCAGAAATTCCAGGAGGTCTTGAACGAAAAGCTCCGGCTCCTCCAGAGCCGCAAAGTGCCCGCCACGCTCAGGATGTGTAAACCTAACAACATTGAAAAACCGTTCCGCATATTCACGTGGAGGATTACTGATATCGTGCGGAAAAATCGCGAATGCGGTTGGAGCCTCTACCCTACCCCGCTGTATATTTCCAGCGTCCAAAGCCTCCCGATATATCCTTGCGGCAGAGTGCCCGGTATTCGTTATCCAGTACAGCATCGTATTTGCGATGATAATATCCCTTGAAATCCCGTTCTCGCTCCACGACTGCATTTTCTCCGCCATAAAAGCAGCCAAAAATACTGGTGAATCGGCAAAGCCATAAGAAACAGTCAAAGGTTTTGTGGAAAGCAGCATATAGTAACCGCCTTCAACCTGCGACCAACGCGCAACCCGGTTCAGATAATCTTGTTCTGCATCCGAAAGCGGTGCTCTTATCGAGAGAATACTGGTTTGAAAACGGGACATCGGTCAAGTGCAGTTTCAGGATACTCTGCGGATAACGCAACGCCATCTGCTGACCAATCGAGGCTCCCCAATCACCACCGTGTACCACATAGTGCTCATAGCCCAACTGTTCCATCAACGTATGGAGCCGTTCGGCAATATCTGCGACAGTATGTTTTTCCAACTGTTCCGAGAAAGCGAATCCGGGAAGCGAGGGAACAACAACGTTATACCCCGCCTCAACGAGAGGATGAATCACCGGAATATACCGTAAGAAAGAATCGGGCCAGCCGTGAATCAGCAGAACTGTACCAAGATTTTGTGGACTTTGCTCATGAAGAGCGTGCAGCTCTTTGCCCTGTATTGTATAGATGCCATGCCGATACGAGTTCAATATTTTCTGATGCGCCGCCCAATCATACTCGGTAAGCCAATAGTCCACGAGATTTTTCATAAACTCGACCGAGATTCCTGCGTTATTCTCCTGTTCATCTAGAACAACAGGAAAACGTGCACCCCGCAAACGGACCTTCAGATCTTCAAGTACTTCGTGCGATACGTCAATATATAGGTCTCGCATAAGCTTCTTTCCTCCCCCAGTCTTCTCTCTATGAATACCCCATACTCATACAGCATTACATGCCACCGTATAACAAATCCCGCAGGGACACAGACGTTTTCGTCATCAGACACGAGAACGTCTACGCGCTGCGGGGGTTTCGGGAATAATAAAGGGCGTTAGCGCACAATCGTAGTGATCATCTGCTGCTGCCCCCAGATACCTGGCAAGGTCGTGCACATCGTCAAGGGTAACCGCACGAATTTTTTCCAATAGCTCATCGGTGCTGGTGAACTTGCCTGAGTCCAGTTCGGCACGCCCCAGTCGGGACATCCGAGAACCCGAGTCCTCACTGCCCAAAACAGTTGAACCGGCCAGCTGCCCGCGTACTTTACTGAGTTCTTCCTCAGTAATTCCTGCGGACACCAACTTATCAAACTCATACTGCAAGAGTTCACACACCTGCTCGGTTTTAGCGGGCAGGCACCCTGCGTACATGCCGAAATATCCCGCATCGGAGTAGGCGCCCGAGAACGCAAACGTGCTGTACGCCAGCCCGCGTTTTTCGCGAATCTCCTGGAAAAGCCGCGAAGACATGCCCGACCCAAAAGCACTCGACAGCACACTCATCGCGTAGCGGCGCTCATCCCCAGCGATAATACTCGGGCACCCCATCACAATATTGGTCTGTTCAAAGCCCTTCTGCACCTCGTGCAGCTCGGAAAACGGGACAATACCGCTCTCCGTGCGCACACGGCGCGGTACCGGAGCCACTCCCTCAAGAAGGTTCCAGCCGAAGCGGGTGAGCGCATCCAACACAAGGTTTACGATGTGCGAGTGCTCCAGCGACCCAGCCGCCGAGATGACGAGGCGATCCGGCGTGTAATACTCTTTGTAATGCTCCCACACAGCATCCCGCGGAACCTGCATAATCTCCTGCGGAGTACCACCAATCGGGCGACCAAGCGGGTTCTGGCCCATAAGCTGTTCCACAAAATTCTCGAAGGCAACGTCCGTAGGATCATCCTGGTCCATGGCAATCTCTTCCAGAATCACCCCGCGCTCCTGCTCCAGATGCTCTGGATCGAGCAAAGCGTTACTCACCATATCAGCCAGAACATCAACCGCCATCGGGGTATCATCGTCAAGTACACGCGCATAATAGCAGGTATGTTCCTTCGCGGTGAGGGCGTTTGATTCGCCTCCCACCGCATCGAACGCCTGGGCAATATCAAAAGCAGTTCGAGACGGAGTTCCTTTAAAGAGCAGATGCTCCAAAAAGTGGGTAGACCCCAACATACCGGGTGCTTCATCCCGGGAACCGACCCCCACCCAGAATCCGAGAGAAACGCCGCGGGTGCCAGGCATCCGCTCCGTTATCACCCGAACACCACCGGGCAAAATCGATCGGCGAACCTCATTACCATTTACGCCCTCGTAAACCAGGCGACCGCGTTCATAGTCGAGCTCAGCGGTAATCTCATCGCACGCAACGGGAAGAGAAATAGGCATCAATGAATAATCCTTAGCAAACCAAATGTATATAGCGAGCCGTACAAGTCAGAGTAAACGCCAGCCCATCATGAGAACAACCCTCAGGAGTCTCAGGACGAGCTGGCGCTGCTTATCCGACAGAAAAACCAGCAAGTTCCTTAGTCAAGGTGCGGTTTATATCGGGAGAGTTTCTACTCGGCATCCTCAGCATCAATCACCGGGGAGAGCGAAAGCTTGCCGCGATCGTCAATCTTAGTGATCTCAACCTGCACCTTCTGCCCCACCGAAACAACGTCTTCGGCATCCACCACACGCTTACCACCGTTGAGCTTGCGCATCTCAGAAATATGAAGCAGACCGTCCTTACCGGGGGTAAGCGAAATGAACGCACCGAAATCGGTCACCTTCACAACGGTACCCAGGTAGCGCTCGCCGACCTCGGGAACCTGCGGGTTCGCGATCGCGTTGATAGCGGTGCGTGCAGCCTCAGCCGAAGGACCGTCGGTTGCACCGATAAAGACAGTACCATCGTCTTCAATCGAAATATCGGCACCAGTATCTTCCTGAATCTGGTTAATCATCTTGCCCTTCGGGCCGATAACCTCGCCAATCTTAGCGACCGGAACCTTTCACCGAGATAATGCGCGGCGCAAATTCGCTCATCTCATCAGGGGCATCGATGGCTGCGGTGAGCACATCCAGAATGTGCAGGCGAGCCTCACGTGCCTGGGTCAATGCGCCCGCCAGCACAGATGCAGGAATACCGTCGAGCTTGGTGTCCAACTGAATAGCAGTCACAAATTCGCTGGTACCGGCAACCTTGAAGTCCATATCGCCTAGGGCATCTTCGGCACCCAGAATATCGGTCAGGGCGGCGTAACGGGTTTCGCCGTCAACCTCGTCAGAGACAAGACCCATTGCGATACCTGCAACGGGCGCGCGCAGAGGCACACCGGCATTGAGCAGCGACAAGGGTCGAAGCGCAGACCGAGCCCATCGACGTGGAGCCGTTTGAGCCCAGAGCCTCAGAGACCTGACGGATCGCGTAGGGGAATTCCTCGCGTGAGGGCAGCACCGGGGTAAGTGCACGTTCCGCAAGTGCACCGTGACCGATTTCGCGGCGCTTGGGCGAACCAACACGGCCGGTCTCGCCGGTAGAGTACGGCGGGAAGTTGTAGTGGTGAATGTAACGCTTGGACGTGACCGGGTACAGCGAATCGAGCTGCTGTTCCAGCTTGAGCATATTCAAGGTGGTCACGCCCATAATCTGGGTTTCGCCACGCTCAAAAATCGCCGAACCGTGCACGCGCGGCAGTACTTCAACCTCGGCGGTCAACTGACGAATATCGGTGAGTCCGCGACCATCAATGCGCACCTGTTCAGTGAGGATGCGCTGGCGCACGGTGTGCTTGGTAAGAGCCGCAAACGCCACTGAAACTTCATTAGCGCGCTCCTCGAATTCTTTGCCTTCGCCAGTGAGAGCTTCCATCAGCTCGGCTTCAAGCTCTGCGGCAGCAGCTTCACGGTCCTGTTTACCCGCGATGGAGTAAACTTCCACGAGGCGCTCGCCCGCGAAGTCCTTCACGGCGGCGTCAACGTCTTCACCATGCCCGCCGAAGTAGGGAAGCTCCAGATCGGGTTTACCGGCACGCTCAACAAGATCAGTCTGCGCCTTGCACAGAGCAGCAATAAAGGGCTTTGCAGCCTCCAAACCTTCGGCTACGATCTCTTCGGTGGGGGCAGTATGGCCGTCTTCCTTAATAAGCTTCCAGGAGTTATCGGTTGCCTCTGCCTCTACCATCATGATCGCAACGTCTTCGCTGCCGTCGGCCTTAGTCACGATGCGACCGGCCACAGCCATATCGAATACGGCGTTTTCCAGCTGAGAGTATTTGGGGAAGCACACCCACTGCCCATCAATAAGGGCCATACGCACACCACCGATAGGCCCGCTAAAGGGCGCACCTGATAACGCGGTTGATGCGGATGCTGCGTTAATCGCAAAGGTATTGTAAATTTCGTCTGGCTCGATGGTCAGAACGGTGACGACAACCTGCACTTCGTTACGAATACCCTTGGTAAAAGCAGGGCGCAGCGGACGGTCGATTAGACGTGCCGCAAGAATCGCCTCGGTCGGGGGTCGCCCCTCGCGGCGGAAGAACGAACCGGGAATTTTACCGGCGGCGTACATGCGCTCTTCAACGTCTACGGTCAGCGGGAAGAAGTCAAAGCCCTCGCGGGGAGATTTACCAATTGCGGTTGCTGAAAGCAGCGTTGTTTCGTCATCGATCGTGACGAGCACGGATCCTGCCGCTTGTTTGGCGAGACGGCCAGTTTCAAAACGTACATGGCGTTTGCCATGAATACCATTGTCAATTTCTACTTCAGAGAATTGGATTTCGGGACCTTCCACGATTCCTTCTTTCTGTGTTCGTGTGCCCGTCGCCGTTTTCACCCAATCTATCGGCCTTCGATAGGAAACCACGGACGTCGTACCCTGAACCTCTGTTGTGCACAGGAGTATTCCGTAATTCGCTACCGAGGACCGCGCCGGGGCGTGCCTGGAACGAGCACTCTTTATAAACTGTTTATCTGAAAAATGGACGGGTTTCCGTACATGATAACGCGGGCGCATCCCCCGCCATGCGACGGAAGATGCGCCCGCTTAGCGTTACCTGCAAGGTACGAAAACCTTAGCGACGCAGACCAAGACGCTCAATGAGCGAACGGTAGCGTTCAATATCAATATCCTTGAGGTAGCCTAGCATATTGCGACGACGACCCACGAGGATCATCAGACCACGACGGGAGTGGTGATCGTGCTTGTGGAACTTCAAATGCTCAGTCAGATCGGAGATTCGACGAGACAGAACTGCAATCTGCACCTCGGGAGAACCAGTGTCACCCTCGTGAGTTGCGTATTCCTTGATGATTTCCTGCTTGATAGCGGGATCCAATGCCACTGTATAACTCCTAGAGTTAGTGCCGCGTAGCTGCCCGCACGACCGTATGTCGCCGGGGTTTTGGGCGTATGCCCCTCACGTCTTCTGCCGCGGACCGCAGACACGCGTTTAACACATTCTACGCTACTTTTACAGGTTTTGAAAGATTACCGCCGCAGCACACATTCCGTCCGTATTTAGGCCTAGCATGCCTGCCCGTATTACCGCCTTTATCCGTCCTGAGCATCAGATGCGATCGCCAGTTTTGCATTCTGTGCCAACCGTGGCGCTACCGCTAGGCGATAGTACGCGAGAAGGAAAACACACCATATAGCGCCAACAACAAGAGCCAAACGAGTGTCATCGAAGAATCCGAAGAGCACGACGATGAACGCCATAAACGCAAGCGTTATATAGCTGACGACAAGAGGAAGCCGCACGGGCTGTACTTCATCTCCGTATCCCCCACGTTTATAGGCGATGTGCGCCAGCAGAATCATAACCCACACGAAAAACGGTCGCGAATGTTGCCAGCGAAGCGACTACTTCAAAAGCATTCTCGAACGCGATATTCACGATCACGCCCACCGCCATGACCACGATCATCAGAAGAGTCGTCATCCAGGGCGCACCGTTTTTTTGCAACCTTGCCGAATGATTTCGGGGCCAGCCCCTGCTTTGCCAGCCCGTACATCATACGCCCGGCACCGTAAACATCGGCGTTCATCGCAGACACGGCAGCGGTAATAATAACCACGTTGAGGATTGATCCTGCCGCCGGAATTCCCAGGTTCTCGAAGATCTGTACAAAAGGCGAGTTCTCTTTAGTGACAGAGTACCAAGGGTAGAGCGACATAATGACGGAGAGAGTCAGCACATAGAAGATCAGAATGCGGAACGGCACAGTACGAATAGCCTTAGGAATCGACGTGCGTGGGTTTTCCGCCTCCCCCGCCGCAATACCGATATTCTCAATACCGCCAAAGGCAAACATTACCACGGTAAAACATGCCAGGAAACCAGTAAACCCTTCGGGCATAAAACCGCCATCGAGAGCCCACAAGTTTGTGACGGACGGCTCCACCGAGGTGTGTGCCTGCACGCCGACGAAAAGCAGAATAATTCCGCCCACAATCATGGCGATAATAGCGCTTACCTTGACAATAGTGAACCAAAATTCTGTCTCGCCAAAGGCTTTCACCTTGGCAAGGTTAATGGCGAGCAAAATGAGCAGCACCGATACGATCCAGATCCACGAGGGCGACTGGGGGAACCAGAATTTCATATATACTGCAAATGCTGTCACATCCGCGATGGCAACGAGCGCCATTTCCAAAGCATAGCTCCAGCCGGTGACGAACCCAGCCCAAGGTCCCAGATACCGGGTTGCGTATTCCGAGAATGCGCCAGATACGGGGTGTGCCAGTGCGAGCTCCCCCATAGCGCGCATCACCATGAAAACAGCAGCTCCGCCAATCACATAGGCAAGTAGCACAGCGGGGCCCGCCAGTTGAATAGCGGAGGCGGAGCCGTAAAAGAGTCCGGTGCCAATTGCCGAGCCAAGCGCAATGAACATGATGTGACGCAGGGAGAGTCCGCGCGATAGCTGGGGCGCATCCTCGGTGGAGATAGCGCCATATGCGGTGGTTGCCGCAGAGTTAGCGTTATTCTTCATTTTTCCTCACCTCGCGGGTTAGCGGTGTAACCTCTCGAAAATCTTGTGTTCTGGTTGGTTCTGCGGTGTGGCTTTTGTTGCCGTATGCCGTGCACCTCCCCTATCGAGGTTGTGGGATGCGCCCAGCGTACTCCCCGTGCATCCTTGCGATTTCTTGGTTGCGGTGAACCGTAACGCAAAAAGACGGCGGGTTTGGCAACGATAGCCAACCCGCCGTCTTGTTGAAGACTATTTCTGTTTACGCTTACGTCCTACGATGAGCGACAACAGAGCGGTTACGCCAGTCACGGTATAGACTGCCGGCCACGCGCCAATTTTCTTGGCGAGTGGATGGGAGTAACCGAAGGCAGAAAGGTAAACGCCGGTGAGGAACGTAGCACGCCCAACTCCAGCTTTACGCTTCCAGTTCTTGAAAGCAATAAAACCCGCAAGACCCAGCACGGCACCACCAAGAGGCCGGTTGCCGGTTGTAGATGCGACCTTGTAACCGCCAAGAAGACCAGCCGCAGAGGCTAAGGTCGGGCAGATTTTCATGGTGCTCTCCTGAGTCACGAGTACGTTATTGCTGTGTTAACCATACGCTATGACGGCTTAAATGTGAATTCTCTCGGAATTTTTCTTGTAATGAGTGTTTCTGTGCAACCGTCTGAGCACTTGGGGCCTGAAGCATTATGGTCTTCTTAAGCAGATCCGTCCACTTAGTCTTCAAGGTTCAACTCAAGAGCGGGTAATTCCTGCTGCGTCCAGAGCTCAGCGGCAATCTGCAGCGCATATCGTGCCGAGCGGGGAGCCACCACATCGACCGAAAGATGAAATTCCTGATCTGCTGCTGGGCCGCATAAATCAGAGATGCAGCGTACCGCCATAAAAGACACATCATAGTTACTGCAGATCTGCGCGATCGCTGTGGTCTCCATATCGGTGCTGAGTGCCGTATCGAAGGCCTCTCGGGTGTCCTTCACGTTGTACTCAGTCACGAATGAGTTACCCGCAAGCATCCGCCCTTGGTGCACCGCCCAGGAACCTTCCTCCTGTGCCGATTTAAGAGCTGAAAGCGCCGCTTCAATCGCCTCTTCCCAGTCCGAGTCACGATCGCCATAGGATACGGGCATCCCAGGAATCTGCCCGCGTTCGTATCCAAAAATGGTTGCGTCGGCATCGGTGTACAGGTAATTTGACCCCAGTACTATATCTCCAACGTTGATGTGCTGCGCAAGACCACCGGCGGTTCCTGCACTGATAACCCCCAAACAGTTAGTCGCGTAGTTGATAGCTTCCGTGACGGCGGATGCGGCATTGACTAACCCAATTTTGGAGCGAACCAGCAGAAGGGGAACCTGATCTTCTTCAAGCATAAGATAACGTGGGTAGAATTTTGCTACGCCTTCAGTGAAGGAGGGCTGTGCTTGCTCGGTCGCTGCGAGGAACGGGGCTAGCTCTTCATCCATCGCAACCTGAATGACGATCGCGTTTGAGAAGCTCATCATGAGGTCGTTCAGGTTCTCCAGGTCGGCATACATTTCGTTAAAAATATCCGCCGGCGTAAAGTCTGTGGGGAACATCTGCGCAGCTTCTTCGGAGTGCCCCTGTTCGCCAGAGTGATGCTGTTCGCTCACGCCGCCATCACCTGCTCCCAGTCAGCACGTGCGGCGAGGAATTCACGTGCAGCATTCTGCGCCCCTTCAAGGGTGTGGTTAGCGCCCCAACCGCACTGTATTTCATTCGCGGCGGGCACCTCGGTAGCCGTGAGAATATCTCGTAGAGTCGCTTCCAGGATGGGCAAGAACTCCTGCAGCTCTAGCCCCAGGGTGAGGGCGTAAAACCCAGTTTGGCATCCCATTGGTGAAAAATCGATGAGCTTATCGGTGTGGTTGCGCATGTGCTCGGCGCTCATATGCTCGATCGAATGTACGACGGGCATTTCAAGATGACCCTTGTTAGGCTGAGTGAAGCGGACATCGTATTTGATGAGGGTATCTCCACCGGGCAATTCCTTGCGGTCTGCAATCCGCACATAGGGGGCCACAACGGCACGATGATCAAGGTTGAAAGACTCGACGTTCATTTTTTTCATGCTTATATTCTCTCTTAAGCACCCGCTTCGTCGGAACCCTTCATAAGATACTCTCCCTAAGAGAGTTCCTGTATTCTCATTGCATAAATTCCGCTGAGCTCGGTCTCATGACACAAGAATACGGCGGCATCGCGTTATTGCAATACTGCCGTATTCCATGTACAGAATGCACTGCTGCACTAGCCCTCTTTATATAAGTGCCAAACAGCTTGATGGTGCATAGCTTTGCTGGAGGATATTACTCTCGGGTCCAGTTACCGCCGAAAGCCCAGTATCCGCTGATCGGCACCGCATGCTTATTGGCAGAACTGCTGCACTCTGCAACACGGGGGTCTTTGAGTGCGTAAGAGTACTCGCCCACCACACCAACCTGGTCGTTATCTCCAGCCCAACGTTTGGGACCACCATTATAGGTTGGATTGCAGTTGTTGTTGTAGTAGCGCTGGTTAATGTATGAGGCGGACATTTCTTGAAGCGAGTAAACACGAATAGTGACTTTAATAATCGTTCCTGCACTTACCGGTCCGAAGTCAAGATAGAGCTGTCCGCGCCAGCGGCTGCCCTCAACTACAGAACGTGCCTGAGAACGGGAAAACGGATAGAACTTGCGGTCCTCATAACAGCCGTAAGACCCCGTATTTTTTGACGGCATGCCATCAATATTTCTGTAGTTGAAGCTCCCCCACCCAAAGGTTCCCTGCTTGATAGGTTGGGCACCAGTAACTTTATACCCAACACCGTTAAATTGGGTATCGAGTACAGCATTATTTTTTGCATTTTGTTCACCCACTGGAGTTGCCTGATTAACCCAAGGAGTCGCCTTAAAGCTCCGCAAATCTTCTGTGATGCGGTAGGTAAAGGTGAAATCATGGTAAGGGTTTCTCTCAATGGGTGTATTAACAGCATAAGGGTTACGACCATTGTCATATGTATCGGCAAATTTATAAGATACACCAGCACCCCCTTGGTTCCCCCAGTCCGCGACGGTAATATTCGGATTACCATTGTCCGAGAATTCGTTAGAAACGCTCGTCTCCACAACATTCTGAGTCGCAAGCCATGAACAATCCGGCACGCTGGACGCATATGCGGGTATAGCGGAGGAGGCTAGTACAACAGGGGCAGCCCAGGCGGTGCCTTTGCCAAGGTACGCCGGGACAGTGTTTTCGAGGTATTCACAATATTCCTTTGTGTTGAGTAGGTGATTGTCATCCCTGATTTACGCAATAAGTCAGGGATATATTCTCCAGGTAGATTACTCTCTAATATATCTTATGTCACCAAAGACCCAAGATATATTGCATGCATCAATAAACTATCGGGAATTTACAATTTTTAGTGTATCTCATTCACACATCAACAAGAGAGAAAATTAGATATTTCTCTCGAAGTAAACAAAAATATTACAATTAAATTCTCAAGGTGCGGTTTATCTATACATTTATACAATTAATATAAAAAATATTTTAAACCTTCACGATAAACATGAAAGTTGCAGAATCAGTTATGTTTTATTTTGGTCTTCATAAGATTACAGACGATAGAAAACGCCAGAGTCTTATTACCTAAGCGTAAGACCCTGCGGCAAGCACATCGCGCGCCTGCGCAACATCCTGATTAATCTGTTCGATCAAAGCATCAATGCCATGGTACGCAACCATAGGGCGCAGGTGCTTCACAAATTCCACGACCACATGCTGCCCATAAAGGTCAAAGTCCTCAACACGTTCTTGAGGACGGTTAATAACATGCGCCTCAACCTGACGGTTTTCAATGCCGTCGAAGGTTGGGTTTGTACCCACGGATATAGCCGCCGGATGCTTTTCACCAGACTCATCGGTCAACCATCCGGCATACACACCATCAACCGGGATAAAACCGCGCGCCTCCAGCTCCAAATTTGCTGTAGGGAACCCCAATTCACGCCCACGCGCTAAGCCGTGCACGACTTCCCCGTACATCAGGTGCGGACGACCAAGCAGCCGAGCCGCACCTTCCATGTCCCCCGCGTTCAAATATTCGCGGATGCGGGTTGAAGAGCATCGGGTTTTTCATCGGCCATCAAATCATCAACCACGATGACCTCAAACCCGTATTTCTTCCCCAGTTCGCGCATTGTGTTTAAATCGCCCGAATTCTTGTGCCCAAAACGCACATCATCGCCGATCACAACATAACGTGCACGCAGGGCATCAACAAAGACGGACTTCACAAATTCCTCGGGGCTCTGCTTCGCAAACTCTAGGTCGTAATGCAGCAGTAGGTAGTTCTGCAGGCCAAGCTGGCACATGAAATAACGTCTTGACCCCTGACCCATAATTTCCTGATGCTTCAGTTCAGGATGATGCACCTGCATAGGGTGCGGATCAAACGAAACAGCAACCGAAACGAGCCCGTGCTCATTCGCTACCTCGACAACACGTGAAATAACGCGAGCGTGACCAATATGCACGCCATCAAAATTGCCGATAGTCACTACGGACGGACCGAAATCCGCCGGAATATCGCTCAACTCGGTATAGAGGGTCACGGGCTCTCCTGGTAAGAAATAATGTACCTATACATCCTAAACCAGTCTGAAGACGTATGTAGAATTACCACCCCGATAAACCTGAAGGATTTTCGAGACCCAACGCTAACGAGAGGATTTCCCCTGTTGCGAAGCTTGAAGCATATCCTGCCGAATCTTATTGGACTTATTAATCCAGGCGTACCAAATCAACAGGCATGGAGGAATGACCAGCTCAGTCACCATCAGCACGATCAGCGACCAATGCGGGGTACCGTGGGTAGCCCACGACATAATACGTCCCACGCCGCCTAAGAAAACCACCAGACAGGATATCGCCAGCATATTGACCCACTTGAACTTCACGGCGATAACGAGGAATGAGAGTCCCAATCCGAAGTATATTGCGGCGAAAAACGCATAATTTGATTCCAGAGAAGCATTTGCCGCCAGAGCATCATTCTCTGGCACAGCACGGGCGCCAGAGAAGATCTGCCACCCCGCATAGAGCATAACCAAAGCACCGTAAAGTGCGGTCACAGCGCGAAAAACCCCTTGGTTCTGAGGCTTGGCGACGTCCTCCACCGTACGCACGGCCGTCGTTTTCTGCGATCCTGCAGGGGCAGTATTTTTTGATCCGCGAGCAGATTTCTGAGCACTGGATTCAGATCCGATTTTCTGTGCAGGCTGTTGAGCCGACGCAGTGCGCGCTTTCTGCGGATACTCCGACTGCGCTGAAATCACCGGCTGCGGCTGAGTTACCGGTTCAGAGGTTGAATGCGGTTTTTTCTCGGCCTTCTGCGAGTTCTTATCACGAGTCATAGTTCTCTCCTTTTAGTTTTCGCTATCCTCACCGAGAATTCTGCGACCTGTTCGTAGTGCGATGCGCTGCCCGGTACAGCCACCACAACCCCACCACCGGCAGTACCAAGGGGATATACCCATATCCCTGCCCGAAATGCGACCACACGGATGCTAAAGGGGAAAAACTGCGGAGCGGCATACGAGAAAAACTTCCTATGCCAAGGACGCCCAAGAAGCTCCACTACGATGGTGATAACCGCAAGCTGCCCTAGCACGTTCTCCACGCTTTGCTAAAGAAACAGCAGCAATAGCATAAATAATTGCGGAAAGAAGCGAAAGCAGAATCGCCAAAGGGCGCCTCATCAAATTTACGAATCAGCTGATAACACGCGCGAGCGCCCGCCGACAATGTAAAAAAATCCCTGTACACCACAGCGATAACTTTACCCGGACCAGAGGCATGGCCAGCTGAGGAAACAGCATCGGATTTAGAATTGCCTTTTTGTGGTGCGGGAACCCCAAGGGTTCAAAGTATTATTCACATCGTGTCCTTCCCAAGGTATGTGCGCAGAAGGTGTCTCTAGATGCTTGCGTACTTGCTCTATAATTCAGGCTCTGTGCCCCAGCTATGTGGAGTAAAACCTGTGTCTAATAGTAATACCACAGCATATTCATTCGGTGAACCATCACGATGAGCACGGGCCCTGGAACCGCCAGTAGCAGAGTCGCCCATCGCGTACGCTCGCTGAGAGAATAGAAGAACGCGCCGGCGGGAATAAGCATGGCAGTAACGAGGTACCCGTAATACTCCAGCCAGTCACCACGAGGTCCCGGTCCCACAGCCTGCATGATGATCGACCCTACCAGGTACACCACTAAAAACGCTTCAAGAACAAGCATCGGACCTTGTGAATAGTCATCGGGTTCATAACCACGGAAATACTGTACCAAAGAGGCCAGGCACGATAGCGTACCGAGTACCACAGTAATCCAGAACCACCAGTCCAAACCAGCGATCATAGCCGCTCCCCCGTTTCCTGCGAGAAGTCAATTCCTGCTTCAAATACGAGCACGGGCGCCGCACATCGGGTTCCCCGAAACTTCACATTCTCTATAAGAGCCACTAGTGTTCCGTCCGGTGCAAATGCGGCAGTTATCCCCTCGGTACTGGCATGCTGAGACTCCGGGCTTTGTGTATCTAAAGCAAGAACATCTGAATCCTCCTCACCGGCTGTAATGCGCCGACCAAATGAAATATCAGTCGCCTCTTGCGTCGAAAGCTGCCGAACGTTGAACAGACGACGTGCCGCCTCCTCAAGAGAAAGTACAGGTAAGTCTAGCGGCCCATCGGCGTTCTCGCGCTCCTTCATGAGTTCAGCTAAATCAAGCGCCTCACGCTGATACACATTCCCTACACGAATACGGTTCAAAGCGCTCAAATGGCCCCCAACGCCCAGGGCTTTACCCACATCACGAGCAAAAGCACGAATATAGGTTCCAGAAGAGCAGGAAACCGTAATATCTACCTCAACAACTGGTACACACGCAGGAATATCAAGCCCCTCGGCAACAGTATATAGTCGAGTATCAAGTTCGCTATCGCGCACCTCATGAATAGCGACCTCATGAATCGTGACCTTTCGGGCGGGAAGTTCAATATCCTCGCCGTCACGAACCCGAACATAAGAACGCACGCCCTTAACCTTAATCGCCGAAACGGCGGAGGGAACCTGCATAATATCGCCCGTCAAAGATCGTACAGCGTTTTCAATCTTCTCCCGAGTCAGACCCCTCACAGCCTCCGCGCGAGCAATCCCGTTGAGCTCTCCCTCAGCGTCCTCTGTCAGAGTTGCGGCCCCTAACACCAGGCGAGCCTCATAAGTTTTATCCTGACCAACTAAATACGTCAAAAACTTTGTCGCTTTATTCAAGCCCAAGACCAATACACCTGTCGCCGCCGGATCAAGAGTACCTGCATGACCAACACGCCGCGTACCGGCAATCCAGCGGATCTTCGAGACTACATCATGGCTCGTCATGCCAGCAGGTTTATTCACCACCAGTAGGCCTGACGGTCCGCGCTCCCGAGCTTTTGCCACTGTGTTAGTCTTCCGATGCTTCGGTCTGTTCGGGTTTCTTGTACGGGTCTGCCTCGCCCGCGTACTGGGCCCCTGCGGATGCGGCAGCAAGTTCAGCATCGCGTTCACGGGTTTTCTTTAAGAGGTCTTCGAGGTGGTAAGCGTTAACCGGTACTTCGTCTGGTACGAAGGTGAGGGTTGGCGTCAGACGCGCGGTAATATTTTTTCCCACCTCAGAGCGCTAAAATGCCTTTAGCAGATTCCAACGCCTTTTTTGTGTTTTCTTGTTCTTCTTCAGAACCGTATACGGTGTAGTACAGGGTTGCGTGTTGCAGGTCATTCGTGACCCGGGCATCGGTAATCGTCACAAAACCGAGGCGGGGGTCTTTGACTCGGCGTTCAAGCGCCTGCGCCACAATCACCTTAATACGGTCGGCGAGACGGGCTGCACGTGCTGCATCAGCCATAGTTTTCTCCTTGTGGTCATGTACAGATAGTGGGAGCGCCCGCCCCGCATCCCGCATCTTCCGGTACAAAACCGGAACGAAGCGAGATACGACGGGGAGCGGGCGCGTTTCTGCGGGTCTTAGACGCGCGGCTTCTCGCGCATCTCCCAGGTTTCGATGACGTCGCCTTCCTTGATGTCGTTGAAGGAACCGAGTCCAATACCGCACTCGAAGCCTTCACGTACTTCGGTAGCATCGTCCTTGAAACGACGCAACGACTCGATGGTGAGGTCTTCTGACACCACAACACCGTCACGTACCAGGCGTGCCTTGGAATTACGCTTGATAATGCCGTTCTTGACCATCGAACCTGCGATGTTACCCCACTTGGAGGAACGGAACACTTCGCGGATCTCCGCCGAGCCGAGTTCGACCTCTTCGTATTCGGGTTTGAGCATGCCCTTGACAGCCTGCTCAATTTCCTCAATCGCGCGGTAGATGACCGAGTAGAACTTCATCTCGACGCCCTCGCGGTCTGCAAGCTCAGAGACACGCTCTGCAGGACGAACGTTGAAGCCAATGATCACCGCGTTGTCCACGGTTGCCAGGTTCACATCGTTCTGAGTAATAGCACCCACACCGCGGTGGATTACGCGCAGCTGAACTTCGTCACCGCCCACATCAATCTTCATGAGCGACTCTTCCAGAGCTTCAACAGCACCGGAGACGTCACCCTTAATAATCAGGTTGAGGGTATCCATCTTGCCCTCAGCCACAGCGGCATCGAAGGATTCAAGGGTTACGCGCTTACGACGCTTCGCGAGCTGTGCGTTACGGTCTGCGGCCTCACGCTTCTCAGCAATCTGGCGTGCGGTGCGTTCTTCTTCGGTCGAGAGGAAGGTATCTCCCGCACGGGGCACGGTCGAAAGACCCAGAACCTGAACGGGACGGGACGGACCGGCTTCTTTCACTGCATGACCGTTCTCGTCGAACATTGCACGCACGCGACCGTGGGCCACACCGGCGACAATCGCATCGCCCACATGCAGAGTACCGGACTGCACCAAGACGGTGGAGACCGCACCGCGACCCTTATCCAGGTTCGCTTCAATGGCAACGCCGCGAGCTTCCTTATTCGGGTTAGCGCGCAGTTCCAGAACGTCGGCAGTCAAGGTTACGGCTTCAAGCAGTTCGGTAATGTTCGTGCCATTCCGAGCCGAAACGTTCACGAACATGGTGTCTCCACCGTAATCTTCAGGTACCAGACCGTACTCGGTCAGCTGGCCCTTGACCTTATCGGGCGATGCGCCTTCCTTATCGATCTTGTTGATAGCCACGACGATCGGCACATCAGCCGCCTGAGCGTGGTTCAGGGCCTCAACGGTCTGCGGCATCACGCCGTCATCCGCAGCGACCACCAGAATGGCAACGTCGGTAACCTTCGCGCCGCGGGCACGCATAGCGGTAAACGCCTCGTGACCGGGGGTATCGATAAAGGTAATCGCACGGTCTTCACCTTCGACGGTAGTGTGTACCTGATACGCACCGATGTGCTGGGTAATGCCGCCAGCTTCACCCTCAATGACGTTGGTATTCCGAATAGCGTCCAGCAGTCGAGTTTTACCATGGTCAACGTGACCCATCACAGTCACAACCGGAGGACGCACTTCAAGAACGTCATCGCCTTCCGCCTCTGCTTCGGCTTCAAGGTCGATGTCAAAGGATTCCAAGAGCTCGCGTTCTTCGTCCTCGGGAGACACAATCTTTACGACGTACCCCAACTCGGCACCCAATAGCTCGAAGGTTTCTTCATCGAGCGACTGGGTCTGAGTAGCCATTTCGCCCAAGTGGAAGAGCACGGTAATTAGCGAAGCCGGGTTAGCGCCAATCTTCTCGGCAAAATCCATAATGGACGCGCCGCGACGCAGGCGAACCTCAGTCGAGCCATCGCCGCGAGGTACTACCACACCACCGGGTGCGGGCGCGTTCATCTGCTCGACTTCATTGCGGCGGGCTGCCTTCGACTTACGGTTCTTACGCTTAGAACCGCCACGGCCGAAAGCACCCTGTGCATTTCCACGGCCACCGGGACCCGGACGCGAAGGACCGCGGTTATAGCCGCCTCCGCCACGACGGTTACCGCCTCCGCCACCACTGGGTGCGCCGGGGCCGGAACCGACGTTCGAGACCTTGGACGGCATAATGGACGGGCTAGGACGGTTGCCGCCGCCGGAACGAGGCGCGTGCGAACGCGACCCCGATGCGGAACGGGGACCGTTACCCCCACCGCCGGGACGAGGGGCATTATTGCCTGAACGCTGACCGCGGGGTGGACGAGGACCGCCAGAACGTTGTTCGCCGCGTTCGGGTCGTTTCATTCCCTGCTGTGAGGAGAAGGGGTTGTTACCCGGACGAGGACCAGGCTTCGGGCCCGGTTTTGGAGCCGACGCACCAGGTTTCGGTGCGGGCTTTGGAGCAGCAGGCTTCGGAGCCTCTGGGACGAGCCATTCCCTGCTGTGAGGAGAAGGGGTTGTTGCCCGGGCGAGGACCCGAAGAAGATTTAGCGGCGCCCTTGGCACCGGGCTTGGGAGCCGCAGATTTAGCTGCAGATTTAGCTGCAGGCTTTGCACCCGGTTTAGGGGCAGGTTTCGGTGCCGCAGGTTTAGCGGCAGATTTCGCGTCCGCCGACTTCTTTGGAGCGGCGGGCTTAGCACTAGCAGTTTTAGTTGTGGAAGCTGCAGACTTCCCTGACGCTTTAGTTGGTTTTTCAGCTTTTTCAGGTGCCTGAGCGGGGGTGGGGAACGCTTCACGCAGTTTCTTAACCACGAGCGGGTTAAGGGTCGAGGATGCGCCCTTTACGAATTCGCCTTGTTCGGCTAGTTTTGCAATAACTTCTTTTGACGTTACACCAAGTTCTTTAGCAATCTCGTGTACGCGAGGCTTAGCCAAATTTCTCCTGTCCTGGCTCGCACCAGGACGGTGCGAACACTAATGATGTGTGTATGCGCGCACTAGGCTCTCGGTTACGCCTAACACACGCGTGGGCATAAATTTGCCGGGGTGTGAGCACAGATGGGTACTCATGTCGCGGCACTCATTAGATATCCATCAGTTTTCTGACTCGCTTTCGTAATCTTCAAGAAGTCGTCAAACTCGTTGACTTATAGGGATGTGAGTTTCACTCATAGCCCGTAGTTTCGGGCTTGCGCTGAGCGAAGTATTCGGTCAAAACCATAAGGTCTGCGCGAGCAATTGAAACTTTAAAGGCGCGGGCGAAAGCATTTTTACGAAAAGCCTGTTGCTGGCAGGATTCACGCATATGCAGCCACGCACCGCGACCGGGCAAGGTGCGGTGCACATCCGGAAGGATGCGCATCCGTTCTCCGTCGCCGCCGAAACGGACGATACGGAGCATATTTCGCGGATTATCGCGGAGGCGACAGCCAATACAGGTACGGAGAGGTTCACTCATTGCTCTCCCCTCTTCCCCATCAAAACTGTCACAGTCATTTAGGCACGCCGCTGGGGTGCACGCGCCAAACGCACATCTTAAGTGTAGCCCCTCATCTGGGTCACGTCCGTATTCGGTTTCACGAATGCGGAAAGACCCTTTAGGGGCTACAGGGTACTCCTACTAGAATACCGGTTATTACTCGTTTTCGTCTAAATCAAGGCTGCGGGCTACTCGCTCGGCTACCTCTTCTTCGGCACGAATCTGAGCATATTTTGACTCTGCCAAAATGTCGATACGCCAGCCGGTTAGTTTCGCGGCAAGGCGCGCGTTCTGGCCTTCCCGCCCGATTGCCAACGAAAGCTGCTCATCGGGGACAATCGCACGAGCAGAATATTCGCGGGGGTCCGCAATAATAACTTCGGTCACCTTAGCGGGCGAGAGCGCAGCCGTAATAAACTCCGCAGGATCCGTCGAGTAATCAACAATGTCGATCTTCTCGTCGTTAAGTTCAGCGGCAACAGCACGCACGCGAGCGCCCATATCACCGATGCAGGCACCTTTAGCGTTGATACTGGGGTTCGTTGCACTTACCGCTATCTTCGAGCGATGTCCTGCCTCGCGAGCAATGGAGTTAATCTTGACCGATCCGTCGGCGATCTCTGGAACCTCATGCTCAAATAGGCGAAGCACCAAGTTCGGATGCGACCGCGAGAGCACAATCGAAGGACCCTTCTGCCCACGGCGCGCCTCTAAGAGATATGCACGAATACGGGTTCCGTGGGGATATTGTTCTCCGGGAACCTGCTCGTTCGCGGGGAGTACGGCCTCAATAGTTCCCAAATCGACTTGAACCATGCGGGGGTTATTCCCCTGCTGAATAACGCCGGATGCTAAGGTTCCTTCTCGGTCTTTAAATTCACCGAGTACGGATGCATCTTCGGCATCGCGCAGACGCTGCGATAAAACCTGACGCACCGTTGCCGCAGCAATGCGTCCAAAGTTATTGGGCGTATCATCGAACTCATCGATTTTCTGGTTGTCATCGTCAAGTTCCGGCGCAAGAATAGCGAAGTCGCCGGTGGTTCGATCGATGACGGCTCGGGAGCCTTTAATGGCGCCGGGCTGCTTCATATAGGCAAGCACCAGAGCATTTTCAACCAGCGAGAACAGTTCCTCCAAAACGAGACCTCGTTGCTTTGCAAGTGCATGCAGAACGCCTAAGTCGATCGTCATATTGTTGTCCACGCTCTTCAGCCTTTCCCTGTAGCACGGCGCCGGGACGCTTTTTCTGCGCCCCGGCTCCCGAACGGTTTGCTTTATGTTTGTTGAGTGTGAAAAAACAAACAGAAAGCCTATTTTGTACCTATTCTACAGTCTCTTGAGTAGAATTGAAATCAATTTCAACATTAGCGTGCCCAATATTTTCCCAGGGCACAATCACAGCGTCATGGTACGTCTGCTTCTGCCCCTTCTTAGTCTGTTTCTTACGCCGAAGCACAGGGCCTTCGTCCGTAATCTCGTCAAGACGAGCCACGTATTCCGTACAGTCTGTCTGTGTCACCGCCACAAGTCGGGTGCAAGCACGTTTCCAATGACGGCGCTCGGTGAGTTCTCGGGTAGCTCCAGGAGAGGAAACCTCCAACATATAGGGGAAGAACTCATCGTGCTCATCAGCTTTATCCAGAGCCTGTGAGATAGCCCCCGAGATTTCCGCAAGGCTGTCCAGAGAAAGGGAATCTGTCCGATCTTCCGTATAGTCCACGGTAATTTCTACCGTTCGGTTAGCTGCCGGACCACTGATCTTAATCCGTTCAAGCACTAACGAAAACTCGCTGAGCACAGGTTTGATAGCTTCGTTTACCTCGTCCTCATGTAGAGAGCGTGTCCCAATTTTTGCCGGTGCCGATTTTTCTACCCCTGCAGATTCGAAGGGACGAGTCACACCCCTGGCGGTTCGTGATGCGGCACGCCGAGAGCGAGCATTGGGGGCGCCGTCTTTCTTACCGGACCGTTTAGGTTTATACGCCATATCTTCCTTCTCTTCTCGATAATCTTGTCGAGGATGATGAACGCGTCTATGCCTGGGAATAGGACCTAAGACCGGATTTCGGCGAGGATTTCGCGCACCGCATCCGATACGGCAATATCGCGTGCTTCTCCGCTTCGCCGGTCTTTGAGCTCCAAAGTACCGTTTTTGAACCCGCGACCAATCACTAAGATGGTGGGTACGCCCAGAAGCTCTGCATCGCCGAATTTAACGCCCGGGCTGGTTTTCAGACGGTCGTCCAAAAGCACCTGCACCCCGGCACCTTCAAGCTCCGCGCTCAAGGTTTCTGCGTACTCGTGGGATTGAGTGTCTTTATTCGTGATGACGATGTGCACATCGGCGGGTGCCAAGTTACGCGGCCAGATCAGACCCTTCTCGTCATGATTGCCCTCAGCAATTGCGGCAAGCGCGCGGGTTACGCCAATGCCGTAAGATCCCATCGTCACGGTCTGGAGTTTACCGTTCTGATCGAGTACTTTCAGGCCCAGTGCCTCGGCGTATTTACGACCAAGCTGGAAGATATGTCCCATCTCAATGCCGCGTGCGGCAATAAGCGGTCCGGAACCATCCGGTGCTGGGTCGCCTTCGCGTACTTCACACGCTTCCAAAGTACCGTCTGCGCTAAAGTCCCGCCCGTAAACGAGATTTGCCACGTGTTTGCCGTGCTCGTTAGCGCCGGTCACCCATGAGGTTCCGCGAACCACGCGCGGATCAACGAAAAACGGAATACCGGTAGCAGTTTGACGCTCTTCGGTATTCTCGCCCAGCATAGGCTGATCAAGAGTAAGACCCGGGCCAATATAGCCCTTGACGAGCTGCGGGAATTTCTTTAGATCCTCCTCAGAAGCAGCCTCAACCTCGATCTCGCCACCGATACCCATGAGCGCACCAATGTTAACCTCGACGCGTCCCAGATCGACTTCGCGGTCACCGGGTACACCCACGGCAAAGAGCTTACGTTCCCCAGCGGGGGTAATGACTGCGCCCACAAAACATTTGAGTGTCTGTTCAGCGGTGAGTTCACCGCCGGTCGCCTGAGGGTGCAAGTCATTCATCTGAGCCACGAGGGTTTCAATCGTGGGAGATTCGGGGGTATCGAGCACGATAGCTGCGGGTGTATCCGTGAAATCAATATCTGCAGGCACAACGGTGGTGACTGCCTCCACATTTGCGGCGTAGCCACCGGCGGAACGCACAAAGGTGTCTTCACCTACAGGGGTCGGATGCAGGAATTCTTCACTGCGTGAACCACCCATAGCGCCCGATTGCGCGGTCACGATGACGGTGTCTAATCCCAAGCGGTTAAAAATACGCTGGTAAGCGACGCGGTGGGCCTCGTAAGCCTCATTCAAGCCTTCGTCGTCCACAGTAAAAGAGTAGGAATCCTTCATGACAAATTCGCGCCCACGCAACAAACCGGCGCGGGGTCGCGCCTCGTCACGGTACTTATTCTGGATCTGGTAAATATACAGCGGCAGATCCTTGTAGGAGGAATAAAGGTCTTTCACCAACAGAGTGAACATTTCCTCATGGGTGGGCGCCAGAAGCATATCGGCACCCTTGCGGTCCTGCAGGCGGAAAGAGATTATCACCGTATTCTTCCCACCGGTTAGTTGCCTCATAGGGTTCTCGCGGCAACAATGCCGGGAAAGAGAACTTCTTGGGCTCCAATTGCGTTCATTTCTTCACGCACGATATTTTCTACCTTGCGCAGAACCTTTCAAACCCAAGGGCAGCCAGGTATACACGCCAGGAGCGGCACGACGAATATAACCTGCGCGCACTAAAAGCTTATGGCTTGCTACCTCAGCGTCTACAGGATCTTCACGCAGGGTCCGCACGAAGAGGTTGGACAAGCGAAGTACCATGTGTGTTCTCCTTGGATTTGATGCTAGACCTTCACCGCATCCCACATTCCTTAACCCGAAAGCGGCGGCGAACGGCGATGAATAATATAACAAGTCTATAGGTTTCCGCGCTCACAGGCGAAGCATAGTTGGTATAAAAGACCAACGTGTATATTTTCAGACGCTAACGAGTAAGGATAATGGTCGAATATTGCCCAATATCTTCCCATCCGGTGCGCTGATAGAGAGAAAGTGCCCGATCGTTGTAGTTATTAACGTAGAGGCTCAGATGCGGGTGCCTCTCTCGGAAAAGCTCACAGGCCGCAGCAAGAAACGGAGCCGCAAGTCCCAGACCGCGATAGTCGGGGTGCACCCAAACGCCCTGTATCTGCGCAGCGTCCAGATGCGATATACCCAGATCAGCTTTGAAGACCACCACGCCGAGATCGTTAGTGACAATCACGTTTTTGCCTTCAGATACCATCGACCGTACACGGTTTCTGTAGTTGCTGCCGTACCGTGCGATGGGTTCAATACCGACTTCCTCATGGAACATAGCGGCTGCGGCAGGCAGAACATCATCGTAATCTGACAGAACAGTACAACGCACATATCCTCCAGGGCTCTCTGGAACCGACTGTAACGAGGGTAGATAGCCGGGCAGTTCAGGCAGAGAGGCCGAATAGAGTGAGAATAGATTTTTTTCTGGGGGCAGGTACAGTAGCGGCTGTACCGTCCGAACAGAGAAAGGACTCGCGAGGCGTTTCCTCAAGTGCTCCCAGATTGGAAGCACACATTCACTGGGTCCAAAAAGAGACTCAATGCCGCCCCGAGAACGGTAAATGAGGTGAGCAAGAACCTCGGCATGTGAGCGCATTCGATCGTCGTCGGGTAACCAGATGGGAACGGTATTGCTGCCCAGTAACAGCGCGCTCAGCAAGATGCCATCTTCGTAAATCCCCACGAACCCGCGATACTGTGCTGGCAGCTTATTCCCCGTCATGCGTGCTCCGGATGCCGATGCTGGCGGCAGCCCGTAAATATCGTAATGCTCAATAGCGTAGAGGTTCCCCAGCGTATCCGCATAGAGAAGCTCTTCGAGGGCATCTGCATCGCGCCGATCGAGAGCCACCACCTGGGGGGCGGATGAGGAGAAAAACTTTTTGAGCACGCTTTCGATTCTATCTAACGAGAGAGCTATCGCGGTTTTGAATGCGTCATAGCTAAGCGCCCCGCGTCCCGTTGAAGGCGAGGCGCTTAGAGATTTCAGACTCGTCGCGTTTATATTCAACGCTACGGACGAGGTACAGCCGTACTATTTGACGGTAACAGCGGGGGCGCCTTCGGGCACATACTCCCCCGAGGCTTCCATCTCGGCAGCAATACGGGTTGCCTCTTCAAGAAGGGTTTCCACGATCTGATCTTCGGGAACGGTTTTAATAACTTCCCCTTTCACAAAGATCTGTCCCTTACCGTTACCGGATGCCACTCCCTAAGTCTGCTTCGCGTGCCTCGCCTGGGACCGTTCACCACGCATCCCATCACGGCGACGCGAAGCGGAACCTTCATATGCTCCAAGCCCTTGGTCACGTTTTCGGCGAGTTCCCACACATTCACCTGGGCGCGTCCGCATGAGGGGCATGAAACAATGTCGAGCTTGCGCGGGCGCAGGTTAAGGGATTCCAGAATCTTGGTTCCTACCTTGACTTCTTCCACCGGAGGGGCCGAAAGCGAAACACGGATTGTATCGCCAATCCCCTGAGAGAGGAGGGTGCCGAATGCTACCGAACTCTTGATGGTTCCCTGGAACGCGGGACCTGCTTCGGTTACGCCTAAGTGCAAAGGCCAATCGCCGCGTGCGGCAAGCTGCCGGTATGCCTCAACCATAACCACCGGGATCGTTGTGTTTAACGGAAATCTTGAAAGTCGCGGAACCCGTGCTCTTCAAAGAGAGAGGCTTCCCACACAGCGGACTCAACCAGCGCCTCCGGGGTAGCGTGACCGTATATTTTTCAAGCAGACGTTTATCGAGCGAACCAGCATTCACACCGATGCGGATAGAGGTACCGTGATCGGAAGCCATCTCGGCGATCTCTTTTACCTGGTCATCGAATTTACGAATGTTACCGGGATTCACACGCACCGCGCCGCATCCGGCTTTAATAGCCGCATACACGTACTTGGGCTGAAAGTGAATATCCGCGATCACCGGAATATTAGACTGCTTTGCGATGATGGGTAGTGCCTCAGCGTCTTTATCGGTCGGGCATGCCACGCGCACAATATCGCATCCGGCGGCGGTTAGCTCGGCAATCTGCTGCAGGGTTGAACCGATATCGTGGGTCTTGGTGGTCGTCATAGACTGTACCGAAATGGGAGATTCGGAACCGATGCCCACGGTACCTACCTTGAATTGACGGGTCTTGCGACGGGGCGCAAGAACCGCAGGGGCAGGCTTCGGCATACCAAGGCTAACCGACAAGGCAATCCTCCAAATGTCATAAAATTGGGGCGCGGGATGCGCCGCTCAGCTTCCTATTGTGCCACCGTCGCGCGCAGAACCACTAATACGGATACCCTAACCGCGAGCAATATCACGATGAGATGAAAAACGGTAGTCCCGCTCACAATTCGTTTGCGTACACGATCCTCACTAGACGCTATGCGGTGCATAGCTTGCTCCACCATTTAGAACAGCCGCAGGGGTTTAATAAAGTCGGCGGCAATAATCACAATGGACATCAGAATGAAAGCACCCGCTACAACATAGGTAAGCGGCAGAAGCTTGACCGGGTCAAACGGACCGGGATCGGCACGGCGGGTAAGCTTGGCGAAGCCACGCCGAATTGCCTCCCACAGGGCACCAAAAACATGCCCTCCGTCCAGGGGAAGAAGCGGAAGCAGGTTGAAGGCGAAAAGCATCAGGTTCATTCCGGCTACCAGCGAGACTAAGGTCGCAGTTTTTGCTTTCAGATCGATACGGTCTGTCGAGGCCACTTCACCGGCAATCCGGCTTACCCCCACTACGGATACCGGGGAGTTCGCATCGCGTTCCTGATTAGAGAAGAGATTTACCCCCAGCTCCCATACGCGCTGCGGCAGCGACCACATGGAATGTGCAATACGTCCCAGCGTGTCGCCCACATTGGGCATAACATCGCCCAACGAGCCTGGAACCATCTCCGAAGTTGGTGAGATACCGATAAAGCCGCCGGTCATCATCTTGAACGACCCATCGTCGTTACGCACATATTCTCGGGTCTTTTCATCCACGACTGGACGCTCCAAAAGCGCCGGGGTCATGGTGAGCTGCTGCTCAGAACCATCGCGTTCAATGGTGACGGTTACGGTATTATTCCCTGCCTGACGAATGTTAGAAGAAACCTGTTCCCAGGTGCTCGTGCGGTTGCCGTTGATAGCAACTATACGGTCATCTTTACGCAGTCCCTGCCGCTTTCGCGGGAGACGGTGCCGAAGAGTCAGTACATTCGGAATATGAGATACGGTCTTCGGTGATCGTTGCTTTTGGCACGCAATCGGAAACCGATGCCACTTTATTAGTTGCAGACAGGGTTCCAAAACCGCAGATGAGAATGGCGGTGCATACGATCCCGATGAGCAAGTTCATGCTAGGCCCGCCCAGCATGATAATCATGCGTTTATACACGGGAAGTTTATAAAACAGACGATTTTCATCTCCGGGTTTCAGGCGCTCTAAGTCAGCCTCACGGGCCGCATTCGCCAAAGACCCAAAAGGGCTGGTAGTTCCGGCGCGAAGAGTTTCGATCTCGGGTTCGTGTTCTTCCTCCACGCCAGTGGTACCCTCGGCGTTCCCTTCTGTGGGATGCTCCATCGCCCGTTTCGCACGCTCCTCGTGTTCGGGCGCAGGCGGATACATGCCGATCATCGAAATATATCCGCCTAAAGGAATAGCTTTAAACCCGTACTCAGTTTCACCGCGGCGGAACGAAAAAATAGTTTTGCCGAAACCAATCATATATTGCGGTACACGCACCTTAAAGAGTTTCGCAGGTACCAGGTGTCCCACCTCATGCAGAGCAATAGACAGTGCAATAGCTATCGCCATAATGATGACGCCTGCGGCGTAGAGCAGAATCTCCACGTTTCTCCTTCGCAACAAAAGGTACGGGTTCTCAAGCGGTTTCCCGCGAAGTTTCTAGGGTACTCCCCTAAGCTGTGAAATTATAGGGTACGTGGCGCTCAGGTTATGCGCCGCGTAGGGAAAACCTTCGTGATGGTTATGACGGCATCTTCGTGGCGCAGAGCTCACGAGCGTATGCGCGTGCCCAAGCTTCGGCGTTCAGAACAGCATCTAAGCTCATGTCGGCTTCTGCCGTAACCTCGCTACTGGCGGCGTGCGCCCCCAAAACACGCGCCACGGAATCCACAATATCGGTAAACCGAATTTTACCGGCGTGGAAAGCGCTAACCGCTTCCTCATTAGCGGCGTTAAAAACGGTGGGAAAAGTTCCGCCCCGCTTGCCCGCCTCTTTAATCATCTGCACAGCAGGGAAAGCCGTCGCATCAAGCGGTTCAAAAGTCCATGTTTGCGCCTGAGTCCAATCACAGGGAGCCGCTACCTGCGGAATGCGATGCGGCCACGTCAGTCCCAGAGCAATAGGCAGAAGCATGGTTGGCGGGGACGCCTGGGCGATAGTCGCGCCGTCTACGAACTGAACCATCGAATGCACAATCGACTGCGGGTGCACCGCAACATCAATGCGGTCAAGATCAACCCCAAAAAGATGGTGTGCCTCTAATACCTCAAGGGCCTTATTCACCATAGTTGCCGAATTGGTTGTGACCACCAGCCCCATATCCCAGGTAGGATGCGCCAGCGCCTGCCGTGGGGTAACGTCTTGAAGCATGTCACGGGTATATCCTCGAAAAGGTCCACCTGAGGCCGTGAGAATCAGCCGGTCTATCTCGGCGTCGGTGCCACTGGCTAATGCTTGGGCAAGAGCCGAATGTTCCGAATCCACCGGGAACCATCGGGGTTTCTAACGGTGAGGCATCGACGGCAGCACGCACAAGCGGACCACCCGCGATCAGAGATTCTTTATTCGCAAGGGCAACCCGGTACCCCGCTTTGAGGGCGGTCAGTGTGGGTTCTAAACCGATAGATCCGGTAATACCGTTGAGCACCACATCCGCCGGATGCGCCGCCGCCTCAACGCTGGCACGTTCTCCCCAGACGATGCGCGGGCTGTATCCCGCTAATGCCCGTGCTGCGGGCGGCCGCATCGAGGTATTCTCGCAACCGTTGTGCATCCTGCGCCGTACCGCTGGTGGCAACAAGCTCGGCACGTACCCGAACCGCCTGCTGTGCTAATAATTCGAGGGAGCGTGAACCGGCGCTGAGAGCTGCAACCTTCAGCGGTGCATCCTCAGCATCGACGGTGGTGCCCGCAAGACGCGCAAGATGCTCGATAACCTGTATTGCTTGGGTGCCGATAGACCCGGTGGAACCGAGTAAAGTAACCCTTCGAGCATCACAAAGCCCGTGTTTAAGAGCTTCGGTGAGGGCTTTCGCGGAAGCCCCCAACCCGGGTAGAGGAACCAAACTTCATGTTTACTAGTATCGCATGCTGTCGGTACGGTCTCAGAAAGCTCTGCGGCTGCCAGCAACGTCTTAGGTCAGATCTTGGATAAGCTCGATACAGCGATCCATAAAGGCATCGACCTGGGTTTCTTCATAGCTCACCGAGCCGGTCGCAGACCTAAAGACAGCGTTACGAATAACGGATGTATCAAGCGGTTCTTCGCTATTGAGTTGAGCATAGATATGATGGCATACCTTATCAACATCACCCACAAAATACCCAGCGTGTTTGCGTTTAGAGGGGCGGCGAAAACGTTCACCATCCGGCCGCTCTAGTCGCTGTGCCAGAAGCTCACCCGCGTCTACGAGAGACAGCTCCCAATTGCTTAAACCGTACTGTTCGATATAACGGCTGCGTTCCAGCTTGGCAAAACGTTCTTCTATACGCTCTAGGGCGCGATCGACGTCCCCTACCGCATAGCCGCCGGGCTCGGTACGAAAAACAACCTGGCGAATAAGCCGCGACGTGTAGATATTAGCGTGCTGCTGTACGGCGCCGCTTAGCTGTTCGTAATCCTCGGCTAGTCGAGCAAAGAGACGATCGACCTCGGTTCGTTTATAACCAGGTTCGAGTTCTGCCGCACGGCCGAAGCCGTTATCTGTACGACTAGTATTCGTTGCCAAGGATTCTCCTTATCATCAGGCAGGGCACACGACGTGAGCAGCTCGTGTGCGTACCCTACGCATAAAGTTTTCGCTATCCTGTGTTCCGCTCTAGAGAGGAAGCACAAAGGTAAAAATCAAACACCCAACCGCGGCCGCAAAAAGTACCGAGTCCAGACGATCCATCATGCCGCCGTGCCCAGGCAGGATATTTGACATATCCTTTGATGCCTATTCGACGTTTAAAAACAGATTCTACAAGATCACCCGCCGTAGAGGCGATAACCATGACCGCAGCGAGCGGTATTCCCCAGTACCATTTCTGCCCCAAAATACTTAGAGCAATACACGCTACCACGGCAGACCCAAGATAGGAACCGGCAAAGCCCTCCCAGCTCTTCTTTGGAGAAATGGTAGGTGCTATAGGATGTTTACCCCATATAACACCGGCAATATACCCGAAAGTATCGTTGCTGACGGCCATAAGAAGGATCATCAGGATGCCTGCCCAACCGCGCTCGGTGCTAAAGTACACCATCGAAATTCCGAGGGTCAAGGGTACCCATCCCAAATTAGAATGAGACCCCTCAAAACTTTATACCGTGAGGCTGTACGTTTCCTGGGTACCACCAAGGTGACACAAGCAAGTACTAGGGCGACAGCAACGCAGGAGATCCCCAAACCAGTGAACCCCCAAATATACGCTGAGACTGTGGGGATCGGAGCCAGCACCGTCACCAGGGTCAGGGGTAAATTGTAGTCGCGTTTTTTGTTGAGTGCGGAGGCAAGCTCCCAGCTTCCCAGCCCGGTAGAGATCGCGCAGAGAAGCACAAGAAACGGAGGAAAGAAAAGCCCTGTAGTCAGCACCGCGCCGAATGCTACGCCTACGCCGATAGCGGCGGGTAAGTTGCGCCCCGCTCGGGATGCTGTTTTCCCTGGGGCGGGGGCTGTTTCGCTCTTCTTATCCCCCGTATCTTCTCGTGTGTTCATCTCTGAGCCTTAAACCTCAAGCAGCTCAGATTCCTTGTGCTTGTAGAGCTCATCGATAGTATCTACATGTTTCTTAGTGAGGGCATCAAGCTCTTTTTCGGCACGGGCACCGTCGTCCTCACCGATCTCGCCGTCTTTCACAAGCTTATCAATGACGGTTTTAGCATGGCGGCGCACATTACGTACCGAAACGCGAGCTTCCTCGGCTTTGTGGTTGACCAATTTTATGTATTCTTTACGACGCTCAGAGGTCATCTCGGGCATAACCACGCGGATAGCGGCACCGTCGTTGCTGGGATGTACACCCAAGTCAGAGTCACGCACTGCTTTTTCGATAGCAGCTAAAGCGCTCACATCAAATGGAACAATCTTAACCGTACGGGCATCTTCAACGTTGAACGACACCAGCTGCTGCAATGGAGTCGGCGCGCCGTAGTAGTCTGCGGTAATAGAGCTAAAAATCGCAGGGTTCACACGTCCGGTGCGGACCTTGGCGAATTCTGTTTTGATAGCTTCAATGGTCTTATCCATCTTCTCGCCGGCTTCGGCAAGGGTTTCTTCGATCACGACGGAATCTCCTTTATAGGGGAAGTCGGCTCATGCCGATTTTGGTAGCTACGGCTACGGGAAACACCAAACGGTGCAAACCGCGACCTAGTTATAGTTTAGTCGCCCGAGACTATCTCGGGCGACTTCTCACCGTTTTTTCCTTATGGCTAAGCCGTTGAACGACTTCTAATGCGAGGAGTATAACGGCATAACGTTTCTTTAGCGGGTTACAAGAGTACCCATCTTCTCCCCCAGAATAGCGCGGGTTACGTTACCTTCGCCCTGCATGCCGAAGACGCGCATCGTCACGTTATTATCGCGACATAGGGAGAATGCGGTCTGATCCAACACGCGAATATTGCGTTGCATAGCTTCATCGTAGGTGAGGTTATACAGGCGCTCAGCCTGAGGGTCTTTATTCGGATCGGCAGTGTAGATGCCGTCCACACCATTTTTTGCTACCAAAACTTCGTCAGCGTGAATTTCCAAGGCTCGCTGGGCAGCTACGGTATCGGTCGAAAAATAGGGCAGACCAGCACCGGCACCGAAAATAACCACACGGTCTTTCTGCATATGGCGAATAGCGCGGCGAGGAATATAGGTTTCTGCAACCTGCGGCATAGTAATAGCAGACTGTACGCGGGTATCAATACCTTCTTGCTCCAAGAAATCTTGAAGAGCCAGAGAGTTCATCACGGTACCGAGCATGCCCATATAGTCTGCGCGGGAACGATCCATACCTGCCTGTGAAAGCTCGGCGCCACGGAAGAAGTTACCGCCGCCAATCACGATGGAGGTCTCTACCTTACCCACAGTTGCTGCAATCTGCTGTGCAATATTACGCACAACCCCGGTCGAAATACCAACTTCTCCCCCGCCGAAAACTTCGCCTGAGAGCTTGAGTAGAACACGGCGACGACCGGTGTCGTCTCGATGGATTGGGTGCGTGTGCGAGTCGGTCATAAATACCCTCCAACGGATAAAACTTATGCTGATAACGGGGTGAACACTCAATAGTCCTTATCAAGGATACGCTACGGGAAACACTGTCTGTGGTACACCCTTCGATATTTTTCTCTCCTCATTCGGCATGCCAGAAGGCGTAGAGATTGAGAGACTCAAATGCTCCGGGCATATAAAACCCTATAAAACCTCAGGTCAACACTGTATCTGCAAGATGATCTATACAGAAAATAGGCTCTGGAACTTTCTTTCGCTAGGTGCGCGACCTGCACAATATTTATGCAAAAAAGTCGGATGCTCACCCTTCACAGGGCAAGCATCCGACTTTAGCGTATAGCCTCAGATAAAGGCTGGCTGCTTGAGGAAAGCTCCTAGAAACTAGGCACCAACACGGAAACGTGCGAAACCGGTAGCAGTTGCGCCAGCCTCAGAGAGAGCCTGTGCCACAGACTTCTTGGTGTCTTTTGCGAAGTCCTGGTCAAGCAGGGTGTTCTCTTTGAAGAAGCCCTTGAGACGACCCTCAACGATCTTATCCAGAATCTTCTCGGGCTTGCCCTCAGCGATTGCGGTCTCACGTGCAACACGCTTCTCAGCTTCAACCTGGTCAGCCGGGATAGACTCAGAGTCCAGGTACTTGGGGCTCATCGCTGCGATGTGGACTGCTACATCGTGCGCAATTTCATCAACGTTATTGCCGGAAACAGCAAGCAGAACACCAACCTGTGCGGGCAGGTCCTTAGAGGTCTTGTGCAGGTAAACTGCCACATTCTCGCCTTCAACGCGTGCTACGCGGCGCACCACGACCTTCTCACCCAGCAGGGCGGCAGCATCGGTAGTGAGCTCTTCAACGGTCTTACCCTCGAAGGATGCGGCCTGCAGCTCTTCCAGAGTGGATGCGTTAGCCGCGATAGCAGCCTCCAGCACGTTACGCCCGAAGGTGATGAAGGGTTCGGACTTAGCCACAAAGTCGGTTTCAGAGTTGACCTCAACCATGTAACCAACGCCGTTTTCCACGCGAGCTGCAACCAGACCTTCAGCGGTTGCACGACCTTCACGCTTGGTGACGCCCTTCAGACCCTTCACACGGATAATCTCCATTGCCTTCTGCTGGTCGCCGTTAGCCTCATCGAGAGCCTTCTTGACGTCGAGCATACCTGCGCCGGTCTTCTCACGCAGTGCCTTGATGTCTGCTGCAGTGTAGTTCGCCATGTGAACTCCTCTTTTTCCTTAATTTAAGATGTGAGACGTGATAACGCCCATGAGCTATGAGCGGACGGCACCTTACCCGCCACAGGGTAGGTACCGTCCGTACTGCTTTTCCCATCGTGGAAAAGCTAAAGTCTACTTAGCTTCAGCCGCCTGAGCTGCCTCGTGCTGCTCTAGCAGTTCGCGCTCCCACGCAGCCATAGGCTCTTCAGCAGCCTCTGCCTTACCGGTCTTCTTAGCATTACGCTCAATGAGACCTGCAGCGACAGCGTCTGCCACCACACGGGTGAGCAGGTTGACGGAACGGATCGCATCGTCGTTACCAGGGATGGGGAATGCGACTTCGTCAGGGTCACAGTTGGTGTCAAGAATAGCTACCACGGGGATGCCCAGCTTCTGAGCCTCGTTAACCGCCAGGTGCTCCTTCTTGGTATCAACAACCCAGACGAGGGAGGGAACCTTGCTCAGGTTACGGATACCGCCCAGAGTCTTTTCGAGCTTCTCAAACTCGCGGCGCATCAAGAGCAGTTCCTTCTTGGTGTAACGAGAACCTGCGACATCGTCAAAGTCGATCTGCTCAAGTTCCTTCATACGCTCAATGCTCTTAGCAATGGTGGAGAAGTTAGTGAGCATACCACCAAGCCAGCGGTGGTTAACGTAAGGCATATTCACGCGGGTAGCCTGCTCAGCAATAACTTCCTGTGCCTGCTTCTTGGTACCCACAAACAGAATGTTGCCGCCGTGTGCAACGGTGGATTTAACAGCCTCAAAAGCCTTATCGATGAATTCGAGGGACTGCTGCAGGTCGATGATGTAAATGCCGTTGCGTTCGGTGAGGATGAAACGCTTCATCTTGGGGTTCCAACGGCGGGTCTGGTGACCGAAGTGAACGCCGGAATCCAGCATCTCACGCATAGTTACGACGGGCATGTCGTCTCCTTTATATCAGGGTGCCGCGCTGACCTCCCATCTCGGGCTAGCCACACGCGCGCATAGTAGTTATCGGTTTATCCTAGTGGCGATTAGACATTTCGGGTTGCCCCGTGTCTCAAGCCCCTGACCGCTTGTTCTAAGCGGACCGAAGGTCTTTTATCACCTGGTATTTAGGGTTCCAGGTGCTCACGCCACGCGTCGTCAGCGAGCCTTTCCGTTACCAGGCTAGGCACACTGCAATAGAAAGATTGTACCTGATATTTGGGTCTTAAGTCTTTAGTACCGTGAGCTTTTTCGCCCGGATAAGCGTGGTTTTTTTATATAAAAATTTTTGCTACTACCTCACTTGAATCCGTAGAATCACGAGTCTTCATATTTTTGGAGGTTTGTGAAAAACGCTGAGCCGTCTCACCTGTTTTTTTCACGCAAAACGCTAAATACCGTCTGTGGATATCGAATAAAAAAATGTCTCGAAAGGGTAAGTTTTTCCACAGTACAGCCTTGTACATATCTTTATGCGTCTTCGACTGTGGTGTGCTCGAAGAATGATATGTGATTGGTTAGGGGCGTGGATGCACCGCGCGGGTCTGGCGGCACAGGCACGTATTTTTACGATATCCAGACGACACTTTGTATCTGCGCTGCAGCGTACTCCCCTGTTTCTTCTAGCATGCTGGCGCTCAGGGCGTCCTATAAAAGTCCGGGTACCTTCTCCAATATTCTTGCGGGTTTTAACGATCCAGATCATAGTCCTTACCGTGGCATTATCTTTAGGCTTCGGGCCATACGTCAGCGGTATAAAGTACCGACACGGTCCCCTACAGATCATGCACACTTCTGCGCGTTCATGGATTTCACCTATATCTGGAAAACCTCATGTCATTCATGCCTTTATCAAGCCCAGTCAGCGGTGGTCGGCAGGGCATCGCGGAGTCGATCTTGAGGCAACAGAACAGGACCAAGTGCGCGCTCCAGCGCCTGGAACCATAGTTTTCTCGGGAACTGTCGTCGATCGACAGGTAGTAGTCATTGAGCATCCGAACGGGTACAGGTCGAGTTTCGAGCCCGTCACCGATCCTCTGCCAGTCGGTACTCACGTTCAGGCGGGACAGGTTATCGCTCGGGTGGATGCGCATCCCGCAAAACCTCGGTGCTCTACCACATGCCTTTACTGGAGCGTTCGGCGCGGCGGCGACCACAAGAACGGAAGCGGCAAAAACGCAGAATATATTAACCCTATGCTTCTGTTAGGACCAGCAGAACCGACTATACTGCTTCCCGTTGACGAGAGTTTCAAAGCCTGAAATATTACCTATATGTCGTGAGCCCCGCATCGTGCACGATGCGGGGCTCACTGTGTGCCTGACCAACAGGTCTCTGCTTTGCTATACGTTATGGCACGGCACTACTGCAAAAAGTCCTGATCACTATCACCCGAAATGGGTTTCTGCTGTGACTTTGCATCATGCTTCGGGATAGGAGCCTGTTGGGCGGGCAGCGGAATAGTACCGTCCGTTTCAGCCGCATAGGAGCTTCCGGACGAGAACGCAACGGTCGGCGAATCGTCGCCGTAATTGAGAACATCCGAGTCTGAAGCTGTGTAGGCTGCTGTCGGCTGCGCCGCTTGCTGTGCAGCTCGGCGTTCGCGTGCCTTCTGGCTTGCGCGACGAATGCGCTTGCGGAAGATGAAGAGCACCAACAGAATCAGCAGAAGCAGACCGAGCAAAATAGCATCCACCACAAAGTCCGTCATGGTAAACCCATGCGCTGGAATGGTGAGGGATGAGGTATTGACATAACCCTCCGAGCTATTAACCGTAACGTTACGCCCGTCGCCAGAAAGATGTGAATCTTGGCGACCAAACATAGAGTTACTTCCCTGCAGAGCATCGGTTTTAACCGAGCTCATGATGGGGAGCTCAAACTTGAAATCGTAGTTTTTGGGCTGTAGCTGACCAAAACGCTCCTGCAGGTTAAACTTGGGCGAAACCGTATAGTCTGCCCCGAAAAGATTAACCCCGCCAGGATGATGAATCGTCATTTCAGAACCGGGTAGGTAAGCACCAATACGGGTATTGAATTCCGCAGAATCTTTGCCTCGTATCTTTGCTGAATATATCGTATTATCGCCGTCAGTACGTTCCTCAAATGTCGCTTGAGCCTCATCAGACCCTTGAACGAAAGACTTAAGGGCATCCCCAGCCTGCGCGACATCAGAACTCTTAAAAGCAAGTTCAAACTTCGCTTCAACAGAACCGTCCATACCCAGCGCAGAATTCACGTTTAGGCTTTCAGGCTGAATCGTGCGCAAATTCTTTAGGTTGACTTTTATTACCCTATCCGACGCGGATGCGCTTGAGCTTGAGCTATTCGACGAGCCGTAGTCCTGGTCAAAATTTTTACCGTCGTCAGAGAAGCTAAACTTCACCCCGTAGTTGGTTCCCGGTGAACACACACGGCTGCAATCAACTGAACCTGTTACATGCTCAATGATTTTCGCCCCAGAAGAATCAGTTTTAACTTCTTGGGAACTTTCTAACGCGGTCTCTTGAGTACCCAGAATTTTCTGAAGTTTAGCATTGAGATCCTCGAAAGAATCGGCAGTAAATTTTAAGTTGCGACCGCTTTCATCTTTACCAGATTGCGTGGACGGTAAGCTCCGGTAAGACTTTTTGGCGATTTCTTCGTCAATACCCTTGGTAAGCTCAGCTCCCTCAGGTTTCACCGAGTTAAGATAAGTGTCTACAGCACTTACCCGGTCAGGTACCATGATCTCTTTTGCGAGAAAGACAATCTTGGCGTTATATTTACCGTCCTTCTTATCGACTGCAATCACAACTTCATCAAACCCATTATCTTTGAGGTCTTTAGCTTGAACCTCGTTAGAGGACTCTGTTGTTTTAATTTCGCGACCTTCAAAGGTAACGCTGTTTTTCCCACTTGACTGCAGGACGTTGTCTTTGCGTTTTGCTTCGACCAAGCCGTCTGTTACAAGTGCTTCGGGAAGCCACTTGATAAGGTCCTGCGAGGTGAAGTTTTCGGAAACTTCAACGCCCTGAACCAAGCCGTCTTTGCTGTTGCTAATCAGAATCTGAGGTTCTTTGTCAAAACTCGAAGCTCTCAAAATAGCGGAGACTTTAGTGCGGTACTCATCTACGCTATTAAAATTCACTTTGAAGGTGGCCTGAGCGTTATCACCTTCGGTTCGAATGCCCTCGTAATCAAGTTCTTGAGGTTTGTGTTTTCTAATCGAAGCATCAAGAGCGTTAACGTCGCCCTTGAGGTAATCTTTATTATCTTTCAAGCTGAAAGACACTGTAATGGTGCGGGAACCCTTCTCTGAATTTTCAAGCCCGAGATTTGTCTCAACTTTTGCACCACAAGCAGACATAATGAGCGCTAGAACCGTCAGAAAGACGGCAAGGAACCCAAGTCTTCCTTGCCGTCTTGACGAGCGCTGCTGTAGTAGCTGGCTCATCTTACAATGCTCCTAGAGGCTTGATGCCAGGGGGTTAGGCATCATCTGGAACGCAATGTTGTATACAATGAGGGCCACAAGAACCCATGCAGTTGTAAGAAGAGCGTGCATTAACACAGGAGATTTCTCAAAACGCCCCAGGCGATTCAGCCCCAGGTAGATAAGAGACTCACCGATCACAATCGAGAACGCAAAGATTGCTACCAGAAGATATATCGTCAGGATGGGGTTCTCTGCAAAGTTCTTCCCATTTGTACCCATTGTGAGAAGAACAAAGAGGTAGAGCAGAAGATAGGAGCCAGCCAAGGGAAGAGCCGCAACACCTGCCGCGCTCATGCAGTCGTTGAAACTCGACTGAACTTTTCCGATACGAGCGGTCAGCATGAGCTGCAAGCCGCGCAGAACGTGAATCGCAAAAATTGCGACGAAGAAAATTAGGAAAATCATGACGGTCTGCCCGAAGTTTCCTCCCTGAGAGGAGCTCCCCCGGCTACCGTAGAATGATCCGCGGAACATGTAGAAAAAGCCCAAGAAGACCGCTGACCAGCTGCGTAATAACCAAAGAGCCCTGCGAAGGACTGTGCTGCTACAGCGATAATCCATCCCCAAGGTTGGCTGTCCTGCAGTCTTTTATGTGCGTCGCCCGGCTGGCTCTTAAAGACATCAAGGAAGCTGCCCCAAACATTCTTGAGAGCTTCAGCGAAAAGGGTTTGGCGCTGCCGGTGCTGCTGGCTGGGCGAAACCAGCATGTGGGTCTCCCTGAGGGCTGTGCAGGGTTTTGCGGGTTAAACCCGTTCGGCTGGGGAATCTGCTGGTTCGGAGCACCCGGAACAGGGTTTCCAAACTGATTAGGATCCTGCTGGTATTGTCCGCCCTGCTCCTGGGGAGGTACAGACTGGTGCATATTAGGGTTCCCATACGGTTGAGCGGGGTTGGGGTTCTGGTACCCGTCATTGCCATAGCCTTGAGGGTGTTGTGGCTGACCTTGACCGGACTGCGGAATATTCTCACTCATCATCTGATCCTTATCTCGGATTTTCCTATGCAACAAGCCGATATACACTCGGGACGTTGCTTCAAGAAACCAGATAAGTCTGAAGATCTCGTGGCTAAGCCTTATTCCAGGAAGAAGGCGCTGGAGCAACAGTACTCTGTGTGTTTATCGGCGATGTCTCGCGTGTGCATGCGAGGTTACTTTTTACCCTACCTTAAATCTCGCCTCTACTCACGATAATTCGTCATATCTTCAGAAAATAAGGTATTTATTCTTCTTCTAATTTCTTCACGCGACGAGTCACCACGATGGGAATAGAGATCAGCACTACGATGAGCAGGGATGCTACGACAATCCCAGCAATCATAATTGACCTATAGTTGCGGGGGGCCTTCTGCATATGAATTTCCATTGTGGCGGTGTTAATACCCTTGGCGCGCACATGAATTGCCCCATCGGACTGATCTACAACAGTATTAGCAGGAGGATTTACCACCGCCATACCGTCCGGCGCCACCACAATATATTCACTGTCGCCACTGAATCTATCGGTGACTTTAGCATCCGCAACAAGCTTGGCACGCAACGTCAGCTGGTCGTTCTCACCCTTCTCAAGACTTACCTCGCTGCCGGGCATATAGTTGTTGAGCAAACGTTGGAAATCTTGAACTTTGATATTGCTGATCCGGGTAGTAAAGGTACGCCCTATGCCCTGCTCATTACGCTCCATATTCTGCTCACCGGTCTTTGTATTAGAGGCACCAAAGATCTCATTAATACTCCGGCTAAAAAGCATTGCGTCGAGCGGGCTAAAAGGTATATTGGAAGCTCGCACTCAAAGAAGACTCGGAGCTGATGTAGAAAGTGCTTGAAAATTTCTCAGGAACCACTCGGCGGCTCATCGTATAGCTAACAACCGAGGATGTACCAGAATCGTATTTTGCTGCCTCGTTGACGCTGTACAGAGCTTCGTCGCCGCTCTTACCCCAGGATGCGGGCGCTGCTACAAGCCCCAATGGCGGGGATGACATGCTCGCATCACAAATACCGGCACAATCAATATGCACATTTGCGGTTGATAAAAGCTCTTGATTTTCTCCTGTGGATTCACTGAAAGAGATGGAATTATTCTTGGTTCCGAGAAGCTGTTCGAGGTCTCTATTAACCTGGTCGATGCTATTCGCAGTAAATGTTACGTGCCGACCCTGTGCTTCTTTCGGGATAAGAGCATCTTTACCCACAAAATACGGCTGATACGAATGAATATCGGACTCTACCTTTTGGTTATCAACTTTGACGGCTTCCAGATAGGTATCTAGGTCTTGAAGCTCGCTTTGCCCAATCTCACCTTTAAAATCTCCGAGAAGCAAGTGCCCCTCAAAGGTACCGTCTTCCTTGAGCTGAAGCACAAAAATAAGATTGCGAACATGAGGCGAAGGAACATCCTGCTGATCTGCGCGAGCTGCTGTCAGGAAGGCCGAGCCGTGATCGTATGTAGGCACCGGCGCAAGAACGGGTGCCGCCACGCCAAGAACAGAGGCGAGGGTAAACGCGGTGGCAAAACGCAGAAAGCGGCGCTCATATAAACCGTGTAGCGCTCTCATGCAGGATTTATCGGTGGTCATTATTCCTCTTTTGAGTGAGCCGGAGTCTCTAGCAGGGGTTCCGAGAGAAAATGGTGCTTTTCAAAAGTAGCTGGCAAACACTTTATCTCTCAAATGTTCGTATCTAATGTAGCGTGTTTATGCTCTCTGTTCTAACTCGCGTAACTCGAACCCCGATATAAAGCGAAAAGACCCCGCTCGGCGACATGTAATAAATGAGTCATACCGAGCGGGGTCTGTAGGGAGTGTGGGACTTGAACCCACGACCAAAGGATTATGAGTCCTCTGCTCTAACCGGCTGAGCTAACTCCCCTAGAGGCTTAGCGCGTAAGCCACGTCTCTAGAGTACCTGAGGGGTACAGTTTTGGCGAATCTTAGACACACCTTATTTTTCCCAGAACGTTTGAGCAAGAAAACGCTCATAGGGGGCATCCGATACATATAATTCCTCAAAAGTGCGCCAGGTATTCTCCGCACTATGGAATTCCACGATACGGCGGCTCTCACGCCCCATCTGCTCGCGTTCAGCGGCAGGTAGACGAAGAATTGCTGTAAGTTTATCCGCCAAATCCTGCGGATTATTAGGCTCAAAGAGGTATCCGTTAACGCCTTCTTCCACGAGATGTGGAAGCGCTAGAGCGTTTGCCAAGACTACGGGAGTGGACGCGCTCATAGCCTCCAAGGAGACAAGCGACTGCAGCTCTGCGGTCCCAGGCTGACAGAAAATATCCGCCCTCTGGTAAACACCCGGCAGTTCTTCGTCCGGAACAAACCCACGGAACGTTACTCGGTTTTCAACACCGCATTCGCGTGCCTTCTGTTCGAGGGTTTCACGAAGCTCGCCGCCTCCGGCGATATCAAGGCGAACGTGGTCAAGGTCTTCGGGGAGAAGAGAGAGCGCCTCAATAAGCACATCCACGTGCTTCTCTTCAGCAAGACGACCCACGAAGGTTACACGCAGTTCGCCGGGTGCTTTGCCCAAATCTGCACCCTCAGCAAGTTCGTAGTCGCTGATTTCAATGCCGTTAGAAACGGGCATGACGGGGCGAGTAAATCTTCCAAGATCTCGCATCGCATCGGCGCCGATCTGAGTCGGAGTTGTCACCACCGCCGCATATTTGAAAAGACGGCGCATATCCGCCCAGGTAATGTGCGCATACACCTTTTTGATGGGTTCCGGGAACGGCAGGAATGGATCTAAATTTGCGGGCATAAAGTGGTTGGTGGCGATAACTCGAATTCCACGCTTATGTGCCTGCTTCAGTAATGCGCGCCCGATAATGTAGTGGCACTGCACATGAATAACATCCGGCTTAACTTCGTCAAGGATACGACCCACCTCGGCGTGGATTTCCCAGGGAATACAGATGCGGTTGGTTTCATGAGTGGGGGGCAGATGCGAACGCAGACGGTGCTCGACGATGCCGCCCTCTACTACGGTTCGGTAGCTAGGTCCACGGCTGGGATTTGCGGCAACCACGTGTACTTCGTGCCCGCGCTTGAGCATAGAGGTCGCTAGGCGGTGCCCAAATTGTGCCGCGCCGTTCACATCGGGGGGATAGGTCTCAGCACCGATCAGGATCTTCTTTGCCTGCTGCATCGCCTGTTCTCCTTGGTCTGACTTCTCAGGTGTATGGGGTGTTCTTCATTATTTTATCGGGTGTTATCGCGTTCCTCAGCATAAATAGGCCTTGGAGTTCTCTGAGAGTCTCTCCAAAAACCCTCAAAAATGGCCCGCCACCGCGGAGGTGACGGGACCAATATACGGAGTTTGTGGTGCAGGTACTTGCGTTAGCGTCGCACAATCTTTCGGAGGAAGAGTACGACTGCGGAGAGCGATGCGCCCAGAGTTGCGAAAGGACTTCCACCGAGCCTTAACAACCTCAGGCTTGGATGCGTTGCTGATCATGTTGCGCCCAACGGTAGCCGCGCTGCTGGGCGCGTTCTGCACACCGGTCTTTGCGGAGTCTACGGTTGATTGGGTGAAGGATTGAGCATTCTGTGCGTACTTCTGCATGTCATCGCGCAAAGCTGCAAGGTGTGCACGACGTTCTTTAGTGCGCTGCTGAATCTGCTCAATGGTGAGCGGCTTGGGTTCTTCTTCGCCGCGTGCCTTACGCTCCTCAGCTTCTTGGCGTGCCTTCTCTGCAGCGGCCTCACGCTCTGCCTGCTTGCGCGCTGCACGTTCAGCCTGCTCTTGTTTCAAACGGGAGGCTGTCATTGCGCTGCCCTCACGAAGCACGCCGAGATCGAAGAGAACGCCGAAGATTGCCGATTCGGGAGCAAAGGGCAGCTGGGCTTTAACCTTTTTATATCCGATAAGCCCTAAAATGGCGAGAATAATGAGGAAGACGCCTGCCCAAATCAGCGCCGAGGCCCATAAAGGTACAAGCTGTCCAAGGAGGAAGATAAGCAGACCGATAATAGCGATGACCATGAAGCACGCAAAAACAGCTGCGACGGCGAGGAACGCTGCACCTTTGCCAAGAGCGACGCCTTTGGTCTTAAGCTCGTGCTTTGCAATCTGGACTTCGTCTTTGACCTGGTTAACACCTAGGGTTTTAAGTACCTTAGCGGCATCAAAGAGACCCGCAATACTTGACTTAATCCCTGCAATGCCTGCTCGTATGCCTTGGGGATTAGTGTTTGTGGTCATGCCCACCTCTCCGTGATTGTTCTGTGTGGAGCTTCTGTTTGGCACCCCACGGTTATTATTCTAGCTCTATTCTTACCGCAGGTGTGTTGTTACACAGCCGCCCCAGCGATCACACCAGCTAAACCATATGATTTTTCTGCTCCCATCGAATCTTCAGAAGGCGGCAGTACACGGTTTTATGGTGCGTAGGGTATCTTTCGCATTCTACCGTGTACTGTGTAAATTTCTCGAAAACTTTTATGCGTATGCATTCATATAGTGTTCGAGACAGAGATGTTTGATGCGCGAGAGGGTTCTTGTGCAAGGGTATTTAGAGACCCCAGCGTTGAGAAAATATGGAGCGGGTTACTGTTCAAAGTCCAGTCACCCTATGAGAAAAGCCTCAGAGTGAAACTCCGAGGCTTTTAAATGCTCCCCCGACTGGACTCGAAATAGACGAAGCCCGATAGGAAGCGCCCCAGCGCCTCTGCAGGGCGAAGTGGGTTACTGGTTCCCAGTCAACATATAGAGAAAGGACCTCTGGTGTAACCTGAGGCCCTTTAATAAGCTCCCCCGACTGGACTCGAACCAGTAACCCTTCGATTAACAGTCGAATGCTCTGCCAATTGAGCTACGGGGGATTATCCCGTTACGGCGTTTATCCGCAACGAGTAATAACTATACCGGCTGTTTGTTGCCTCCGCAACTTAGGGTATAGTGATGTACCTTACTAGTTTTTTGTGAGTGTTCTGCGGCGCATTTCAAGCTCTAAAAGCTCTCGTTGCACGTGCGCATACTCTTCACCGTCAGAGGCCGAACTGAGCTGCTCCAGGCGCATCATGAGGTCGGATTTCTGTCGGGTGATCTGGTGGATAAAGAGGCTGTTGAGAGTACCCTCAATAAACCTGGGGAGGTGCTCTTCGTGGGCTATGGGCAGCGCCGCTACACTCAGTTCGGCGATCGCGGGGTGTACCTCGGCGATAGTACCAGAACGCACTACGTTGAGCCATTCAACCCCGGCGGCAGGCGCTACCGTGGAGGCCGCGTGTATGATGCCTCGAGAAATTTCACGGTGCATACGGTAGCGGAATTCTACGCGGGCGAATTCCTGCCACTGGGATACGCTCATCAAATGAGGATGCTGCAGGGCGATTTCAAGTGCGGCCTTTCCAAACGCGCCACGGGATCGGCAGGGTCGGGGGCGAGTATTGGCTCTCCCCCGCCGGTATTTGCCACGCTAGTATCGCTGTGAGTGTCTGGCATAGTATTTCCGGGGTTCGAGGGCCTTTCTGTCTGAGGCGCAGGGTTTCCGGCAGATGCGTTCCACGGTTGAGCTGAGTAGTTCTGCAGATCCTGCTGACCATATCCAGGTACCTGCTCGTACCGGGGCGTTTGGGACTGCTGAGCCACCGGTTCGTACCGCTTTTTCTGCTGCGGATGGCGCTGGGCGTAGGCGACCGCACGCTGTATTTCCTCAAGTTCCATACCGAGCTGTCCGGAGGCTTTACGCATATAGGCCGGGCGCAGGTCGCGGTCCCTGATCCCGGCGATAATGGGCGCGATGGCGCGCATCGCCAGCACACGCCCCTCTAGGGTGGTCAGGTCGAAGCGTTTGAGGGTTGTGTCGATGACGAATTCGAAGAGCGGGCGGCGAGAGGCGATGAGGGATCGTACCGCCGCATCGCCCCTGTGCAGGCGAAGGTCGCACGGATCCATACCTTCTTGGGCGACCGCCACGTATGTTTGTGCCACGAAACGCTGATCCTCTTCAAACGCTGCGAGCGCGGCTTTCTGCCCCGCGGCGTCGCCATCGAAGGTAAAGATAATTTCTCCGCCGGAGCCGTCATCGGTGATCATGCGGCGTACCACTTTGATGTGCCCCGCGCCGAAGGCGGTGCCGCAGGTTGCTACGGCAGTTTTGATACCTGCTAGGTGTGCCGCCATAACATCGGTATAGCCCTCGACGATGACGACCTGTTTGGTTTTGGTCATCTCACGTTTGGCGAGGTCGATGCCGTAGAGCACTTGCGATTTTTTGTATAGCGGTGTTTCGGGGGTGTTGAGGTATTTGGGTCCTTGGTCGTCGTCAAAGAGACGGCGTGCCCCGAATCCGATGGTTTCGCCCGCTACGGTGCGGATGGGCCAGATGATGCGCCCACGAAAACGGTCGTAGAGGCCGCGGTTTCCCTCAGAGAACATACCGGTAGCGCGCAGTTCCTCGTCGGTAAATCCTTGGGAACGCAAATGTTTGAGAAGGTTGTCCCAGCCGCGGGGGGCGTATCCGACCCCGAAGGTTTTGGTGGCGGCTGGGTCGAACCCGCGAGCGCCAAGAAAGCGTTGTGCTTCCCCTGCGTTCGCTGAGTAGAGGCTGCGTTCAAAGAACTCTGCGGCGATTTTGTGGGCGTCGAGAAGTCGACGGCGCAAGCTTGCTTCGTACCTGTCTCGCGGGTTTCCGCCTTCATAGTGCAGGGTGTAGCCGATACGCGCCGCTAAAGCGTTCAACGGTTTCGGTGAATCCCGGTGTGTTCCATCGCCATGACGAAGGAGTAGACGTCGCCGGATTCTCCGCATCCGAAGCAGTGGTAGGTGCCCATTTGCGGGCGCACGTTGAAGGAGGGCGTGCGTTCGTCGTGGAACGGGCACAGCCCTTTGTACGCGCCGATACCTGCACCTTTGAGGGTTACGTATCCCTCAACGATTTCGCGGATATCGGTACGGGCGCGTACTTCATCAATGTCTTCTTTGCGGATTAGTCCAGCCATCGTCTCATTTCTGCTGCACCGTGCTGTAATAGCAGTTTTAGAAGGTATTTCATGCCCGTCTATGCGCGGGGTCTCTGTCTTGTCTTTGCCGCGTGGAAGGCTGCGGCTACCACAAGGGCTTCTCCCCCAGCATCCAGGGGGTTCCGTTGATGCGTTTATAGAGCGCAACCGCCGACCTGTCGGTTAGGGATGCCACTTGATCAATGACGAGGCGCAGGCGTGCATCGTCGTCATGAGCCCCCAGCTGCGCGTAGTCCGTTCTGAAGATGCTGTCGATGTATTGAGGGGTTGCACGCTGGGAATCTTCGTATAGCGCTTCGACTAGGATACCCAGTATTTCGTGCTGGTGTTCGTAGTGGGGTTGAGCATCACGAACCGTCATAACGAATGCGGTTGCGATCCCCTTCATGACGGCGATTTCGTCTCGGGTATCCTCCGGTACGATCAGTTCAGCACTATAGCGGGTTAGCGGGGTGTTTCGCCCGTAACGTTCGCGGGTTGCTTCCACGGCGCTCCAGGCGAAACGACCGATAAGTTTACTGGTAAGTCCCTTGAACTGTGCTAAGGAGGCGCGCGAACCGGTCATGCACGGAACCCACCGGTTCAGGGTCTCTAACCGGCTGAGTGCCGCATCCAGTTGTTCGTCAGTAGCGGCTGGCAGATACCACTGGCGGGTCATGTCGAAGACGGCCTGCCGGTGCTTTGCTTCGCGCAGCTGCTCTAACTGCACATGCCCGCCGAAGACCGCATCTTCAACGTCGTGCACCGAGTATGAAATATCGTCGGCAAGGTCCATAACCTGCGCTTCCAGGCATTTGCGCTGGGACTCTACCCCGGCGTCACGCGCGCCCTCACGGAACCATTCGAAGACCGGCAGGTCATCCTCGTAAACACCGAATTTGTGGGTTTGGGTGCCATCTGCGCGGCGTGGTGCGTCTGTGCGCGTCCACGGGTATTTGCAGGTGGCGTCCAGGGATGCTCGGGTCAGGTTCAGACCCGCAGATACGTCATGTTCGGCGATCACTTTCGGTTCAAGGCGGCTGAGCAGCCTAAGGGTTTGGGCGTTGCCCTCGAACCCGCCCATATGGGCGGCGAGCTTGTTCAGGGCACGTTCACCGTTATGTCCAAAGGGCGGATGCCCCAGGTCATGAGAGAGACAAGCAGTATCAACTACGTCTGGATCGCATCCGAGCATCCGGCCCTACTTCGCGCCCGACCTGGGCGACTTCAAGGGAATGGGTGAGACGGGTACGCACGAAATCGTCCGTATCCGGGTTCATGACCTGGGTTTTAGCGCCTAGACGCCGCAGCGCAGAGGAGTGAAGCACACGGGCACGATCGCGTTCAAAGGGGGTGCGATCCCGGAACGGATGTATTTCGGGCACCCAGCGTTCCGAATCGTCAGGGGTGTACCCTGCGGGCAGGTTCCATTCCCAACGTTCCTGCCCCTCTTCGGCAATGCGAGTCATCGCTCCTCCGTTCCTGCTTTCGGTGCGTCTGGCACCTTGTCTACTACCTATATAAGCACTATTTCACCCAAACGCAATGTTTTTATCAGACTACGATAAACTCTGACCGATTATCCGCCCGAGATATCGAGTTCCGCCTCCACAAGCCCCAACCGCTCAGCATCACCCAAAATACGGGAGTTAAGCCACCCATCCGGCAGATGAGGTTTCTTCGGACTCCCAGCCCGGCCGCGCGAACCTTCAACCGCAGCCCCCGGATACCCGATACTGTGATCAAGCTGCCCCAGCAGTTCACGGAAAGTCTCTAAATCAGGCACGGTCGCCATCTTGGCACGCAGCTCACCACCCACCGGGTAACCCTTGAAATACCAGGCAACATGTTTACGGATCTCGCGCAGTCCCTTGTACTCATCCGCAAAAGTCTCAACAAGCAGCTCGGCATGCCGGTAAATCATTGCGGCAACCTCACTCAGAGTAGGTCGGATACGCTCGGTGCTACCCTCAAAAGCATTCTGCAGATCGCCAAAAAGCCACGGGCGCCCTTGGCAGCCGCGCCCAATCACCACGCCGTCCACACCGGTCTGTTCGACCATGCGCACGGCATCTTCGGCGGCAAAAATATCGCCGTTACCTAAGATGGGCACGTCTGGAATCGCCTCGCGAAGCTGCGCGATGGAGTCCCAGTCCGCTGTTCCCGAATAGTGTTGGGCAGCGGTGCGCCCGTGCAGGGCTATGGCAGCGACACCCGCATCCCGGGCGATCTTAGCGGATTCAAGGAACGTGATGTGGTCATCATCGATGCCTTTACGCATCTTGATGGTCAGGGGAATATCGTTGCGCGATGCTTCTTTGACCGCCGTATGCACAATCGCAGTAAAGAGATCGGTTTTCCACGGAAGCGCCGCGCCGCCGCCGCGTTTGGTGACTTTCGGCGCCGGGCACCCAAAGTTCAAGTCGATATGATCCGCACGATCTTCTTCTACAACCAGCCGAATAGCCTTACCCACGTTAACCGCGTCTACCCCGTAAATCTGGATGGAGCGAATCTGCTCATCTGCGTCGTGTTCGATAATACGCATCGACTCGGGTTTGCGTTCCACGAGGGCACGCGCCGTCACCATCTCGGTCACATATAATCCACCACCGTACTCGCGGCACAGACGACGGAACGCCTTATTCGTCACGCCCGCCATCGGGGCGAGCACCACAGGCGTTTCAACGGTCAGTTTACCGAGTTTCAGCGGCGGTAATTTCAGGTGGGAGGCTTCAGAATTCACCTCTATATTGTGGCATACACACGCAAATCGGCACGGATGCTCATACCCCGGTTCACGACAGGCGCACCGGACAGGGTGCCATACGACTATCGTGCTCTCATAGTGTGGTCTTCCTGAGGCATAGTCGGTGCCCTAATCTTTAGGAAGCGGAACCCGGATAATCGCTTGCGTAAATATAGGTTGGGTCGCCTTCCACGCTCGCGGTTCCAGCACGCAGAAGAACGTCGGTCACCTCTACGAGAGCGGTCATCGAGTCATCTACCTCAACCACCACCGGGTACTGCGCCGTCAACAGCGAAAGAAGCTGCATAATGGCCTCGACCGCGCCTTCGTTCTGCATGTCATATCCGAGCAAAACCTCAGTCGCGGTATTCTCATCGACCAGCGCGGCGGCGGGGTCGGTCTCAAAGGGGTGATAACTCACCGCAAAAGCAATGATTTCGCCTTTCTTCCCCTCTTTCTCAGCCTGCTGAATGTTATCGCGCAGTACCAACGCCCCGAAGGCGCGTGCCTCATCTGAGAGGAAATACCGGTTTACGGTCCCTAACCCGACCTCGGCGGGAGCATCCCAATCATGCGAATCGCGGTAGAACTCCCAAAGTTTTGAGGTCAGTTCAACCGAGCCAGTCGCCAAATCCTCAATCGCCTGGGTGGGTTTGCCGTTCTCATCCTCACGCAGGGGCACTGGCGGAATCGCGCCCGCATCAATATGGATCAGGCGCGAGCGCTGAATCATTTTCATGCCCTTTGCCTGGGCAAATTCCTCGCCGGTGCTAAATGGCGCAAGCTTCACGCGGACGTTCGGAACCTGCCCGTTTTCGGCGGCGATCTCACGCAGCCGGTCTAAAAGCTCGGTACCTAACCCGGCGCGGCGGTGCCCTTCGGCGACCTCAAGATAAGCCCACAGGCGTTGTGGGTGCAGAAGCGACGCAGTCACCACGCCAGCGGCGATAGGCACACCCGAGTCGGTGACCACAAGGGTTCGGCTAAAAGGGGCATCCGAGGCCTCCCGAAACGATGCGCGCTGCAGCGCCTCCTGCTCGCTGCGCGGATCTCCCCACACCTGCAGAAGCTCCAGGTCGTCGCCTTCCTGCCATGGACGGAATTCGTAGGTATTCATGGGTGCCTTTCTTCCACAGGGTGCACGGGCTTTTTCCGCGCGGTTGAGAGTTCTCACTATTGTACGTATCGGCTAGGTTCTGCACCAGATCCTAGTGACTAAGTGAAAATACCGGCGGGGCTCTCTGTTGCAGAGAACCCCGCCCATGTACATGTCGAAAAAGATCCTAGACAGCCAGACGCGCCGCCAGGTATGCCTTCACCTGATCGAGTGCCACGCGCTCCTGGCTCATGGTGTCACGCTCACGGATGGTGACCGCCTGATCCTCTAAAGTATCGAAGTCTACGGTAATGCAGAACGGGGTGCCGATTTCGTCTTGGCGGCGATAGCGGCGACCGATAGCCCCCGCCTCATCGTAGTCGATATTCCAGGCACCGCACAGATCGGCTGCCAACTTGTGGGCGGGCTCGGAGAGTTCGGGTTTCTTCGACAGGGGCAGAACGGCAGCCTTCACGGGCGCCAGGCGCGGATCGAGTTTGAGAACCACGCGCTTATCGACGCCGCCCTTAGTGTTCGGGTGCTTCATCCTCAACGTAAGCATCGACAAGGAACGCCATCATAGAGCGTGTTAGGCCAAAGGAAGGCTCAATGACATAGGGTACGTAACGTTCGCCGCTGGCCTGGTCAAAGTATTCGAGCTTCGCGTTCGAGTGCTCATTGTGCACGCCCAGGTCGTAGTCGGTGCGGTTTGCCACACCCATGAGCTCGCCCCATTCGCCGCCTTGGAAACCAAAACGGTACTCAATGTCGATGGTGCCCGCCGAGTAGTGCGCGCGGTCGTCCTCAGGAACATCGAACCGGCGCATGTTCTCGGGGTTAATACCCAAGTCAACAAACCAGTTCCAGCAGTCTTCAACCCATGCGTCAAAGTGTTTATCTGCTTCGTCGGGGTGAACGAAGTATTCGATCTCCATCTGCTCGAATTCGCGGGTGCGGAAGATGAAGTTGCCGGGGGTGATCTCGTTACGGAACGCCTTACCGATCTGCCCGATACCGAAGGGCGGACGTTTACGGGCCGCAGTCACCACATTGTTGAAGTTTACGAAGATACCTTGCGCAGTTTCGGGGCGCAGAAAGTGCAGCCCTTCCTCGTTATCGACAGGACCCAGGTAGGTTTTCAACAGGCCTGAGAAGTTCTGCGGTTCGGTCCATTCGCCGCGGGTGCCGCAGTTCGGGCAGACAACCTCACCCATATTTTCGGGTGCACGCCCCTTTTTAGCTTCGAAAGCCTCAATCAGGTGGTCTTGGCGCTGGCGCCTGTGGCACGAGAGGCATTCCACCAGCGGGTCCATAAAGGTTGCCACGTGCCCGGATGCTTCCCACACCGGGCGAGGCAGGATTACCGAAGAGTCCAGCCCGACCATGTCTGCGCGTGAACGCACGAAACGTTGCCACCACTGCTGACGGATGTTTTCTTTCAGTTCCACGCCAAGGGGACCGTAATCCCATGCGGAGCGGGAACCGCCGTAGATTTCACCCGCTTGGAAGACGAAGCCGCGGCGCTTAGCGAGCGCAATAACGTTGTCGAGAGTGGACTTTTCTGCCATGTTTACTCCTTTATGCCCCGCCACCGGCTGTGGCGTGCGTGAGTTCAGTGTTCTTCCGCGCGCGGTAAGCGCCGGGATATACGGTCACAAGTACAAGATACTAGGGTATCATTGCATGCCTGCGTTACCGTGTAGTTTCTGGGTAACGGTAGACAGTGTTTAGTTAGAGCGTGTAGATGAGGGACACATGGCGGGTTAGTATGACTGCCGCACATGGCACCCTCCCGCCGATACACTGGTGACATGGAGAAAATCTATATTCGTGACGAAATGATTCGTCTGGGGCAGTTTTTGAAGCTGGCCAATCTGGTCGAAGACGGTGCGCAGGCACGCGAAGTAATCCAGCATGGGCTGGTAAAAGGTCAATGGGCAGGTTGAGGAGGCGCGGGGCAAACAGCTGCATCCGGGCGATACGGTGAGCTTCAACGGGGTAAGTGCGCAGGTGGCTCAGAGCTAGGGTCCCCCGCCCTCTCCCCTTCTTAAGCATTTTGGGTTGTATAACGCACCTTTCGGTGGTGCGTTATACAACCCAAGATGCGTTATTCAGGTCCTTTTAGTCGGCAGACTCTTGATCTGACACCCCAGCGTTACCCGCTGCATCCGCAACCTTCTCGTCACGGATGCGCGGCGCGTGCTCCCAGCACCTTCACGTCGATGAACTCGCCTACGTGCCGTATTTCCAGGGCACTTACTCCGTGCCCGGCGCCCGCATACAGAACTTTGATGCCATCGGTGTATGCGCGAATCCACTCGTAGGTGTAATCCACAAAGGGCTGCGGAATAATAGGGTCTTCCTGGTCCCTGCCGAAGAAAAACGGGCAGCTCGGTGGCTTTGAGCTCGTCGTCCTTGAAATAAGGAGAGTCCGATTCGACCGCGTATCCCGGAGAGCCCCACCAGTGCAGCAAATTTTTCCTGGGCGATGCCGCACCATAGAAGTTGCCACCGCCATGCCTTGCGAGAACCCCACCAGCGCGACCGAAGCGTAGTGTGATTCTTGCTGTTCGACCCATTCCAGCACGTAGTCGCTGGCCTGTTCTATGGATCGCACATCCGCATTGAGCTGTTGGTCCAGCGGATACCACTGATAACCTGTGGCCTCGGCGGGAATGTGGGCACCGGTTGTGTCCGCCGAAAACTGGGTGCCTACCGGCTGCGGGGCGCGCATCCCAGCATAGGTGATACCCTCCTGCGGCAGATGTTCAGCCAGCGACAGCAGGTCTTTCTCGTGCGAACCGTACCCGTGCAGCAAAAGCACCAGGTGGGTTCCGGCGCGTTCATCCTCGGGTCGGGAATATTCGACAATGTACGTATTTTCACTCATATCTTCATCTTACCGAGGAACCTGCCATAAACCACCGAAATAGATTTCCACTCAAGGCTTGACCCTCACCCAACGTCAGGATCTACAGTAAAAACATGGACGCGAACACTACGCCAGAAGATGGGCAGCACGAATACACCGTGGGAGAGGCTGCATCCCTGCACGGGCTGACCGTGCGCACGCTTCACCACTGGGAACAGCGGGGTCTGATCAGCCCCGCGCACGATGAGCTCAATGGGTACCGCTACTACAGCGAAGCCGATCTTGAGCGCATCACCGTCATTATGGGGTATCGCGCCATTGGCATGAGCCTTGAAGCCATTCGCAGCGTACTGCAGGACGAAGCAAACAGCACCGAGCATCTGCTCGCTCAGCGAGATATGCTCCAGCGCAAAATGGCTGCCTATGAGCGCATGCTAACAACACTAGATCAACTTTTGGAGGATGCAATGGCACCTAAGAACGAACAGCTCACCGCTGCAGAAAAAGCAGAAATTATGGGAGACGGGTTCAGCCCCGCACGTGAGCAAGAAGCGCAGGAGCGTTACGGGCACACCGACGATTGGGCTGAATACCAACGCCGTACTGCGGCCATGAGCCGCACCGACTGGGTGAAGGGCAAGCAGGAGCTTGACGCAGTTGAGCAAGCCCTCGTCGAGGCTTTCACTCGTGGCGTGCAGCCGGGCAGTGAGGAAGCGAATGCGCTTGCCGAGCGGCACCGCGCCTCACTTTTCTTCTTCGAGGTAACCCCCGCCAAGCACGCAATTCTGGCACGCGGTTATGTTGAGGACGCCCGTTTCAACGAGCACTACGAGAAGCTCGCTGCGGGACTGGCTGTCTGGTTACGGGACATCATCTACGAGAATGCCCGCGCCCACGGTCTTGACCCCGAGAATGTGACCTGGTGCTAACCTCGTCCATTCACAATTATCGGTACCGTACACAAAGCCTTGTGGGGACTTATTTCACGCCGAAATATAGTCTTCACAAGGCTTTTATGTGCGGTTTCTATGTTCGGATATATAAAAACGAAAGCTAGTTCTGTTTTTGTGTTTCAAGAGGCGAACCCGAAAAGAGCAGCTATATCTTGAAAGGATTTTTCTTCATCGACAGCACGCTCTCGCTCGGGAACCGGGACTCCGAGAGCCTTAGCGAGAATCGCCTCCAACTGGCGGGATTCGACTAAGAAACCGTCATGACCGTGGTCGGATTCGATAATATCGACCTTTACGGGAACCGGCAGCGCCTCCGCCAGACGGTACGATTCGTGCGGGAAAAACAGGCGATCGGTGCTTACGGCGGCGATAGTCCACTTACAATCGCTGAGCGCAAGCGCATGCGAGAGGCTGCCGCGCCCGCGTGCAACATCGTGTGAAATTAGCGCCTCGTTCACGGCAAGGTAGCTATTGGCATCGAAAACGCTCAACGAGCTTATCGCCATGGTGGTCTAGGTAGCTTTCGACCGCATATCGTCCGCGGTTCTCACCAATGGACCCGCCGTCGGTGGATTCGCCGCGGTTTGCCTGCCGCCCAAAGCGATGCTCCAACTCGGCTGGGCTGCGGTAGGTAGTGTGGGCTATGCGCCGCGCCAGCGCGAGCCCGGCCGTGGGTGCCGCTCCCCCGTAATAGTCGCCGGAAGCAAAATTGGCATCAGCACGGATGGCGAGGTTCTGAGTGTGCGCCCAGGAAATCTGTTCGGCAGTGGCGGCGGGGCCGGCGGCGATGACCGCGCATCCGCGTACCATCTCGGGGAAGGTTGCCGCCCATTCTATAGCGCGTGCTCCGCCGAGCGATCCTCCGATGACGTGGTGAAAACTCTTAATCCCCAACCGGGCGATAAGTTCAGCTTCGGCTCGTACCGAGTCGCGGATAGTGACGTAGGGAAGCGTGACCCCCAGGGTTTTCCAGCGCCAGGATATCCCTCGGGTACGATACTTGCAGGACCAGTCGAACCGTAGCATCCACCCAAGATATTGGGGGCGATCACAAAATATTTGGTGGTATCGACCACCGCGCCCGGCCCCACAATACCTTCCCACCAACCATCACTTTCGACCGCACGGATACTGGGTGCAGGCATATCCGATGTGGGAATCCCTCGCGAGACATGGGTGTCGCCGGTAAGGGCATGCAGAATAAGAATCGCGTTGTCCCCAGCTTCGTTAAGAGTCCCCCACGTTTCGTACCCGATGTTTACCTGTGGAAGCACGGTACCGTTTTCGAGGGTAAAATCACCGATCGCCATCTGCCGCAGGTACCCCTGAGCGCTGGGATACTGCAGCTGCGACAGATAGGTGGCGTGTACGGTATTTTCCGTCATGTTTTCTCCTCGATAACCAGTAGTTGGTAATGGCAGGCGAGAAACCGATACCGCGACCGGGCACTTACTGTGCAGCCCGGTCGCGGCGGTGCAGGTTAGGCGTTCAGAGTTGCAAAAGCCCAATTCAAGGTCTGCGATAATGTCGTCAATATTTTTCGATACCCTACAGAGAGGCGCACAAAGTTTTTTTGCTCACCCCAATTGCCTCTAGCTCTTCCTCGGAAAGCTGCGAGTGGGTGGTGGATGCAGGGATGAATAACAAGCGAACGCACATCGCCGATATTCGCCACATTGGAGTGCAGCTGCAGGGCGTCCACAAAAGGTACGGGTCTGTTCCAGGTCTGCGTCTTTGAGAGTGAAATCCCACAACGGCGCCCGGTCCCTTCGGCAGGTATTTTTTTGGGCTCGCTCGTACCAGGGCGAGGAAGGCAGACCGGCCCAGATCACCTGATCGACCAGCGGATGCTCCTCCAACCAGTTTGCGACCTTGGTCGCGTTCTCGATATGGCGTTCGATGCGCAGGGAAAGGGTCTCCAGACCGATACCAATATTGAAGGCGTTGGTCGGAGAAATCGCCGCCCCGATATCGCGCAGAAGCGAAACTCGCGCCTTGAGAATATAGGAAAGGTTCGCACCAAAAGCGGAGTCTTTGCCCAAGTCACGGGCATAAACTAGACCATGGTAGCCAGGTGCTGGCTCGTTGAACTTGGGGAACTTTTCGGGATTGGCTCCATAGTCGAAATTCCCGGAGTCCACGATAACGCCGCCGATTGAGGTGCCGTGTCCACCCAGATATTTTGTGGCGGAATGGATTACCACATCCGCACCAAATTCGATGGGGCGCACCAAATATGGGGTGGGAACGGTGTTATCAACGATTAGGGGAACGCCATTGTCGTGAGCGATCTGGGCGATAGGCTCGATGTCGAGTACATCGTTACGGGGGTTAGGTACGGTTTCTCCGTAGAAGAGTTTCGTGTTGGGGCGAACCGCATCGCGCCATTGCTGCAGGTCGTCCGGGTTCTCAACAAACGTAGTTTCAACGCCGAGGTCGGCAAGCGTATATTTCAGTAGATTGTAGGTTCCTCCGTAGATCGAGGGGGAAGCCACGATATGGTCGCCCGCGCCCGCAATATTAAGAATCGCATAGGTAATAGCCGCTTGACCTGAGGCCAGCAAAAGCGCGCCCACTCCCCCTTCAAGGGATGCGATACGGTTTTCGATAACCTCTTGGGTGGGGTTGTTCAGACGGGTATAGATAGGCCCAAGCTCGGCTAGAGCAAAACGGTTAGCGGCCTGTTCTGCGTTCTCAAAGACGAACGAGGTGGTCTGGTAGATAGGTAACGCCCGAGCTCCCGTTGCAGCATCCGGTGCCTGCCCCGCGTGAATCTGGCGGGTTTCAAATTTCCAACCGGCGGGGTTGGCGGGAGTCGGGACTGTAGTGTTACTCATGCGAAGCTCCTTGTGATAGTTCAGGGGGCCGCATGCCGATTTCGGTACAGAGTTCTTGGGTTTTCTTCTCTGCAAACGAAAAAACGATGTACCAGAATCGGGCACATCGGTCCCGCGCTTGCGTTGTACTTTGTGTTCAACGCCTGGTCCTCACCCAGGGCACCCCACCGCGGAGGAGGGTTGCCGGCCAGCTAGCTGGGGCTTATCACTGGCTCTCATGACCTGCATCTAGAGTTTCATAGGAGGCGCGCACGGTCAAGCGGGATGCGTGTTTTCGGCACATTGTTGCAAAGATGACGTTTTATGAACTGTTTTCGCGACAGCCTGTTGTTTGGGAGAAGCACCAATACTTATGCGCTTGTGACCGTGCCTATGTTGTACCCGAACCGCTAAAGCCATGTGATCTGCCGTTAGCCGTCGCTAAATTACCATCAGCGTAGGCAATCGTGAGCCATGCTACACTGGTGGAAACCTTGAATCTAGGAGTGATGAGGTATGACCTCCCGCTGAAGTCGCACCGGCTCGCGGAATGCCCGCCCAGATGGTGGGCTCTAAAAATTTCAGAAACAACCCTGCTTTGGTTCGATACATTTCAGAAGCGCATAGTGAGCGCTTGGGACACCAAAGTTCTGAGGGTTTTATTGTTATACCTTCCGCACCAGCAGTCGGTGACATTGGATCATTCAGGCACTACGAAGTGCCTCTCTCACGACTATTCATCTCACCCGTCCCACGTATTTCAGGCGTGCGAACACCATGCTCAAGCGGCTTCGGGTGACTAAGCACCGCAAGGTTTTATCACAATGTCTACAATTCTTGACGCGGCGCAGCTATGCCGCACCTTTGGCAAAGGTGAACACACTTTCACCGCTGTCGATAATGTTTCACTCAGCATAAGTTCCGGCGAAATTCATGCTCTGCTCGGTCCCAATGGAGCGGGGAAAACAACAATTGTACAGATGTGCGCAACACTGCTGACTCCCACGAGCGGAACTGTGCGCATCGACGGGGTGGATGCGCTTGCACACCCCCAACGTGCGCGCGCATCCCTGGGACTTGCGCTCGGCGGGGATACCGGGTTCTATCCGCGAGCATCCACCCGCGATAATCTTCTCTTCTTCGCTGACCTTGCCGGGGTTAGCGCGCGCAAACGCCGCACCCAGGTGGCGAGCGCTTTGGAACGGGTCGATCTTGCAGATGTTGCCGCGAAAAAGGTACAGGAGTTTTCCCGCGGTATGAAACAACGTCTGCACATCGCGCGAGCACTGCTGGGCGAGCCGAAACTGCTGCTTTTGGATGAGCCGACGAACGGGCTTGACCCAGATATTTCGCTGACGATACGCCAGCTAATTCGCTCCCTCGCTGATGACGGCACCGCTATTTTACTCACGAGCCATCTGCTGGGCGAGATTGAGGAGTTAGCGCATCGGGTCACGGTCATCGGGGCCGGTCGTGTAGCGGTTTCGGGCACAGTGGCGGATATTACCGCGCACGCCGGGATCTCCGCTACCACCGTGGGGCGTGTGGGTGCGAATGCCGGGGCGGTGCTTCAAGAACTTGCCCGGCCTTTGGGCGATGCAGAACACTGTTGCTGACCCCGCGCGGTAGCGAGTGGGAGATCACCGTGTACTGGAATGAACGTTCTGTTTCGGAAGAGCCGCACCCCTTCAGTACCGAACGCGCCGAGGCTCTACTGACCCGTATTCTCGCTGAGTGTGAGGTTCAGATGCTCACACCGCTGTATACTCGCCCAGCCACCCTCGAAGAGGCATACCTGGCTATGGCGGAAGGACTGAAACGATGAACCGGCAACTTCGCCTAATGTCCTTTTCCCTGCGCCAATTTCTCACAGTTCCCTACTTCCTGCAGTTACTGCTGCTGAGCACCTTCGGAGCAACGGCCCTGCAAGCACTCGCCGCCGGTGCCTGGCCAGTAGATGCGACCCTCGCCTGGACTCGCGCGGGCATTATCGGCACCTGGAACATGTGCATTGTTGCTGCCGGAATCCTCAACTTTGAGCGCTACCGGGGAACGTTTGTGTATCTGCTCAATGGTGCCGTGAACCCGCTGCGGGCGCTCACAGCGGTGGTCTCAACTGCCTCCATTTTTGGGCTTGCCGCCCTGCCATTGGCCTGGGCTTTCTGGGCGCTGTGCACCTTCTCGGTAGATTTTACGGACTTTGCTCAGGTGGGTGCACGCTATCTGGTGGGTCTTCCACTGCTGTGGATCTCGTGTCTGGCGGTGACCTTCGTGATTGCAGGGTTCTTTGTGGCGACCCCTAACGCTATCGCCTATGAGGAGCTGCTGCTCGTGCCGGTTTTCGTGGCTTCCGGGGTTCTTTTTACCGAGAGCTCCGTGCCTGCATGGCTTGATGCGCTCGGCACGCTGATTCCGATTCAGGTACCCGTGAAGGTTCTGCTTGGGCAGATGCCTATGAACTCATTCGGTGACTTTCTGGGCGTGATAGTGCAAACCAGTGCGGTCACAGCCCTCTGGATGCTCGCGGCATATCTGTTGGGTAGGCGAGCACTGCGCGCTGCAACGGTGCATGGCACTTTGGGCGCAATCTAGGAGGCTGCGATGTTTAAACGAACGAACTTTCTCTATCGTCTGAACAGTACCGCCAAAGTTGGATGGTCTTCATCTATCACCTTCGCCACAGTTGGTACGGCGCTCAGCACCCTCGTGGTCGTACCGGGGATGAGCGTGCTGTTCAGCGTTCTACTAGGACGCGATCTTTCCGCACCTGATCCTGTGCGGATTGCATGTGCCTCTGCCCTGGCAAGCGTGGTACTCGGAGTGGCGGCCGGTGTTGTGGCACGCGCGGCGACCGACCGCTGGCTGGGAGTGTTCGAGCAGGTGTGCACCGCCCGACGGTTTGATGCGGCTTATTGGCTGGGAGTCTCTGCAATGCCCGTGCTTTTAGCTCTGATCACTGGCATCACGAACCTGGGTGTTGCAGCTGCCTATGCCGGTTTCGGTGGTTCCCTTGAAGGCAGCCTGTCCATGCTTGTGCGTTCTGTGACACTCTTACCCCTGGCTCTCATGGCAGGGCGTATGTCTGGGTGTTTTCGCCGCTGGACTGGGACTGTATCTCTCCGACCCATATCTGGGAGGAACTATCTTAGGAGCGCTTCTGCCTATCAGTGCAGGCGTGATCGTGCCGATAAATGCATACCCGGCGTGGCTGGCGGCATTGTGTACATTGGTTCCCGGCGGACGAACGATTGCTTTGGTGAGTGGCTCCTCTGGGTTGGTGGATTCAACAGTCGTGACTGAGGTGTTAGTCTGCGCACTTTGGGCACTTGCGGGGCTTGTCCTAGTGCATGCCGCTGTGCGACGCATCCGCTCGGGTGCACGCACGAACCTGCTCTGACGTCTTATGTCTCCCACGAGTAGCGGATTTTTGGTCGAGAAGGTGAGAAAATCACCTTCTCAGCCAAAAATCTGCTGCTTGTGTGTGCCTGGAATAACCCCATCCTTGACATGTGACTATATAGTCACATATTCTCGTGTTATGGATGATGACGCAGTTTTCAAAGCTCTCGCAGACCCCACCCGCAGAAAGCTGCTCGATAAGCTCTACACCGCTGGCGGCCTCACCCAGGGACAGCTTGAAGAAGGTCTGGGAATGACTCGCTTCGGAGTGGCCAAGCATCTGCGCATCCTCGAAGAAGCAAACCTTGTGATCACACAGCGCTCAGGCCGCCAAAAGCTCCACTACCTCAACGCTGTGCCGATTCGCCGCATCCACGACCGTTGGATCGATAAATACACTGCCCACCAAAGTTCAGCACTTCTTGACCTGCAGAAGAATTTAGAGGAGGAAGAATCATGAGCACCGCCGACAGCCCAAACACTCCCCCACGTCCCCAGAGGATTATCAGCTCGGTGATTATTCAAAACACCCCGCCGCAGCGCGTGTGGGAGGCGATCACCCAGCCCGAGTTCACTTCCCAGTATTTCTTTGGTTCGCGGGTTGAAGTCACCGAGGACGAGCCGGGCCGTCTGCGTTACCTTTCCCCAGATGGGCGGGAAGTTTGGGGAGACGGCGCGATTCTGGAGTCTGACCCACCGCGGCTTCTCGTTGTAGAGTGGCGCTCGCTTTATCTTCCCGATGCGGCACACGAACCGGCAAGCCGCGTTACCTGGCAGCTTGAGCCGTGGACGGATGGTGCCACAAAACTCACGGTCACCCACGACCGTCTGGAAGACTCTCCCGTTACGGCGCAGAATGTGGGCTCACCTCGGGGCTGGTCGTTTGTGCTGGCGGGCCTTAAACGAGTTCTGGAAACTGGCGAATAAAACCCCACGCCTCCTGCGAGCAGGTGGTTTTTGTCCAGAGCAGGTAGGAAAATTCTATCCACTCAGCCAAAAACCACCTGCTCGGGAGGGTATAGACACCGCGCACAACTGAATACGCAAAAGTACTGAGAGATGCTAGAAAGCCTCAGGCGTCTGCCAGGAGATCGTACGGGGAACATCCTCGAAAAAGAAGAAAGAAATATTAAGTTCCGGCAGTTCCACCGTCACGGAACCAACCTCTGCAACTATGCCCCGTTCTCTCAGCTGAGCCACGAGTTCTTCGGCGGAAAGCTCAGCCAGAGGCAGCCCCTCAAAAGAGAATTCATCGCCATCAGCCCATGAGATTTCAATCAGAGAAATAAGGTCGTCTTCTCCGAGTTGGCATGCGATACTACTATGTTCTGAGCCTTCAAGAGCGAGGCGACTATGAAGTGTACGGATGCTCCTGTCTGTGCCCGGCAGATCGGTAACTACCATCCTCGGCTCCGGGAGTTTCTGCTCATAGAATTCAATCTTCTGCCCTAGAGGAAAACCGGGAAAACCCTCGCGTTTAAAGTCGTACATGTGTGACTCCTCAAGATGTGTGTCTCTCACACCATAAAGTTTTGCCGCGAACAGGTGGTTTTTGTCCCGAGCAGGTAGGATTTTTCGGCCTGGTCGGCCAAGTCCTACCTGCTCGCGGACGTCAGGATTTAGAGCTTATCGCCCATCGAGACGTCGATAATCTGCCCGGTAATTGTTTGCGATGCGTTCTGAGTCAGCAGACCAATTACTTCTGCTACGTCCTCAGGCTGGGTAACCTTCTTCATAGCATTGCCGGATTTCACGAATTCGGCCGCTTCCGCATTATTGCGCAGCCATGCGGCATTAATATCGGTATCGACCACGCCGGGCGCCACAAGGTTCACCGTAATCCCCTGAGGGCCAAGCTCAACCGCCATATTCCGCACCAGGTATTCCAGTGCAATCTTACTCATGCCGTAGCCCGTCATGGCGGGGAACGCGTAGCGAGTCAGCACCGACCCGGTGAAAATATAACGCCCGCCCGGTGCGCTCATAAGCGGCACCAGCCCGGCAGCAAGTTCGTAGGGGGCAACCGTATTGATCTGCAGCAGACTGCGCAGAGCCTCTCCGTTGAGCTCCTGGAAGGTTCCCTGCGTGCCAACACCTGCATTGAGCACAGCGACGTCGAGGGTATCCCCACCCAGCACATCCTTCACGTGAATTAAGAGGGCAGAAACGGACTGCGGATCTGAGAAATCAGCTTGTACAGGTGTTACTTTTACTCCGTGCTCGGATGCGGCAGCCTCTACCTCGCTAAAGTCCGGGTTTCCCGCACGGTGCTGCGCAATCACGTGATACCCCAGCTTCACCAGCCGAACTGCGGTCGCCTTACCAATACCGCGGCTTGCGCCGGTGACGAGAGCAATCTGTGCCATTTTTCCTCCTTGTATGAGCTGTGAAAGACGCTGAAAACTCAACATCATCTTTCAAGCATAGTGAAATAAAAGAGGAGCTGTCTATCAAGGAGCACTGCACCTATCGCTAGATATGGCATCGACAGATAAGCCGCTGCCCTATATTCTGTTTTCTGATCGCAGAACAATGATAAATTCCATCTCTCCCACATGGTGGTAATAAATTTTTGTCAGAATTCTCTTGAGATATAAGAAGATCGTCGGTTATTCATGTATGTACATGAATTAAAGGTGCCGTCAGCAAGCAACAAGAGCTCGTTGAGGTTCGTACGACACACAGCACCAATCACCGCTTCTAAAAACATCCTGAGCAAGTCGGCAGCGGTCAGCGCCATCGATACCCTTTATCGGTAAATGGTTTACAGCACAGCACAACATCGACCAACTTGAATATCGTGCATTGGGAGTATATCAGCGCTTCCCCACGCACGAGCTATGTATTACAGATCCCCGCTCAGAAACTTGGCCTCAATCAAAGCTCTGTCACCCGCCTTGTGGGGACGTATGGAGGACAAAATCTAGCATTTCGAGAGCACCTGCCCTGATGAGTGTCGCGGTATCTTGCAGTTATCACCGACCACGGACTTGAGATCAACACATCCAAACGGCTTACGAAGGAAAATTCAAATTTGAAGGATGCCACCCATCACCTCATCTAGAGGCCCGTCCTGCTTTCCGGGGCTTCAAAAGTTGGCAGATTAATCGCCCAAACACACCCTTTACTGAGTGAGGTACTTTATCTAAATACATGGCGTACATCTATATGAGTGTTTCACGAAAGGGAGCTGCTATGAGTACCACCGTCGGTCTTTACAGACCATGTGCGCCCATTCTGTTTTCTGCGGAAGGCACACTGATGAACTCAAACGTGAATGCGATAGAACCTGGTTATTCGCCCATTTGAGCTTCGCCCGAAGCCCATTCCCACGCTGCGCCCGAAGACGATTATCTACCGCGAATATGAAGAATCTGTCTATCCGACGCCCACCAGGTGGCATTCCACCTCTTCTCTCCCCAGCGTCGCCGTGCAGCCACGAACACAGAAGGCTTTATGGTTCAGCTCAAGAACATGGCCTTTTGGTGAAGAATACTGCACAATATTCAAGGTTTCTTCCAAGAAGCGACCAAAATATTGGTACGATGCGGTCATTATCGATGCTGTTGTATCGGCTCGGATCACGGCCTGGCGAGGTACAACAACAGGCTCTGGTTGAGTGAGGCACGCCGGATCCAACACGCCGCTGATCAGAACTACGCTTCACAAGTGGTTGGTATACGTCGGTCTCCAGTTTCGAAAGTTAACGACCACCGGTGGTCAGGTGGTGTTCCGCGCGCACCCAGTTTAAGAAAACCGTCAATATATTGAGTAGCGCGACCCCGCACAGGAGAAAACAACACCAAACCCCACAACGCCACACACCATCATGGTTGAGGCGGTCTTCACCAATGCATCTGTGCACGCTGACCGAGGTCTGCCTCGTGCTCGTTGTTCAGAGCGAGTCACATGCTCTAACTTTGCCTAACCGTGTCTACGAACCGTGATGCGGAGCGCACGCCGAGGTTGTTGTTATGCGCGATGCCATGTCACGACCCGAAATGTCCCGATCTTTCGTGTCCGCCCTTCGCCAGAGTTCGCGGCTGTGCCACGCCTGCGCAAACCGCGCTGATGCCATATAATGCTGTGGTGGACCGTGGCGGCTGCCAGCTGAAGTCTGATTACCGCCCAGTTACGCTCTTTTCGGCATCATCAATATATGGGTGAGCACAGTTTACCTGTGCTCTGCCGGTTCCGGATAGGTATGAACCATGCGGTACTTAGAGACTGGGCGGGCACACATCCGACCTCGACCAATTTTTATTATATCTGAGCGAATTGATCCAGCAGCCGATTCACGCCATTGCTGTGGTTTTTATAACGGTAGGTACGGTGTTGGTGGGCGCAGTGTGTTTTAAAACATCCCTGACCGCCACGTACCTTATTGCTGGCGCATTAGGGAATCTATTTTCTGGAGTTCAGGCTCTTCTGAGCTTGATGGGGGTAGGACATCTGACCTCCGTATCTGGGGTGGAAATTGTGATCGTAGCTCTATTTCTCTTGGGCCACAGCCCACATGGAGCAAACTCCGGTATCTTGGTTGTCATTGCTGGCGGCTACTGGACTGAATCTCGCTAGCCTCTAAAATTTTTGTACTTTAAGGAAGCAATTACGACTTCACAAAAATCAGATGACTCTGTACAGGCTCAGCAGAAAGGGCGGGCCTGGGGCGCACTGCTACTGGCTGGTGGTTTTGAGGTTGGCTACGCCCTGAGCGTGAACGGCAGCCAAGGATTTACGAACCTTGCATGGTCGCTCATTGCTTTAGTGTTCTTCCTGTGCACGCTATTCTTCCTGAGCGTCGCGTTAAAGAAGGTCGATGTTGGAATCGGCTACGCAGTCTGGGCAGGTATCGGTTCCGTGGGAGCCGCCCTGCCAACGGTGTCTTCGATGAAGCACTACCCAGCAGTTATTCTGGCTTCCGTCGCTGGCTATCAGTGAGCACTGGCTCAACTGACTGACAGCCCGACGCTGAGGAACCGGAACTCACACGGCTAAAACCAACGGGGCGCAACAAGATTCAGCCTGCTCGTGGCGCGTACTGCCAAGGCAAGCTGAACAATGAATCGCACCATCATGCTGCTGCACAAACCTGCTCTTTCAGATCAACTGACGCGATCTATCAGAACGATCGCGCAGGACGCTTTCAAGCTGAAATCCGTAGCGATTCAAGAAGCCTCGTTAAGGTTTTCATCGTGTCTTCTAAAGCATCTGGGGAGTCGGTTTCGGCCAGCCACAGCGCTGCCTCATTCATCGCGCCAGAAAGCAGATGTGAAAGAGGCTCCACCGGCTGCTTGCAATAATTTCCTGTTCCATAAGGGTCTTGAGGATGTCAGCCAAGAGCACCATTGAAGACGATTCATCGAGCGCCCGCCATTCATGCCACCCCAGAACGGCAGGCGCATCTACTAACATGATCCGCCGCACATTTGGTTCTATTGATGCAAGAATAAAAGTTTTGCTGCCCTCTACTAACTCTTCCCAAGGGGTGGCGCACGACCGAGCCGCATCTTCAATCTGATACCCTACATCCTGCTGCACCTCACAGACGACAGCACGGAATAGGTCTTTCTTATTTTTGAAATGATGATATAGAGCCCCTTTAGTGATACCAAGCGAAGAGACGATATCGTCTATCCGCACGCTGGTATAGCCATCACGAGCAAACCTTTGGCGAGCCTCGGTTACAAGCGCTGAGACAGTAGCTTCACGCTGGGCGGCACGCTGTCCTTCCATAGCTTTCCCCTTTTACATTGACATACCCAAAGTATGCCAGATATTTTTAACATACTCAGAGTATGTGAAACTTTTTGGATCCTAATTACCCGTATGTGCAGGAGGAATACATGAATTTCATCGACCGCTACCCCCTCGTCGTTACCCCCGTGAAAGACTCTTCCCGAGACTTCTGGACGTCTTATTTTGACTTCCAGATTGTCTTTGACAGCTCGTGGTTTACTCTTCTTGCTTCTCAAGACGGATCCACATCTATCGCGTTCATGACGCCCGATCACCCTTCTGCACCTCCCGGCTCAGAAACTTTCAACGGAATCGGGATGTGTCTTGGGCTTGAAGTTCAAGATGCCACCGCCACCTATAACGATCTCAAAACTCAAGGACTCGACATAACCTATCCTCTAACCGATGAGCCGTATGGGCAGCGCCGTTTTGGGTTTTCGGAGCCTTCAGGATTATGGGTAGATATTGTCGAACAGATCGAACCTGCCGCAGGATACTGGGATAAATATATGCTCCCCTAATCTCAAAGAAATCAGCCACACAGGTTGAGACAGCCGCGACATGCGGGCTACCTCAATTCGGAGATTTCTAGGGCGATATGTGCGCTGCCTCGTTACACTAGATAGCAAGCATATTTATCCAGGACTATTACGAGAAAAGAGCCCCATGAGCGACGCATCGAACACCACACCGGCAGAAGAAGTTCCCCTCGTTCCCGTCCCTAAAAAGGTTGAACATATTCGTGAGTATCACGGCGATACTTTTATCGACCATTACGAGTGGATGCGCGATAAAGAAGACCAGGAAGTCCTCGACTACCTGAACACAGAGGCAGACTACACCGCCGCCGTCACAGCGGATCAGCAACCTCTACGCGAGCGCATCTTTGAGGAGATCAAGTCCCGCACCCTGCTCACAGATTTGACGGTTCCGAATCGCATCGGCGATTGGTGGTATTACAGCCGCATGGTTCCCGGCGGTCAGTACCCAATTTTCTACCGTTACCCTGCCCTGCATGAGGGCGACGAGGTGGTGCGCTACACTCCCCCGGTTATTAAGCCCGGCGAGCCGCTGGAAGGCGAATCGGTGGTGCTTGACTGCAATGAGTACGCCAAAGACATGGAGTTCTTCGCACTCGGCGTGTTCCAGCCTTCGCGTAACGGTAAGCTTCTGAGCATTTCGGTTGATGAAAAAGGCGACGAACGTTACGAGCAGCGCTTCCTCAACCTGGAAACCGGCGAGTTCCTGCCCGATACCATCCCGAATATTAGCGGCGGGTCGTTCTTCATTAACCATGCGCAGCAGCTCGTGTACACGGTGCCGGACGATTCGTGGCGGCCCTACCGCGTGTATGTGCACGATATTGGGGCGAGCACCGAAGACCACCTGATCTATGAGGAAACTGACCCCACCATGTGGCTGGGCTCTGCAATGAGCGCCGACCGTTCATCCATCGTACTCTCCAGCGGCAACTCCGAGTTCACCGAGGTTAGCCTGGTGCCTATTGCCGAGCCGAAGAGCCCGCCACGCGTGATCATTCCGAGGGATGCGCGCATTGAGTACCAGGCGGAGCCGATCACGATTGCCGGTGAAACCCATCTGCTGATTCAGCACGACTATAAGGCGCTGAACTCAGAGCTGGTGCTCGCCGATATGCCGAAGGACGGCGAATCTTTAGAGGAGTATTCGAAAGCGTTGGGTTCCGGTGATTCGCCACAGCGAAAATGTTCGCCTCGAAGGGTTCACACTCTCTGCGACCCACCTGGTGGTGACCGCCCGCGCGGATACGACCACCCGCCTGTTCCTTGCCCCGCGGGAGCAGCTGCCCGTGCAGTGGCGCCGCAAGAAGCCCGCAGGCATCACGTTCATGGAGCCTGCCGGGTTCGATGAAGAACTGTACACCGCTGGCGTGCTGCGTGCCGAGAACTATTCCCCGGTTATCCGCATCGCCTACACCTCATTCCTAACTCCGCGCCGCGTATACGATTACTTCCCCATGTCGCAGACCCTGCTTCTGCGCCGCGAGACCCCGGTGCTTGGCGGTTATCAGCGTGAGGATTATCGTGCCTACCGTGACTGGGCACCCGCCGCCGATGGAACCCTCATCCCCATCTCGGTGATTCACCGTGCCGATCTTGACCTGACGCAGCCGCATCCAGTGCTTCAGTACGCTTACGGCTCCTACGAAATTTCGATGGACCCCATGTTCTCCATCCCCACACTGTCGATTCTGGACCGCGGAGTGGTGTACGTGATTGCGCATATTCGCGGTGGCGGCGAGATGGGGCGCACCTGGTACCTCAACGGCAAGAAGCTGCACAAGAAGAACTCATTCACTGATTTTGTGGATGTCACCGATTACCTGGCGACCAAGCCGTGGGCGGATCCTGCGCGTATCGCCTGCTACGGTGGCTCTGCAGGCGGACTGCTCATGGGTGCCGTGCTGAACCTGGCTCCTGAGAAATATGCGGTCTCAATAGCCCAGGTCCCCTTCGTGGATGCGCTCACCACCATCCTTGACCCTGACCTGCCGCTTTCTGCTTTGGAATGGGAAGAATGGGGCAACCCCATTGAAGATAAGGAAGTGTACGAGTACATGAAGTCCTACACCCCCTACGAGAACATCCGCCCCGTGCGCTACCCCGCCATCGCGGCAGTAACCAGCTTGCACGATACACGCGTGTTCTATGTGGAGCCCGCCAAATGGATTGCAAAACTGCGCGAAACCATCGACCCGTCATCCCCCACCCCACTGTTGAAGATCGACATGACCGGCGGACATGGAGGCGGTTCCGGGCGGTATACCCGCTGGCGTGAGATCGCGTGGGATTACGCCTTCATCCTGACGAATCTGGGGATTACCAAATAAGCGGGTATACCCTTCCGCACGCAGATTTGGTACCTCGCGCGCTCGGAATCTGCATGCTCCAGCCCGCTGGCGTGAGATCGCCTGGGATTACGCCTTCATCCTCACACACCTAGGGATTACCGAATAAGCGGGTATACCCTTCCGATGTGTCCCCTTCCTCAGGGGCACAAAAAGGCTCTTTATTCGAATAAAGCGGCGAATAATACGCTTTATTCGAATAAAGAGCCTTTTTAGCAGGTTGTCAGGGATGCCCCACAAGCCCGCGTTCTAGGGCGGCCGCGTGCACATCATCCCAGGTTCCGGAGGCTACAAGCTCGCCGTCTTCCATGACAAGCACCTCATCGACCGCCGCCAAAACCTCGGGAACCGTACGGTGCGTAATGTAAACAAACCCTTTCCATGCTCTCGAAAAGAGCACGCTCAACCCGTCCCGCCGTAGCGTGGTCCAACCCAGTGGTAAGCTCATCCACAATATAGAAAGAGCGTTCGTGCAGGAGCATACGTGCAAGCAAGATACGCTGTTTCTCCCCGCCGGAAAGCGACCTCAAATCGTCGCTCAGCATATAATCAAGACCCTTCGCGGAAGCCCATTCGCCCAGACCTGCGCGCTCGCAAGCCCAGAGAATCTGCACATCCGGCACCGACGGATCGTACAGGCGAATATTTTCGCGCAGGCTATCGTGCAGCAGATGGCTGTCCTGCGCAAGCAGACCCAAGGAAGCGTGCATATCCTGTTCGGCAATCTCACGCAGATCGCGCACTTGCGCCGATTCGTGCACCTCAATAGTTCCGCTGTATTCGGGGTGATTTCCAAAAAGAGGTTTGAAAAGCGTAGATTTGCCCGAGCCGGATGCGCCAATCACCAGATACTTTTTACCAGTCTCAAACATGAAACTCACACCACACCCCGCCGACTTTTCACCCAACGGCTTGACGTCACGATAGGTAAATGCGTCCAGTGTGAGAGGCTCGCCCGGTCGGTCATCTTCCACAGCGGGTACTTCCGCATCAATCTTGCGAATAATCTCACGACCTGCATAATACTGAGTCAGCAAACCCGTAGACATAAACAGCGGCATACAGATCATACCGGTCAACTGGGCAAAAGCGACCACCTCGCCCACGCTCGATAGCCCCGAGAGCACCAACGCCCCACCGGCAAGCCACGTTCCCAAATACAGAAGTTTCGTGAACATACTATTGACGGCGTCTACACGCTCCTGCGTGCGCTGATAGCTCCGCGCCGCCACGTACCATTCACTCAATTCTTCAGAAAAGCGTTTAGCCACGAATGAGTATGCGCCCAGAATCTTCCACCCCAAAGCGCTGCGGAGCGTATCACCGCTGACCTCGTTCAACGCGTCGGTCTGAGAGGCATAAGCTTTTGTCACGGCACCAATACGTTTTCGAGTCAGCACCGGCATCAACCCCACCGGCAGGCTCAGCGCAAGAACGGCGCACGCCATGAACGGGTTCAGAATAAAAGCAGCCACAATGGCGAAGATAAGCTGCGCGGTGAGGTACCCGCCCCAGAAAATAACGTCAATATAGTTGGTTTTAATGTTTTCAAGCTGACTCGTGAACTGCGAAAAATAGTATTCGGAGCTCCTGCCCGTCAGCCGCGCTACGGGAGAAAGCCCGATGCGGCGGAACAGTTCTGCACGCAGATTATTCTGAATCTGCATCCCGGCAAGAGCGGCACGGTACTGGCGTACATAATGGAGAAACGCGTCAACAACAAGATATGTGGGGACAGCCGCAAGCATCCACGCAAAGAGGATGCGGTCATAAGATGTGACCGCATCAGTCAAGTATTTGATGATGACGCTCTCAAGAACCGAACTGGCCGACAAGATAAGGGTCAACGCTGTAAGCATGACAAGGGTTCTGGGTCTTAGGCTGCGCATAACCTTCATTGGTGTTCCTCTCCCTGCACCCACTATGTTGTTCATCACTACTTTACCGTATAGGGTTAAACGCACCGCATGTCTGCTATTGCCCCATGCTGCAACGTAAAAAGGCTCTCTATGTGAATACAGCGGAGTTTCAGATGCTTGATTCACATAAAGAGCCTTTTTAGCCCTCAAACAGAGAGCCTTATCTGGGTTGGATCGGTTTTAGCCTTCCACACCGCAGGCCTGCAGAATAAGCTCACGCACGCGAGCCGCATCCGCCTGACCTCGGGTAGCCTTCATGACTTGGCCAACGATTGCGCCCGCTGCCTGAACCTTACCAGCACGAATCTTATCGGCAACATCCGGCATGGCCGCCAAAGCCTCCTCAACAGCGGTGGTGAGCGCACCATCGTCAGAGACCACAGCAAGACCGCGAGCCTCAACGATCTCGGCAGGCTTACCTTCGCCAGCAAGCACATGCTCCAGAACCTTACGGGCAATCTTATCGTTGATCTTACCCTCGCCGATCAGCGCTTCAAGCTCCACCACCGTTGCAGGTTCAACGCCCAAATCGGTTAGTTCAACTTCTGCCTGCTTAGCTTTACGGGCAATTTCACCCATCCACCACTTGCGGGCAGCGGATGCGCTAGCCCCAGCGGCAATAGTCTGCTCAACAACGTCAAGAGCACCGGCATTGACCACGTCACGGAACTCTTCATCTGAGTATCCCCACTCCGCCTTCAACCGGCGGCGACGTTCCGCAGGAGGCTCGGGCAGGCTTGCACGCAGCTCTTCAACCCACGCCGTCTCGGGTACCACGGGCACCAGATCGGGTTCCGGGAAGTAGCGATAATCGTCGGCATCAGACTTGGGACGCCCTGATGAAGTCTCACGGGTATCCTCATGCCAATGGCGGGTTTCCTGCTGAATTTTCTCGCCACGCTCCAAAATAGCAGCGTGACGGCGAATCTCATAGCGTACCGCACGTTCCACCGAGCGCAGGGAGTTAACGTTTTTCGTCTCCGAACGAGTACCGAATTTCTCACTCCCCTTGGGCATGAGCGACACGTTTGCGTCACATCGCACGTTACCGCGCTCCATGCGAGCATCCGAGATACCCAAGCCTTTGACAATCTCACGAATCGCCGCAACATAGGCGCGTGCCAGTTCAGGCGCACGCTCGCCAGCGCCCACAATCGGGCGGGTCACAATCTCGATTAGCGGAACACCGGCGCGGTTATAGTCCACCAGCGAGAATGCAGCGCCCTGGATGCGCCCGTCGGCACCGCCCACATGGGTGAGCTTACCGGCGTCTTCCTCCATATGTGCGCGCTCAATCTCGACGGTAAAGACGGTTCCGTCTTCGAGTTCCACATCCAGCTTGCCATTCTCAGCGATAGGACCGTGATGCTGCGAGGTCTGGAAGTTCTTCGGGGAGTCCGGGTAGAAGTAGTTTTTACGCGCAAAATACGAGATAGGTGCGATATCGCATCCCAGGGCCAGGCCCAGTTTAATAGCCTGATTCAACTGCCACCTTGTTCACCACCGGGCAAAGCACACCCGGGCAGCCCCAAGCGAGACGGGGTGATATTCGTGTTCGGGTTCATCGCCCGAAAACCGTTCGGGGCGGCATCGAACATTTTGGTGTTTGTGTTGAGCTCAACGTGCACCTCGAAAACCAAGCACCGGATCATATTTTCTCGATGGCTTCTTCGAAGCTGAGGACTTTCTTCGCTCATTACTTGGTACCCCCAAAGTCAAAGTCGCTAATCAGGGTTTTCGGTGTCGGGAATGCGAGTGTAGAGCGGGCGCCCCAGGTATCGTTCAGAAGCGCTCTCAAGACCGGCAGCCCACTCGGTACAGGCGTGCATCTTCGCGTGCCGCGGGCGGTGAACTGTATGCCCACTGGGCAATCCCGTCCTCGTCGGTCAACGTCCGGCGGGTAGCGAAATCGCAGGGAACACCCGCAAGGTTTACCGGGGACGGTGGCACATCACCCAGGTACATCGCCATGGGGTCGCCCGATGGTTTTCTCCCCAACCTGAACGCGGTCGTTGGCGAGGTCGGGAGACACCAGCACATCGCATTTCTCGAATGCGGCGGTGTAATCGCGTTGGATGAGGGTGCGCACGCGCAGATGCCGCACCGTAGTAGGGCATCGTAGTTACCCGGCTGATAGGGCGTAGGTTCCCAGAAATGATGCGGCGCTTTGGTCTCGTCGCCGAAAACCCAGCTTCGCGGGTTGCCGCCATGACGCGCTCAATGGTGACGGGGCCGTCTTCGGGCACCACACGCAGGCCGTAGCGCACACCGTCGTACTTCGCCAAGTTTGAAGACACTTCGGATGACATGATCAGGTAGTAGGCGCTGATTGCCTCACGCACCGAGGGCAGGGAGACCTCAACGATTTCGGCGCCAGCCTCCTCCAGAAGCCGCAACGAATCGGTAAAGCTGCCAATCACACGGTCCTGGAACCCCTTCACCGGATCCGCCGCCCAGCTCTTTAATAACGCCCACACGCAGCCCTTTGAGGGAGGTGGGGTTCGCCCCGGCACGTGCCGCATCAGCGTAGGCTCCCACAGGCTCGTTCAAGGACGTGGAATCCATGGGGTCATGCCCGGCTATAACCTCGTGAAGCATCGCGGTGTCGAGTACGGTGCGGGCGCAGGGACCCACCTGGTCTAGAGACGAGGCCATGGCGATTACACCATAGCGGGAAACCGAACCGTACGTCGGTTTCATGCCTACAGAGCCGGTGAAGGAGGCTGGCTGACGGATAGAACCGCCCGTGTCAGTACCAAGCGCCAGGGGTGCCTGGAAAGAAGCCACAGCAGCTGCTGAGCCGCCCGCCCAGAACCGCCCGGGGCACGGGTGAGGTCCCAAGGGTTACGCACCACACCGAACGCGGAGTGCTCGTTGGATGAGCCCATCGCGAACTCATCTAGGTTAGTTTTACCCAAAATTGGCATACGCGCCTGGCGCACCTTGCGGGTTACGGTGCCGTCGTAGGGGCTCATCCAGCCTTCCAGCATACGGGATGCTGCGGTGGTGGGCTGTCCCTTTGGTCACGATCAGGTCTTTTCACGCCGATCGGCACACCAGCCAGCGGCGGGAGGGTTTCACCGGCGGAGCGGTCCGCGTCCACGGCGTGCCGCTTCGGCAAGCGCCTGCTCAGCGTTAATGTGCAGAAAAGCGTTCAGGCCGCTTTTGCCGTCCGCGCGGTTATCGCTCAATGCCTTACCGTCGGTTGCTTCAATACGGTCCAGGTGTGCCTGCGTGAGCTCTACCGCGCTGACCTCGCCCGAGGCTACCTTCTGGGCGGCTTCAGCGGCGGTAAGTTGAATCAGTTCGTTCACTTATTTTCCCTTAGTCTTCGTCGAGGATTGCGGGCACGCGGAACTTTGCCGTCCTGCGCATCGGGTGCGCCCGAGAGCGCCTCTTCTTGGGTGAGGGTTTCCCCCACTACGTCTTCACGGAAAACGTTTGTCAGAGGGATGGGGTGGCTGGTTGCCGGGGTGTCAGAGGTAACGATCTCTGAGAGGTTTTCCACCGAACTAACGATAATATCGAGCTCCGTAGCCATAGCCGTGAGCTCGTCGTGGGTCATTTCGATGCGTGCCAGCTCAGCCAGGTGCTTAACCTGCTCAAAGGTGATGGCAGACATAGTTCTCCAAATAGGGGTTGGGGTTTATTCTCTTCTCTAGTGTAGTGTAGCCCGGCGGGGTGCAGGTGTTTAATCGGGCACATTATGCGAGGGTTTACAGCAGAAAAATTGGCCCCCACCTTCCACAGGGGAAGATGAGAGCCAATTTAATGCTTGGGGCTTAGCCCCTGAAGCTTATTGAGTGTCCCTGCCTTATGCGGGGATGTTCAGCACCTGGCCGGGGTAGATCAGGTCTACGTTCACAATGGTGCCGGGGTTAGCGGCAGCAATTGCGGTGTAGCCACCCTGCACACCGTATGCTGCTGCGATACCCGAGAGGGTGTCGCCAGCCTGAACGGTGTAGGTACCTGCTGCAGCGGGTGCTGCGGGAGCGGTGTAGGTTGCTGCGGGTGCCTGAGCGGCAGGAGCCTGTGCAGCCGGTGCCTCAGCAGCAGCGGGTGCTGCGGGAGCCTGCTGAGCAGGTGCCTGGGTTGCCGGAGCCTGCGCAGCGGGAGCGGTGTAGCTCTCCTGTGCCTGCGCCTGGGTGTTTACCTGGCTCTGAGCTGCGGGTGCTTCGTAGTTCTGTGCAGTAGCGGATGCGCCAGCCTTGCCGTAGAGGCCCAGCTTAGCCGAGCATGCGGGCCATGCGCCCCAACCCTGGACAGCGAGCAGACGCTCTGCTGCCTGAATCTGCTGCTCACGGGAAGCGCCGTTGGGGGAGCCGGCCATGCCGACACCGTTCCAGGACTGCTGGGTGAACTGCAGACCGCCGTAGAAGCCGTTACCGGTGTTGATGGACCAGTTACCACCGGACTCGCACTGTGCCAGTGCGTCCCAGGTAGCGGAATCTGCTGCGTTTGCTGCGGGAACAGACATGGTTGCTGCAACTGCACCGCCAACGGCAAGAGCGGCAGCGGTACGGCGTACGGTGGAAGTGTTCTTCATAATGCTCCAAGAGGGCCACCCACGCTCACTCCGTCCCCGGAGTTCTAACGCGTTGCCATTCACCCTTGATTAACGTCGGTTACTCATTGTGCGGTCCTACCCGTGAATGGCGTTCCATCGTTTCCATGCGCCCGGATGCCCGTATGGGCCTGTGGGTCGGACGCATTTCCCCGATGGGGGTGTGCGGTAGAACCTAGCATCAGTTCGGGAACGTATCCCGAAAAGAATCTTTCTGATAAACAAAGATAACGGAGAAACCTTTAAGATGCCAACCTCAGAACGATGATCTGAGCGCTTTCAGCGAACATTTCAGATTCTTTCAGTAAACTCCCAGGTTCTTATTTACTCGTTTCAATTAGACATTTACCTCTCCCCTACCCCCGGGTTTTGAACTGCTATGGCAGGGAAGTGCTATAGAAAGATTCTTCTTTTAAATCGTTGCTGGGCACCCCACCTACCCTCTTATATATCCGCCAAAAAAATTTTTAAAAATTTTTTAAGGCCCTTCGCCCTGAGCATGTTTTTAACGTTTTTAAGTGCAAAATACGGTATGGATTACCTAAGTTTAAGGGGATTTTTGCCCTGTTTTACCGTTCGGGGACCGTACCAATTTAATTGGGACGTTTTAGCACCAGCATAAAGCCGCCGGGACCCGCACAATGACAGCTCACAAGCTATCCACTGCACAGGTACCCGACGGCTCAACCGCGATAAAGAGGCGTCTGTCTTAACCGCCGCCGTTACGCTTGTTCAGTATCCGGGTCAAAAGCACTCGGGCCCTGCGCTAGCAATTTCTTAAACCCGTCCTCATCAAGCACAGTAATCCCCAGCGATTCCGCCTTATCAAGTTTGGAGCCTGCCGAGGCTCCGGCGACTACAAAATGAGTTTTCTTTGATACAGAGCCTGAAGCGCGGCCGCCGCGAACAATAATTGCCTCCTTGGCGCTATCGCGCGTGAAATCGTTCAGCGTTCCGGTAACCACCACAGTCACACCCTCAAGGGTGCGTTCGATGGACTCATCACGTTCGTCCTGCATGCGCACCCCGGCCTGTGCCCAACGGTTCACTACTTCGGCGTGCCAGTCCACCGCAAACCAGTTAATAATCGAGTCGGCGATCGTACCGCCCACACCATCCACGGCCGCTAGACGGTCGCGGTCGGCCGCACGGATCGCATCCATTGACCCAAACTCGGTGGCAAGCGCGCGTGCCGCAGTGGGGCCCACATGCCGGATCGACAGGGCAACAAGCACACGCCACAGCGGCTGCTGCTTAGCTTTCTGAAGCTCAACAAACAGGTTGCGGGTGTTCTTCGTCGGTGCGGAGGGCCTTTTCGCGGTCCCTTTACTCCAGAAGTAAGGCACCAGCTCAGTTTTGCCGGTTCCTACCCCCTTCACTTTTTTCTCCCGCTCAATCTTGACCTCACGCAGGTCCTCTTCGGTCAGGTCGAAGAGGAACGCCTCACTGCGCAGCGGCGGCTCCGCCGGCTCTGCGGGAGCGGTGAGTGCTTTAGCTGCCTCAAACCCCAGCGCCTCAATATCAAAAGCCGCGCGGGAGGCAGCATAGTAGATACGCTCGGTCAGCTGCGCCGGGCAAGACTGCGGGTTGGTGCACCGCAAATCCACGTCTCCCTCTTTGCCCGGGGCAAGAGGTGAACCGCAGGAAGGGCAGAGCGTGGGCATCACGAACTCTCGTTCGCTGCCGTCGCGTAAGGCCACTACCGGGCCCACAATCTCGGGGATAACATCGCCAGCTTTGCGCAGCACCACGGTATCACCAATAAGTACCCCTTAGCCTTCACCACATCCTGGTTGTGTAAGGTGGCGTGCTCGACGGTTGAGCCTGACACGAGCACAGGTTCCATCACACCGTAAGGGGTAACCCTGCCGGTGCGTCCCACATCCACCCGGATATCCAGCAGCTTAGTATTTACCTCTTCCGGCGGATATTTATACGCCACCGCCCAGCGCGGCACACGCGAGGTGTACCCCAGCTGCCGCTGGGTAGCGAAATCATTAATCTTAATGACGATACCGTCAATCTCGTGCACCAGTGAGTGACGCTGCTGCCCATACCGTTCAATATAGGCAAAAATATCCTCCACTGCCGTAAAGGTCTCGGTGTACGGGCTCACTGGAAGCCCCCACGAAGCAAGCAGCTCATACACCTCAGACTGGGTCTCAATCCCCAGCTCTTGGGAGGACCCGATACCGTGCACATACATGCTCAGCGGTCGCTGGGCGGTAACCGCCGCGTCTTTCTGCCGCAAAGAGCCCGCCGCCGCATTACGCGGGTTCGCAAACGGGTTCTTGCCCTCAGCCACAATCTTTTCGTTCAGCGCTTTAAAATCGGCGGACGAGATGAACACTTCTCCGCGTATCTCGATCTCCTCGGGGTGGTTCTGCCCGGAAAGCCGCTGCGGGATGGTGGCGATGGTTCGCACATTGTGCGTCACGTCCTCGCCCGTGGTGCCGTCCCCGCGAGTTGCTGCGCGTACTAGGGCACCATTGCGGTACAGCAGGTTCACCGCAAGCCCATCAATTTTCAGCTCGGTCAGCCAGGTGGGGTTCTTGCCCGAAATAGCTTGCGAGTTTTCCTGCGCCTTCGTGAGCCAGGCACGCAGTTCCTCGTCTGAGAACACATCCTCCAGCGAGTACATGCGGGCGCGGTGAGTCACCGGTGCAAACGCTGAGGATGCCTCCCCGCCCACTTCCTGGGTGGGAGAGTCATTCGCCACCAGTTCGGGGTAGAGCGCCTCAACTTCTTCAAGACGACGGTAGAGGGCATCGTACGCGGCATCAGAAATCGTGGGGGCATCATCCGTGTAGTAGGCGCGGCGGGCATCGCGCACATCATCAATAAGCTGCGCATACTCATCACGGATTTCAGGGGTGAGGGACACCTCAGCGGACGCGGATTCTGGGCTAATGGAAGAGTTTTTTTCAGTCACACCAACAAGTCTAGCCGCTGGATTCGGTCAGTGAGAGGCCTGCGGTCATGCGACCACGTTCTCAGGCTATAAGCGTTGAGTGCGTAAGCGCCAGCAGGTTGTGCTCACCGAGCCACAAACCCACCGGCGCCGTGCGATAGCGTAGTTTATCAGTCTTCATCCGGGGCGATCGCGTCAGCCACGATTACCGTAATATTGTCCCGCCCGCCCGAACGTAGTGCCTCATACTGCAGCACATCCGCAGCATCCTGAGGGTGCCGCACCGACGTGAGCACCCGCGCCATATACTCATGCGAGAGCTCACCCGATAACCCATCCGAGCACAGCATCACGCGGTCGCCCTCATGCGCCGGGAAAACCCAGAAGTCAGGCTCCAATAGTTGCCTGTACCCAACGCTCGGGTAATCACATTACGACGCGGGTGGGTTAGTGCCTCAAGCTGCGTAATCTGCCCCTCATCCACCAAGTACTGAACCTCCGAATGATCGGCAGTCACCTGCTCCAGCGAGGCGCTGCCAGCATTACCGGGCAGCATTTCCATCTCGGAGTGGTGGAACCCCTCCTGCTCACGCACCAGCCGGTAGGTACGGGAATCCCCCACGTTAAAGATCACCCAAAGCTGCTGAGACCCGATACGTGTGAGCCAGGCGCCTGTAACCGTGGTGCCCCCAGCCTTAGAGAGTGCACCCTTAATCTGATCATTTGCCTCACCAATCAGGCTGCGTAGCCGCTCTAAGGTACGCAAAATCTCATTGTTCAGTTCGCTGGTTTTACGGCGGTTAGATTTACCCTTGTTCTCATCGTGAACGCGGCGCTCATAGTCTTCTTGCTCTTCGGGGCTCATGCCCCCGGGCAAGGTAAAAAAAGAAGAGTACGCCAGCTGCCGCACACACAGGCGCGAAGCGACTTCACCTGCCTCATGCCCGCCCATACCATCGGCCACCACGCACAGCGTCCCGGCCACAATCATGGAATCTTCGTTATTCTCCCGGTACACGCCGCGATGAGTAGCGCTGCCTGTGCGCATGTGAAGATTAGTGCTCATTACTGTGTACTCTCCATCGTATTATTGCTACCGAGACTAACACTTACGGTACCAATATTTCCAAAACTTCGTACATTTTTGGTGCCCTGTTCCGTAAGCCTAAAATAAGTCTCTGATTCGCGTAATACGTCAGCGGTTACCGAATCTGTCAGGGCCGTGCCAGGTTCCGCGATAGACACGAGCCGTGAGGCAAGGTTCACACTCGAACCGTACACATCGCCACGGCTGGCCAGCACCTCACCCCAAATAAACCCCACACGCACCCCGGGGATCTGTGGGTCACGGTCAAATGAGCGCACCAGTTCGCAACTGATCTCGGCAGCCGATTCGGGGGATTCTGTGAGGAAAAACGCCTCGTCCCCCAGGGTTTTAATAATGCGCCCGCGGCGGGGCACAATCACATCCAGGCAGCTCTGCTCAAAATGGTTAATAAGACGCGACAACTCGCCTTTATCAAGCGAGCGCACTAGCGAAGTGTACGAGACCATATCGACGAACCCCACCCCGCGCATGAGCGGCAGTTTGTGTGATTCACCGGGGTCACGGTTTTCCCGCAGGGCCAGACGCAGCACACCAGAGTACATCTGACGACGATACCCGTACATGGCGAGCTCTTCGAGGGCGGGCATCAGCTTAGGCAGTTTAAAGAGCAGGGTGCGGCGTGCCTGCGCGTCGCTGACGCCTTCGCGGGCGACAATATCATCGACAAGGCTTTCGATCTGCCAGGCCACAATCCGGTCGGTCAGCTGCCCTACTGAGCGCACGATCGACTGGGCGCTTTCAAAAGTAACTTCGCCTTCACGTTCTAGTTCAGCAATGGTACGCAGCAGCTGCACATCGCGGTCTGAGAAGTAGTGTTCTTCTGTGGGGGTGTCTGAGAACCCCATATTACGCCAGATTTTTCGGGCTTTCTGCGGGTCCATGCCGGCGGCTAAGGCGGCCTGCCGGTGGGTGTATCGAGGGCCTTCACCCAGAAGAGTTTTTTCGAGGGAACGCACGCCTTCTTTGGATTTTTCGTCCCGGTAAATATTGCTCTGTGATAGGTTCTGCAGAATTTTTCAGGTTAAGCATCTGTGTTTCTGGTCCGTGGGTTACGGGCAGAGAGCTGGTGCTAGCGCTCCTATCGACCATTGCATCCCCTCCTTTCGGCGATGTACTGGTGGTTGACACCCAGTAAAACCGGTGTCACGTGCCTTATTTCACACTATAGGATACTCGGTTTATGCGGCAACCGCCTTAATAGACCCGCAGAACGATGGATATTTTCTTGTTGTTTGCAGCCCTGCACCCGCCCCCTGAACGGCGGGCGCCTTCAACTATCCGGGAGATAGCTCCCGTTTAGCCGTGACGCATATACCCTGCTCGCAGCGGATAGTAGGTGCGCACTGAATGCTCCATAATGCGCAAAAACTTGTCGGGTTCGGGGACGTAGGTCAGCGGGATGCTGGTGCCCAGCAGTTCAACCTGCACCGACCCGTATCCCAGCCATTTGCCCATTTGCCCCTGCCTCTTCCAGCGGCGGCCCATCTGGTCAAGCCGCATGCCTTGGGTGGCGCGCATGCTCAACAGCCCGTTGGTCATCATAAGCCGGTGGGTGGTGACAATGTACCGCCGACCCAGCCAGTACAGCAGCTTACGCACCGCCACAATAATGCTTATGAAGCTGAGAATAACACCCAACCACGCCAGCAGGTTCGATGAACGTGCGGCCGAGCCGAAGCTCCAGGCGCAGGCTGCGAGCATAGCGTACCCCAGCACGGGGAGCAGCTTTAATGGGGTGGGTTCGGGTGATGACGATCGTTCGTTCTGCCGGTAGTAGTTTTCCCCTGAATTTCATGGGTTGTCCTCTCGGGCGGTGATGTTCTCGAAAGCGTAACGGGGCGGTGGTAAAGGGCTAGGCCTGTGGTGGTCGGGTCGCCAGGTATGATCCGTCGGCGGCGCGTAGATGCTCTATATCGCCCACCGAGTAGGCGGTCAGAGCCCCGTCTGAACGCACCAGGATGCGCCCCTGATCGTCAATATCTTCCGCCGTACCGGTAATGACCCGTCCATCCGGCAGGTGCATGGCCACGTGCGCCCCCAGGGTGAGAGTGTGCTCGCGGGCTTGCTGCAGCAGTGACGGCTCGCCGCCACCGGGGCTTTCGGGGTCTCCGCCTGCACTGCAGAAGGCACGGTAACGACGGGCGAAAACCTCCAGCAGGTGGGTGAGTACCTGTTCGGTGTCTACTGTGTGCCCCAGCAGCACGCGAGTGCTTGTTGCGGTTTCGGTGGGCAGCTGCTCTTCGAGCATGTTCAGGTTTATTCCGGCACCCACCAGCACGCTCATTGATGTTGCTGCGGTACCGGCCGGGTTCGTCCCCGCGGGCTCAAGGATGAGCTGGGCGAGCACCCCGCAGCATTTTTTGCCTCCGGCGATGAGGTCATTTGGCCACTTCAGGTCGCAGTCTACGCCGAGTTCACGCAGCACCTCGCGCACACTTAGCCCCATTATGAGGGTGAGCCAGTGGTAGTTTTCGGGGGCCATCCCCTGCCCTATCCCGGCGTGGGGGCGCACCACAACGGTGGCCGCAAGCGCGGTACCTGGAGGGGTTACCCAGGCTCGGTCTAGCCGACCGTGCCCGGCGCGCTGATCGTCCGTGGCAAAGACGGAGAGCTCCCCCAGCTGCTCCCGTACGCTGGGGTTTGGGTCGGTGAGCACTTGGCGCGCGTCATCATTCGTTGACCCGGTGTGCTCCAACACGCGCACGGTACGGTACCCGTGCTGTTCGGCCGCGTTGTGTACGCGTTCTTGGTTCATGGTGTTATTACCCATTATTCTCACCCTAGAATTCGTTCTTTCGCCGCCGGTTACGCCCAAGGGCAGGCGGGTGCTACCGGTGCTGCATCCCTTAGACCGCCCCATTATGTGATGGTTTGATGAGCACGGGCAGCCCTCCTACTATAGGGTAATACGGATGCACCCCGGTTTCTTCCTGAATGTACCTGCTGTTGGCTGTGTATTCACTGTAATTTTTATTCCTTGGGGGCCGATTATATAGATGTGCAGCCGGTGTGGAACGGTGCGGGTGCGGTAGATTTAAGGGGAACGGGAGGTAACTCCCACCCCGATACCCGTCCGGAAGGAGCCGACAAATGGCTTATTACGCAATCACCTATGTTTATGCCGCGCCCGAGCAGCAGGATGCGCACCGCCCGGCACACCGGCAGTACCTAGCCGAGCAGGCCGAGTCGGGGCCGCTGGTTGTCTCCGGCCCGCTCATGCAGGACGGTTCCGCCGCCGGGGCGCTTCTGATTGTGAACGCAGACTCCGCTGATGCTGCCGAGGCTCTGGTGCGGGAAGATCCTATGAACACTGGCGGGGCGGTGCTCTCGTACACAGTGCAGGAGTGGAACCCGGTGATTGGCAGCATCCGCTAACCGTTTCGCTTGGTGCGGCGCCCGGTGGTTAGGGTGAGCTGCCGCGGGTAAGGCGATACGTTTTCCCTACAGCGGGTGCCGCACCATTAGTACACTGCCAATCAGCTAACGGGGCGTGGAGACCACACCCGAATATGACGCCGCGCCGGAACCTATCTGGCACCGGATACTCGTTCACACTATAGTTGTAAGGTAAGGTTCGCCGTAGCTTGGGTGAGCCTGCTGCGCCTGTGCGCACACCCAGAACCGCAGAAGACCTCTCTGCGCGCCGCCCGAAATTGAGGAACACATGTCTGAGCAGACTCAGCAGGAATTTGACCTGAGCACCACATCCGGTAAACTCGCCGATTTCTTTGCCCGGCGCGAGCAGACCATTAACCCCGGCGGTGAGGCAGCCGTCGAAAAACAGCATGCGCGCGGGAAGCAGACGGCGCGTGAGCGTATTGACATGCTTCTGGACGAGGGATCTTTTGTGGAGTTCGACGCAATGGCGCGGCACCGCACCACCGCCTTCGGCATGGATAAGAAGAAGCCGCTGGGGGATGGCCTGGTTTCGGGCTACGGCACTATTGATGGGCGGCTTGTTGCCGTGTACTCGCAGGATTTTACGGTGTACGGCGGTTCCCTCTCGCAGGTGAACGGCGAGAAGATCGTGAAGGTGCAGAAGTTCGCGTTGAAGAACGGGTGCCCCGTCATCGGTATTAATGACGGCGGCGGCGCACGCATCCAGGAGGGTGTGGCGTCGCTGGCAATGTTTGCCGATATTTTCCGCATGAATGTGCGTTCCTCCGGGGTGATTCCGCAGATCTCGGTGATTATGGGTCCTTGTGCCGGCGGTGCCGCCTACTCCCCCGCCCTGACCGACTATATTGTGATGGTCGATAAGTCGTCGCACATGTTCATTACCGGCCCGGACGTCATTAAAGCTGTCACCGGTGAGCAGGTGGATATGGAAACTCTTGGTGGTGCCCGCCAGCATAATGCGGTGACCGGCACCAGCACCTACCTGGCCGAAGATGAGGAAGACGCCTTCGACTTTGTGCGGGAACTACTGGAGTTTTTGCCGTCAAATAACCTATCTGAGGCGCTGCCGCTAGATCACGACCAAGAGCCGACGGTCACCGTGGACGACCTTGATTTAGATACCCTCATCCCCGACTCCGCAAACCAGCCCTACGATATGCGGGCTGTTATCGAGTCGGTGGTGGATAACGGGCATTTCCTTGAGATGCAGGCACTGTACGCCCCGAACGCCATGATCGGGTACGCCCGCGTTGAGGGGCGCACCGTGGGAATCGTGGCAAACCAGCCCATGCAGTTTGCCGGGTGCCTTGATATTGCCGCTTCCGAAAAGGTGGCGCGGTTTGTGCGTCACTGCGACGCCTTTAACGTGCCGATTCTGACGTTTGTGGATGTGCCTGGGTTCCTGCCGGGCACCGATCAGGAGTTCAACGGCATTATTCGCCGCGGCGCCAAACTGTTATACGCCTACGCTGAAGCAACCGTGCCGCTGGTGACTGTTATTACCCGTAAAGCGTACGGTGGGGCGTACATTGTGATGGGCTCTAAAAAGCTCGGTGCCGACATTAACCTGGCCTGGCCCACCGCCCAGATCGGTGTGCTGGGCGGCCAGGGCGCGGTGAACATTCTGTACCGTCGAGATTTGGCGGCCGCAGCGGAGGCCGGCCAAGATGTTGATGCGCACCGCGCCGAACTGATTGAGCAGTATGAGGCTGAGGTGCTGAACCCGTACCAGGCTGCGGAGCTGGGGTACGTGGATGAGGTGATCGCCCCGCACGAGACGCGTGTGCGCATTATTTCATCCCTGCGGGCGCTGCACGATAAACGCGCAGCCACCCCCGCGAAGAAACACGGGAATATTCCGCTGTAGGTGTTGTGCACTGGTACGGTTTGAGATGATCCGTGCCTTCTAAGCCGGGTATTAAGTGACGACTTGTATAAAGGAGGGCCCATGGCGGCCTATAACCCGTTGAGCTACTTCTCGTTCGGTAAGAAAAAGGAGGAGGGTGCATCCCTTTCCACCCCCAACACCGAACCCGAAACCGCGGCGGCGGGCAGCACCGAGCAGGGGCTACCGGGTGGATCTGAGGCAGCCGGTACGGCGGCACCGGTTGTGCACCAGCAGGCTGAGGATGCTGCACAGCAGAGCCCTGCACCGTTGCTGCGGGTCGTAAAGGGTAACCCCACAGATGAGGAAGTCGCCGCGCTGACCGCCCTGGTATATGCAATGCAGGCGGGCGCATCCGCCCAGGAGCAGAACCCGATTTTGGCTACGGCTTCCCGCCTGCTTAACCGCCGCCAGTGGCTGGGCGCCTCCCTAAACCGGGGCCGGGTTCATGGCGTCGGGCACGGCCTATGTAACAGCAACGTCCCTTCAGCCTGTATCGTTGCATGCGCTCTGGCGGCAGTACAGTAAGCAGATTCGAGCTTGCCCCGGTTCTTTCTTAAATGACTCTTCCCAGATGAACCTCGTACCGGTGTGCGGGCCATTTTCAGCAGCAGTACATGACATCTGTCAGAGTATTTCGGGGTATCCAGTGGATATTCTAGAGGGTAAGACTCGGCGCTGGCGGGTGATTACGGCCCTGAATACTGCCAAATGCAACGCCTGCTAAATGCGACAGAAAACACATTCTGGGATAGGATTAGACCATGACCATCTACGACGAACTTCCGGCTATCTATCGCATTAAGCGAGCGCAGACCGACGTTGATCGCATCGCTAATGAATTCTATGAAGCATCCCTTGATTTAGACCCAGTTCTTGCCACCGAGCACGGCCGTACAGGTGTTGAAACACTCTTTGGTGACTATTCCCCCGCTGGTGAAGAAGCATATGCGAAGCTCGTCAAAAAAACCCTGAAAAAGCTGGATAAGGTCATCCCCATTGATGACACAGACCTGGTGACTCTAGATGCCATGCAGGAGCGGCTCACGCTTACCCGTCAAATGCGTCGTGCAGGGTTGGGGCAATGGCAGCTGAATAATATCTTCAGTGCACCCCAGCAGATCCGTACCTCATTCGACCTTATGAGCCGTGAGAACGAGCGGGACTGGGCGCACATTGCCGGGCGTTTAGCGAACGTTCCGGGCGCTATCGACGGGTTTATTCAGACCCTTGAGGCGGCACGTGCGGAGGGCAAAGTTTCCCCACGCCGCCAGGTGCAGATCGTGATCGAGCAGGCCGAAGCGTACATTGCTGGCGGCGGGTTCTTTGATGCTTTGGCTGCGGAGATCACCGCCGCAGCACCCGCTATCACGGAGCAAGCCCGCGAAGGCGCCCAGGCCGCTAAGGATGGTTACCGTGCCCTCATCACATACCTGCGCGACACCCTGCTGCCCGAAGCCCCCAGCAAAGATGCGGTGGGCCGGGAACTCTACACCCTGTATTCGCGTGAATCACTGGGGGCTAGCATCGACCTGGATGAGACATACGCCTGGGGTGTGCAGGAGCTGGAGCGGATTATTACTGAGCAGCACACTGTGGCCTCAGAGATCGAACCGGGCGCCAGCATAGAACGTGCCAAAGAGCTGCTGGATATGGACCCGGTGCGTGCCCTGCACGGTACCGAGGCGCTGCAGGAGTGGATGCAGACCCACGCCGATACCGCCGTTGAGGCGCTGGCGGGCACCCATTTCGATATTGGCGGCCCGATGCTGAACATTGAGTGCCGAATCGCCCCCACCCACGAGGGCGGCATCTATTACACCGGGCCCTCCCCCGATTTTTCCCGCCCGGGCCGCATGTGGTGGTCCGTGCCGGAAGGGGATGACACCTTCGCCACCTGGCGTGAAACATCCACCGTGTACCATGAGGGCGTGCCGGGGCACCACCTGCAGATTTCAGTGGCTACGGCGATGGCGAACACCATGAACAAGTGGCGGGCGAACATGATGTGGACCTCAGGCCACGGTGAAGGCTGGGCCCTATACGCCGAGCGGCTCATGGACGAGCTGGGTTTCTTACAGGACCCCGGCGACCGGATGGGGATGCTGGACGCCCAGCGGATGCGCGCAGCCCGCGTGGTGTTCGATATCGGTGTGCACTGTGAACTGCCGATACCCGATGAGTGGGCGCCGCGTCTGGGTGTTGAACCGGGAACCGTGTGGACCCCCGAACTGGGGTACGAGTTTTTGGTGCAGAACCTGGAAGGCTCCAAAGGCACTATCCGGTTTGAGTTTATCCGCTACCTGGGCTGGCCCGGTCAGGCGCCCAGCTATAAGGTGGGTGAGCGTATCTGGCTGCAGCTGCGGCAGGCGGCGCTGGCTCAGGGCGATACGCTGCGGGAGTTCCACACACGGGCGCTCATGCTCGGCTCGGTGGGGCTCGATACGCTCCGCCGCGCGCTCAGCGACGAGGTCATGGCCGATGATGAAGAGGACGACGAAGACGACTAAACCCAGCGAAACAGCACAGGGCGCACCGCACAGCATATGCAGCTTTGAGGTGCGCCCTGTACCATCAGCCCCGTACCGTTGCTCTACTCTTTGACGAGGTGCGGGGCGAAACGGCAGTAGTAGTCGGTGACCGGCCCGTCCGATTCGCGGATGCCCATGCCCACGGCCCGCCCGTTCACCATCCACACACCCAGCATCGGGTGGTTGGTGGGCTGCATGAGGCCAGAATACAGGGGCGCGGGAATGTACTGCTGGTACACGAACTCGCTCTCGGGGGCATGAATGAAATGCTCATCCTCCTCATCGCGGAAGAAAATGCCGTGATCCGGGGCATGCACTTCAATGCCGTCGCCTTCACGCCCAAAAATGGGTTTACGCACCCAGTTCGTCAGCCCGCCTGAGCGTCCGGCGTAGGCGGGCACCAGGTTGGGGTGGTTGGGGTACATCTCCCACAGGGCGGCCAGCAGCAGCTTATTTGAGAGGAACATTTTCCAGGCTGGCTCAACCCAGCGGCGGATCGAGCCGTGGTAGGCGAAGAGCAGCTTATCGTACCCGGACTCCGAATCCGTCACCAGGTCCTCCCACGGGTACAGCTTAAAAGAGGTTATTAATGGGCTTACCGTCCGCGTCAGACCACGATTTGGTGTCCTCATTAAAAATGATCTCGTCAATGGGAATGAGCTTGGTCTTAACCCCGGCCAGCTGGGCGGCGTGGGCGATAAGCCACACGTTATTGTAGTCCTCCTGGTAGGGGTCAATACTCTCGTTCACGTGCGCAAGGTGAAGCTGCGGGGTGGTCTCAGCCGCGAAGATCTGCCGCCACCGTTCGGTAAACGCCTCCCCTATCTCGCCCCAGTGCCCGTAGCCTTGCGCGTCAAGACGCTGCTGCTGATACCAGGTTTTTCTGACAGATGGCTGCCTCAATAATGCCGGTGGGGGTGTCTGCGTTGTATTCGAGCAGTTTCAGGGGGTCCCCGGGGATACCGGAGTATGTGAAATCGAACCTGCCGTAAAAATCGGGGTCCTGCTGGTTCCACGACTCAATAGCCAGCTGAAACGCAGGTTCGGGTAGCCCCAGGGTGCCGAACGCCCCGGAGGCCATGTATTCTACGGCGTTCAGGCACATCTTATGTATCTGTTCCGACTGGGCCCTGATGCTGTCCATCTCGTCGGGGTTGAACACGTAGGCGGCGTACTCGTTCCAGTAATGGGTGTCGCCTGGGAAATCGATGCTGTAGGTGAGGCCTTCCTCATCAATTGTCTGTTCCCACCCCGGGCGGTGGGCAGGGAATTCTTCGCGTCGCATGGTGTCCGTTCGCTCATGAAGGGATAATGGTGAGTTTGTGCAGGGGCTGGGTCCTAGCCGCCGGAGGTACCTCCGCCCGATTTGGAGCCTCCGCCAAAGCCGCCTTTAGAGCCACCTGATTTGGACCCGGAATTGCTTCCTGACTTGGAGCCGCCGGAGTTACTGCCCGACTTATTACTGCCCACACGCGAACCGGGGTTCGACCCAGACTTTGCGCTGCTGCTCTTACCGCCGCTAGTGGTGGACGTGACCTTACCGCCAGCGACCGTGCTGGTCTTCTTGGCGCTGCGGTAAGACGACTCAAACCCGCCGCCCTTAGAAGATACACCGCTATAGACCGTGCCGGACGACGGGCGGGAGGTGCTGCCGCCCGTCAGCGACGACCCTACTGCGGGAATGCTCCCGTTCCGGCCAGCCTGACTGCCAATGTAGTACCACAGGAACGCGTTGGTGACATGGGACTGGTTATTGTGCGTACCAGAGTTTGAGTTTGACCCGCTGTTATTGTGGCTGCTGCTATTACTATTCGAGCTGGATGAGGAGTCACTGGAGTTAGCGGCTTCACCTGCCTTCTCACATTCGGAGTCTTCAACCCGACGCCCAGTTTTTGCGTCTTGGCAAACCTGGGCAAACTCTTCACCGCCGTCAGCGGTAAAAGCCTCTTCTTCTTTATGCAATGAGTTATAGGCAAACACGCTGCCGCTGACAATTAGGGCACCCGCCCCAAGAATAGCCAGCCACCGTTTACCGCTAACACCTGTTCTGGGGATATTAGCAGCAGCCTCACCAGCCGTATTCGCTAGTTTTGAGGTGGCACTCTCGTTACCTGGGGTACTGCTCATGAGGTGTCTCCTTCAGGGCTATACACCCTACAGTCGCGGATTTACGGGGCACACCCCATCATACCAAGGCAGAATGGGAGCCTGAAGGACCACTCGAAACTTTATCTCTGCAATACTTCGTCATCTAAATTCGACCGCCCCGCCCAACAGGTCTACAGTAAGCGCCATGGCTAACACACGAACATTTAGATTTCCCTCCTGGGCGGCCTCTTTTGGCAACCAGATTATTGCTTCCCTCCTTATTGGCATTGGGTTAGGGTTTGCCGCCACAGCTCTTGGCGGCGACGCGAAACAACCCCAACTGGCTCATGGCCACTCTAGACGCCATCGGCACATCCTATGTGACTCTCCTTAAAGCCGCGGTGATCCCGCTGGTGTTTACCGCCGTCGTTGCCTCAATCTCGAATCTCTCACAGGTGACGAATGCGGCACGTTTAGCGGTTAAGACACTTATCTGGTTTGCTATTACAGCATTTTTTGCGGTCTCCATCGGTATCGTACTGGGGCTGCTCGTTCAGCCTGGTGTGGGTGCCGAGGTTAGCCCCTCGGGCAGCACCAGCACCCGGGGATCATGGACAGCATTTCTGACCGGGATTATCCCCCTCCAATTTCTTAGGGCTTGAGGTCACCACGAAAACCACCGACTCCGGTATAACATCTTCGGTCTCCTTTAACGTGCTCCAAATGCTCGTGATTTCGGGGGCTATCGGTATAGCGGCCCTGAAGGTGGGCGATGCGGCTAAGCCCTTTATCGATATCGTCAAGAGCGCGCTCGCCATTATTCAGAAGGTGCTGTGGTGGATTATTCGCCTCGCCCCGCTGGGCACGATCGGGCTGATCGGGCATGCCGTCTACGCCTACGGCTGGACATCCATGGGCTCGCTGGTGAAGTTCATTGCGGCACTGTATGCGGGTCTGCTCCTCGTGTTCCTGGTGGTGTATCCCCTGATCGTGAAGCTCAACGGGCTCTCTGTGAAACAGTACTTCTCGGGTGTGTGGCCCGCAGTGCAGCTTGGTTTCGTATCGCGGTCCTCGATGGGCACTATGCCCATGACTGAGGCCGTTACCGAACGTAATCTCGGCGTGCCGCGTGCATACGCATCCTTCGCGGTGCCGCTGGGTTCTACGACCAAAATGGATGGATGCGCCTCCGTCTACCCCGCGCTGGCAGCTATTTTTGTGGCGCAATTCTACGGGGTGCACCTGGATATTTCGCAGTATCTGCTGATTATTCTGGTGTCGGTGTTGGGTTCTGCCGCTACGGCAGGTACAACGGGCGCTATCGTGATGCTCACCCTAACGCTCTCGACTGTGGGTCTTCCCCTTGACGGGGTGGGCCTGCTGCTGGCGATTGACCCGATCATTGATATGGGACGTACCGCCCTGAACGTTGCCGGGCAGGCCCTAGTTCCCGCGATTGTCTCTAAACGTGAGGGCATTCTGAACGAGCAGCTTTATAACGCCCCGCGCGGCGCTGACGGGTTCGTCGACCAAGCGCTGGTGGATGCCGCCCACACCGAACCGGTTCCTTCCGCTGCCTCACAGCAGCCAACCGGAGCCTAAAAAGCCCCCTAGATAACTCGTCCCGCCCCGTGTAGTTACGGGGCGGGATGAATGTTTATCTCACACATTAATGGCCGCCGCATCAGCTGACGTCGGCGGTGTCCTCAACACTTTTATGGTCTTCGGTAGCGCGCGAGGGAACCGGCTGGTAGAGCACCAGCAGAGTCACAAGCATCACCACGGTCAGGGCAATAAAGATGAACGGGAACGGCAGGAACCCCTCAAGCACAATAAGCACACCGGCCACAGGCAGGGAAATACTCACTGGAAGCGGCGCGTGTTCCCGAAGCACCGCAAGCCAGGCCGCCACCACAAACCCCCACAGGAATAGACAGGGTCAGCCCCGCCTGATGTTCCATCAGGTAGTTATCGTGCGCCAATAGGTCAATAATTACCTCAACGGCCGCAGCAAAAGCACCCGCCGCAGCGAATATGAAATAGTGCAGGTACCCGTATTTGAGCGGGGAAAGGTAACGTTTGGGGTTTATCACATCCCGGTGGGGTGCCCAGAAATAGATCCACCACATACCCCCGGCCACCAGCACCGATAGAACCGCGACCCCGAAGAGTGCCGGCACATGATCACCCAGAGCACGGGAGACCGCGATAGCTGCGGCCCTGAGCGAGCCACCCAATACGATGAGGGTCAGCAGCCCGTACCGTTCGGTAATATGCGGCGCATACCAGGGGGTGTGCCCAATACGTTCGGCAATAATGGGCACAGCCAGTTCCCCGACAACCAGGGGAAGCGCTAAGAATGGAACCCACAGTGCGCACACAACCCACAGCACCGCCAGCACGGCAATACCCACTGCGTAGATAAGCGCCGCACGGCCGGCCGGCCCGCCGCACCGGGAGGCCCGCGCCCACTGGCCAATCTGTGCCGCGCGTATGGTGATATAGCCGATGAGGGCCACATTGACGGTGCCCCCGAAAGTCTGCTCCACTCCCCCGGCGACCACCAGCACACCGAGCATCTGGATGGCAGCTAGGGAACGGTAGAGCCAGTCGTCAACCTCAAACGATGAGGACAGCCACGCGAAATTCACCCACGTCCACCAGATGAAGAACATAACCAGCAGATAGCTGACCACACCATGGCCGAAGTTACCCTGCCCAAGCACATGGTGTATTTGTGAACCGGCGAACAGGATTGCGGTGGCAAAAACTAAGTCTGAAAAAAGCTCCACAGCTGATGCCGCGCGCGCTTTATCCCCCGGAGCTCGCGGGTGCATAGGCCGCAGGTAGAGGCGGCCAATAGGTTCAGATAATGATGACATATTGGGGCCTTTCAAAGTCTGTGTCTGTCTCCATCCTACGGGGTCAAACTGAAAATGTGTGTGAGCCCACCCCTTAGTTTTAGCGGCATTGTTCGTTGCCTCCCAGCCGAACCCAACACGCATGCGGTAACCCGTTTTAGGGCGGTACGGAGCAGACGGCTAGAATGGTGGGTATGACTTCCGCACCACCCGATGCTTCCGCTGCTAAGGCACGCACCCCACGCCTGGTTTTGGCTTCGGCTTCCCCGGCCCGCAAAAAGCTTCTAGAAGACTCCGGTATTATCTTTGAGGTACGCGTCTCCCATATTGATGAGGATGCGGTTCTTGCCCGCGCCACAAAAACCGATGGGGACCAGCACACCCCGGCGCAGGCTGCGCAGCTGCTGGCCCAAGCAAAAGCGCGGGCTGTTGCACACGAGTTAGAAGACGAAGGCGTTGTTGGATGCACTAGTGTTGGGGTGCGATTCAGTGTTCGAGTTCGAGGGCACCGCCTACGGTAAACCGTACACTCCGCAGAAGGCGCGTGAACGGATTACGGCGATGAGCGGCAAAATGGGAACTTTACACACCGGGCATTATCTAGTGGATCTGCGGCCCGCCCCTGAAGACGCCGACCCGTGTGAGGCGTGTATGATCCCCCACGAATCTGAGCTTCGCAGCGCACGAGTACATTTTGCGCAGATGAGCGAGCAGGAGATTGAGGACTATGTGGCTACCGGTGAGCCGTTACAGGTAGCAGGCTCATTCACTTTAGACGGCTACGGGGCGGCGTTTATTCGCGGTGTCTACGGTGAACCGCATGCGGTGATCGGCCTGTCAGTGAACGCGCTCAAAGACATGCTCTCTCGGCTTGGGGTACCGCTGAGTACCCTCTGGGCCGAACCTGCGGGGTAGGCGCCTGTGCCCGTGTTCCTTTCACTCCATGATTTTCTAACGTTTTTCGCGTCAAGGCGCACAATATATTCGCTATCCCAGCCGTTTCTCGCTATGCTTTCGGCAGGATAAATAAGGAGAAGCTCACCCCCATGACCACTAATCCGGCAGACGATAAGAAGAAATTTACGGCGGTACCGAATCGCCACACGGGCCCGGTCAGCAAAGTCCTGATTGCCAACCGCGGGGAGATCGCGGTGCGAGTGATCCGTGCCGCCCGCGATGAGGGCATAGAGACCGTCGCCATCTACGCCGAGCCTGATCGTGACGCCCAGCATGTGAAACTTGCCGATGAGGCGTACGCCCTTAACGGCGCTACAGCGGGCACCTCGTACCTGGTCATGGAGAAAGTTCTTGAGATTGCGATCCGTGCCGGCGCGGATGCGGTGCACCCGGGGTACGGTTTTCTCTCTGAAAATGCGCAGTTCGCCCAGATGGTTATTGATGCGGGGCTAACCTGGATTGGCCCCTCCCCCGAATCAATCACGCAGCTCGGCGATAAAGTAGCCGCACGCCATATTGCGCAGAAAGTAGGGGCGCCGCTAGTACCCGGCACAAAAGATCCGGTGGAATCCGCTGATGAGGTGCTGAAATTCGCGGACGAGTTCGGCCTGCCCATCGCCATTAAAGCAGCTTTCGGCGGCGGCGGGCGCGGCATTAAGGTGGTGCGTGATCGTAACGACGTGATCGAGCTGTACGAGTCGGCGGTACGTGAGGCGGTTGCCGCCTATGGCCGCGGCGAGTGCTTTATTGAACGTTTCTTGGATTCCCCGCGCCACGTTGAGACCCAGTGTTTGGCGGATGCCCACGGAAACGTCCAGGTGGTTTCTACCCGCGATTGTTCGCTTCAGCGCCGCAACCAGAAACTCATTGAGGAGGCTCCCGCCCCGTTCTTGAGTGAGGAGCAGACACAACGGTTGTATGAGGGCATCCCGCGCGATCCTCACCGAAGCTGGCTACCAGGGCGCGGGCACCTGTGAGTTTTTGCTCGCTCCGGACGGCACCATCTCGTTCCTAGAGGTGAATACGCGTCTGCAGGTTGAGCACCCGGTCTCCGAGGAGGTCGCCGGTATTGATCTGGTACGTGAGCAGTTCCGTATTGCCCGCGGTGAGCAGATCAGCCCCGACAGCCCGCAGCTGCGCGGACATTCGATTGAGTTCCGTATTAACGGTGAGGACGCGGGCCGCTCGTTCATGCCCGCCCCCGGCACTATAGAGAAGCTGCGGGTGCCCTCCGGCCCCGGTGTGCGCTGGGATTCGGGATTTGTCGAGGGGGATGTGATTGGCGGCAACTTCGATTCGATGCTCGCTAAGCTGATTGTCACCGGCGCAGACCGTGAACAGGCGATTGAGCGTGCCCGCCGCGCCCTGCGGAACTGCAGATTGAGGGGATGCCCACAGTGGTTCCGTTCCACCGCGTAGTGTTGGATGACCCCGCTTACGCCCCCGCCCCGGGCGGTGATTTCACGGTTCATACCCGCTGGATTGAGACCGACTTTAAGAACACCATTGAACCCTATGAGGGCGCCCCCGGCAATGTGGATGATGAGGCACAGCGCCAGAGCGTGGTGGTAGAGGTGAACGGCAAACGGCTGGAGGTTGTGCTGCCCGATCTGGGGGCCGCATCCGGTAAGTCTGCTGCGAAGACTTCCACGAAGCCGCGTAAATCCCGTTCCTCGCGTGCAGGTGGCGCAGCTGGCGGTAATGACCTGAGCAGCCCCATGCAGGGCACGATCGTGAAGGTTGCCGTGGCTGATGGGGATACTGTCGCTGAGGGTGATTTGGTGCTGGTGCTTGAGGCCATGAAGATGGAGCAGCCGATTACCGCGCATAAGGCGGGTAAGGTATCGGGCCTCTCCTTGAAGGCTGGGGACACGGTCACTGCCGGTCAGGTGCTGGCAACCATTAAGTAACGGCTGCCTCGGGCAATAACCACATTTTCTCAGCCGGTGCGGCTGCCCCCCCTGGGGCGGCCGCACCGGCTATTTATGTGCTGTGGGCAGTACCACCGCCACCAGCAGGCCGGTGTGATGGTCCGAATACTGGTCGCGCCTAGCCAAGGTAACCACCACAGGCGTACAGTAAAAAGTTGAGTTTATCACACACCCGCAGTATCGGGTGTGGCTCGTTCACAGTACTAAGGAGTACAGCTTTGAGCGCGCAAGCACACGCTGCCTCCGGCGAACCCGTCAAAAGGACACCGGATACCACCTCGTTAGCTAACGCTACACCACGCAGTCGCGTTATTTTGGCGTCCCTGGTGGGCACCACTATCGAGTTCTACGATTTTTATATTTATGCGACCGCCGCAGTCGCGGTGTTCCCGGCACTGTTTTTCGCCTCGAAAGACCCCACTACCGAGCTTTTGGCCTCATTCGCCACTTTCGGTGTTGCCTTCATCGCCCGGCCTCTCGGGTCGGTTGTTTTCGGGCATTTCGGCGATAAGATCGGCCGTAAAGCAACTCTCGTGGGCGCACTGCTGACGATGGGTCTGGCAACCTTCCTCATTGGGCTGCTCCCCACCTACCACCAGATCGGGTTGTGGGCGCCAACAATGCTGACGATTATGCGCTTCTGCCAGGGCCTTGGGCTGGGCGGTGAATGGTCGGGTGCTGCCCTGCTCGCCAGCGAGTACGCGGAGGAAGGCAAACGAGCCCGCGCCGCCATGTGGCCCCAGCTGGGTGCACCCTATCGGCTTTGTTTTTCGCCAATGGGTTCATGCTGCTGCTGACCAGCTGGATCACGTTCAACTCCACTGTGGACGGCAAAAACCTGAACCACCCCTTTTTGGTGTGGGGCTGGCGTATCCCGTTCTTACTCTCCATCGTGATGGTCGCAGTGGGCCTGTACGTGCGGTTCAAGCTTGAAGAGACCCCCGTGTTCGCTAAGGCCGTGGAGAACGACGAGAAAGTGAAGGCTCCCCTGGTTGAGGCGTTCAAGGTGGCCTGGTGGCCCATGATCCAAGGCACCTTCATTATGGTGGCCTGCTATGTGCTGTTCTACCTGATGACCGCCTGGATCCTCTCATACGGTATCGGCAAGGTCGAAAACGGTGGCCTGGGGATCGCGTACCGTGATTTCCTGGTTATTCAGCTGATCTCCATTACCGGTTTCGCCCTTTTCATCCCGCTCTCGGGATGGTTGGCTGATAGGTTCGGACGCCGCCAGCAGCAGCTGTGGACCACGATCGGCATGGCGCTTTTCGGGTGCATGTTCACGCTCATGATCGCCCCTTCTGTGGTGGGCACCGGGGCATCAGCTAATACTGCTGCGGTCACCGTGTTCATGTTTATCGGCATGTGCCTGATGGGCCTCTCGTTCGGTTCGATGAGCGCTTACCTGCCTGAGCTGTACCCCACCAACGTGCGGTACACTGCCAGCGGGATTGCCTACAATATGGCATCTATTCTGGGTGCGGCACTTACCCCGTTCGTGGCGGTATGGCTGAACCAGCTCGGCGGCGTGGGTGCCGTTGGGGTTTACCTGGCAGTAGCTTCGGCGTTGAGCGTCGTCTTCATTCTGCTCACCCACGAGACCCGCGACGTTGATATGAACGCGGTGGGTTCCAAGAAATAACGGCTCTCCCTACAGTTTAGGGGCACGGCTCTTGCATGAGAGCCGTGCCCCTAAACTCGTTAAACGGTCGCAGCTGTTACAGAGCTAACCACGGGTGTGCAGTTTACGTGCCGCCTCAGACACCGACCCGGATAGAGAGGGGTACACGGTGAATGTCTCAGCCAGATCATCCACCGTTAGTTTCTTTTCCACAGCCAGCGAGATCGGGAAAATCAGTTCGGAGGCACGCGGACCCACCACTACCCCACCGATAACAGTGCCTGAGTGTTTACGCGCGAAAACCTTCACGAACCCGTCACTGACCGCCATCATCTTAGCGCGCGGATTGGTAGTGAGAGAAAGCATCACCGTGTCACCCCGGTACAGGCCCTCCTCAATGTCTTTCTCGCTCACACCCACGGTGGCAATTTCGGGGGTGGTGAAAATATTGCCCGCCACCCGGTCGGTGCGCAGCGGCTTGACCGCATCCCCCAGAATGTGCGCCATAGCGATGCGTCCCTGCATCGCGGCAACCGAGGCGAGCGGGTACACGCCTGTGCAGTCCCCCGCAGCGTAAATATTGTTGACGCAGGTGCGGGACACCCCATCGACCACCACATGCCCGGAGTCGCTCACTTCAACACCGGCGGCATCCAGCCCAAGCCCTTCCGTGTTGGGGATAGACCCGATAGCGACAAGGCAGTGGGTTCCGGCCACTTTACGCCCGTCCGAGAGGGTGACAACCACCCCATCCTCGCTGCGTTCCACAGCGCTTGCGCGCGAGCGCGGCATCACCCGCACCCCGCGCCGCTCGAAAACGTCCTCCAGCACACGGGCGGCGTCTTTATCCTCGCCGGGCAGCACCCTATCACGGGATGAGATGAGGGTGACCTGCGACCCCAGCCCTTCGTAGGCGGAGGCGAATTCGGCACCGGTCACACCAGAGCCAATAACGATGAGTTCTTTCGGGACTTCTTGCAGGTTATATAGCTGCGTCCAGGTGAGGATACGTTCCCCGTCAGGGACGCCCAGTCGCCATTTCGCGCGGGTGCGTACCGACAGAGAGGAGGATGAAGTCGGCGTGCAGGTTGTAGGTCAGGCCCGCCTCGTCGGTCACTTCAACGGTGTGCCTGTCAAGGAGCTTCCCGGTGCCCTGCACAATTTTTACGCCCGCCGCCGAGAGTGCCCGTTTAATATCGGCGGATTGCTGCTGGGCCAGCTCAAGGACTCGGGCGTTGAGCCGTTTCATGTCCACTTGCAGAATGGGGGCTTTGCCTTTGGTGTTTTCAATGCCTAGACGCCCGGCGTCTGAGAAGCGGGTCATCATATCTGCGGTGGCAATGAGAGTTTTTGAGGGTACGACGTCGGTAAGGACTGCGGAGCCACCAATGGAATTCCGCTCAATGAGGGTTACGTCTGCTCCGGAAGATGCCGCGACTTGGGCGGCCTCGTAGCCACCTGGTCCCGCGCCGAGTATCACGATTCGCTGCGATGCGTAATTTACTGATGAAGTCACACTTTCATTGTGAGCTATATCCCTGGCAGACTCAAGCGGAAAAGCTCACACAATGTGCCGTAACTTCCCACATTCACAAGGGCAGCACCGATATGGCCGTGCATTTGTCGGTGCACCGAACTATACTTGGAGGCAGGAAATCCTTAAGCACACACCAGCGGTCGGTGCTAACCGCCAACTATAAGGAAGATAATGTCTGAGAAAAAAACTGTGCATACCTATTCGGGGCAGGGTAAACATCTTGAAAACGCGGTCCTTTTCATCGGGTGTTTCGTGTTCTTGCTGCTGGGTCTCTACCTGCTGGGCACCTACCCGGATGGCTTGGGTATTCTTAGCGAACATGACGGCTGGTTCTGGTATGCCGGTGCACTAGTGTGCTACGGGCTGTTTTTCGGGCTTGTTTTTCACGTGTTGCCGTCAAAGACCACCCGCGTCATTAAAGACGTGAACAAGGTTCAGGACTAGCTCCTTTTACACCGCCAGGCTCTCGCATTACTATGCGTAGCCTCTGAGGGTCTTATGGGGCGGGCAGCTGCTGGGGGTTCCCACAGCTGCCCGCCCTTTATTGTTATCTCAAACATATTCTTTAGCGGGAGAGCTGACCCAACTACCTACCCCGCCGGAACTGTACTGGGCCGCTCATGCCGTATTCTCCTTTCCGCACCTTGGTGCGGTGGGCGAGAAGAATACCGCCGCGTAGGTACCGCACCCGGCGGCAATTAAAGCAAAAACCGCTACTGCCAGGGTACGCCATGAAGGCGTCCTGCCCGAAGAAAGCCCACACGCACGCACCCAACGTCACCAGTACCAGCAGCACAGCGGCAGCGATACGCCCCATAAACGGTGCCCAGCCGCCGGGGGTGCGCGGGGTGAGTACCCGGCGAGATAACGGAATCATCACTACCTCTTTCTACGCATTGTCAGCTATGTCTGCGCACCGCCACGCGGGTGGGCGCTGCCAGCACAGCCCGTTTCTTTTACCCTACTCCGGTGCGGAGCGTGATGCACCCAGTACGTCCGCGAAAATCGTGTCGATCAGCTGCTGACACCATTCAAGCATCGCCGCGTCTACCAGTTCTATGCCGCCCACTGGGCTGCTCTTTGGGCGCGGCAGCAGGGTCAGCCACGTCTGCAGTCCTTTCGGCTGGGTGTGCGAGGATCCCGGGTACACGCGCCCCAGCCGCATCTGCCGCGAATCCGGCAGCTGCTCGTCGGTTACTACGCGCACCTTCGGGCCCATCACCACGATCTCCCGAATACCTGCCGCACGCGCACGCTGGCGCAGCGCCGTCACAGCTAAGAGGTTCTGCACCGGCTCAGGCAGCTCACCGTAACGGTCGGTGAGCTCTTCGCGGGCTTCAGCCATTTTCTGCTCGGTGTCGGCAGCAGCAATCTGCCGGTATGCCTGCAGCCGTAGCCGCTCAGCATCAATATAGGAGTGCGGGATGTGTGCGTTTACCGGAAGGTCCACCTTCACTTCAACGTCACGCTCGTCTTTCTCTCCCCTGAAGTCTGCTACGGCTTCCCCCACGAGGCGCAGGTACAGGTCAAACCCCACACCGGCGATATGTCCAGACTGCTCCCCGCCAAGAAGGTTCCCCGCACCGCGAATTTCAAGGTCTTTCATGGCCAGCTGCAAACCCGCGCCTAGCTCGTTATGGGTTGCCACCGCTTTCAGGCGCTCCAGCGCGACCTCCCCCAACGGCTTACCCGGCGGGTACAGGAAATAGGCGTAGGCGCGTTCACGCCCTCGCCCCACACGCCCACGCAGCTGGTGCAGCTGGCTCAGCCCGTAATTCTGGGCGTTATCAACAATGAGGGTGTTTGCGTTCGAAATATCCAGGCCTGTCTCGACGATTGTGGTGCATACCAGCACATCGAAGCGGCGTTCCCAAAAATCTACAATAATCTGCTCCAGCCGGGCCTCACTCATACGCCCGTGGGCGGTGGCGATGCGCGCCTCCGGCACTAGTTTGGCGAGTTCGGCAGCCACATTATCAATGTTTGCCACCCGGTTGTGGACGAAGAACACCTGCCCCTCACGCATCAGTTCCCGGCGGATAGCGGCGGTAATCTGTGCATCGGTACGGGCCCCCACAAAGGTGAGTACCGGGTGCCGCTCCTCCGGGGCCGTTGCCAGAGTCGAGGTCTCCCGAATACCCGTCAGCGACATCTCTAGGGTCCGCGGAATGGGGGTGGCGCTCATTGCCAGCACATCCACATTCGTGCGCATCTGTTTCAGTTTCTCTTTATGCTCCACCCCGAAACGCTGTTCTTCATCAATAATGACCAGGCCCAGGTCCTTAAAACTAATGCTCTCCGAGAGGATACGGTGGGTGCCAATCACCACATCCACCGCGCCGGAGGCTATTTCTTCGGTGATCTGGCGTGATTCCTTCGGTTTCTGGAAACGAGAGAGCACTTTAATTTTGATCGGGAAACCAGAGAACCGTTCGGTGAATGTCTCGTAGTGCTGTTGCGCCAGGAGTGTGGTGGGAACCAGCACCGCCACCTGTTTACCGTCCTGTACGGCTTTAAAAGCGGCACGCACCGCCACCTCGGTCTTACCGAACCCAACGTCGCCGGAGATTAGCCGGTCCATGGGGAGTTCTTTCTCCATGTCGGCCTTTACTTCGTAGATGGCGTTCAGTTGGTCGGGGGTTTCGTTGTAGGGGAATGATTCTTCCAGTTCCCGCTGCCACGGGGTGTCTTCGGTGAAGGCGTGCCCGCGCGAGGCCTGCCGTGCCGAGTACAGTTTAATAAGGTCGGCCGCAATTTCTTTGACGGCCTTGCGCGCGCGGCTTTTTGTTTTTGCCCAGTCACTGCCGCCCATCTTCGACAGGGTGGGTTTTTCACTGCCCACATAGTGTGAAATCATATCCAGCTGTTCGGAGGGCACGAACAGCCTGTCGGGGGCTCCTCCACGTTTGGAGGGGGCATATTCCAGCACCAGGTATTCGCGCATGGGCACGTTCTGCCCGGCGGCGGGTTTTACCCCCGCCACTGGCCGTGAGGTCATCTCAATGAACCGTCCAATGCCGTGCCGCTCGTGCACCACGTAGTCGCCCGGGGTGAGTGAGAGTGGGTCTACCGCGTTGCGACGTCTGCGGGCTTTGAGTTTTGATCCGGTTACCCCGCGCGGGGCGTAGGTGCCGCGCCTGCCCAGGATTTCACCTTCGGTAAAGACCGCCAACTGTTCCTGAGACAGCAGGAACCCGGCAGATGCAGGGGCCTCGCACACCTCAATAATGCCGGGTTCAATTCCCGTATCCAGGGTGTCGCGGCGTGATGCCGGCACTTCACTATCGTTAAAGAGCTCAATAAGCCGATCGGTGGAGCCCCGCCCGTTGGTGAGCGCCAGCACCCGCCAGCCGTCTTTGACCAGTGCCCCTACTTCTTCAAGCATCCGCTGCACCGAGCCGGTAAACGATGCAGCCGCAGATGCGCGCACCACCAGGGTGTCTACCCCATCCGCTACGGCGTCTGCGAGCGCACAATGAGCGCTCGTTTTTTCGGTTGCAGTATCGGTTTCCGCAGGGTCATCCGGTACGGATGCGGCAAGCTCGGCGTTGGCGATCAGTTCGGTGATTTCCCACCAGCCGATGCCCGCATCGAGTGCTTCTGTGCGGGTGGCGGTGATGGTGCGGAACCCTGCCTCACTCATGCGCAGCTGCCCAAGGTCGATGGGGGCTGCTGAGTTCTCTTCAGCGGCGGTGTCCCATGCGGCGGTGAGAAATTCTTCGTTGGTTGCTACGAGGTCTTCTGCCCGGGCGGCGATTCGTTCAGGCTCTACACTCAACGCCAGTGAACCGCTCGGGAGGAGAGAGATGAGCGTGTTCATGCGCTCAACCAGTAGTGGGGTGAGGGATTCCATGCCTTCAACGTAGATGCCTCCAGCAATTTTTTCGAGCATGGCGGAGGCGGTCGGGTAGTCCCCAACGAGGCGGGCGGCACGGCTCATGACTTCGGGGGTGATGAGCAGTTCCCGGCAGGGCGGCAGGGTGATGCGGTCGGGCTGGGAGCCTTCGCCGGTGAGCGTGCGCTGATCGGCGGCTGAGAAGTAGCGGATCTCATCAAGTTCGTCACCGAAGAATTCCAGGCGCACCGGATTGGTTGCGGTGGGTGAGAAAAACGTCAATGATGCCGCCGCGTACCGCGTATTCACCGCGTTTAGCCACAAGGTCTACGCGCGAGTAGGCGGCGTTGGTGAGGCCTTTAATGACTTCTTTGAAGGAGTATTCTTCACCCCTGGTGAGGGTGACGGGCACCAGTTTTTCGATGCCCGCCACGATGGGTTGGATCACGGCGCGTACAGGTGCAACAAGCACGAGCGGGGTGCGTTCCCCTGCCTGTGTGATGGCGCGCAGTACACCGAGACGGCGGCCGACGGTGTCGCTGCGGGGTGAGAGCCGCTCATGGGGCAGAGTTTCCCAGGCGGGCAGGAGCGCGATGTCATTATCGGGCAGATAGGCGCCGAGGGCGTGGGCAGTATCTTCGGCTTGCCGCTCGGTGGGGGTAATAACGAGAGTCAGGGGCTCTTTGCCGGCTCCCTCGCGGCGGGTGGAGTTACGGATTGCGGCGGCTATGTCTGCGATGAGCGGGGCGTGCAGCCCTGGAACCGCCCCGATGAGGGTCTGGGCGCTGCGTTCGGTAGCGGGCAGCTGCGCGGCGGCAACTACGTTCCGGTAGGAGGGGTACCCCAAGAGCGTCCTGCTCAGGCCGGTTAGTTTCACTGTGGCTCCTTCTACCTTGATGTGATGCGTATCTACGTACTGGCGCGTGCAGAGGGCCCGGCTATAGGGCCTCCCATTATTTTAGTACCAGCACGGGACGACTAAGCGGTATTTGACGTGGGTTAAGGGGTGTGCGCAGCGGCACTCAGCAACTTTTAGACATATTCCCAGGTTTATGCTGGCTGCGGTGTGCTTTTCAGGTAAGCACATAAAAAGTCGCGGATATAACAGTATTTTTCGGCCTATACCCCCGAATATTAAAACCTTTTCGTGGTAATCTTTCACTAACACCGATATATCACTTTTCATATAGCTTCCGGAGGCGAAACCTCGAGGTTTCCCTCCCTTATCTCATACGATAGTGGTTTTATCGAGTGGTACCTCAGTATTCACCACAATCTTTGGCACCCACCGTTGGGGGCCGGTTTTGGAAAGAACATATGAAAAAACCAATGAGAACCACTTCACACAAAACCCGCTGGGCTTCTATAGCCCTAGCCCTGAGCACCGTTTTGACGATGTCTTCCTTCCCGGCGGCTTCAGCTGCCGACACCTCCCACGACGGTACCAGTAGCGATAAGGCGGCAGCTAGTTGCTACGAGGTTAAACAGGTGAATCCCAACGCGAAGTCGGGTGCCTACTGGCTGTACACCCCACAGATGAGTGCACCCCAGCAGTTCTACTGCGATCAGGAAACTGATGGCGGCGGCTGGGTAATGGTCGGTCGCGGCCGTGAGGGCTGGACCGAATCTTACGGTGGCGTTGGTAACGCTGACCAGCTGCACAAGAATCCCACCGGTTCTGCGGCGTTTAAACCGGTTCAGCTTTCCTCAAATACTGTGGATGCTCTGCTGAACGGCACGAAACCGCAGGATCTTCCCGATGGTATGCGTCTGCGCCGTGCCTACGATCCCAGCGGCACGCAGTGGCAGGAGGTTCGTACCCCGCGCCTGCAGACCGCGCAGTGGTCGTGGGCCATGAGCTACGCCCAGCACTGGGGCCCTTTCACCTTCTCGGGTGCGGGCGGCAACAACTCATACACCCCTCGGGATCAGCCGAGCCAGATGGCCCCCGGATACGGCACCTCGGCGGTACGTTTCTTCGCTAACCGCGACCAGGGGTGGCGTATTGGTTTCGCCTATGGTGCTGATGTGACCCGCGGTAATGAGAGCTCCAGCTCGTATATTTACCAGAAGAACGGCAGCTACGGTAATGCAATCCCCTTTACTCAGGTGTATCTGCGACCTAAACTGACCCAGCGTGATTTGAACTTCGGCCAGGTTGGTGCGGCAGCAAGTAACCGTCGCGCCCTGCCGAACAGCTACTCCATGCCGGTACGTTGGCGCACCAGCGAGCAGACCGCATCCGGTAAGGTGGGCGAGATGAACACCTACGTGCAGGCTATTACTCAGGTGGGTGACACCGTCTTCACCGGCGGCGACTTCGCCTATGTTGAGTCTGCCAATGGTGAGCGTGTAAACCAGCAGTACCTTGCTGGTTATAACGTTGATAGCGGCGAGCTGGTGCGTTCGTTTACCCCCAAGTTCAACGGCCAGATTAAGGCTATTGAGGCTCTGCCGGGTAACCGCCTGGCCGTGGGTGGCGAATTCACCCAGGTGAACGGGCAGCCCGCTAACCACTTCGTGATCCTGAATGCGACCACCGGCGAGATTGACAAGACCTGGGATATCCAGATCGAACGTCGCAGCTCCGCCGCAGCACAGGTGAAGACCTTGCAGGTGCAGGACGGTTACCTGTACATCGGCGGTAACTTCACCCACGTGAAGGGTAATACGTCTAAGAACCCCGCCTACGCTCGTGGCGGTGCTCGCGATAAAGCTCAGCGACGGCTCCGTCGACTGGAAGTGGCGTCCTAAGTTCAACGGCACTGTGAACGGCATTAACGCCGCCGCCGATAACTCGACGGTGCACGCGGCCGGTTACTTCTCCGAGGTGAGCGGTTCTAGCGCTTTCCGGCTTGCAGCCCTGAACGGTGCTGACGCAACCCCCATTAACTGGGAGTGGAAGCCGTCTCTAGAGGCACGCCCCGGTGCCCGCTACATGTGGGGTTTCCAGTTCGATGTTCAGGATACCGGTGCTGATGTGTGGACCGGCGGTACTGAGCACATGATCGCCCAGTACAGCAAGAACGGTTACGCCCGTAAGAGCAGCGCAATTACCCGTGAAGGCGGCGACTTCCAGGATCTGCACCTGAACGGTGATGTGGTCTACGGTGCCTGCCACTGCGGCGACTCCATCTTTGAGGGCTCGCAGAGCTACTACGGCTACTGGCAGGATTACTCTCAGGTGCACAATATCCGCCTCGTAGCTGCTTTCGACCGGGAGAGCGGCAAGATGCTGGGCGAGTTCAACCCCATCCTCAAGGGTGCCCGCGGCTTCGGCGTGTGGGAGTCCTTCGTGGATTCCCGCGGCAACCTGTGGGTTGGCGGCGATATTAACCGCTCCCTGGGCGAGAAAGGCGAGCAGCGTACCGTCGGCTTCGCACGTTACGCACCGCGCGATGTGACTCCTCCCGCAGCCCCTTCGGGCTTGAGGGCACAGCGTTCGGGCAATAACGACAAGCTCAGCTGGTCGGGTGCCGAGCAGGGTGCACGCTACCAGGTGATCCGTAACGGCCGCGTCATTGCGACCGTGACAGGCACCAACTACTCGGTAGCACACCAGGATGGCGCACGTTACTCTGTGCGTGCGGTTGACGCCTCGGATAACTACTCGGCTGGTAGCCCTGAAGCCCGCGTCTAATCAGGGTTCACGCGCCACTGTGCGCCGGTAAGATCGCCCCGCCCGTCGCTTTGGCGGGCGGGGTGGTTTTTACCGTCGGCGGCACCCATACAGCTGTGTTAGGCTGGGGGCATCCGCCGCATAATTTCATACTGTATTCACTCACTAGGCGCCCCGTCAGGGCGTTATCCCAGTCACCGATGTAAGGTTTACTATGCCCACCACAAATCTATCCGCTCGCCGTGCGCTCACCAGTGTGCTTGTATCTGGTTCACTTTTGCTCGCGTTGGCGGCGTGCTCCAACACAGACAATAACAACAATGAGGGCGCAGAGCTCTTCTTCCTCAGCCAGTGCCAGTACCTCCTCCAGCTCATCGTCAGCCGCTTCAACCTCTCAGAGCCCTTCGCAGTCCCCTACCGAGTCCACTACTACTACGTCGGCGGAGCCTACCCCGTCGGCAGAGCCGGAAGATAACGGGCCCAAGCCAGACGAGAACTATGCAGGCGCTGAGAAGATTAAGGATGCCCCCACCGTTGCGGCTGATTCCCCTGAGGTGAAAGAGCTCGATAACCTGCGTTCCTCCTACGAAAATACCCTCGCGAAGGTAAAACCTGCCCCTGAGCCGCAGCGGCAGCAGGGCGATGAAGAGGGCAGCAACGATGAGAACGGCAAGAAGGAACAGGCCCGCCAGGCCCTTGATGACGACACCATTAAAGCCATTGAAGAGATGTCTACTGGTGCTGCCGCTGGTGAGTACACCTCCTCAGCTGCCGAGCATGCAATGACCGGCACACACACCGAAGGCACGAGTACTGTGGTGGGTAACCCGCGCATGACCGAAACCACCTACAAGGGTCAGCCTGCACGCCTCTTGGAAGTGTGCGTGGACTCCTCCAACGTGAAAACAGTTGATAAAGACGGCAAGGAGCTTCCTTCCGACAATACGCCTAAACGGTCTCTGAATATTTACACGCTGGTACAGGTGGACGGCAAGTGGAAAATTGCCGAACATGACTGGCCAAATAACGCTAACTGCTAGGTGTTATAACACTGTTGCAGGCGGGTTATACCCCCATTAATGAATGGCTTATAGAGTTCCTTTTATGGAATATCTATAAGCCATTCGTTGTATAGTGAAGTTTTTTGACGACACACTCTCTTGCCGTCAGACGGGGGTAAGGGTAAGGCACTTCCTCAGGCATGTATCAATAACCACAAGACTAATATTTTTACACTCACCCTATCATTGATGTGATTCCGGTTATCTAAGCCTCTTTTCTTTGTTCCACGCGTCCTTTATCTATATAGTTGGATTAGTAGTTTGTGCCTTCCCCGGCCGCACTGTGCTTTATTATGTGCGTATTAGCGTACCGTTGATGCGCACATAAGGGCGTGCCGTGTGACCGCCCATAGCTACAATGTCACACCGATATAGAGGAACACTTACACATGTCTACGCCGGCTCGCCCTGCAACCAGGCCGGGTTTCGCTGAAACCCTCACCGCGCTTGAGCGCGCCCAGAAGCCGGGGCACGGCGTACCCGCCTACACCCGCTGGGTTAATCGCCGCGTTGCTCGTTACTTTGCAGCCGCGGCCGTCGCAATGGGTATTACGCCGAACGGTGTGACGGCTATTAGTGCCGTATGCTCGGCTGCGGGTATTCTCACTCTCCTACTGGCGCCTCCCACAGCGCTAACAGCACTAGCGGTGGCGCTGCTCTTTGCCCTTGGGTACGGCCTGGATTCCGCCGATGGGCAGGTTGCCCGCGTAACCGGGGCGTCCTCCCCTGCCGGGGAATGGCTTGACCATGTGGTTGATTCAATCCGTGTACCCTGCATCCACCTTGCCGCCTTGGTAGGGTTCATTCGTTACCCCCAGCATTTTTCCCTGACCGGAGCTGCCGATGGTTTCCCCTCCGGCTGGAGCCTATGGTGGCTGCCCATGGCGTTCACCGTGCTGACCGCAGGGCATTTCATGAGCCAGATCCTTGCCGAACAGCTGCGGAACAACCGTAAAACTGCTGCCCCTTCAACCGGTGGCACAATGCGTTCTTTCATTAACCTGCACATGGACGCGGGTACCCTCTGCTGGATTTTTTTATCGTGTGGGGCTTCGGGCCGCTTTTTCGTGGTCGTCTACGCCCTGCTTTTCGCCGCGAACGCCGCAACCGTGCTGCTCTCAATGCGCCGCAAGTACGTTACTCTCTCAACCCCAACCACACCCGCCCAGTAGGAGTCACTATGCTTCAATTTGAATCCCGCATCCCCTCCGTCAGCGTTGTGATCGCCACCAATGGAAAACGTATGCAAAGCTTACGCACCGCAGTCACCGCAATTCTCGATCAGCAGTACCCGGGCCCCGTTGAGGTGGTGATCGTCTACGACCGTGCCACCCCTGACCCGCTCTCCGATATTGAAATCAGCGAGAATCGGTCACTACGTATCATTGAAAACACACGTACCGGCGGGCTAGCTGGCGCACGCAATAGCGGCATTCTGGAGGCCACAGGAATAATTCTGGGATTCTGTGACGATGACGACACCTGGATGCCGGGCAAACTCACCGAACAGGTGGCATTGTGGCGAGCTAACCCGGATGCGGTGGGTATCTCATCTGGTATTACGGTGCGCTCGGACGGGCGGAACATCGTGCGCCTAGCCCCCGAACGCGCTACTTTCGATGACTTCCTGCGCTCACGGATCACCGAGGTTCACCCCTCCGCAATGCTGTACTCCCGCTCTGACTTGGTGGATGGCCCCGTCGGTCTGGTGGATGAGCAGCTGCCTGCCTCCTACGGGGAAGACTATGACCTGCTGCTGCGCGCTACCAAGCACGGCGATATTCTTTCCGTACCCCAACCGCTGGTTAGGGTGCTGTGGGATCGGCCGTCCTTTTTTGCCGGTCAGTGGCAGTACATTGCTGATGGCCTCACCTACCTGCTGCGTAAGTTCCCTGAATTTGAGCGTTACCCCAAGGGTGTGGCGCGCGTGGCCGGGCAGGTGGCGTTCGCGCACGCAGCGCTGGGCCATAAGAAAGAGGCATTTGCGTTTGCCCGTTCTTCCCTGCACCGCGATAAGACGCAGCTGCGTGCCTGGGCCGCATACCCGGTGGCTCTTGGTGTTGTAAAACCGCAGACCCTGCTGGATGCGGTGCAGAAAACAGGCAGGGGCCTTTAGACCGTGCCCAACACAGTTACGGCCGCCCTGACGATTCTGAAAAAGGCGGACATTGAGACGATGTCCGCCGGGCGTGGCCTACCCAATAACCAGAACGCCCCGGCTCTGCCAGCGTGGCCGCTGCTCACCCTACTGTATGGGTTCCCAATCATCTGGGCACTTGGGCTGCTGCAGATTGCCCCGATTATCCTTGCCTTTGTGATGCTCGGCTATATGCTGGTGCGCGGGTCGGTACGTATCTACCCTGCCCTGTGGGTGTGGGGTGCTCTCACGTTCTGGGTGGTTGTCTGTGCGGTGTCGCTGGTAGAGCCCACAGACCTTATTGCGTGGGGGTTCCGGTTCTCGGGTGTTTTTTGCGCGGGTGTTTTTACGCTTTACTACTTCAATGCGCGCGCCGCGATCACTCCGGATCGTTTGCTGGGCGGGTTGGTGACCCTCTGGGTCACTCTTGTGATCCTCGGCTGGGGTGGGGTGCTTTTTCCCTAATTTTAGGGCTGCAAACCCCCATGAGTTTCATCATGCCCGCCTCAATTCTGCAGAACCCTCTGGCGCGTGATTACATGCTTCCCCCACTTGCGGAGGTGCAGCGCCCGTGGGGTGCCCCCGAAGCATATAACCGCCCCTCCGCACCGTTTCCCTACGCGAATAGCTGGGGCCTGGCGTACACACTGCTGACCCCAATCATGCTGGCGTACCTGCTGCGTCTGCGGAACCGGTGGGCCCAGGCAGGGCTCGTGGTTGCTTTGCTGCTCTCAACCGTCCCAGCGGTGAAGACCAGTAACCGAGGCATGTTCATTGGTTTAGGAATTGTTGTTGCCTATGTTCTGCTGCGGCAGCTGTTTGCTCGTAACTGGCGTGCTGTGGCATTCGGCGTAGGCGTGGCTGCTGTGGGGGTCATTGGGCTTTTTGCTACCGGTACTGTCGCCGAAATTCTGGGCCGCCAGAACTATTCCGACTCCACCGGTGGGCGTGCCGCACTGTATAAATCCACGTGGGAGGCCACCCTGCAATCCCCCATCGTGGGCTACGGCACCCCCCGTATGGAACCCAGTGTGGGGGTTTCGATGGGCACCCAGGGCTACCTGTGGACACTCATGTTCTGCTTTGGCTTTGTGGGCCTGGGCCTGTTCCTTGTTTTCTTATCAAGCGCAGTGTTCTCAGGTCTTCGGGTGGGCACTGCCTCCGGGTACTGGCTTCATGCTGTGCCGGTTAGCTGCTTTGTAGTGCTCATTTTCTACAGTTTTGATATTACTCAGCTGAGCGTGCTGCTGCTGAGTTCAGCACTGTGTGTGCGCTCGAATTATTACGGGGAGGGACTGTGACGGCGACTAAGCCCAAGTCCTTGGCCCGCAGCGGCTCTCTGTCCTCGCTGTGCGTCATGTATGGCGCCGCGATCGCGTTTGGGACGACCCTGGTGGTATCAAACGGTATTGGTCCGGCTGGGGCAGGCGAGTTTTTTCGCCTCATGGCGCTGTTTGCTATTGCTACCTCAACGGCTGTTTTCGGTGCCGACACGGGGCTGGTGCGTACTATCTCGGCGCAGAACGCACTGGGCAGGTACTCCGCTATTCCCCGGCTGATCCGTTACGCGGTGCTGCCGCCTCTGGCGCTGTCGCTGGGCATCACCGCCGTGGCGTGCATCTACTCGGTGGCGGTGCCGATGCCGCACGAGTATGCAGTGGCGCTTCGGATGAGTGCCCTGTTCGTGATCGTCGCGGCCGTAATGTCGGTGTATTTTGGGGCGCTGCGCGGGCTGAACCATGTGGTCACGTTTACCGTCATGCAGAACGTTCTGCTGCCGACCCTACGCTTCGGTGCAATCGCGCTGGTGGTATTCGCCTCGGGGCACCTGCTGGATCTGGTGTTTGCGTGGACCCTTCCGGTGGCGGCTACGGCGCTGCTGACTCTGTGGGTAGTTGAATCCTATATGCCGCGCAGTAAAGATCGTCCGCAGTCTGAGGCTGCCGCAACCACCCCGCAGGAGAGCGCCCACTCATTTTGGACGTTCAGTTCTGCGCGCGGAGTGGCAACCATTGTTGAGACCATCCTCGAATGGATTGACGTACTCACCGTCACCACCGTTCTGGGGCCTGCCGCCGGTGGTGTATACGGCGCGGTGAACCGGTGTGTGCGCGTGGGTACGATGGTTGAGCACACGGGCCGCATCGTTACCGGGCCGTCCATTAGCGCAGCGCTGGCCACCCAGAACATTGATCGGGCGCGGCAGATCTTCCTGGCTACCACCCGCGTACTCACCGCCATTTCCTGGCCGTTTTACCTGACATTGGCGGCGTTTGGCCCCACCTTGCTGGGGTTCTTCGGGAAGGGCTTCGAAGAGGGGGCTGGCATCCTGTGGGTTATCTGTCCCGCAGCGATGCTCTCAATGAGCGCTGGCGGTGTGCAGTCTATTCTGCTGATGAGCGGTAAAAGCCGTTGGCAGCTGCTCAATAAGCTGTCTTCGCTGGCGGTGGCGATCATTCTCAACGTTGCGTTGGTTCCGCTCTGGGGCCTGTACGGCGCGGTGACGGCGTGGGCTTCAGCGCTTCTGATTGATACTTTCTTGGCGAGCTACCAGGTGTTTCGCCTGGTGGGCATCCGCACCAGCCTGACGGAGATGGCACCTGCCCTCACCCTAGGGGCTTTGGTGCCGCTGGGATGCTCATTTGTGGTGCTAACGATTGTGGGCCAGGGCCTGTTGGGGCTTGTCCTCTATGTGATATTGTTGGCCCCTTCATACGTCGCGCTTCTGTACTATTTTCGAACCCAGCTGGGCATTGAACGGTTCCTGGCCTCCCGCAAGGGCGGGGGTAAGGGCGCTGGGACGCGTTCCGCGCTGGCACATCAACTATCGATACAGGGAGAGAACACTATGAGTAAACTGTCCGCAACTACGGACGCCCCCGCGGTGTCCCTGCGGGAGCAGCTACACCGGGTGTGGCGCCACAAGATGATTGTGATTATCACCATTGTGGTCTGCACCCTCATAGCGGTGGCGTTTAGCTTCCTCGCTCCGCCTAAGTACACCGCTAAGTCGAGCGTGCTGGTGAACCCGCTGGTGACCGATCCCGCTGCCGGTGGTAACGCAAATTCTCTGAAGGTGGATATCTCTACCGAGTCCCGCGCAGCTGGGTCGCGTGAGGTGGCTGATAAGGCCGCAGATAATCTGCGGTCTGAGGGCGTTGATAATGACTCCAAGCTTACCGACAAGCTGATGAACTCAACTAAGGTGGTTCCCACCTCGCAGACTGCGGTGCTTGACATTGAGGTGAGCGATTCCAACGCTAAGCGTTCCGCGCAGTACGCGAATGCTATCGCCAAGGCCTACCTGGAGGTTCGTCAGAATAACCTGAAGGAAACCATCACCGATAGCGTGAAGAAGCTTGACACTCAGATCAAGCAGCTTGAAGATGAGGATAAGAATAATAACGGAAACGCGAACTCTGCGAAAATTTCGCAGATGCGGGAGCGCCGTAACCAGATCCAGCTGACCTCCACAGTCGGCGGGCGTGTGCTGACTGAGGCTCAGCCGCCGAAGAAAGCCACCGGGCTGGGGGCATCGGAAGACTGCCTTGGCAGGTGTGGGTACGGGTCTGCTGCTGGGCGTACTCATCGCGTACGTGTACGACCGTATGATGCGTACCGTGGGGTACTCAGATCGTTTGAAGGATCTGGGGATTCCGGTGCAGACGGTGCGCCCGCGGTCCTCTGATGAGGATACGCTGCTGCTGATGCGCCGTATCGGCTCGCCTGACGGCAACCTGCGGGCTTCTAATATTTCGGGCATTGTGATTGTCTCGGATTCTCCTGCGTTGGCGGATCAGCTGCACCGGCAGCTATACCGTACTATCCCCAGCGGTAAGGCGTACTTTACGGACTACCCGGCTTTGAGCAAGGTGCTTGAGCATTACTCGCCCGAGCAGGTTATTGAGAGTAATGAGATTCCGATGGTCATTAACTTGGCCGATGAGGCGCCCCTGTCTACTTTGCTGCGTTTATCCGAAGCATGCCGCGTGTGCTTAGTGCCGGTGGGTGAGCTGAGCTCCCGGGCACAGGTTCGTGAGCTGTTCTCGCACCTGCGGACCCTGGAAAACACCGTGAGTATCGCCATCTTTATGGACACCGACCCTGAGAAGGAGAAGGTTGATGGAGCGACTGCGTAAGAAGCCCTCGAAGCTGCTGCTTGTTTCCAGCAGCGGTGGGCATCTGAAGCATCTGACGGCCACGTTTGATGCGTGGCAGAACTATGAGCGTGTGTGGGTAAGTTTTAAGCAGCCCGATGTTGAGTCTGCGCTGGCGGAGGAGAAGGTGTACTGGGCCTACTACCCCACCACCCGCAACGTGAAGAATGCCATCCGTAACCTGTTTTTGGCGTTCAAGATTTTCCCCCGGGAGAGGCCCGATGTGGTGGTCTCTGCCGGGGCGGGGGTGGCGGTTCCGTTCTTTGTGGCGGCTAAGCTCTTCCGGGCTAAGACCCTCTACATTGAGTGCTACGACCGCCCCACCCTGCCGACGATGACGGGAAAAATGCTGTACGTGCTCGCGGATGATTTCAATGTTCAAAGCGATGAGCAGCAGAAGAATTTCCCCGATTCACGGGTGATTCACCCGATCTTTTAAGGGGTTGGCGCGTCTCACACGTTGAACCGCCGCTAATCCGCGTCCTCGTTCCTTTTTAGGGGTATATTTAAAGGACGCTACACATATACCGTAGCTGTGGGGTACTTGCCTCACCCGGTTTCATTTTCCGCCTCGGCTAAACCGGCGCATTTTCCGGATGTGCTTGCTGAGTACCCTCACCGATAAAAGCATAGAGAGGAATAGGCTATGTCTATTCACAATTTCCCGGATGTTAGCGTCAGCGACGCTAATTCTGGCGTGCCCGTTCTCACACCTAATACAGATCCGGTTAATATTCCCACTAAAACATATGACCTTGTCATCTCTTTAGGTACTGATTACCACAGGTTTGATAGGCTTCTGCGTTGGGTTGATGCGTATCTTAAGGAGAACCCGCATCTTAGCTGCCTGGTACAGCACGGTCATACCGCACCTATTGAGCGTGGCGAGAATGTAAGGCTCATGCCTGCTGGGGATCTCATGGGCTACTATGCTACGGCTTCTGTGGTGGTTGTTCAGGGCGGCCCCGGTTCGATTCAGGATGCACGCCGTACCGGTGCTATTCCGCTGGTGGTACCACGCCGCGCGGAGTTTGATGAGGTGGTCGATAACCACCAGGTTCCCTTTGCTGATCTGATGGAAAAACGTGGCCACGCGGTGGTGGTCAATAGCCGCGCGGAGCTGTTCGATAAGCTTAATTTGGCGTTGGCTAATCCTTCTCTGTTCCGTTCTGCTGAACCGTATGTTGCTGCCCCTGAGGTCTCAGCTGAGCAGCTTTCTGAGGCTCTTCATGACCTTCTTACGGGTCGTTCGCACCGCACCGAGGGTTATGTGACTCGTTTTAAAAATGCTGCCCGGGCGCATTTTTTGGGTAAACGTGAAATGGCTCGGATTAGCTCTTTAACTCCTAATGCTTAGGATTGTGTTTTTAAGTTCACACCGCCCTGGTTTGCCGTGCCCAAAATAAGCAGTATTCTAAATTTATAGCCTACGAAGCTCACAGGATATTCTCAGCTATTTTTACCGCCGCCGGTCTCTTTTGACTTCCGAGGCGCGGTAGCCTTGTATATGGTTTGTGCGTTTTGGGATAACCCGCGCACTGTTGGAAAGGAAAACTATGTCAGTTCAGGAATCCACCGTAGTTAACGTGACCGTTGAGCAGATCGCTACCGCTTACGCGAGCGAGGACTTTGCGCGATTCGTGTGCTCTGAGGTCGGCGTTGAGTTTGAAAGCTTCTCCCTTGAGGGCGACGCTTCCGGTGAGTTCACCGCGACTACTGTGCGCACCATCCCCTCGGACCGTGTGCCCGATATTGCCCGTAAATTTGTGTCCAATGGCGTTAATATGACTCAGGTTGACCGCGTAAGCGCCCCCGCCGCTGATGGTTCCCGTACCGTGGATACCGAGGTGAAGGTGAACGGCATGCCGGTGAATGCTAAGGCTTCGCAGGCTCTGGTATCCCAGGGCGAGCAGACCCGTGTGGATGTGAACGGCGAGGTTTCCTGCTCGATCCCGCTGGTGGGCAAGAAGATTGCTGCCTCCGCTGAGCCGCAGGTTGGCCGCGTGCTGAAGGTGCTGGGCACCTCGGCTGAGAAGTGGACCGCACAGCAGTAACACTAGTTCTGTGACGGTGTTCGGGCGGTTACCGCCCCACATCGGCTTACCCCGTGTAGCACCGTAAAGCGGCAGGTGCACCCCTTGCGTGGTGCACCTGCCGCTTGGTTTTTAGAGAAGCCCTCCCCCAACAGGTGAGGGCTTTCAACAACTAGTCTCTAGTCGTTCTCCTGAGCGATGAGACCCCTTTTGATGCTGGCCCCGTGCTGTTGTTCGTCGTCCAGCAGGCGCATAATGCGCCCAAGAGCTCAATTGCGTCGTGTTCTGCCTCCAGCAGGTCTACAACTTTACGAAGCTTGGTGCTTGAGGTGTGCTCGGTGTACGGGAAGTAGTGTACGCGCACCCCCACTTCGGCGAAGCGGTTTTCTAAGGCTATGCCTTTTTCGGTGCCTTTCCAGTCGTCGCCTTTGAAGAACACGTCAAAGGGCTTCTGAGACCAGGTATGTAGTTTATCCGGGTTAGTCTCAATATGCACCTCGTCCACGTAGCTAATGTGGCTGACGATTTCGACACGTTCTTCAATCGGGATGACGGGTCGGCGGCCTTTGGTTTGTTCCAGCACGTCGTCGTGAACCACCCCGGCGATGAGGTGGTCGCAGTTCGCTTTTGCTTGGCGCAGGATGTTCAGGTGGCCGACGTGGAAAAGGTCGTAGGCGCCGGCGGCGTATCCGATGGTCATGGGGTTCTCTCGTGGGTGACTGAATAATGAAATTTTTGGTGGCACCTCTAGCGCTTGTCCGTTCCCTGTTTCTTGGATGAAAACAAGGGGCATTTAGGGAGGGAAAAGCCGTGATCTGCAGGCACCAGCCTAATTCTAGCACCGCTCAGTTCCGCGGCAGGTTTATCGTGAAAGTCGCGCCAATCACCCCGGAAGGATACCCGCTCTTCAGTGGCCTCTGTTAGTCAGCAGTCACAACACAAGCAGCAGGAAGTTAGGGTAATCTTTTGCCGACTCACCTCATAAAAACTAAGAATTATGGTAATAATGAAGGGGATAGTGTGAATAACTTCGATATGCAATCGGCATACTATATGCGTGAGAATTTTCCAAAAATCCTTAAACTACCCCCCAAGCGGCACCTTAAAAGTTTTCTCGGATAATCACCATTTACCCATGAGCAGTTTATGAACCTAGGACTTCTACAATGAAAAAGAATCGTATAAATACCTTCTACGCACTTAATATACTCACTATACTTGACGGGGAAATTCTGGAATGCGCGGGTACACCCACAACTCAGTATGCTGACTTGGATATATCCACGGAGAAAGACAGAAATATCATTCTCGAAGACCTGCTACGGCCTGAGCTATTGCACTATTCACCAGAAAACCAGCATAAGATACGGCTAAGTTTTCTGTACTGTACTACGAACTGCAGTGAGACGCAGCTGGAAGATTTACTAAATTTTTATAGCGGAAGTATTTTTCCAACCCCCAACAGTAAAATCACCTATAAAGAGTTTTTTGAAATTATGTACACCAGTTTATTTTGCCAAAATATAGAGGTGGAAGAATTAGATCATTGTATGTTCTACGACGATCCCTCACCCCACGCGTGGAATTTATTCAACGAGTAGGCACCTTCGATTGCCGTACTGCTCCTATCGTCTGGGTATAAAACCGCCAAAGCATAAGCAACAGTTTGGTATGTACCCACGAGATGCACCACCGATACAGCGGGGTAGGAATTCCCCGCTGACCAGTTGGCATCACCAGAACGTACTACGCGTGTTTTCCTGCAGCCTCCCGGGCTGCTTCTTCGGCGGCAACCCAGGAGAGCATTGCGCATTTGACGCGGGCCATGAATTTTGAGACCCCCGAAAATGCCGCCATATCGCCGTACTCTTCTTCATCCAGGGTGATCTGACCGCGTGAACGCAGCATCTGGCGGAACGCATCCACATGGTGCTGCAGTTCCCCCACAGTCATACCCGGCGCCATCTCTGAAAGCACCGATGCCGCAGCCATTGAGATAGAGCAGCCATCACCTTCCCAAGAGACTGACTCGATCACCTTTTCGCCGTCTTTTTGCTTATCCGAAAGTACCAGGCGCAGGTTAATCTCGTCCCCACAGGTGGGGTTGTACTGGTGGTTATCGGCGCTGCAACGCCCGTTAGGAACCTCCACGAGGTGCTCACCCGAACGCTGTTTGGAGTGCTCCAGGATAATTTCTTGGTACAACGATTCTAAAGACATAATCCATCCATTTCTGCGGCAGTGTGTAGAGGTAGATATGGTGCGCGTTCGGCGCGGTTACAGGCCAAAATAGGGGCGCACCTTCGCCAAAGCAGCCAGGAACGCCTCAATATCGTCAGTGGTGTTATACAGGTAGGCGGAGGCACGGGTGGAGGCGGTGACCCCTGAGAGCTTATGCAGCGGCTGGGCGCAATGGTGCCCCACTCGCACCGCAATACCCCAGGTGTCCAGAAGCTGACCCACATCGTGCGGGTGCACCCCATCAATCGCCAAAGACACAAGCCCGGCGCGGCGGGCAGGGTCGGCGGGCCCGAGCAGGCGCACCCCCTCAATCTGCTGCACACCCGCAGCAAGGCGCTGCCCCAGCTCATGCTCCCACGCCTGCACATTGGACATCCCCACATGCTCAAGGTATCGCACGGCGGCAGCAAAAGCCACAGTCTGCGAAACCCGCTGGGTGCCCGCCTCAAACTTAATGGGAGCGGGCATGTACTCGGCATCCTCCAGCCCCACACGGGTGATCATAGAACCGCCAGTAAGGAACGGCGGTAACGCATCCAGCAGCTCGGCACGGCCATAGAGCGCGCCAATACCGGTGGGTGCGAGCATCTTATGCCCCGAAAATGCGGCGAAATCCACCCCAAGACCCGGAAAATCAACGGGCATATGCGGTACTGACTGGCAGGCATCAAGAACAGTGAGTGCGCCCGTCTTCCGTGCGAGCGCCACCATATACGGCACGTCCGTGATCGCACCAGTCACATTAGAAACATGCGTAAACGCTAGGACACGGGTGTTCTGCCCCACGATCTGTTCAGCAGCCTCGTAGTCGAGTTGACCGTCGGAGGTCACCGGAATGTGGCGCAAGGTTGCGCCGGTGCGCTGGGCCAGGATCTGCCAGGGAATCAGGTTGGCGTGGTGCTCCACCTCGGTGGTGACAATCTCATCACCCTCACCCAGCGCGAACTGTTCAGCTTTTTCCCCGCCAATCCCTTGAGAGGCGTTCCCGATAGCGTAAGCGATAAGGTTCAATGCCTCAGTAGCGTTGGAGGTCCACACGAGTTCCTTATCAGTGGCGCCCACAAAACGAGCAACGGTAGCTCGCGCATCCTCGAACAAGTCGGTGGCTTCAACTGCGAGCGTGTGCGCCCCCCGGTGTACCGCAGAGTTCGCGTGCAGGTAGAAGTCACGTTCGGCATCAAGCACCTGCAGGGGTTTCTGGCTGGTGGCCCCCGAATCCAGATACACCAGCGGGTGCCCATTCACCTGCGTACCGAGGATAGGGAAATCGGCGCGCAGATCACGCACCAGCTGGTCATTCAACGGCGTGTTCGCTGGGGTCGAGTATTCTGCCACGGTAACCTTCTTCTCTCGTGTGGGGCACGCCCAGTTTAAGGATGCTAAGCGTCTAGGACGCCCAAAACCGGGCGTGGCGCACAGCGCGCAAGCACCCGGCAGGGCATAACGTCATACTTTTCTAGCTTATTCCTCCACCCGGGGTGAAGGATAGTTAGGTGTGTGCAACCACGCGCCCCAAAGCACCGCCGCAGTACCCGGCAGCTAGGCGGAGTGGTAGTGCTGCTGCGCCGCAACTAGGCCTTTCTCAACGAGCATACGCACCGCATCCGCCGCATTAGAGATCAGGAAAGGCAGGGTTTTTCGCCTCGGCCGTGGAGAACGGTTTGAGCACAAAATCTGCGGTGTTCATGCGACCGGGCGGGCGGCCAATACCAGCACGCACACGGTAGTACTCTTTAGTGCCGAACGCTTTAGTAATGTCACGCAGGCCGTTGTGCCCGCCTTCTCCCCCACCGCGTTTAAGTTTGATGGTGTCAAAGGGGATGTCCAGCTCGTCATGCACCACCACCACATGGTCGGGCTCAATCCCGTAGAACTTTGCGACCGCTGAGACAGGACCGCCCGAAACGTTCATGTACCCGAGCGATTTCATGAGCACAACCTTGGGCCCGCCCATACCAAGACGGCCCGTAGCCACGACAGCGGACGCTTTAGGATGTTTTTTGAAGGTTCCGCCCACCTCACGCGCCAGCTCGTCAAGCACCATCTGCCCAATATTGTGGCGTGTTTTAGCGTACTGCGGGCCGGGGTTTCCCAAACCAACGATGAGCCACGCATCAGACATATCAGCCCGCCCCTTCAAGAATCGTGTGAGTAGTGACAAATCAGCCCCTTGTGGGTGTGAAATGTTCCGGCAGATACGGTGCGACCCGCACCGAGCCCGGTAGGTTCGTGTGCGGGTCGCGCCCAATACGGTTATCTGCCGCTTATTGGATTAGTCCACAAACAGCAGGTCGATGTGCTGCAGCTCGGGGCGGATCGGGTGACGCTGAATATCCTGCACGCGAGCCTTGAACTGCTCGCCGTCAACCTCAATCACCAGAACGGCATCCTTGTTGCGCACAGCCAGGGTGGTCTCGTGGCCCGGCAGGATCACGTGCTTAGGCTCTTTGCCGTTGCCGTAGATAACGGCAGGAATGTTGCCTGCTGCGCGGATGCGGCGGGCGTAGCCCTTCCCAAAATCGGGGCGGGGCTCAGCGGTAATCTTAATTTCTGACATGGTAATCTCCACTCTATACATAATGGGTAATGCGCCAAGAGAATAATGGCGCGAATCATGGGATTCCATGCGCCACCTCGTCGATAACGGCAGAGTCTGCCCTCGCCTTGGCTAACACTATATTCTTACAAATTTTCCAGATGCGAGCAAGAGTGCTCACACGCCAGCCTGACGGCTAGCTACAGGGTGCCCAGGTACTCGGCGAGCGCATCGCGGTGATCGCGTGGGGTAAACCCGGCAGCAATAAGCTTTGAAAGATCCAGGGCAGAGTTAGTGGGACGCGGAGCAAAGACCTGGGCGTTAGCGAAGTATTCCACAGTTGTGGTGTCGCTTACTCGAGCGGCATCGTGACCGGTTCCGGTGTAGACGGCTCGGGCCAGGTCTGCCCAAGTGATAACCTCGCCACTATTTGACACATGGTAGGTGCCGTAGGGTGCACCGGTAAACAGCAGATGCAGTGCTGCCCCCGCCAAATCTTGGGTGAAGGTGGGGCGCCCCCACTGATCCGCCACGACGGCAGGATCCACGCCGCGTTCGGCCAGCGATGCCATAGTTGCCACAAAATTTTTGCCCTCGCCAACCACCCAGCTGGTGCGCAGCAGGTAGTGTTTGCGCCACGCGGTCGCGGCGCTCTCCCCCGCCGCCTTGGAGGCGCCATACACGCTCAGCGGGGAGATGGGATGCTCCACCGAGTATTCCTGCCCTACTGGCAGAGTTCCATCGAAGACATAGTCGGTGGAAACGTGCACGAGAGGAAGATTCGCTTCTTCGCAGACGCTCGCTAGGGCGGCGACTCCGTGGGCGTTGGCGGCCCAGGCTTCGCGGCGCCCCTCGGGGGTTTCGGCGTTATCCACTGCGGTGTAGGCGGCGGCATTGATGACCGCACGGTATGACCGCCAGCGGAAAGCGTGTCGCCATTTTTCGGGGGTTCCGAGATCGAGCCGGTCACGATCCACCGCCTCGAAAGGGATGTTCTTCGCGGTCAGCTGGCGAACGAGTTCACGCCCGAGCTGCCCACTTGCACCCACGATCAGAAGAGGGTCGGGGGTAAGCGGGGTGATCTCATGTAAGCGCGGGTGTTTGCGGTCCTTCTCTGAAAGCTCAGCCTGCGCCAGGTCGATAGGCCAGTCGATGGCGGCGCTTTCGTCCGCGAGGTTCAGGAAGCTGTATGCGGTCAGAGCATCCGCTGACCAATGATCGTTCACCAGGTAGGTGTAGGCGGTGTTTTCCTCCAGGGTTTGGAAGGCGTTGCCAACCCCACGCGGAACAAAGATAGCGGTGTCGGGGCCGAGTTCGACGGTCACGACCCGTCCGAAGCTCTCCCCCGCACGCAAGTCTACCCAGGCGCCGAAAATTCGGCCGCTCGCCACCGAAACGTATTTGTCCCAGGGTTCGGCGTGAATACCGCGTGTGGTTCCTACCGAGGTGTTAAAAGAAATATTATTCTGCACCGGGTCAAAATCGGGCAGACCGGCGGCACGCATTTTCGCACGCTGCCAGTTTTCCTTAAACCAGCCGCGATTATCGCCGTGCACGGGCAGATCGATGACGAGCAGCCCCGGTATATCGGTCGCCCTCACGTTCAGTTCTTTCGTCATTTACTGCCCCGCCTTCGCGTATTTAGCCTCAACTTCTGCCTTGAGCGGTTCCCACCAGGAGCGGTTATCGGTGTACCACGCGATGGTATCGGCAAGACCCGCCTCAAAGTCGGTAAACTGCGGTTCCCACCCGAGCTCTTCGCGCAGACGGGTGCCGTCAATGGCGTACCGCATATCGTGCCCGGGCCGGTCTATCACGTGCTCAAAGTCGTTCTCGTCTTTGCCCATGAGGCGAAGAATAGTGCGCAGCACGGTAATGTTATTCTCCTCGCCGTTTGCACCGATGAGGTAGGTCTCGCCAATTTTGCCGGATTCAAGGATGCGCAGCACCGCCGAAGAATGATCGGATGCGTGAATCCAGTCGCGCACGTTCAGGCCCTCGCCGTAGAGCTTAGGGGTCAGTCCCGAGAGGATATTCGTAATCTGCCGGGGAATAAATTTTTCGATGTGCTGATACGGCCCGTAGTTATTCGAGCAGTTCGAGATGGTCGCCTCAATCCCGAAAGAACGCACCCAGGCGCGCACCAGCAGATCGGAGCCTGCCTTTGGTGGAGGAGTACGGGAGGACGGGTTGTCAGGGCGTGGTTTCGGTGAACTTTGCGGGGTCATCCAGCGCCAAATCGCCGAAAACTTCATCGGTTGAGATGTGGTGGTAGCGGGTTCCGTGCTTGCGCACCGCCTCCAGCAGGGTAAACGTGCCGATCAGGTTGGTGTGAATAAAAGGTTCTGGGTTCGCCAGGGAGTTATCGTTATGGGATTCTGCGGCGTAATGGATGACTGCATCCGCCTGCGCTACGAGTTCGTCGGTGAGTTCACGGTCTGCAATATCGCCAACCACTAGTTTAAAGCGGGATTCATCAAGCCCCGCAAGGGAAGCCGCGTTCGCGGCGTACGTCATTTTGTCGAGAACTGTGACAGTGTGCTGAGTGCGCTCCAACAGGTGATGAACAAAGTTTGAGCTAATAAAACCGGCGCCGCCGGTAACAAGAATGTGAGCCATACGTTAGATTTTAGCGCCCGACACCCGTATTTTTATGCATACAAACGGCGAGAATCGTGACACAATATAGAAACTATGAAAGGAATCATTCTAGCTGGCGGCACCGGCAGCCGCCTTCACCCCATCACTCAGGGCATTAGCAAACAGCTCACCCCGGTCTATGACAAGCCGATGATCTATTACCCGCTCTCAACACTCATGTTGGCGGGTATCCGGGATATCCTCATTATCACCACCCCTGCCGACCAGGAGCAGTTCCAAAGGCTGCTCGGGGACGGCTCAAGATTCGGGGTTCACTTCGAATACAAGGTGCAGCCCTCCCCTGACGGGCTGGCTCAAGCATTTATTCTTGGTGCAGATTTTATTGGTAATAGCCCCGTTGCCCTCGTGCTTGGCGACAATATTTTCTACGGGCACGGGCTCGGCACCCAGTTGGCCAAATACGAACAGAAGGACGGCGCAACCGTCTTCGCCTACCAGGTGGCTGACCCGCGCGCCTACGGTGTGGTCGAATTCGACGAGAACAACAACGCCCTCTCCATTGAGGAAAAGCCCGAAAAACCCAAGAGCGACTACGTAATCCCCGGCCTGTATTTCTACGACCGGGATGTGGTTAACTATGCACAAGAACTTGAACCTTCACCGCGTGGTGAACTGGAAATCACCGACCTTAACCGTGTATACCTAAAACAGGGTAAACTGAAAGTGGAGGTTCTTCCGCGCGGTACTGCGTGGCTCGACACCGGCACCTTCGATTCACTCGCGGATGCCACGAACTTCATCCGCACCGTGCAAAAACGTCAGGGTCTTTCCATTGGATGCCCCGAAGAAATTGCGTGGCGCGCAGGCTGGCTCAGCGATCAGGAACTCAGCAAGATTGCAAGCCCCCTCGTTAAGAGCGGTTACGGCGAATACCTTCTCAACCTGCTACGGTAAGGTGGCGTCTTCGCTCAACTGTGCCCGGGCACGGGTCGACTACACTCAGCTCAAATACATCACATACGCATTCTGGAGTAATCACAGACCATGACCATACTGGACTTTGTGCGCACCACGAGGGCAAACCTCGTGTTGCTTATCCTCGGCATCATTATTGGTGCTCTCTTAGGCGTCGGCTATTCCCTCACCCAGCCCAAGGTGTATGCGGCCAGCGCATCCGGGTACGTCACCATTGGCAGCGGCGGCACCATTGACGTGCTCTCGGGCTCATCGGCTGCGAAAGACCGCGCCCGCTCCTACTCCGCTATCGTCTCCTCCGAGGCTGTGGCGAAAATCATTCAAGAGAAAAACCCCAATATGGGGATGACCGTCAGCGGTATCCGCGGCAGTGTTACCGCGTCCACTGACGAAAACAGCTCGCTGATTAAAGTCAGCGCCCACGCCTCCACACCGGAGCAGGCACAGGTTCTGGCGAACTCGGCGCTACACGCCACCGCCGAATACATTAAAAATATTGAAGGCAATAACGGCGGTAGCGGCAACGCCGCCAGCAGCAATGGGGGGGAATAACGCCACCCCCAATGCTGAGAACGGCAACGCTGCAGGTGCTAGTGCTAGCGCGAACACCGCTGTTAGCGGTAACGCTGCGAATAATATCCGCGTGATCCCTCTCGATAACGCAAGTATTAACCCTCCGCTGGTATCCCCCAACTACACCCGTAACACCCTCATCGGTGCAGTCGCCGGGCTCGTTCTTGTGTACGTTGTGATCTTCCTGCGCCGCTCCGTGGATCAGCGCATCCGTACCCGTGATGACGCCGTGAAAGCCACCGGCAGCAGCATCCTTGGTGTGCTGCCCACCAGTGATGACCTCACTGAAGAAAACATTGTTACCGGCTCCTCCAGCGACCATATCGCTCAAGAGTCGATCCGTCAGCTGCGCACCAACCTGCGTTTCGTCAATATTGACGAGCCTCCGCGTTCGTTCCTGGTCACCTCCGCGGTTCCCAGTGAAGGTAAGTCCACCGTGTCGCTGTCGCTGGCGCGTTCCATGGCTGAGTCTGGTCAGGCTGTCATCCTCATCGATGCTGACCTGCGCCGCCCCACCCTGGCGAAGAAACTCAACGTTGATGCGAAGGTCGGTCTCACCCAGGTGCTGGCCGGTCAGGTCGATATTGCTGAGGCCGTGTACCAGTTGGAGGAATCCAACCTGTTCGTGCTCACCGCCGGACGTATCCCCCCGAACCCCTCAGAACTGCTGGGCTCCGATAAGATGCGCCAGCTGGTCAGGGAACTATCCGAAGAGTTCGTAGTGGTTCTGGATGCCCCGCCGCTGCTGCCCGTCACCGATGCCTCACTGCTCTCCTACGCGGTAGATGGCGTGATTATGGTTGGTTCGATCGGTAAGAGCCACCGCGAGCAGATGACCGAGGCAACCAATAACCTGAACAAGGTGAATGCTAACCTCTTCGGGCTGGTGCTGAACCGCGCGCCGCGTAAGGGCCTGGGTAACTCCTACTACGGCTTCGGCTACGCCAACAGCTACGTGGGGTACGCAACCTACTACGGCTACTCAAAAGACGGCACGAAGAAAAAAGTGAAGTCTCGGAAGAAAGCCAAGAAATAGGTTTACCGCCCGCAGCAGCAAACCGGGGCGGGGATAAGACATTGCGCCTTGTCCCCGCCCTATACTGTAGCTACAGCACACGCTTCAAAAACTAACTGGAAGACACCCCGTGGAAAAAACTGAACGGCAGGCCGCCTCAGCGCCGCTCAAAGCACGCATTATGCTGGCGCACGCCTACTTTCAGCGCGTCGCCAACGCCAACGGCATAGATATTCTGCACGTCAAAGGGTACGCATTCGGCCCGGAGGTGTACCGTCCCGAGCGGCACAGCACCGACGTGGATTTGCTGGTACGCCCCTCCCATGTGGACCGGTTCGTGCAGGCGCTTATAGCTCAGGGGTGGAGTATCCAAGCGCACTTTGAAACCGGCTCAGTATTTGAGCACGCCATGACCCTTCACCACGATGCGTGGGGGCTGACCGACATACACCGGTTCTTCCCCGGCCTGGGCGAGGACCATGAACGGGTTTTTGAGCAGCTATGGCTGGCCCGAACCACACGCGATATAGCGCACCGGCCCTGCACCGTACCGTCTGTGCTGGATGCGCGAGTTATTGTGGTGCTGCACCGTGCACGAGCCGCTGCGAAATACAGCAGCGACCTCAAATACCTTAACGAAATCATGAGCTACAGCGAATGGGAACGGGCACACGATAGGGCCTTAGAGCTGCGCTCCGGCATTGCTTACGCGGCGGCAATGGGCCATCTAGCGGCCTACAGGGGGCACCGCGACTACCTGCTGTGGAAGGCTGTCTCGACGAAAGTTCCCCCCTACCTGCTGTGGTTTGCGCGGGTGCGCTCAGCACGCGGTATTGCCGAGAAGGCGCGGGTTATCAAAAATATTGCGCTGGTAAATGAAGACCACCTGGCAATGACGCTGGGGCATAAACCCAGCCGGAGCGAAATATGGCGGCAGTTCTTCAGCCGTTTCGGCATTAAATTTCGAAAGGCGGCAAATAATGGCTCAGCTGCGTTACTGCATCCCCGAATATATCGCCTATGTGCACACCGACGAATTCGCCAAGTACAGCCCCACCGCCAGCTATCTTGCTGATTTGCGCACCAGCAGCATCGCGGTCTTAGAGGGGTCAGCATCCATTATTTGGGGCGTGTTTGAGGTTCCGCTGACTCTCCCGGAGGCTATTGAAGAGATCGCGGAGCTTGCGGAACAGGACCCTGCGGCTATCGCCGAGCAGGTGCAGGATTTTTGTGACCGATTTGGTGTCCCGCGAGTACCTGGAAGAGCTGTAAACAGGCGGCATGTTCCGGGAAACTTCCCCCACCTGCCCTTCCCGTAATACTGCGGTGAATACAGCCAAATCGTGCAGCGTTAGCGTTATCCCAGCTGGGCCACATACTCGTGCAGCTGGGCGATAAACCTCTCTTCAGAGAACTTTTCAACATGGGCGCGAATCTGCTGGGGGTCCCACTGTGCCGGGTCAAATGAGGACACAGCAGACTCGATCAACTCAGGGGTTGGCTCATCAATAAACACACCGGTGCGCCCTTCCACGACGGTGTCAAGGAAACCGCCGGCACGGAACGCAATCACAGGTTTACCGCTTGCCCCTGCCTCCAGGGGGGTAATCCCGAAATCCTCGTGTGAAATCGCCAGCAGCGCCACACAGTTGCGGTAGGCGTAACATAGCTGCGCATCCGGCAGATCTGAGGCGATACGCACCGTCGGCCCGGCATGTTTGAGAAGGCTATCTTTCTCCGGCCCCCGGCCGATAATCAGTAGTTTCTTTCCCATGCGTGTGAACGCCTCCACCGCGTGTTCTATGTTCTTATACGGCAACAGGCGTGAGACGATCAGGAAATAGTCGCCGTCGGCCATGAACTTCTCCAAACCAGGAATCGGCTCGGCCGGGGAATCCATATCTACCGAATGCGGCGGGAAAAAAATCGGTACATCCTCTTTACCGTAGACGTTCTGGATCCGCTCCCTAATGATGGTGGAGTTGCCCACATAGTTCTCGGATTTTGCGGCGGCCCGCTGATCCCACAGCTTCAGTGCGGGCCTAAGCGTGCGCAGGGCAATCCCCGCAACACCGTCTTTTTTCTTCCCCAAATACTGGTCGCTCAGGTACAACCACCGCGCCGGGGAGTGGCAGTAGACGAAGCTCTGCCCGGCGTACCTGAACCCGTGCGCCCAGCCGGTGGTTGAGATAATCGCCTTCCGGGCGGGCACCTTCAACAGGGACGATGCGAACGGCAGCAGCGGCAGCGCGAAACGGTGTTTATGGCGGAACAGCCCAATGCGGTTAATGCCACTGGTGACAATTTTTGCATCTTTAAACTCGGGGAAAGTACCTTCGGGGTCGTAAAGAGTGGTGTATATTGTCGCTTCGGGGAAGGCCTTGTGCATGGCAAGTACCACCCGCTCGGCCCCTCCTCTTTGGGTGAGGTAGTCGTGCGCGATAGCGATTTCTTCGGTAGCTTGCACCCGCCAGAACGGCAGGCATTTTTTAGCGGTTTTCTGTGCTCCGCTGAGCAGATGATGTGCGTGTGCGAACATGATGTGGTTCCTAGAATACTTTCTGGGCGCGGCGCGGGTATTTCACACCCGCGTAGGAGGCTGCTTCAACCTGTAGCGCCACAATTTTCTCGGCGAACTTTACCGGGAGTTTGAGCAGGATTCTATCGCTGGCATCCCCCACTGTTTTGATGGTTCGTTCGGTGGTGAATAATGCGAGTGTTTTGACCGCTGCGCCCCACACCCCGCCCGGGTTTGGGGCGGTGTGCGCCTGTTCGCCGTGTTTTCGCACGAAAATGGAGCGCGCCGCCCCAGAGTGCAGGGCACGTAGAGCGCGTACGGAGGTGGTGGTTGCTTCTGCGTGGTGTTTCGCCTCTACCTCGGAAGAGATAAGAATTTTTCCCGCAGCGTCGGCGATCATTTTCCCCATATCGACGTCTTCCCAGCCGTAGAGGCGGTAGGCGGGGTCGAATCCCCCTACTTTGTGGAAGAACTCGGCTGATACGGACGAGTTACCGTTCCAGTAATGCCAGCGCTCATGTGGGGGTACACTGAGCGCTCCCTGCTTGAACTTTTTATCTCGGTAGTTGCCATAAACCAGCGAGTAGGGGGTCTGAGGAAATACGTTGTTAAGGGTGCCGATAACCCCGTCGTACTCTTGGTGCAGGCGAAGGTGGTTCGCTACGTAATGTTCGTCCGGCTGCAGGTCATCATCACAGCGGATGAGTACCTTGGCATTAGCGGCCCGGTGCCCGGCGTTCAGGGCTGCTACCCTCCCCCGGTTTTCGGGGAAAATAATGGTGCTTAGGTTCAGTCCACCCTCGGCAGTATATTTTTTCAGGACAGCCTCGCTATTGTCGATGTCGCCATCGAGTACAACGATTACCTGAAAGTCTTTTTCTGTTTGGGCACGTAAAGCCTCCAGTGGGTAGTGCAGCAGGTGTGCACCGCCTCTGGAGGGGATAATGACGGCCGCTTTGTAGTAGTGGTCGGCGTTATGCGAGTGAGCTTCGTGATGTGTAAGGTGAGTCATAACGATATGCTTTTATGATGTGATTCTGTTGTGTTCCGGTCGGCTCGCGCCGCCGTAGAGGGATATTATGCGGGTGAAATATGCTGTTCCAGGATTTCACGCACACGTTCTTTACCGGCCTCAGGAGAGTACAGCTCCTGCCAACGCCAGAAAGCGTCAGATACAGTGTTGGTGAGCTTCTCAGAGTCTGAGCTCAGCTGTTCCGCGACGATGCTGATCGTACGCGCCAGCTCGGCCTCGTCACCTTTGGGGACGATATACGGATAGTTTTCACCCACGATCTCGGGCAGTGCCCCAGAATCGGAGACAATAAGAGGCACGCGGGCACTCATTGCTTCGGCCGCTACGAGACCAAAAGGCTCTTCCCATGTTGAGGGAACTACCAGCATATCGACGTTGTTAAACAACGCTTCAGGGGTGGCCCACCCCAAACGCTCGGTGTGCTCTGCAATACGGCTAAGGGAACGTTCAACCTGTTCCTGTTCCACCTCAGAGGTGAAACGGGTTCCCCTGCTACCACCAGGCGGTACGCGCCGCCTCCCTGGGTGAGGGTAGCAATAGCCTTACACAGCGGAACTATACCTTTAATGGGGCTCAGCCGTCCAATAAATCCCACACGTATGACATCAGTATTGTCATGTTTAAGGGCTGTAGGCACCTCAGAAACCCAGTTGCTCAAAACCTGTGCGTCTTTTATCTGCCGGGCCATAAAATTGCTGGGCACCAGGGTCGCGCTCGCCTTACGACGCGCAAAGGGGACTAGTTTTGCATTCAGTCCCTCTGGAATCTGGTGCAGATGCACAATCCGGTTCTTACGCCCACCAGTGGCGGCAGCAGGCACCAGCCCATTGCACCACAACAGTACTTTCTTATGGGCGGAGTGCCAGGCACGAAGCTGCATCATGTATTGGGAACGGGTGCGGGCGGGAAGCACCACACGGGCAAACCCCTCATCGGCGGCGGCCTCAACCAGCTGTGGCGGGTGCGCCGGGCCAATAATAGTAACTCGGTAGCCAAGGGAACGGGCGGCACGGGCAATATTGAGCAGCATGACCTCACCGCCGCCCATATCACCATTATTGGTTGCAATATACAATTCCTGCGCCATGACCTTGAACCCTCCTGTTTGAATTTACCGAGTAACCCCTGGTGTGCCCGCTGCCGGTGGGGTAAGAAGCGTTGTTTTCTTTGTGAGAGGAATACGTCCGTCAATCCCATCTTTATCCCCCGGCTGTTCATGAATGGTACCCGCCGCCCGTGAAATAATGATGGCCCGGATCGCGTATCCCACGCAGACGGCCCACATCCAGGTGTAGAACACCTCACCCAGGCGATGGGCACAAATCAGCAAAGCGACACCTGCACCCTGAATATAGGCCTCATCACGGCTCCACCGTGAAGCATTACTGAAAGGACGCACCAGACAAAAAACGGTGATGCCAACTACGAGCAGCATCCAGGGCCAGCCGCCTTCCACCAGTGCAGACCAGTAAGAGTTATGGAACAGCCAGACTTTATTGTCATGATGAAGATACACGTAGGCCTCGCCCAAACCACGACCGAAAATACCGGTATTTTCTACTTTTACTTGAGATGCGGCATCGATTTGGGCTCGGAACCAGTCACTGCCAGACCGATCCCCAAATCGTGATGATTGCGAATAATCATCGGTGAGAACGCCAAGAGCAAGGTAGATGAGCAAGCCGAGGACAAGGCGCCCCCACACCGGAAGACGTTTAGCCAGTACAATCCAGGTAATCCCCATTGCGAAGGCGGCCATTGATGTGCGGGAGCCGGTCACCCACAGGATAGCCGCGAAAACAATAATCGTAAGGATGATCTCGGATCGGCGGCGCGCAAGGGTGAGGGCAAGAAGACCAAAAATACAGTAGGCAAGACCAGCGACGTTCTTATCTCCCAGGAACCCAGTCAAATACCCTTCATACCCGGTGGATCCGAGACCAGCATAGTATGCAGGAACATTCAGCAAAAGAGCGGTTATATATCCCGCCAGCATTGAACGGATATGTAATCTGCCGGAGGCAATAGACCAGAGCAGGAGAGTGGCCAAAACCAGGCGCAACAGACGGCGCTGCCAGTCAAAAGCACCAGAACTAGACTCATGTGTAAGGGATACAAACGACACATAACCCAGCGCTGCAAAGGTAGTAAGTGCTAGATTCTGGAACTTCCCCAGTTCATATACTGGTTTCTAATAAGCGCGTATAGAACGATTACGATGATCACAACCTGGTTAAACGGGAGTTTAATACCGGGTGTTTGAAAGGTGAAAAGTAGCAGGAAAAATAATACAAACTCAGGCAGACGTATCTTCCCCGCACCCTGCCGCAGATATTCGGTTCCCTGGCCCAGATGGTTCTGGATCCGCTCGGCGGCAGACGCGGGTTGGCCGTTAGCGGCTTTAGAGCTTGTGACGCTCACCGGGTACCTCCTCGCGGTAGCTTGTTCGTGTATAGGGCGGCTGTCTGTTGTGCCATTGTTGCATTATTAGGCCAGGTAAACTGTTCGCTGGGACCTTCCAAGAGCAGGGCGTGTATCCGGCTAAACACCTGCTCGGTCAGGTTCGGGGATGAGCGCTCTACCAGTTCCCTAGCAGAGACGACCTCGGGGTTACCTCCCACAGCGGTTGCCACAACTTTTAGCCCAGCAGATTTGGCGTCCAGCAGAGTGTAAGAGCAGTTCTCCCATACGGAGAGCTGCACCACCATATCGCTGCGCCCCATCGCCCGATGAGGGTCTATAAAACCGCTGAACGTGACTGAGTCCCCCAGATTGAGGCGTTGTGCCTGTTCCCTCAAAGCTGCGGATAGCTCGCCGTCACCAGCGATTTCTAGGCGGGCCTTCGGGTAGTGTTCATGCAGCCTGGCGAAGGCGTCAATGAGCACGTCGATCCCTTTCTCGGGTGAGAGCCGTGAGAGGGATAGGATGCGTGGCGCATCTGGTTCAGCGGGTACGCGGTAGGCGTCAACCTGCGCGTGAACCGCATCAATATCCACACCATTGTATACGAGTTCGACGGTTCGGGCACCCCATTTGCGGTACATCTGCTCCGCAGTGGAGGCTGAGACTGCGATTGCTGTATCTGTGCCCCACAGGCGTATTCGATGTATCTGCTCCATGAGTTTAGAGCGCCATGAGGTGCCGTGATACACGGAATCGTCACCAGCGATGCCGTGTTCTGTTGTGAATAGTTTGGGGGTGAGCCGCGAACAGTTTAGCGCTCGCCGTATTTTGAGCGAGTTCACCACGGCTGCGGAAAGAACATCTGCGTAGGCAAGGTGGCTGTGCACGATTGCGGGGTTTTCGTCCTCAATCGCGCGTAGTAGCGAGGTGAATGAGCGTTTAAACCCGGCGTGTGGGCCGAACTCAGCTTCTATAACGCGCACGCCCAGTTCTTTAAGCCGCTCGGTGAGTACCCCCGCAGGGGCGAGCACCACCAGTTCATACCCTGGAATACCGGCACGCGCCATATCGAGCGTGTGTCGTGCCACTCCCCCGAAGTCGGGGACCGGAATGACCCAGAGAACTTTAAGTTCACGATGAGAACTCATGCGTTTACCTACAGCCACTTTTCGAGGCGGTCTAGGGCGGTGAAGAAGCCTTCGCCGTTGTTGATATGCCCCTGCCAGATTTCGGGGATGAACGATGCTTTCGGCGCCAGCTCGCGCAGCTGCTTGCCCAGTGCAGCCCAATCGACATCGCCTTCGCCTACCTGCACGCCTTCGCCGTCTACGCCGATACCGTCGACGAGGTGCAGGTGGATGGAGTGCGGTGCCAGCTGTGCTACTGCCTCTGACAGGGGATTTTGAGGAAGTTGCATGCGAGCATGGTGTGTGAAATGTCCAGGCAGAGAGCGCTGTCGTAGGCGCGCGCGAATTCGGCGGTGTCCTGCGGGTCAAGGAAGAGGTTGTGGTATTGCTGCCCACCCATCAGCCAGGGGTAGGGCGGCAGAGTCTGTGCCGCTAGGCGCACCCCGGCGGTATCCAGCCGTCCCAGGGCTTCGCCGATGCGCTCGTACTTTGCGGTACGGGCGCTCGCCGGGATGTGCTTATCTTTGGTGAAGCCGCCCATCGTGACGACCATAACGGGGTCTTCGTCCACCGTGAAGTAGCGGGTCAGATCGCGGGTAATGTCGATGGTGCGCTGCACCTCGGCGATGGAGCGTTCCCAGACTTCGGGGTCGCGGGAGGCCAGATCGACCAGGAAGTCCCCGGCGAAGAGGTCGGGCAGGTGGGTCGTGAAGCTCATAGGCAGTTTCTTCTCAAAGACCTCGTCAATATTGATGTCAAGGTCTTTGTAGGAGAAGTGGAATTCGAGGAAATCCGGTGTTGCCTCTTCGATCAGAGGTTTGTAGTCGTGGTACCGTACCGGCAGGCCCCAGGGGCGTTCAAAGGTGAAGTCGCGGCGGGTTACGAGGTCATCCTTCAGATCGCCCTCAAAAAAGAACGACCCTTCTTCAACGTCGCGTTGGATGGTACGCCCGAGCAGCTGCGGCAGGTAGTTCGGCTGCAGGCCGCGGCCGGGTGACTTGACGGTCACATCCGCCTCGGTGATTACCTCACCTTTGGCTATGCTGCGGGTCGCAACCAGCGATTTGGCCAGGTTCACACGGTTCATCAGCTCACCGGTGGAAACTTCACGGGGCGCGGCCGTGCCGATGGATTCCTCAATGTCACGAATCTGCTGCACCATCGCCGCGAACTCTTCGGGCAGCAGCGATACAGTGTGATCGTTGCCTTCCAGGGTTTTATCGGTCGTGAAATGCTTCTCGATAATCTTCGCACCGCGCGCAACAGCGGCCACGGGCACATGGTAGCCGCGTTCATGCCCGGAATAGCCAACCAGGCATTGGCCGATCTCGGCGAGGCGGTCCATATACGCTAGATTCACGTCTTTGAAGGGTGCCGGGTAGGTGGATTGGCATTGCAGCAGGGCGTAGGATGCGCCCGCCTTGCGCAGCAGGTTCACCGAGTCCAGGATTTCTTCTTCACGGCTCATACCGGTGGATACCAGCATGGGCAGCCCGCGCGATGCAACATCGCGCAGCAGTTCGTGGTTCGTCAGGTCTGCGGAGGCAATCTTCATGCCTGCAATACCGTATTCGACGAGCGCCTGCACGGATGGGGCATCCCAGGGGGTGCACAAAATATCCAGGCCATGCTCCTTAACATGGTCGAATACCTCGTACATCTGCTCAACGCTCAATGAGAACCGTGAGAGCAGATCCAGGGTGTACTGCACGCCCAAATCTTCGCCCGCGGTGGCGCCGCCGCGCTGGCGGTAGAGTGCATCCAGATCGCGCAGCTGGAATTTCACAGCGTCCGCACCGGATTCCACCGCGAGGTCCACCAGCTCTTTCGCGAAGTCTACGCTCCCCTGGTGGTTATTGCCGATCTCGGCGATGATAAAGGCGGGCGCATCCTCGCTGATGGTGTGCTTTCCAATACGCAGCACGTTCTGTTCGTCCATTGCCAACGCCACCAGGTGGCCGCGTTCGTCAATGAGCGGAATATGCTCGATGCCGCGCGCGAAATAGCTGCGCAAAGATTCGGGGTCGCTATCGGCAGGAGCGGTCTGCGGGTTCGTATTCGCCGCCGCCAATGCGCTGGTCTCTAGGGATGCGGTGGGGTTGGCGATCAGCCAGCGTCGGAAGTCCCCATCCGAGAGCGAACCGCGCAAGATGCCGGATTCGTTGACGAGAAAGATAATGCGCTGACCGTTGGCAGAAATTTTGTGAAGCGCAGTCAGAATCGGGTCTTCGGCGAAGACCACATAGGGCGCGATATTGCGTTCGATAATCACGGTATGTAGTTCCTATTAAATTGCGATGTGTTGTGTTTGAGTGAGTTGAGTGAGCTAGATTTTAAGATTCTAGAATCTGCGCGAGCTGATGCTCGGCAACTGAGAAATCGATGGGGGCATCAATATCGACGCCTTCAATCTCATCGAGGATAAACAGATCAATGCTACCTCCAGGATACCCCGCCAAGCGGTTGTGATGCTCGGTATACACACGGGTTTTAGTGATATACATGGAGCCGTTCTCCCGGTAACGGTAGGTTTCTTTCGTGAGCTCCTGCCTGCGTGGGCGAGCCATCACCTCAAATTCGGCGGTGGGCTCAGCATCCGGGTACCATCTCCACACGAACGGCCCCATGGGGATCACCCCCACCATTGAGTCTTTGCCGTTCTCAACGAACTGACGTACCGCCCGCGCGAGAGTGCCCGGCAGACGCACCGGGCTGGTGGCCTGCAGCAGCATAACCGCCTCCGGTGCCCAGTCCTCCCCTGTGTAGAAGTCGATGGCGTGCTCGATCACCGGTTCGGTGGCGGTGGTGTCTTCGGCAAGATGTGCGGGGCGCATAAACGGAACCTCGGCACCGTATTGGCGGGCGATAGCGGCGAGTTCTTGGTCATCAGTCGATACCACAACCCGAAGCTCATGTTCTCCCTCCAGCTCGTCACGGGCGGCAAGCGCCTGCAGAATAGTCCACGCGACCAGCGGTTTTCCGGCAATCTCACGCAGGTTTTTACGCGGTATGCCTTTGGATCCGCCGCGCACGGGAATAACGCACAGAATACGCATTACGCCTCCAGACTGTGTTCAATAATGAGCTCGGCAATGCGGCGAGCTGGCTCAATATCGGGTTGCGGCGGTGCGGGGGTGCGGTCTTCACCCCAGCGGCCCATGCCGTAGCGGTTCCAGAATTCTTCAAGCCAGCCGGGCGGGTTCGGGTGGTACACCCAGGCAGGAATACCGCGAATCGCGGCTTCAAGCACGCCGGTTGAGAAGATCGAGACCACCGGATTGGGCAGCTCGTTCAGGGGCACCCCGGAACGGTCAATGGGGATGCCTTGGCGCTCCCACAGCGCATGAGTGAGGGTTGAGAGCTTATCGGTTTCGCTGGGGTGCGGCCGGTAGATGGCGTTGTGTTTTTTAATGAATCTGTAGGAGACGTTAACGTATGATGAGCGCGGTAACTCTGCCCCGTGCATCTGCCCTAAGAAAATGGGGGCGCCAGAGGATTCGACGGGTACACCAAGGCTTTTCTGGTTTGCGTTATAGAGCAGCTGGGAACCGACGGTGAAGGCCCGCACATCGCGACGTCCGGACATCCAAAATTCGGCGTCTGCGTCGCTAAACGCGAGCAAGGTGCACCCCACAGGCAGGGGCGGCGCGGCAGGCACGAGCAGCCCGTGCTGAACCACCCAGTATTCTGCGCCAACAGTATGCGCATACTGGTAGGCGGCACGCCCCAGCTGAAGGTAGTGCCCCAAAGACAGCACAATGCGCACCCCAGGCAGGGTTTTGGTTAGTTCGGTAGCGGATAGGCTGCGCTCTTCCCACTCATCCGTTAAGTATTCGGCGAGTGCGGCAGGTGTGCCGTTAGCATTCGGGCACCAGATGGCCAGCCCGATAATGCTCAGGTATTTGAGGGGCTCCAGCAGGGCGCTGCAGCTGGTGGGTGAGAACGAGTCAAGCACAATCAATACGCGCGGCACGGAGCCTCGAACGTATAGGCGCCCGCTGGCTGGGCCCTGCTGAGTATTACCGCGGTTTCTGCGGAAAAACCCTGCAGCCTCGGTTTTAGCCCAGCGCAGGGCGTTCTGTTTCTTTTGCCACGCCGCCCAGGCGTCAATGTCTAGCGGATAGTTTAGGCCCATAGCTGCTCCAGAATTTTTACGCGCTGATCGAAGGTGTGCTCGGCGAGGGTGCGCCGGTGTCCGGCTTCGCGGATAGCGTGCGCCCACCGCGGGTCGCGGAAAACGCGGGTGCAAATATCGATAAGCTCTTCAACACTCTCATATACGAGAACTTCTTTACCGACTTCATAGTAGCGTGACACGTCGGGACGGTCGATAATCTGTAATGCTCCCACACCGGGGGCCTCAAAAGTACGCATGGTGAAGCCGTCCTGATCCCCATGAATATTCAGGGTGGCTGGTGAGGATGCCATTACACCGTAGGCGACAGACCGTTCAATATCGCCGGCTGAAGGCACACCGGGGTCTTTCAACTGGTAGGTACGGGCAATGTCCCACGGATGGCGGGACCAGGCCCGCCCGTATGCGCGCACGGGAAGACCAGCAGCATACAGTTCCCGCAGGGTTTGTTCTCGCCCAGGGTAGCGGGCCCCCACAAAACTGATAGCGTCTTCTGGGGTAGGAGTCACCTGGCAGTGAGAGTCGTAAGCGTTAGGCATATCTAGCACGTCAAACCCTTTAGACCGCAGATGTTCAGCATCTAACGGGCTGTAACTTGCCAAGGTACTAACCGGTGCAGATCGTCGTCGGTATATTCCATACGGCGTAACTCGTCGTAAAGCCATGTGCCGTAGCGTACCCCGGATTCTTCCAGAACCTGCCACCAGCGGCTGCCCAGTTTGTCGCCTTTGATCACAAGCACAATATCAGGCCGGTAATCATTAAACACAGCGATCGCTTTATCTGTAGCCTGTGCGGCTAGAGATTCAGGGCGGAACCGCTCAGGCAACTCATGAGCAAGCTTGTTGAGGATACGTGCGCCCACACCGCCAGGGGCGTCATAGATGTGGGTGCGCACCTGGTAACCGCTGATTTCCAAGGAGGATTCAATAGCCTTCCAGTACCCGTGGAAAGCTGGTGATAGGAGCAGAAGCTTAGGGTTAGTCATATGGTTTATTCGTGTTCTATCCAGCGTGTGGCCACACAGCATGTCTGTGACCGTACGCCGGTTCTTTGGCGTGGCTTGAGCAGAGATAACGGCTCCGGGGGAGTCGTAAGAATGTGTGTGAATGCTAGGTCATCGCAGTATGCCCTATGCACTTACAGTGTACTAGAGAGCTCAGAACAACACACCTTATGGTTGATGTGTCGCTACATACTTTCTTTCATGAAACGTACCGCAAAAGCTCTAATTCTCACCGTTTTCGCCGCGTTTGACGTATGCAAGCTCTTCACGCAGTGTGCGTTGTGCATTCACCTCTTTATTCCGGGCAGCCCGCACAGTGTTAACCAGAAAGTTAGCGTAGCTGGTGGCTTTAAGAGTGCGTCCGAGCGTGGTTTTATCCCCCCACTTATCGGCGTAGGTGAACCGTGCGGTGGTGAGCCACTGGCGGCGGCGTGCCGAGGGCGATGAGCCTCCGCCTTCGTGCTCTACCCGAACCTGGGGTACGAGGAGGCGAGGCACACCAGCCTCAGCTAGCCGGCGTTGGAAATCCACCTCTTCGCTGTTCATATAGAAGCGTTCATCCATGCCGCCAACCCGGTTGTAAATGTCGCGGGGAACCACCATGGCGGCACCTATCACCCAGTCGGTTTCCACAGTGTTTCGAGACGTGCAGGCGGCAACATCATGCCCCACTCCCCTGTGCCACCAGCCGGAGGGTTTAAACCGGGCCAGCGGCGTGAACCATTCCCAAGCGATATGGGCGGTGGTGGGGAATTTGCGGGCAACCCACTGTTGCTTACCGTCATGCCCCACCACCTGGGGGCTGGCCAGGGCCGGGGTGCGGTGCTCAATATGTGAGAGCATATCGGCCACGAACGTGTCCGTAATAGACAGGTCGCTATTGAGAATAAACAACCATTTCCCGGTAGCCACGGCAACACCGGAATTTACGGCGCTGCCGAACCCGCCGTTAGTTTCACGGCGCACCACACGCACACCCGTGGTATCGGGGAAAGGCACAGGAGACTGGTCATCTGAGACGATAATCTCCAATTCATCTGGGGCAATACCCTGCTGGGCACGCAGAGCCTCAATGAGGGTGAGCGTGGGCGCAGGGTCGCCGTAGTGGGGAATGACAGCTGATACTTTCATCGTGCGAGACACGAAAACCCGCTTTCTGCTGGGGCGTACACCGCCCGGGTTGGAGTGCTGAGAGGTAGATACCTGATATGTATGTGTGTAGTAATTTAAACTAATCCTGTGGTGCTCCCTGGGATTATTCAGGCAGTTGTCCCAGCCGCACCAGGTTCGCGAATTCTTCGTTCTGTTGTTGCACCTCGGTAAAGGTGCCGCAGCTTTACGATCTCACCGTGCGATAGGTACACCAGCTGGTCCACGTGGCGTACAGTTGAGAGGCGATGCGCCACAATAATCACCGTAATATCTTTCGAGATCTTCTCAATCGCCTTGGTGATCTTGTGCTCGGTCTCATTATCAAGGGCGCTGGTTGCCTCGTCCATAATAAGCACGCTGGGGTTGCGGTAAAGGGCGCGGGCAATACCTAAACGCTGGCGCTGCCCTCCTGAGAGCCGCACCGCGTTATGCCCGATCATGGTCATAATCCCCTCGTCCAGGGATTCCACCACTTCGGTGAGCTCTGCGACCTCTAGGCAGTAACGCACCCGTTCCTCATCAATCTCGTGTGGTTCAAGGCCAAATGCGACCGCCTCAAGAACCGTTGAGTCCGCAATAAAAACATCCTGCGGCACATATCCGATACTCTGAAACCACCCCGGCAGATCGTCCTGCACCGGCTCACCGTTGCGCAGAACCCGCCCACTTGACGGGGCGAAGAGTCCCAGGATTAAGTCTATGAGAGTTGTTTTCCCGGAGCCGGAGCCACCCACGAATGCCACGGAGGTGCCCATGGGGATATCCAGGTTAATATTTTTTAGCACCGGCGAATCACTATCTGGGTAGCTGAACGTGAGGTTCTCCAGCTGGATGCGTACAGGTGCAATAGTCTTATTAATGTACTCGGGGTTCTTAGGGGCCACAGGAGCAGGTGGCATCTGCAGTTTACGTCCTTGTTCATCCAGCTCAGAAATCTCCCGCAAAAGTTCATTGCTGGCTTTCTCCCCCGCCCGAACATTACCCAAAGACGCGACCATTCGAACGTAGCTGGGCAGAATACGGATACATGCACCGCAGAAGAGAAGAAGGTAGGGGGCGCTCTGGGCACCCGAAGTGATACTCATAAAAGCGAGTAGTCCGGCAATGCCGATAATGAAAATAATCTCAAGGGAGTACTTGGGGAAGTCCTGCAAAAAGGTGCTGCGCATGCTAGCGTTCACCGCATCCATGCGTTTGGTCTGGTAGCGATACAGGTACCGGTCGGTGACGTTGTGCATGCGAATTTCCCGAAACCCGTCGACAGCGTCAATGGTAGCGCTGGCTGCGCCTCGGGTTGCTTCCACCACAATCACGCCTTGTTCTCGGTTTTTTTCTTGCGAAGTACATGCTGCAGACCGTACGAGACCAGCCCAAAGTACGAAAAAGCGAGTAGCGCAGGAATGGGCATAATGGCGATAAGCATCACCATAAGCACTGTTATAGAGAGCAGTTCACCAATGAAATTGATGACCCCATTAACAAAAGCGGCGTAAGCCTGATGCGCATAATCATTAACAGAAACTAATATATTTGCAGTTCCCCGTTTACGGTGGGCAAGATAAGGTTCACGCATATACCGGTTCAGTAGATTAACCGAAGTGGTACTCTGCTGTGTTGCGACAAACCCCAGGCTCCAGCGTTTAATAATGAGCGAGAATGCTCCTTTAAGGATGAACGCCAGCACAAGCACCAGACCGAAGATAATAATGAGGGCGGTGCGGTCGGGATTACCAAAAAGCTCTGCAACTTGCTTCAGGTAACCCTCAATGGGGGCGCCCATAGCGAGGTTCACAATCGGCAGCACTGCAGCTACCCCCAGCATCTCGAAAAGAGAAACTGTAAAAAGACCCACCAGGTTAAGGATCAGTAGGTTAAATTTCTTACCGGGGAAGAAGACTCTCAGTTTATGGTATGCCTCTTTCATGACGACGCTCCCCTCAGGTAGTTCTGGGGTCGGTCAAGGCTTCTGAGGGGTGCTCCTGCAGCGAACATTCCACAGAATTCTGCCGAGATGCGGGCCTTAAACGAGTAACTGAGTTGCCCAAGTTCAGTTCGTAGAGCTGAGAGGATTTTCATGAATGTGCTTTCAAAATACGGCGCAACAGATACCGCGCCGGGTAACTACAGATAGTAGACAGTGTAAGATTCTACCACGCAGGCCCCTGTAACAGGCGGAGGCTGGTATCTGAGTCTTGTGCCTTCCCTTCGACGGTAAACGTGAGGTTGCTCTTCATCAAAGGTGTACGCGAAACTATCACGGTTTACCCTGTAAAGTGGGTAGAATAAAGGATGGACACATCAGCTTAAAGGTCACTACTTCCGGCGCGGGAAGGTCAGGAAGGCTCAAACATGGGAATTTTTAACATTAAATCGCTCAAAGACAGGTATCTGTCTAATGGGCCGACTGAGTCTACCCAGAAGCGGCAGGGGCAAGAGTCCTCGGCGAACGAGCAGGACCCAACTATTAAAAGCGGCGTGTCGCGCCTGGCAGCGATCCGTGATTCAAGTTTCCACCAGGAGACGTCGCCTGATCGTCCTCCGCAGGATTCGAAGAACCCGAAGAAAAGGGTCGGGGAGGATGTGCAAACCCTGCTGGAGCAAAGCACCGCCGCTGGTACCGACCTCATTGAGGTGGTGACCGTTAAAACCTACGGGTGATACCGCCCCCGTACCCACCGCAGCTGACCATAATACCGCCGCCGATCAAGAGCCCGCCCCGCAGGATGAGCCTGCAGATGCCCCCAGCCCATGCTGTGTCCGAGAATCATCACCATAGCTCAGACGAACCCCAGCCACCGCGCAAGACTTCTTCGAAGGATAATGCTCAGAAAGCTCAGGGTGATTCCCAGCATCAGGCACCGGCTGCTGGTGGCGATGTTCCCGTACTGGGCGCTATAGTTTCCTCCGAACCATCCACCGAAGATGGTGAGCCCGATAAGCAGGGTGGTTCTGGTGCCCTAGTGCGTACGGGTTGGATGTTCCCCAACAGATACCGACTCTGTTGATCTTCCCGACGATACGGCGTCTAAAGCTAAAGCCGCTGGTCAGGAGGCTGCACCTCATCAGGCCCCGCACGTGATGACTTCTGAGATGGCGACTAATCATTACACCTCACAGATACCTGCCAAAGCGCCTGAGACTTCCACAGCAGCCTCGGACGGGGAAAGCCCGGAAAAAGTCACCCTGGTGCAGGGGGTATACGGGATAGACGTTCCGCAAGAAGCCGGGGAGAACCTGGACACTCCCACCCGCGGCGTTCCTTCCCCCACCGCATCTGCGACCTCCAGTCCCAATAATCGACACGCAGGTCAGAAGGACGATACCGATACACCCGATCCGGCGCTGGTGCGTGGCGTCTACGGTTTAGATGTGCCCGAAACCCCCGCAGAAACCGCTGACAGTTCCGCTGCCCGGCAGGATTTCCCAGGCCAGCATGCTCAGCCTGCGGCAGCCCATCAGCAGACCGGAGTGCCTCAGCTCTCATCACAAGAGCGTGAGTACGACATGCTCGCGGGAGAAGAAACCGTTGAGCTGGCCCCTATCCACGTTCGGGAGGCTCTGGAAGCCCAACGAGCGGCGCAGAAAGCAGCAGCCGAAAAAACCAAAACCACCGCTGAGGCTGAGTCTGAGCCTGCTGGTGCTGCCCCGGTGCCCCCCGTTCAGGAGAAGGACGCCGACCAGCCGGAGCCCCGTAAGGTGACCACCGCGTCGTTCAGCTTATCTCCCGAGTCCGTGGGTGAGGCGAAAAACCGGGTCTCGGCACCGGCGCAGGGCGCTGGCCCTCTTGAGGCCGTGTTCGTGTGCACCGGCAATGTGGCACGCAGCGCCAGCGCCGAAGTGATCGCGCAGTCTCTCGCTTCACAGTACGGGCTGGAGGATAACTGGGTATTTACCAGTGCAGGGACAGCAGCTCTGGCTGGCTCCCCTATTTATAAGTACATTGGCAACGAACTTGAAGGGCGCGGGTATGACCCTTCACAGTTCCGGGCCAAGCAGCTTACCGCTGACATGATTGAGCGGGCCACCTTGCTGCTGGTGGCTGAGCAGGATCATGCAGACTGGATTCTGCGGGAATGGCCACAGTACCACACGAAGGTGCACCTGATGAAGCAGGTGGCGCGTATCCGGGAAAAAGCCAGCCGCCGTGCCGAGCCGATCTCGTTTATTTACGGCTACACTGAGGCGGCGCACGATACCGACAGCATCGCTGACCCGTACCGGCGGGGACGCACAGCCTGCCGCGTTGCGGTGGATGAGGTGGAGCAGTCGCTTCAGGTGATTCTGCCGTGGCTGGTACGGGCCCGCGTGTAACCCAAAGCTTTTAATACAGCAATAAGGACATCCCGTGTACCCCTATTCCGGTGGTGCACGGGACGTCCCTTGTGGATAAAGCCGCTAGCCCCGACCTTTCAGGGCCAGCGGCTTTTTCACAGTCTGGATCTTAGGCGTGGTCGTTGAAAATATTGGTCACTGACCCTTCGTCGAAAACCTCACGGATGGCTCGCGCCACAAGCGGAGCGATGGACAGTACGGTGAGGTTCTCAAACCGTTTATCGTCCGGCACGGGCAGGGTGTTCGTGACCACCACTTCGGATGCGCCGCACCCAGATAGCCGTTCAACGGCGGGCCCGGAGAATACCGGATGGGTCGCGGCGATAATGACCTCTTTAGCGCCTTTTTCTTTAAGAACCTTGACCGCCCCGGCGATGGTTCCGCCGGTGTCGATCATGTCGTCAATCAGTACGCAGGAGCGCCCCTCAATCTCACCCACCACGGTCTTTGAGACCGCCTGGTTAGGCACGTTAATGTCACGGGTTTTGTGCACGAATGCCAACGGCGCGCCACCGAGCAGGGTGGCCCAGTGCTCGGCTACCCGAACACGACCGGTGTCGGGGGAAACAACGGTCACGTTCTCGGGGTTTTCCACGCGGCTCTTAATGTACTCGGCGAGCACAGGAATGGCGAATAGGTGGTCCAGCGGCCCGTCGAAGAACCCCTGAATCTGGGAGGTATGCAGGTCCACACACATGAGGCGGTCAGCACCAGCGGTCTTGTACAGGTCAGCGATCAGGCGGGCCGAGATCGGCTCACGCCCCCGGTGCTTCTTGTCCTGGCGAGCATACGGGTAGAAGGGTGACACCACGGTAACGGAGCGGGCTGAGGCGCGTTTGAGCGCATCAATCATAATGATCTGCTCCATGAGCCACTCGTTAATGGGGGCCGGGTGGGATTGGATGACGAAGGCGTCGGCACCGCGCACCGACTCTTCAAACCGTACGTACGTCTCGCCGTTAGCAAACGTGTACGCGGAGGTTGGTAACAGCGGATGTCCCAGCTCTGCGGCAATTTCTTCCGCGAGTTTGGGGTGCGCACGCCCGAAACCACCGCAAGTTTACGCACACCCGGATTGGTAATCTCGTGACTCATGGTTTTTCGCTTTCTTGTCAGTGATCCCCTGCCCCGTTGGCGGCTTGCGCGGCCGCTGCCGGTTCGGTTCCCTCACGGTTTTTAAGCACCCAGCCCTCGATATTGCGCTGGGAAAATTCAGAGATTGCGAGCGCACCTGCTGGAACGTCCTTGCGGATAAGCGCGCCCGCACCGGAGTAGGCGCCATCGCCTACGGTCACGGGGGCAACGTAGATACCGCCGGACCCCATACGGGCGTGCGCACCAATAACGGTGCGGTTCTTGGTGACCCCGTTGTAGTTTGCGAAAACAGACCCGGCGCCGATGTTCGCTCCGTCGCCGATTTCTGCATCCCCCACATAGGTTAGGTGCGGTACTTTCGCCCCGTCACCAATCTGGGAGTTTTTCGCTTCACAAAACGTGCCAAGCTTTGAGTCCTCACCGAGTACGGTGCCGGGGCGTAGGTATGCGAACGGGCCTACCGTGGCTCCTGTACCAATTATGGCTCCCTGCCCGTGCGCGCGAATGACGGTGGCGTTTTCTTTCACGGTGACGTCGGTGAGGGTGGTGTCGGGGCCAATAACCGCACCGGTGGCTACGTTAGTGGCGCCGTGCAGCTGGGTCCCGGGTAGGATGGTCACGTCGTTCTCAAGGGTGACGGTCACATCTATCCAGGTGCTCTGCGGGTCTATGATGCTCACCCCGTTACGCATATGTGCTTCAAGGATGCGCGTATTGAGTTTCCGGCCCAGCTGAGCGAGCTGTACCCGGTCGTTGGCGCCTTCGACTTCCCAGCGGTCTTCAATAGCGAGCGCCGAGGTGCGGTACCCTTTGGAGCGGGCAATAGCGAGCACATCGGTAATGTACTTCTCACCTTGGGCGTTATTGGTGGTTACTTCCGCGAGGGCTTGACGCAGTACGGTGGCATCAAAAGCGTAAATACCGGAGTTAATTTCGTCGATGGCGAGCTCTTCGTCAGTGGCGTCTTTTGCTTCGACGATGGAGGTTACCTCACCAGCTTGGTTGCGCACAATACGGCCATAGGCACCGGGGTCATCCACGTGGGTGGTGAGTACGGTGACGGCATTGGAGTCGGTTTCGTGGAATGTGATGAGTTCGCGGAGGGTTTCGGGCCGCAGCAGGGGCACATCCCCGTAGGTGACGAGCACGGTGCCTTCCACAAGGCTCTGCTGATCGAGTGCGAGCAGCCCCACTTCAACAGCCCGCCCGGTTCCGGGGATGTCGTCTTGGTCTACGATGGTGACGTGCTCGTCGAAGGCGAGTACATGCTCAGCGACTTTATCGCGCTGGTGGCGTACCACAACAGCGAGACGTTCGGGGGTGAGGTCTCGGGCGGCAGCAACGGCGTGCTCCACCATGGAGCGCCCACCAATGCTGTGCATCACCTTGGGAGTTGCGGATTTCATGCGGGTACCAGCACCCGCTGCTAGGACGATCACCGCGGACGGTACCTTATGTTCGGAACCCTCAAGCTCTGCGTTCACCTAATTTAACTCCTTTACGGGGTGTTTGCCGCCCACGCGCCGCTGCTGAATCGGCGTGTTAGCTTTGCGCTCCGCCACTAGGATTCGAACCTAGACAAACGGCTCCAAAGGCCGGTGTGCTGCCATTACACCATGGCGGAATCTTCCCCCGCTGTTACCGTGTTTACGGCCTGGGACAGGGGCACTCATAAGTGTAGCAAAAATACCTTTACTCGTCCCATCCCAACACGGGGCGTATTAGCCCCCACCGGTCCTAGAGATAGCAGGCTGGTGTGTGCTCTTATGTGCAGGGGTGGATACGTTCAGCCGCTGGTGGCGGTACCCTGGATACGTGGCACATTTACTTGGCGGCGAAGCGCTGCACCTTCAGTTCCCTACCCGCACTATTTTCGAGGGGGTGACCGTCGGCATTAATGAGGGCGACCGCATCGGCATTGTGGGCCGCAACGGTGACGGTAAATCCACACTCATGAAGATTCTGGCGGGGCGTCTTGAGCCGGACTCCGGGCGCGTGACAGCACGCGGTGGCACGCGCATCGGGTACCTGGATCAGTCCGATGTCCTCAACGATTCTCACACGGTCGGTTATGCTCTGGTGGGTGATACTCCAGAGTATGAGTGGGCCTCGCAGCCACGTATTCGTGATGTTATTGCCGGTTTAGTGTCTGATCTGCCCTGGGATGCGCCGGTTTCTTCACTCTCGGGCGGGCAGCGTCGCCGCGTAGCGCTGGCTGCTCTGCTGATACAGGAATGGGATGTGCTCATGCTGGATGAGCCCACCAACCACCTGGATGTGCAAGCGATTACGTGGCTTGCGCATCATCTGAAAAACCGCTGGAGCAAGAACGCGGGCGGTCTGCTGGTGGTCACTCACAACCGCTGGTTTCTCGATGAAGTCAGTACCGACACCTGGGAGGTTCACGATAATATCGTGGAACCTTTTGAGGGCGGGTATGCGGCTTATGTTCTGCAGCGTGTGGAGCGTGACCGGCAGGCGGCCGCCGCGGAGGCAAAGCGCCAGAACCTGATGCGTAAAGAGTTGGCGTGGCTGCGTCGCGGTGCCCCGGCGCGCACCTCGAAGCCGAAGTTCCGTATTGATGCGGCGAATGCGCTGATTGCCGATGTGCCGCCGGTACGTAATACCGTGGAACTCAAGCAGATGGCGGTTTCCCGTTTGGGGAAGGATGTGGTGGATCTTGAGAACGTCTCGGTCACCTTTGAGGATTCTTCACTGCCCGATGGTAAACGTGAGGTGCTGCGTCGCGTAACCTGGCGGATTGCGCCGGGTGAGCGCACCGGTATTTTGGGCGTGAATGGTGCCGGAAAATCGACCTTGCTTGCTCTGGTTACCGGCTCTTTGGAACCGACTGAGGGGCGTGTGAAACGCGGTAAGACCGTCAAGGTTGCCACCCTCACCCAGCAGCTGGACGAGCTTAAAGAGGTTGGGAACGACCGCGTGTCTGATGTGATCGGCCGCAAGAAGCGCAGCTATATAGCCGACGGCAAAGAGATGTCGCCCTCGCAGATGTTGGAACGGCTGGGTTTTACAAGCGCACAGCTTTCTACCCCGGTGAAAGATCTGTCGGGCGGGCAGAAGCGACGGCTACAGCTCATGCTCATTCTCTTGGACGAGCCGAATGTGCTGATTCTGGACGAGCCTTCAAACGACCTGGATACCGATATGCTGGCGGCGATGGAAGACCTGCTTGATACCTGGCCCGGCACCCTGCTGGTGGTTTCTCACGACCGTTACCTCATGGAGCGTGTGACCGATCAGCAGTATGCGGTGATTGACGGTTCCTTCCGGCATCTGCCCGGTGGGGTGGACGAGTATTTGGCACTTTCTGCAGCGGGTCGGGGCGGTTCTGCCGCCGGGGTTACGGGCGGTGCATCCACCCCAACAAAAAAGAACGATTCTTCGGTTTCTGACAGCCAGGCTGAATCAACGGACTCTGGCCCCAAGAGCACACCGAAAGTATCGGGGGCGCAGGCACGCGCGGCGCAGAAGGAATCCGCCGCGATTGAGCGTCGCCTCGGGAAATTGGGCGAGGAACAGAGCAAGCTCTCCGAGCAGATGAGCATGCACGACCCCGCCGATTACGCCGGGCTTGCCGACCTGGGGCAAAAACAGCAGGCGCTTCAGGATGAGATCGACGAGCTAGAGATGCGCTGGCTGGAACTCTCAGAACTCCTCGGATAGCCCGCTCCCCTGACTATAAAGGCTCTTTATACGAATAAAGCAAGTTTTCCAACACTTTATTTACATCAAGGGCTTTTTGCCAGACTAAGGAAGGTGCCCACGAATACACTCAATGGTGACTCTATGAGCTCCTGAGCAGTGGCACTAAAAGATAGCACCCAGCAAAAGCATTCCTTGTATCTTGGATTAAGTTCAGCAACGTTTTCGTCACTTTCATACTTCTATATGGCCATGAGCTGACGCCTATATATATGAATTATCTGCCATGCAAATATATTTACCCTCGAGCCACATTCATCATGTGCTCTGCACGCATGCGGTTAGTTTTTTTCGAAACTTTTATCTGACATAAATTTATGCGCTTGTAAAGCTCGTTGGGTAACTTGGGCGTAATCACGGTTTAACTCAACTATTTTCTGAGCAGCGGCGGATACGTCAAAACGTGAAAATTCCCAGCCCACTCCCCGTTTTACCAAAGGAGTGAGAGTATCGTTGGAGAATCCTGCAACCGGGACCCCCATCCCCAAGCTTTCAAAGTATGTGCAGGATGGGTCACCCTGACGATGCGGCAAAAGCATTATATCTACGTAGTCGCGTACATATTTTTTCCACTCAGGGTCAAATTTTATAAATCCTAAATTTTTGCAGGTTTGGGTACTGGTATTCTTGTACCAGATCACGGTATTCGCCGTCGCCCATAATAACGAATTGGATATCAGGGTTCAGAGCATGTGTCTGTGCTGCGATCTCCAGAAAAAGATCAGTCCCTTTAACAGCAGTCCATCGCCCCGAGAATGCCACTGTAATCCCTGCACCGTTCTTAGGTTGCATAGATATCTGAACGCTATCTAGATCATGTTGATATATACGGTGATCGTAATATCGAATAGTACGCGGGTTAATGGAACCATATTCTTCATACGCACCATCACCGTTAATCTCTATTCCTGATGCGTTATGAATAAGCTGTTTAAATTTTTTATTTTGTCGCTTCTCCCCAACATAAATTCGAGCTTTATTAATAAGACTAATATTTGGCTGTGAATAATATGCGTTTAAACGAGTTCTTGAGGTAAATTCAATGCTATAACATACAGGAATATTCTGAGCTTCAATTGGTTTTACACTCGGAGTTCCTAAAGTGCTAATAATATCAGGAGATAATTTCTATTAAACCGGAAGTAGGTAATTCAAGGTAGGTAGAGTTACTTGGAAGGTAATCACTTACCTTATCCAGGTTACGAGGAAGCGTAGGGCTGCCATATTCTTGTACCCCTTTTGAGGAGGTCACTAACAGCTCCATATGTTTGGTCGTTTCCGCCAAACTTTGTAATGTCCTATCTGTAAGATAGATTTCCCCTTGGTACCGGGTGAACGGCTCTGCTAGTACTGACAGCATTTTCATAGTGACCTATATCCTTATGTACTGTAGGGAAGCTCCTCTGCAATCTCCACTGGGATCTAAGTTGCTATAGCAAAACGTCCGCAGCGGCGAAGTGCTGCGGCGAGCTCATCAGCTGTGGGTGCGTCCTCAACAAGGATAGCCATAGTAGGCCCTGAACCAGAGACAATATTTCGACAATATCCTCAGTATCCCTTGTTAAAAGGATCTGAAGATCTGGAGACAGAGTCACAGCTGGTGCTTGCAGATCGTCACACAGCTACCAGCCAATCTTGTGCAGATGTGCAATAGGAGCCTCATTTTGAGTGAGTGTGTGTAATAAGCCCGAAGGCATTATAAGTGTATCATCTTCAGGATAACGCCCAGCGGCACGACCTTCATCTAGTTCACCAAAAACCTGTGAGGTCGAGGGCCTTTCTGAGGCGGCGACCAGCACGATGCCGAGAGGAATCATGTCTTCAGGCAGACCCACGATGCGCAGCTCGAGCCCGGCCCTTTCTTCCCTGCTAATCCGCCCAGTGGGAACGTGGGTAGAAAAATCGCTCAAAGCACAGCGAGAGTTCAACAAAGCACGCTCATCTGTGCCAATGTACCGTCAAGCAAACTATTGTCGGGTTTGTAAGGGACAGCGAATACTTTCAAGAGTATGGCGAGTGCTCCTGTGCCGTCTCAATATAGTAGTTACTGTCCTATCCTATTGGAGGTTATTCTTCTGTACATACCCTGAATAAAGCTCATGGAAAGGTTCTTCTATGAGTTGGGGGAGATATCCGCAAGTGCTGCTGCAATGGCCATGAGGTCCGCATCCAGCTGGGGACTGTTCAGTCCCGCAACCTGAAATAGTTCGGCGAAGCGGTGCCGCCAGTCCAGTCTTTGCAGCGCCATACGCACCTGGTTGCGGCTCTGTTTGGGCGTCCATTCGCTCACAAGCCGAGCCACCGCATCCAGCCCGGCGCGCGTATCCTGCGGGTCAATATCGACGGTCGCTCCATCCCACAGTATCTCGCGTGTGCTCTCGGTTTTAGGTACCTGCCCCACTACGGTTACCCCGTGGGCGAGCGCATCCGTCCAGCGTCCGGTGATGTACTCCTTATTTGGGTGCGTGTACGATGCCGGGCTCACCAAAGTGCTAAAAGCCAGCAAAAATTTGGCATCCGCAAGTGCTCGTTGTAAAGACTCGACAGATTCGCGGTCGGTGGCACCGAACGGAGGGCGGCCCGCAAAAGTTATTCCCGTCTGCCGAGCACATTCTGCGGTGCGTTCATCGTCTTCATAGGCGGCTGGTTGGCGCCCCACCCGAAGCAAATCAGTGGTTTTTGGATGCGCCAGATGCTCTTCAAATCTGCTCCACACGTCTGCGCCCCAGGGAAGCACGCGCACGTTTTTAACCCCAGCACTGCGCCAATCGTGCACGTCATCGCGATCCGCCACAAAAACGGTGTTATAGGTGCCGTTGGTGGCGATAGCGGGTATGCGGTCGTCCCAGAAGCTATCGATAACCCACCCGTAGATTCCCGCATAACGCCGGGTAGCTAGGCGCGGCTGTGCAATAGCGTAAAAGCTGTCCGGGGTCGCTGGCAATAACGAGGGCGGTACGTCCTTTGCCACGAATACGCGGCAGTCGCGCCAAGATTTTGGCGGCAGGTTTGAGCGATACGCTCGGGTCGGGGGTGACGATGCGCGCATCCAGGTACGATGCCATCAGGCGCGCCATCTCATGAAGAGGCGCCCACCCGGGCCCTGATGGAACAGCAAGGATAATATCCGAAGAAGTCATAAATTCTCCAACAACGTGCAACACTTGAGCAGGGAATCTTGAGGAAGAAACCTCTAAAACTTATAGAGCACACAGAATAATTTTGAGCGAGTCTAGAGCATCAGTATACCAACAGCTATCTACATGACGCTCTTCCCTAGTCTCTTTCTTCTATTCAGACTACTGGCTGAGTCATGATGTTTTCGCTCACCATGCCGTCCACGTGGGCGACCAAGTCCATATAGGCTCACAGATAACTCTCAGGCGCTGCGACCCACGGAATAGGTCTCCTTATCAATGCGCTAGAGCCAATGTGGAGACACCTATCGCCAGTAGAAAGAGCGCTTGGTTGAGTCAGAGCGTTTCTATAGATTGCAGACGCCACTATTGATAGCAACTGTACAGTTGACGCCGGTGCCATGTCCGGAGGCTACGCTCCCCTAGCCCCTGCAGGTGGTAGATACATCCCAGCGCACCAGAGCCAAGTAGGTTACAATAGCTTCAGACCGGCTTGCCACGGTGGTAGAGCCGCATAGGTCACACTCACTCACACGAATTCTCATGATTCAGAAACTCAAAGATTTGAAATACCGCCTGCATCTTATGCAGCGAGAACGCACGAATGCTCAAAAACGGCGTGAACTCGCCAAGAATGGCATTATTTTTGGTGCCGGAACATATTGCGATCCTAGTTCCACCATTATGCCTAAGGTCATAATGGGCACGAATTGTTTTGTCAATAAAGAAACTTTGGTGGGTGCGCATACGACTCTGGGAGATAATGTTTTTCTGGATCCGCGCGTCACCATTTTTGCCGACACCCATGAGATTGGTTCCGCTGCTCAGCGCGCGGGCGCAAATATTACTCGTCCTGTACACATCAAAAACGGTACGTGGGTGGGGCAAAACGCTGTCATTACCGCCGGGGTTACGATCGGCAAAGGATACGTGATTGCCGCCGGTGCTGTGGTGGTGCACGATTGTGCGCCTCATGGCGTGTATGCGGGCGTTCCGGCGCGGCGCATTCGTGATCTTGACGCCGAAGGAAATTCATACCCAGTAACCGAACAGGTGGAAGGAGAACGGTCGTGACTCATCCCAAGTCCGTCGCGGCATCCGTTATTATTCCGGTGTATAACGGTGCCAGCTATATTATGCAGCAGCTTGATGCCCTCGCCGTTCAAACAGGTAACCCCAGTTTTGAGGTACTCGTGTGCGATAACGGCAGTACCGATGACACTCGCGCCGTGGTCGAAAGCTACAATGCTTCCTATCCCCTGCGGGTGGTAGATGCATCCCAGCGCGCCGGAGCCAGTCACGCCCGCAATATGGGGGCGGTACAGGCCATGGGCGATGTTCTTATCTTCTGCGATGGCGATGATCTCGTAGAACCTGACTGGGTGGCTTCGCATCTGTACGTACAAAACTATATTCCCCTGTCATAGCAAGCGGGTCTCTGCTTCATGATCGGGCCAATACTCGTGAAGTCCTGAGGGCCTACGGTCTTGAACCCGGCGATGACCAGAAGGTTCTGAACACACGCACCAGAATTCTCTATAACGATGAACTCACCCCCTATGCCGGCTTTTTGCCGACGGTTGCTGGGGGGAATTTTTCAATTCCTCGTCGCGTATATCTTGATGCTGGGGGCATGGATTCTTCGTATAAGAGTTCTGAAGAGACCGATTTTGCCTGGCGCGTGCAGCTTGCGGGCATACCAGCGGCGTTCACACACGGACCGCTGCTGCATTATATTCTGCGGGATAAACCCAAACGCATTTTTCACCAGCAGCGCGCCTACCAAAAATACAAGGTGCTGTTGTGGGTGCACTATCGACAGTATGGGATGCGCGGCCCCAGCACGAAAGCATCTATCCTGGAGATTCTGCGGCAGGTTCCTAAACTCATAAACCCTGCGACTCGTTTTCGAGCGGCGTATCTGGCGGGCGGCAACCTTGGAGCGTTGGAAGGTATTCTTCAGTACCGCGTTCTCAAACGTATTCCGAAACCACTGCGACTGGATACTGCGCCTGTATCCACTGTTGCCTCAGCCCTGTAGGGGTGTTAAAGAGCCTTTATCTGAATAAAGTAGCGAAAATTACGCTTTATTCATATAAAGGCTCTTTTCGCAACCCGGAGTTTATGCCACGAAAGTGAACATTAGAGCATTGCCGGAGTTTGGGTGGCAACAGCATGGCGGCCGCGGCGGCGAAGTGCTGCGGCGAGCTCGTCGGCTGCGGGTGCGTCCTCAACGAGAATAGCCACGGTAGGCCCTGAGCCAGAGACAAACGCCTCAACTATGCTCTCATTATCCATGGTCAAAAAATAGTTTCAAGGCCGGGTGCTAGGGGTCACGGCTGGCCCCTGCAAATCGTTGCGAAGCTGCCCTGCCAATTTCGTGGATGCGCGCAATGGGAGTTTCTGTTTGGGTTAGCGCGTGCAGCAGTCCGGGGGGAACCTGCAGATCGTCGGCTTCGGGGTAACGCCCGGTGGTGCGCCCCTCATCAAGCTCACTAAATACCTGCGGGGTCGAGAGCCCCTCTGAGGCGGCGACCAGCACAATATCGAGCGGAATCATATCTTCAGGCAGCTCTACGATGCTCAGCTCGGTTCCGGTGCCCTCCCCACGGCTAACCCACCCAGCGGGAACGCGGCACGCACCACGAAGGGCACGTCGGCTCCCAATGGCGCAGCTAGGGCAAGCAGTTCTTCAAGTCCGAGGGTACGTTCGGTCAGCTGCTTCTCGTAGAGATACTGGTCGACCGCAAGAAGCGCGGCGGCGGCATCTGCCGAGCCGCCCGCCATACCCCCGGCTACGGGAACAGCCTTATCAATATGCAGGTGCAGGTTGAGATCGTTCACGGTGAGCCCGTGCGCCTGCACCATTGCGACAGCTGCACGATGCACCAGGTTCTTCTCGTTCAACGGCACCTCGGCGGGGTCAAATTCTCCGGCACGGTACTGCTGATCAACCAGGGAGCCGGGAACAATATCCAGGCTCAGGGTAATTCCCCGGCTCCTGAGCGTCGCGGGCGGTGACGGTTTCGTAGATATTGACCGAAGAAAAGAGCGTGGCCAGCGGATGATAGCCGTCCTCGCGGGGGTTACCCACGGCGAGGTAAAGATTTACTTTTCCGGGCGCTTTTGCCTGAGTTTCTAGAACATGCATTCTTTTTCCGTCCCCGGTTTCTCGGTCTTAGTTTTCATCCGCCACTAAAGCTGGCACCCGATGCGCCGCCTGGGCGATCCGAATATACCCGTGAATATCTAACTTTTCACCACGCTCAGTGGGGGTAATACCCGCCTCGGTCAGGATCGCCTCGGCACGAGCACCGGAACCAGCCCATGAGGCAAGCGCGGCCCGCAGGGTCTTCCGCCGTTGAGCGAAAGCCTCGTCAATCACGGTAAAGACTTCGTCGCGGTCAATATCGGCGAGCGGCTGCGGGCGCATCCTGAATCCCACAAGCCCGGAGTTAATCTTCGGGGCAGGCCAGAATACGTTTTTACCGATAACCCCCGCTGAAAGACCCTCAGCGTACCAGCTTGCCTTCACCGAAGGAACCCCGTAAATCTTAGAGCCAGGTTTCGCCGCCAAACGATCGGCAACCTCATCCTGCACCATCACCAGGGCGTGGCGGATGCTCGGGAACTGCGCGAAAAGGTGCAGAAGCACCGGAACCGCCACGTTATAGGGCAGTTGGCGACCAACGCATCCGGCGTGTGGGGAAGCTCAGTCACCTTGAGGGCGTCCATGAGCACCACATGAACGTTTTGTGCCTTGTCGGGGCGGAATTTTGCGATAGTATGCGGTAGTTGCCGCGCCAACGGCGGGTCGATTTCAACCGCAACAACCTGGCGCGCGGCATCTGCCAGCCCGAGAGTGAGAGAGCCAAGCCCGGGACCGACTTCAAGCACAGTTTCGTCATCAGTAATATCTGCTGCAGCAACAATGCGTCGAATAGTATTTGGGTCAATCACGAAGTTCTGCCCCAGGGTTTTCGTGGGGCGAATGCCCAGCTGCGCGGCAAGGTCGCGGACTTCTTGGGGACCTAGCAAGGGTTTATCGCTCAGATTTTCTCTCACCCTACCTATTCTACGGAAGGTTGCAGGTTTAGGTCGAAGGACGCCGCTCACTGGTGCGGGTAGTTACTTGAGAACTCTGCGCTTCTTCCGTACCTGCCAGAGAGTCGATGTGACGATGTTTTGGGCATTCTTTAAACGAGCTTTGGGGGCGGCGTAAATCCGCAGCTTATTAAGGAGCGGCTGGCCTTTTGCCTGATTTGCTTTACGGTACACAAAGTGTGTTCCATCTTCCTCAATAAGACTATTTCCTGTCCAGTCGCACAGCCCTGGTTGCATAACCTTAATATCCACCCCAAAATCAGCGGCGAAAAGGGGCCAATCATCTGCTAGCCAGTACTGTGAGCCGCGCGCATCAATCTGCTCAATAATTTTCTGCGCCGCCGACCGAGAGATCAGATACAGCCCTGTGCAGGCAGTCCAGTCATTAGCGCAATACCCTAAACGGTGACGGCCCCAAATAAACGGAGACAACAGCGACAACCGGGGGTAAGGGGTGCGGGGGTTCATACGACCCATCTGGGTGGACCAACCATCCGCAAAATTCACCACACCAATGCTGCGGGATTTTTCAATAACCCGAGAGACAATTTCATCAATGGAGGGATGGATCAACGCATCATCCTCAGCAACAAGTGCCCATTCTTCCCCGCTTTCTAGAAAATCACGCCACACGTATGTATGGCTCAAGGCGCATCCTACTTCTCCAGGACGGGCTAGACGGCCTTTTCTTTTCTCAAAATAGGCAGCATCAAATTCAGGGCTTTCCCCAGGAGTAGGTAAAGCACGCCCATCTACTCCCCAAAATATATCGAAACCTGCGCTCCCCGGGGCATTGAAGAACTGCTCAAGGCGATTTTCGCCCTTAAGAGCAACAACATATTTTTTCATTTTTCCTCTTTATACTTGAAATAGCAGTAATTTACCGATACCCACCAGGGTATGTTCCAAATTGCATATCTTTAACAATTTTTATACGGTCAATATATTTAAGGCTTAAGGGGCTTGTGATCCTTCCCGCCAACTCAAGCCATGGAATAGGGTACTCCGGCATATACCCAAAAGCTTGAGGATCTCCGTAGCTCTCCAGCAAGGATGAAAAATAGTCCATCCTGCGGTTTACTTCAGCAATCCATTCATCGGTAAACCTGCTATACGGTTTACATCCAAAAGCAGACATATTCACGACCGATTTATAATAGTTACGCTGGTCCTTACCCAACACGCTACTTGCTGGCGAAGCATTTTTAGAATTTATTTCGTGTGGAGCAATAACCCACATATCTGGGGTAGCATTAAGTTCCTCAAGAAGAGGCAACCAGGGCTTATCCATAGGTTTTATATCCATATACACACCACCGTGATGGTGCATCAGATAGGCACGCAGGTAGTCAGAGCGCTGAATATAACTTAGTTTTTCGTAGGAAGGGTGTAAAGGATGTTCGGGAAGCACATAATCCGCAAGATTATCCGAGGTTATCAGAATAACTTTACTTTCAGAATTAACGGAACGGATAAGGTCGATGGATTTCTGGCGATTCGGAGTTATCTGGTTATCTCCCAACCAGACAATAAATATCTGGTTAGGGGCATTTTGTAGGTTGTCTTCCGGAAGTTGAGAATCATAGAACAGATGATTAACCATAAATGTACTAGAGTTAGGCATTGCAGTATTTTTTTAATACGCTGAGTATATTTTTCAATATCATAAGAGTATGGGTTTTTCTGCGAATACCAACTGCGTATCTTATCTACCCCTGCGCCATCTTTGACATAATTAAGCCATATATAATGTTTTATTTTTTTTGAAAAAGAAATGATTGACACAGCTTTACCCTAGTTCTCTCACATTAGTATGCTATTGATACATCACGAGGCAGAAAGCTATTTATCGGGATGCCGCATCACACAAAGACAAAATGTGCTCCAGAAAATTATGAGGTAAAGCCTTAAGGTGAGCTACAGCGTCTACCATACTAGCATATACGTGTGATAGCTCGTGCAGGATTCGGTAAAGGTGGCACAAAAGCTGCTTAGTCGTGTGTACTGATCGTTACCATTATCTAGAACCCCTCAATTCCCCAGCTGCCGTACACACGCGTTGAGTTCGCGCGGATCATTTGGCACAGGTCCTCTAGGTTCTGTTCACGGTGCGCCGCCATGAACCGCACCGTATAGTTCGTCATGTACGAGGCATTCGGGCGGCCCCTAAACGGGTGCGGGGTCAAAAAAGGCGCATCCGTCTCGGCAAGAATCAGTTCGGGACGCGCCATACGCAACGACTCCTGAATATCCTTCGAATTCTTAAAGGTCACGGTTCCGGCGAAACTCATATACCAGCCCTGCTCATTACAGATACGCGCCAGCTCAGCCCCACCCGAGTAGCAGTGAAACACGGTGTGTTCGGGTGCTCCTTCTTCGAGAAGGAGGCGCACCACATCATCATGCGCCTGCCGGTCGTGAATCTGAAGCGCCAACCCGTGCTTCTTCGCCAAGCGAATATGCTCGCGAAAGCTGCGCTGTTGGGCTTCAATGCCCTCTTCTCCGGTGCGGAAGTAGTCGAGCCCAGTCTCGCCGATAGCTCGCACACGCGGCTCGGCGGCAAGTGCATCCAAGGTCTCCAGCGCCTCATCAAGGGTACCGGCGGAATCCAGTTCGGGAGCGGTGTTGGGATGAATAGCAATCGCCGCCAGAACCCGCCGGTCGGCGCGGGCGGCGGCAACCGCATACAGCGAGGAGGGAATATCGCAGCCGACCTGCACAATGGCACCTATGCCGAGTTTTTCCCCGGTGTCGAGGGCGTCTCGGGCGGTAATCTCTACTTCGCCATCGAGCAGATCCATATGGGTGTGGTTATCGACGATGGCATATGACAGAGGCTCGGGCGCAGGCGGGAACACGAGGTTGCGGGACCGCCCGTCATCACCCTTGGTGGAGCGGCGTCGGGTGCCTTCGCCCGAAGGTTCCTGCGCTATCCCTCCCCCGGTCTCGTCCCGGTAAAGCTCGGCACGGTAGGGTGCGGGGGTCTGCCCTTCTTCAACCTGCCAGCCGTGTGGAAGGGTGCTCGCCCTCAGCTCTTGTTCGTTCGGCACCGTAGAGTGTGCCAGGGCGGCGAGGGAATCTAGATATTCCTGGGTGAGTTCGGTTTGCTCGGGGTGGCTCTGGCACACGGTATTCTCCTGCGGGCTGTGTTGAAGTGTGTTTTAGGGGTTGACGTTTCGAGCAGCAATGGCGGCTGCGTAGAGCTCTTGTTTGGAGGCACCCGTTTCAGCGGCGACAGCGGCGCACGCGTTTTTGAGGCGTTCCCCCGCATCCACCCGTTCGAGAACGAGACTTACCACGTCTTGCGCCTGCGGAGTTTCGGCAGGCTCGGCGCCAGCGACCACGATCACGATTTCGCCGCGCACCTGGGCTGCGTGTGCCCAGTCGGCGAGTTCGTTCAGGGTGCCGCGCAGGGTTTCTTCGTGCAGTTTGGTGAGTTCGCGGCATACGACGGCACGGCGCTCTTCCCCGAAAACCCGAGCGAAATCCGTGAGTGTGGCGGCTACACGATGCGGCGATTCGTAGAAAACCATGGTGCGCTCTTCCGCCGCCAGGGAGTTCAGCCTTCTTGTGCGTTCTGAGCCTTTACGTGCCAGAAACCCCTCAAAGGTGAATCGTCCGGTGGGCAGTCCCGAGAGCGCGAGCGCGGTCAAGGCCGCTGAGGGGCCGGGGATCACGGTCACCGGCAGGTCGGCGTCGGCAACGGCGCATGCTGCAACATAGCCGGGGTCTGAGATGGTTGGCATACCGGCGTCTGAGAGCAGCAGAACTGTGTTCCCGTCGCTGACCGCCTGCACGAGCTGGGTGCTGCGGTATTCCTCATTATGGTCGTGGTTCACAATAACCCGCCCCGTGGTGCGCACCCCCAGCCCGGAGGCGAGGGTGCGGAGCTTGCGAGTGTCTTCGACGGCGATCACGTCGGCGGTAGTGAGCGCCTGCCGTAACCGGTCGCTGGCGTCTGAGAGGTTCCCGATGGGGGTCCCGCCGAGGATAAGGACACCGCCGCCAGTTCCATGTGCTGCTGCGTGCGGCCCGGTGTGCTCAGCAGGTGCTTGGTCTGGTGTTTCAGCCTCGGGCATAGGGGTGTTGTTTTTATTGTGTGGTTTCATGCGGCTCACCTTCCCAGTGTAGGCCATGGTTCGGGGCTGGGCGGAATAAAATTTCTTGCAGAATAATCCCCTAACCTGCCCGAAATATGGCTTTCTGAGGGGATTAGCCTCTACGATGTTTAGGTGACGTTACAAACCGGTATTCTTTCCCCCGTAGGCTCGGGCCGTTCATCAATGTCCGAGCGTTTTAATGAGTTGAGTATGCTCGCCCGCTTGGGTGTGGCCCGCGTGTCTGCGCCCCGCTGGGCATGGGTTGTACCCGCCCTGATGGTGGTGCTCGCAGGCATACTGCGTTTGTTTATTTGGCACACCCGAACGCGATTGTTTTTGATGAGACGTACTACGCGAAGGACGCCTACTCGTACCTGCATTACGGGTATGAGCTGAACTGGACGAAGGAGGCGAACGGAACCTTCGTGGCGGGGAGCCCTTCAGGTCTTCTGATGGATTCCCCCGAGTATGTGGTTCACCCTCCGCTGGGTAAGTGGATGATCGCCGCCGGGATGGCGATTTTTGGGGATAATAACCCGTTTGGGTGGCGTTTTAGCGCGGCGCTGATTGGTACGCTGTCGGTGGCCTTGGTGGCGTATGCGGCTTGGCTGCTGTTCCGTTCTATGACGGTGGCTACTATCGCCGCGATCCTCGCATCCGTGGATGGGCTCATGTTTGTGGAGTCCCGTCTGGCGCTGCTGGATATTTTCCAGATGTTCTGGATTTTGGCGACTTTTGTGTGCCTGCTATTAGATCGGCAGCAATCGCGGCGGGTGCTGGCACGTAAAGTGGCGGCTCTGGCTCAGCAGAACGGCGGCACGCTGCCTCAGCTTGTGTTTGGTCCTGGTTCGGGGTGGCATCTGTGGAGGCTGGCCGCTGGCGTGTGCGCCGGCGCGGCTGTGGGCGTGAAATGGAATTCGCTGTTCTTTATCGCTGCTTTCGGGTTGCTGACCGTGTTCTGGGATGTGAACGCGCGCCGTATCCTGGGGTTGAAGAACTGGGCGGTTGTGGGTGCGCTCCGTGAGGGCCTGCCCGCGTTCGTTCAGATGATTGGTGTGGGTCTTATCGTGTACCTGTCCACGTGGGCGGGCTGGTTTAAGTCATCGAACGCTTTCTACCGGCATTGGGCGCAGGATAATCCCGGGCAGGGGGTTCAGTGGCTGCCGACCGATCTGCGTTCGCTCTGGGAGTACCATGTTTCGGCGTTTAATTTCCATTCCAAGCTAGATAGCCCCCATTCGTATGCGTCTCCCGCGTGGAAGTGGCTTCTGCTGGGGCGACCCACCTCGTACTACTATGAGTCGCCAAAGATGGGGTCGAAGGGGTGCACCGCCTCTTCCTGCTCTGAGGCGATCCTCAATATCGGCAACCCGCTGATCTGGTGGGCTTTTATTGCGGCGATCCTGGTAGCCTTGATCGTCACCATTGTGCGCCGTGACTGGCGGTTTACATCTTTGCTCTTCGTTTTTTTGCCGTGGGTTACTTCCCGTGGTTCCTCTACCCGAACCGCACCATGTTCTACTTCTATGCTCTCTCGTTCGAGCCGTTTTTGATTCTGATACTTGCCGGCGTGCTGGGGCTGGTGCTGGGCCATTCGGGCAGTTCAGTGCGACGCAAACGGGTGGGCCTGTACTTTACGGGCGTGTACCTGGTGGCGGTACTGCTGATGAGTGCCTACTTCTGGCCGCTATGGACGGGGCAGACTATCCCTTATAACGAGTGGCTGCACCATATGTGGTTCTCTTTCTGGATTTAGGGCACCAGCAGTTCGCTGTCAAAACCTGTTCTGTTCGTCACCGAACCGCGTGAGATACCGTTTAATGCACGTCATATGAAGCGGGGGTGGAAAACCAATATTGGTTTTCCACCCCCGCTTTTTCGTACCTGCCGTATTGCCGCAACCTACCTTGCTTATGAGAAGAAACTTCCGTGTGAGCGCACTGGAGCACTATCCTCGGTGGAGGGGCACTGAGCTAGGGAGTCAGCCTTAGGATTCTTTTCCATGCTTTCCTAGCCCTGGGTAATTCCTGCGGATGTTAAGCATATAAGTGCGGCGCCGACCCCGTCATATAGCTGGGGTCGGCGCCGCATACTTCCTCGAAGGATTATGGGCCTATCCGTTGGAACGGGAAGCCTGCTGGGAGGCGCTCACCTGCTTTGCCTCCTGCACCTGAGCATCAGCTTTTTTTGAAGTGCCGCGAACCGTTCGGCACTGCGGCGCAGGGCCACCTGTTTACGGTAGCGAGTGGGCCAGGTGTAGCCCATCAGCAGGAGCACAATCAGCATACTCAGGGCCGCAACGGCAATGGCCGCATCTACCCAGAACTGCGGCGGGTACAAGCGGATGAGTGTGTCGTTCAAATGGAACTGCCAGTTACCCTGCGGGAAGAACGTGGTGTGGAAGGTTGTAAACAGCCAATCCCAGCTGAAAATACCAACGGCAGCAAGTACGCCCAGAATCCCCACCGTCAGCCACGCACCGGTGAAAAAGGCTGCGGCGGATAACACCGGGGCGCGCTCCCGCAGAGTTGCGCTTGAAATGAACGCTAGGATGAGCATCAGTACCGCCGCCGCGGTGGAGTACAGGATGACCAGTTTTACATCATGCATATGCCCCACTTCATCGGGCAAAAACGCAGATTTATGCTCCGCTCCGGTGGTGATACTCTCCAAATATGAGCGGGGGGCGAAGTTCGTCACATAGTTAAGTCCGTAAGAGCCCAACCGCATCCGTTCAGCGGTATCAAACCCGTAGGCATCTGCCGGGAACCCGGGGCGGTGGTATTCAAGCCACAGGAATGCGTCAGAAGCCACCGCACGGACCGCGATCATTATCACCAGAATCGGTACCGCGAGGGTAATAATAGTTGACCGCAGACGAAGCAGAGGCGGCTTATCGAGCACTATCAGCTCAGCCTTAGGGGCAACCTTGGCCGCTTCGGCTTTACCCGGTTTGGGAACGTCAATATATTCCTTAGGAATATCAACCTCATCGGGGTCCGCGGCGACGCGCACCACCTTATTGCTGGTGGTCGTCTCGGTGCGGTATTCCTTCTGGCGGGGCTTTTCTTTTGCCGCTTCAGTGGCCTCAGCTTCTTCAACCGACTGGGCGACCGCCAGCGCTTCCTCCTGCTCTTTTTGGCGCGCATCCCGGCTCAACGCGCTCAGAGTAGGACTCTTGGGGGCATTATGAACCTCACGCACCAACGGGATGAACCCGGTCGAGACACTCGTGTACGTGCGCACACGCTGCCCTACGCCCCGCTCCCCCAATTTGCTCCGTGCGGGAGCAATGGGTACAGCCCCGGTAGCCACATCTGGTTCAGCCGCCGTACCTGGAGCCTCGGCCCGGATGCGCGCAAACGCCCCCGTCTGCGTCTCAGGCTGGGTGTCCTGCACGTCCTCCTGCGGCGAATCTGCGGCAGGGGCCTCGTCTAAAGCGCCCTCAGCCACGGGGTATTTAACGGCGGGGCGTAGCGTCTCCCAGCCTTTCTCATCAGGCTCGGCGGCCGTATCGACGTTCTGGCGATCCTCTGACATGTAGGTGTTCTCGTTCCAGGTGAATAAATTGAGTGAGTGCGTTGTAAAGATTTGCTATGTCACAGTTTCTCACATACTAAGAACCTTCTGCTGTACTGCTGCAGAAGGTTCGTAGTATGAGCGGTATGATAACCCCCACGCAGCGTGGCACCTATGCGCCGCTATAAGGGCGCGGACGGCTCGGCACGCGCACCACCTGCCACCCCTGTGGGGCGGTCAGCTGTTCAGCGTGCAGATCACACAAATCATAGGCGTGAGGCTCGCGATGTTCCGAGAGCGGCCCTATGACGGCCGTTGAATCGGCATAGGAGTAGGTGAGCGTAACCGTTGCTTCTCTTTTGCATGTTTGTCGAGAGCACAGTCGTGCGGTTTGCATGGTGGGTAACCTTCCTAGCCTTAGCTTGCCTGCTTGCGCAGCCTCCGGCGTTCGCGTTCTGAGAGTCCTCCCCAGATTCCGAAACGCTCATCATTGTCCATAGCATATTTTAGACACTCTTCGCGCACAGGGCAGACCCCGCACACGCGTTTAGCGTCACGTGTGGAGCCGCCCTTCTCAGGAAAAAAGGCTTCGGGGTCCGTTTGGGCACAAAGTGCTTCAGCCTGCCAGGCAAGTTCACCTTCTTCGCCGCCGGTGCCGTAAATATCGGCTGCGGCCTCCCAAATGTCGACGGTGCCACCGTCGGGGCAAGCCAGCAGCCCTGTTGCCGCCCTGCATTCTGCAGCGGGCGCGATATCAGCGCCGAGACTCAGCTCGGCGGCAGCAAGGAACACATTGGCCTGTTCTTCCAGTGATTGCACTGCGTGGATTGTTTGCATAGTGTAGAGCTGGGTTCAGCCCGGGCAGTCGCCGCTGGCACCAGCCCGAGTGTTTTACATCTCGGGGCTGATGCATGAACCCATGGTCGTCCCTTCCGTGTTCTCATCATGTGAATGAGTCTGCGGGGCCAGCCCCCAACACACTGGGGTGACTGGCCTTTGGTCTATGGGATTGAATGCCGAAGAAGTAGCGCTTTGCGGGAGGGTTGCGCTATCGGCGGAAGTAACCCCACCTATTCATTAGACGGGCGACACGCCCTATTCGTCAAACTGGACTTAATGTTGCAAAAGGTGTAAACACCTCATGGAACTCAAGTAAGCGGTTACAGCTGATAAATTCATTCCACATATATCGAATAGTCGCAAATAAATCTTTTATACCGACAAATACATGCAAAAGATACGAAAAATGTTTACAAAACAAATAAATATTCGCACTCTGGGTACAAATAAGAGCCTAAGGTATGGTTGAGGAATGGCAGAAAATCTACTCCCCAAACTTTCAACCGCACGCTCTCTCAACCAGGTTTTTCATGCTCTCACCGCAGTACAAACACCGGCCATTATCTGGCATTCGCGCGGCGGGGAACGGATCGAACTTTCGGGGCGGGTGCTCATGAACTGGGTTGATAAAAGCGCAAACCTGCTCCTCAATGAGTGCGAGGTCGAAGAAGGCAGCACCCCTGCATATAGAATCCGATGTGCACTGGCGCTGTGTTGCTCTCTGCTTGGCGGCATTAAGGGCAGGTGCGCTGCTGAACAGTAATGAACCGCAGGTTGGTGTAGCGTTAGACGCTGCCACCGCAGCACGCTTTACTCGTTCCCCGGATTTTCTGCTGCTCATTGACCGGGGGCCACTGGCCATGCGTTATACGGGTGATTCCGAAGCTGTCTTTAATGTTTACGACGGCGAAATCCTGGATTTCTGCGCCCTGGTGCGCAGCGAAGCAGATCAGTTCATGGGCATGCCGCCCCACCCCACCACAGAGGTGCTCGCCGGAGTCACCAATGCGGATGTGCTCGCCGAAATACTCAAGCAGGCCCGCAGCTTTGACTCCCATCAGGTGCGGCTTGACAGCGGAGAACCAGCCCTTGCGGTCCTGCTTAACTCTCAGCATAGTTTTGGCACACCCGAAAATGCTCTCGCCATTGTCTGCGAGGTACTCGGGGCTCTTGTGGCTGGCTATGCAGTACTCATAACCGACCCCACAGCAGGTTTTACCCCAGCAGAGATAGCACCGATTCTTGCAAGTGAACGGGCTGTAGATACCCGCCGCCAGGGGACATAACTGTTACAGGTTAAGCAGCAGTAGATTAGCTACTACTGCTGCGTTGATGAAGCCACGCGGTAGCACCTGCGAAGCTGCACTGTACAGCGTTAAATAAAGATGGCGGCCCACACAGCATGGACCGCCACCTTCATATTCCGTCATACATTAATTTTTATTGCCGTTCGAGACTTCAGCCTCAGCAGCTGACTCCTGCGCTATAACAGCTTCTGCTTCAGAGTCGTGGGTCATAATCTCGGTTGCTTCTTCCAGCATATGACCAAGCTCTTCATGGTCGGTAGCCCCACCCTCAGCAACCTGTTTGCGGTGTTTGCCGTACACCCAGAACCGGTAGAGGAAATACCTCAGGATAGTACCCAAAATAGTGCCAATAATCGTGCCCGAAATGAACGAGGCCTGCGCGGTTCGCAACCCCAAAATGTAGGTGCTGAAAGCCACGCACCCGGCTTCAACAAGGATTCCCAGAATATTTACGAACGCAAACTCGACTGCCTCACGCTTCCAGTTCTCGGAGCGGTTCTCACGGAACGTCCACAGCCGGTTCATTAACCACGAGAAAATAGTGGCTACGATACTGGCAATCACCTTGGCTTTAGTGTGGGAGTCGTGCATGATGGTCACCATCAGCGTCCACACCACCACAGAGTTCACCACGAATGCGGCGCCGCCAACAGTGCAGAATTTGGCAATCTCAATGCCGTACGTGTTCCAAATCGCTTTGATTCGGCTGGGAAGTGAACTCATGTTTACCTTCTCGTTGTGCCCTGGTGAGGATAGTTCACTGGGCCGCATGTATTTCTACCTACCTTGAAATGGTAGTACACCACATACGAATATGCCTTCTCAGCTGCCCCTTTACAAGTCAACTCCCCAGTTTTATGGGAGCCTATGTGCAGCTTACTACCGTTGTTATTGGCTAACCGCTAGACTTAGGTGATGTGACTTACCCTGTAACTGGACCAGTAGTTGGCGTGATCGGTGGCGGACAGTTAGCCCGCATGATGGCACCGGCGGCAACAAATCTCGGATTGAATCTGCATATCCTCGCCGAAACCCCTCAGGTGGGTGCCGTAGCTGCGGTGCGTACCGCCGTAGTGGGTGATTACAAAAACCTTGACACCCTGCGTGAGTTCGCGGCCGGTAAAGACGTGATTACGTTCGACCATGAGCACGTTCCCACCGAACTATTGCACACCCTTATTGCAGAGGGCGTGAATGTACAGCCACGCCCGGAAGCTCTGCAGTACGCCCAAGATAAGCTGCTCATGCGCGCGGCGATCGAACGACTGGGGCTGCCGAACCCCCGATGGGCTAAAGTGAGTACGCTCACCGAACTACTTGAGTTCGGGGATGCGACCGGCTGGCCGGTGGTGCTCAAAACCCCGCGCGGAGGCTATGACGGTAAGGGTGTGCTGGTGCTCGAATCTGCTGGGGACGCTCGTGAACGCGCCGCCAGCTGGTTCGACCAGTTGGAATCACGCACCGATTTTTCCTCACTTCTGGTGGAGGAGAAAGTACCGTTTACCCGCGAGCTGTCGGCGCTGGTGGCCCGCCGTGAGAGCGGGCAGGTTATCCCCTGGCCTGTGGCTGAAACAATCCAAGTGCATTCGGTGTGCGATGAGGTGATTTCCCCCGCCCCGAACCTTGAGGTGCAGGTGGCCGCAGCCGCATCTGAGGCGGCGGTGCACATCGCCACAGAGCTGGGCGTGACCGGGGTAATGGCTGTCGAACTGTTCGAAGTCCCCGGTTCTGCATCTGGGTTCTATATTAATGAGCTGGCTATGCGCCCCCACAATACGGGGCATTGGACCCAAGACGGCGCAGTCACCAGCCAGTTTGAGCAGCACCTGCGTGCGGTGCTTGACCTGCCGCTGGGTGATGCATCTGCCCTCGCTGAAGTGAGTGTGATGAAGAATTATCTGGGCGGGGAACATGATGACATTTTCGGTGTGTATCCGCTGGCTTTTTAGTGCGGAGCCACGCGCAAAAATACATTTCTACGGCAAAGAACCCCGGCCGGGGCGTAAGATTGGTCACGTAAACGTTACCGGCGGTGCGCATGAACTTGAGCAGCTGCGTCATATTGCCGCGAATGCTGCCTCTATTCTGCGTGATGGCAGGCCGCTATAGGTTTAGATGTGTCCCTTGTGGAAGGAGAAAGAGAATGACGACCTCCCCGTACGATTCTGACAGCCCCGTAGTGGGTATTGTGATGGGCTCCGATTCCGATTGGTCCGTTATGGAAGCAGCCGCGACGGTACTTGAAGAATTCGGTATCCCCTATGAAGCCGATGTGGTTTCGGCACACCGCATGCCTGAAGACATGATCGCTTACGGTCAGCAGGCGCACACCCGCGGTATTCGCGTGATTATTGCTGGTGCTGGCGGTGCAGCACATTTGCCGGGGATGCTCGCCTCGGTTACCGCACTGCCGGTGATTGGTGTGCCGGTGCGGTTAAAGAACCTGGAGGGCATGGATTCCCTCCTGTCAATTGCACAGATGCCCGCCGGGGTTCCGGTGGCGACTGTTTCAATTGACGGGGCGCGTAATGCAGGTCTTTTGGCTCTGCGTATTTTAGGGTGCGGCACCGATGACTTCGCGCAGCAGGTGCACTCCGACCTGCTGGATTTCTCAAAGAACCTGCGTCAGAGCGCGGTCGATAAGGGCGCTGCGTTGCGAGCCAAACTAGAGGAGCGCCGTGCGGAACAGCAGGATGATGCATCCACCATCCGCAACTCGGAACCGACCCAGCCTAAGCAGCCCACCACCCCCGGCGAGCCGCAAGCGTACGTCCCGTAAAAACACAGTACGCAGAAAACCCTTTCGGTTTTCATTTATGATTACGCAGTTGCTGCGCACCCTATCAATGCCTAGTGCACGGGGTACACGGCAACTGCGTGTTTATTTATGCTCTTTCCCGTAAAAACCTGCAGTTTCGGTGGGTTGAGCACTGACACAGCACACATCGGCCGCAGGATGAACCCTATAGAATGGTGCCCATGAGCAATATTCTTCAGTCAGAGATTTGGGCGCGTTTTCAAGAATCAAACGGGCACACCGTCATCCGCCGCAGCGGCGAGGGTTGGTCGTATATCGCCACCGTTGAGGGCGGTAAAACCGGCAGGTACCTATACAGCCCGTATGGTCCGGTGGCCGAAGATGCACAGACATTTGATGCCGCCCTCACCTCGCTGAAGGCCGAAGCGAAGGCACACAAGTGCCTGTTCGTGCGAATCGAGCCCACCAACCCGGCGATCTGGGGTGAACGTGATGCGGCGGCATTTTTAACCTCACGCCAGGCGGTGCTTTCACCTCGCCAGGTTCAGCCTGCGCACACGCAAATCATTGATCTTTCGGGAAGTGACGATGAAATCCTCAAGGGGATGAAATCGAATAATCGCAACCTGCACCGCAATATTCACAAGAAAGGCGTGAGCATTGAGGTGTCTGAGGATCCTGAGGATATGGCGGTGCTGTATCAGTTCTTGGAGGCAACTGCCGACCGGAACGGTTTTAACCGCCAGCGAGACGAATACCTGTCGCAGGTGGCACGGGTGCTCATGCCTGCTAAGGCTGCCTCCCTGTATATTGCCCGTCTCACGCATGAGGACGGCACGGTGGAGCCGATTGCCGCAGCTTTTTGTCTACGACTCAGACGATACCCGCACCTACGCCCACGCGGCGGCCTCATTTGAGCACCGTAAGCTTTCAGCAGGCATTCCGGTGGTGACGAACCTGATTTTAGACGCGAAGGCTAAAGGTCTGAAGTACGTGGATTTGTTCGGCATTGCCCCGGAGGATGAGCCTAACCACGAGTGGGCCGGGTTTACGAAGTTTAAAAAATCTTTTGGTGGTGAGTCAGTCACCTACCCGGGCACATGGGATGTTCCGGTGAACACTGCAGGTTATAAGGTGTACGACGCCGCATACCGGGTGCGGCCGAAGGCACAGCAGGCGCTCGCTCAGGCAAAAGAACTCGTGAAGGACGCCCCCGCACGTTTGAAGAAACTCTTGAAACGATAAAACCGTTACGTAAAAGTTTTAACGGCCCACCGTACCACCTGGGTTTCGGCTGTTTGGCGCCGCTATGGCCTTGCCCCAAACAGCCGGGACTGCGCCGTACACACTTTATATTCAGTCGTATGGGTGTTTGCGGGCGGGGTTAGCCACGTGAATATCTTCACGGTGCGGGGTTGTTGAGCTGCAGCACTCTGAGCACCCCACCGTATTGCTGTATACGCACAGAAATAAGGACATACGGGCACATTATGATATTTTTACCGGCCAGGGTTAGAGAAGTGCTGGACAGCTCCGGGTACTCGCATCAGTACGCCGTCTCGGACTATGAACTTAATGAGATTAAGGCCCTCTACCAGAAATTTGGTATCGCCATTAATGACCGCGTGGTTGAGCTCATGGGTGTTGTGGGTGATAGGGTTCTTGAGTACCGGAACGGGTCTATCCCCGCCAGAGGGGATGTTCCGTATGAAATAAGCTTCTGCCTCCGCGACGTTCTGGGTAAGTCTGCAAAAACTAATATTTTAAATACCCGCGCGCATATCAGCTGGTACGAGGAACGACTTCACGTGAGCGGGCTGGTTCCTGTGGCGATCATGCCCTCAGGCCCCATGACTTTTTACCTTGACGATCAGGAAAACATATACGGGATTCTTGATGACCTGGTGCTGGGGTATCAAGGGCGCAGCCTATGGAATAGTGTGGTGAAACTATTCGACGGTCACGACACGCACGTACCGATCTCACGCCCGTAAATAATTCGTTTGTGCCGGGGCCAGGATCTTAAGCGGGATGCTCCCCGCCTTGAGCGGGTTCTGTGTATCCTGCCTCCCTCCCATCTCATTGTCAGAGTCTCGTAGGTTTTGCAGAAGTAGCCGATTGCGGCCAAGAAAACGCGGGGGAAGGCAAATGAAGCTGCCTTCCCCCGCATTGTCTTACGCCCTGTGAAACAGGGCGGGAGCTATTAGTGGGTGTGTGCGAGAATTTCCTGCATACGCTGCAGACGGTGCTCCGCCTCAATAGTGCGCACAGTGCCCGAGGAGGAGCGCATGACCAGCGACTGGGTGGTCACAATGTTCTTGCCGTAGCGCACACCGCGCAGCAGTTTACCGTCGGTAATACCGGTTGCGGCGAAGAAGCAGTTATCGCTGGTAACCAGATCGTCAGTGGTGAGGATGCGGTCAAGGTCGTGCCCAGCGGCGAGCGCCTTCTCACGCTCGGCGTCATCGGTGGGTGCCAAGCGGCCCTGGATAACGCCCCCAGTGGCCTTAATAGCGCAGGCAGCAACAATACCTTCGGGGGTGCCGCCGGTGCCGAGCATCACATCAACACCGGTTCCTTCGCGGCAGGCGGCGATAGCGCCAGCGACGTCACCATCAAGGATAATGCGGGTACGGGCACCGCAGGCACGGATTTCTTCGATCAGCTTGGCGTGGCGGGGACGGTCAAGCACGCACACGGTCAGCTCGTTGATCTTTTTGCCCTTAGCCTTGGCGACCAGGTGCAGGTTCTGTTTCACGGGCAGGCGCAGGTCTACGAAGTCGGCGGCCTCGGGGCCGGTTACGAGCTTCTCCATGTAGAACACGGCGGAGGGGTCAAACATTGAACCGCCATCGGCCACCGCAATCACGGAGAGGGCGTTATTCATGCCGAGCGCGGTCAGGCGGGTGCCGTCGATGGGGTCTACCGCAATGTCGAGGTTGGGGCCGGTGCCGTCACCAACGACTTCACCGTTAAACAGCATGGGGGCCTTGTCTTTTTCACCTTCGCCAATGACGACGGTGCCGTTGAAACTCACGGAGGAGAGGCGGTAGCGCATTGCGTCCACTGCGGCGCCGTCTGCGGCGTTCTTATCTCCTGCCCCCACCCAGGGGCCTGCGGCGATGGCGGCGGCTTCGGTGGCGCGCACGAGCTCCAGCGCGAGGTTACGGCTACCGTGGTTATTGTTGTTCTCAGTCATTACTCACCTTCGAGGGTTGAATGGGCCAGCCGGCCGGGCGGCCGTATAGTTTGGCGGTCTCTACGTTATCTAGCATAACGCGGGCTGTTTACTGTGTGGTTCTTTTGAGCGGTTTTTCTGGTGGGTTATTAGCGGTTTGTAAGGATGCGCAGCTCACGTGAACGGTGCGGCACGGGGTGCGTCCGGCGCGTGTTGGGGGGGTATAGAGTGGCCGTTTGGGTTCGGGTGCTCCAGCAGCGGTGTGAGAGAATAGACACTGTGGAAAATTCTCAGAATAACGCACACAACCCCCAGGACGAGAACCCACCCGCCGGTACGAGGAAGCTGGGTGATGCATCCTCCAGCTCTTCCGCTGCCGAGCTACCGCAGGACCTTACCGCAGCCGAGTATCCGGACGGTGAGCAGACGGTGACACCGCAGATTACCGTTAAACAGTTGAAGCGTATTAACGCCCCGGCGCGCAACATGATTATTTCGATGGTTGCGATGATTCTGATCCTTATTCCGGTGCTATGGCTTATGCCACGCCCGGATAAAACCCCGTACCGCCCGCAGGTAAATGTGGCGCAGGTTGCGTTTGAGTCGAGCCGTCAGGCAGGGTTTCCGGTGGCTGTGCCGCAGCTGGAAGGCTGGCACTATAACTATGCCCGGTGGAATGGTAATACACCGGATAATATTGGGTTTTTTAAAAGCGGCCAGGTTACCGGGAAGAACCACTTTATTGAGCTAACCCAGGCGAAAGATACAAACCCCACGTGGGTGGCTCAGCAGACTGATAACGCCACAAAACAGGGCACCGAGCAGATAGCCGGGGTGGAGTGGGAGGTACGGGCGGCTACCTCAAAGAAAAATAATGAGCGTGTGTACTCATATGTGGCTCACGTGCCTTCTGCGGGAGGGCAGAGCACCACGATTATCCTCAGCGGAGCCGCCGACCCCGCGGAGTTTTCCCAGCTGGCAGATGCGGTTAGCGCCTATTTGAAGAACCCCACCGCTACGGCTGACCCCAGCCGGCACGGGTAGCACCATTCGGTAAAGACCCTGTGTGTTCAAGCGCGCTGTTGTATGAGAGCGTGGTGGTAGGAAGCGGATGACTGGCGCCTCTTTCGCAGAACAGAGAGATGACACGGGCATGTGGTACGTCGAAAAGATGCCTGAGCGCATACACTAGAGGTAGTTTCTCAACGGGGTCCCGTTCGGGCCCCGCAATAACCGCGGATGACTGTGAAAGGGGACGGTGCAAGGTGGGTTCTCTCAAGGATCAGGTTCAGCCAAGCCCGGCGCAGGCGTGGAAACGTCTTAAAGACGGTAACCAGCGCTTCGTGGAGGGCATCAGTGAGCACCCTAACCAGGATTCCAGCAGGCGTACCCTGCTCTCAGGCGGGCAGTTCCCGTTTGCGTGTATTTTTGGGTGCGGAGATTCTCGTCTAGCGGCTGAGATCATTTTCGACCTGGGCCTGGGGGATGCCTTCGTGGTGCGCACAGCCGGGCAGGTGATCGAGAACGGTGTGCTCGGTTCCATTGAGTACGCGGTGGAGGAGTTCAAAACCCCCATCATTATGGTGCTGGGCCATGATTCGTGCGGTGCGGTCACGGCAGCCCGCAACGCAGCCCAGACAGGTGATATGCCGCCGGGGTTTATTCGCAACCTGGTGGAGCGTATTCTGCCGTCGGTGATTGCCCCCTCCCTGCCGCCGCACGCGCACGTGAACGATATGGTGCGTGAGCACACCCGGCAAACAGCCATGCGTATTACTGAGCAGTCCCATATTGTCTCGGATGCGGTGCTCAGCGGCGAGGTTGCCGTAATTGGGGTGTTCTATCACCTGCGTGACGGTAAAGCGGAACTGGTGTTTAGTTCCCAGGACTTGACGCTGCCCAATACCCCCACCGGCGAGGGGCAGTCACCGACTACCGCTTCCCTGCCGGTGAGCGTTAAACAGCAGCCGCGCATCGTCTTCGCTGAAACGTGGGGCGAGGCTTCCCCCTGGGGGTTGTGAGCCTATTGCCGGGTGCCCGCGATCGGGTGCGTACCGTACCCCAAGCATCCGTGTACAACCCCACATAAGCACATATTTTTCTGTGGCTTTGCCCCGTTCCCTATTGCGTTCCAACGTTTAGGGTGCGGGGCGTTACATTCTGAAGGTTGAGGCGGAAAATTTCGCCCTATTTTCTGGATGTAATATCTTCAAAATCGCAGTGGCAGCATGATTTTTGCGCCTATCCTAGAGGTATGGCTGAAAATATTGAATACCGCATTGAACATGACACCATGGGCGAAGTTCGCGTGCCCGCCAACGCACTCTACCGTGCACAGACCCAGCGCGCGGTCGATAACTTCCCGATTTCGGGGCAGACCCTCGAATCAGCCCATATTCGCGCTCTTGCCCTCGTTAAGAAGGCAGCCGCGACCGCCAATGAGGAACTTCAGGTGCTCGACGCTGAGCGCGCCCAGGCTATCCGCGAAGCGGCGGATCTGGTAGCAACCGGTGAGTACGACGAGCATTTCCCCATTGACGTCTTCCAGACCGGTTCGGGTACCTCATCGAATATGAACACCAACGAGGTTCTGGCAACGTTGGCAACCCGTTCCCTGGAATCACGAGGCATTGAGGTTCACCCCAATGACCATGTGAACGCCTCCCAGTCTTCCAACGATGTTTTCCCCACCTCCGTGCATGTTGCCGTGACCGAGGCACTGGTCAAAGAGCTGATCCCTTCCCTTGAGGTTCTCGCTGCTTCGCTGGAAAAGAAGTCCGTAGAGTTCAAGGACGTTGTCAAGTCCGGACGCACCCACCTGATGGATGCAACCCCTATTACCCTGGGCCAGGAATTCTCGGGCTACGCCGCCACTGTGCGTTACGGCATCGAACGTGTGAACGCATCCCTGCCCCGCGTGGCTGAGGTTCCCCTGGGCGGCACCGCCGTGGGCACCGGTATCAATACCCCGGCGGGCTTCTCGGCACGCGTGATTGAGCTGCTTGCCGAAGAAACCGGTCTACCCCTGACCGAGGCACGTAACCATTTCGAGGCGCAGGCAAACCGCGACGGTCTGGTTGAGGTTTCCGGTCAGCTGCGCACCCTCGCCTACGGTCTGATGAAAATCAGCAACGATATTCGTTGGATGGGCTCGGGCCCGAACACTGGTTTAGGCGAGCTGCACATCCCCGATCTGCAGCCCGGCTCGTCCATCATGCCCGGCAAGGTAAACCCGGTGATTTGTGAGGCTGCCATTATGGTTGCGGCACAGGTGATTGGTAATGATGCGACCATCGCGCTGTCCTCCACCAACGGAGCCTTCGAGCTGAACGTGGGCATTCCGGTGATGGCAGCTAACCTGCTCCAGTCCATCCGTCTGCTCGCCAACGTTTCTCGCGTGGCGGCAGAGAAGATGATCGACGGCCTGAGCGCCAATGTGGAGCGTTGCCGCTTCCTGGCGGAAGCATCGCCCTCGACCGTGACCCCGCTGAATAAGCTCATCGGGTACGAGGCCGCTGCGAAGATCGCCAAGTATTCCGTGGCGAACAAGGTCACCGTGCGCGATGCCGTGGTAGCTTTAGGCTACGTTGAACGCGGTGAGGTAACCGAGGCTCAGCTCGACGAAGCTCTGGACGTCACCAAGATGCTGGGTGATTTCTAACCTCAAGCAGCGTATCCCAAGTATTCTCCTGTAACTGCAGGAGTTCGATAACGCAGCGTAAATCCCCGCCTGCCCCATGATGGGGTAGGCGGGGATTTACTTTTACACATAAGCAGGTGCGCACAACTAACCCAGCTATGCCCCAGAAGCGCGTATAGCAGTTATTGCTTTGACAAGTTCTTTACCATCGCCGAATAAAGGCAGAAGCATTATGAGGTGCATATACCACCAAAACGCTATGAAGCTGTGCCCCATCAGCTGCCACACCGTGCCCCCAATAAAAGCGGCTACTGGGCCAGCTACAGCGACCATCAGAGAGGATTTAGGGGTGAGATCCTCATGCGGTGCGAGAAGAGAGAACCGCAAAGGGGTCGATTCGATGCGAATATGGCGCACACCTGCGACGTACCGTAACGCCAGGGCATGCCCCAGCTCATGGATAACGGCCGGTATTAGCGCGCAGGTTACTACCAATCACATGATGAGCAGGCCCAGCACTACTAATCCTGCGGCCAATTTACCCTCACGCATCTCTACCCTGCCCGGGGTGAAATAAATATGCTGCCCTTGATCCCCCAGCAGCCCGCCTATAACTAAGAGGAAGGCAAACACGATAATCGGCAGAAATAGCACGGCTACCCGGTAACACAGGTGCAGCATGCCGTTAAGGTTTAGCGTGAGCGGGCGAGAACGCCCGGCCCATATCTGCTTATTGGAGGCGTTCATTGGTTTTACGCTTCTTCCGTTGAGGAAACAGATGTACAACCAGTTGCGCTACCGCCGCTATTTTTCATCCTCTTAACCAGCTCCTCACTTTAAGTAGAAGTTTTATTCCCCTCTCAAACGGCGAATCATAATTTACATCTCGTGAGATGCTTTTTCATTATTTATGCAGTGAACATGAACGTTTCAGCCGTGGTGAGTGCGTCGTTGGCGAGAGTGCCCGTTTTGCTCATAATCTGCACCCCAAGGGTGTATTTTTTGGTGGTATCCAGGCCGGAAACATACGGTATGTTCACTTCAAAAGCACCGTTATTGATCTTCTCGGGGCCCACGGTAATGAGGGAAACTGGGTCGGGGGCTAACTGCCCGGGCTCACCCAGCCCAGCGCGGTTAATAAATAGCCGCAACCTCGCACCGGCAGGAATGTACCGGCTTTCAAATCCGGTACCGTGTACCGTGATGCTCCCGCCAGCGGCGCTGGGGTTCTTATCGAAGTCAAGCCGAGGGCTCTCCGTCAGCACGGTAATGGGGGTCTGCGTATCGTATTTGGTGGTTTCGGAGGTGCGATGCCCTTCCTCGGTGCTTTCGGCGTAGCTAATCATGGTCTTCACCGAGTACTCTAGCCCTGCACGATACTGCCCATACCAGAGCTGCCCGGTGACAAGCTCCGTTTTAAACGCCCCATCCTCTATGCGTTCGGCGGGTACGTGCACAAAACCTAGGTGGGTGTCATCAATGGTTTCGGGGAAATACTCGGGTTTGCTGGTGTCTTCTGTGAGACCCACGTAGACGCTCACCCGCTGGCCAAGCTGCACCCCGTAAAACCCGGTGCCTTCCACGTAGATGGTGCACGGAATGTACGGGTTGACATTCTCGGTCAGGGAAAGGTTTAGCTTCGGCAAGAAGCTTTGAGTGTCGTCCCCAGGGTCGTTGAGGGGTTCGGGTTCGGCCAGCACTGGGGTCAGCGGCAACGACGCCACCCCGGTGAGGGCTAAGGCACAGGCTAAACGGCGGCTGGGCAGGGAACTCTTAGCGTTTTTGAACGATTCGAGGCGCATGAGTGTCCTTCAGATGTGGTGTGTGCTTGCACTCCCAACCTACCAAACTTTAAATCTTTAATGAAGGATTTTTGAAACTATTACCTGAAAGTTTTCAGCGGTGTTGTTCCGCACCGAATCACCCGTGTAGCACTAAGATGGTGCCGTTTACCCCTTCGGAGACACCGATTCGTACCCAAACCTGCAGTGGCCGTCATAGCCTAAGGCTGCATCAATACGGTCAAGCATCCTCTCTGAGAGCATGGCCCGCTCGGTCGGGTCCGTCATATCCGCCCAACGCACCTGGGTGGATTCGTCATCATTGACGCGCGCATCACCAGCAACCCAGCGGCACAAAAACGTGTGATCCAGAAACTGGCACCGGTCCCCGTTGCCGAACCGCATGGCGGGGTCGGCTTTGAGCTGTGCGAGCGCAAGCACCTCAATCTCCACCCCCGCCTCTTCATGCGCCTCCCGAAGGCAGGTCAGTGCGGGGTTCTCGCCAGGGGTCCACGATACCCGTCACGGGCGTCCACGCACCGTTGTCGCTGCGGCGCACCAGCAGCACACGGTGGTCAGAGTCGCGGCGGATAACAGCCGTAGCGCCCGAAAGCCACAGGTAGTCATGACCGATTTTCTCCCGCAGGGTGAGGATGTATTCAGGGGTTGGCACTTAATGACCCTCCTTCTTAACTCGATAGTACGACGGTTACTGCGCCGCCTAGAACAGGGTGTAGGCGGGCCACACCCACCCGGTGAGCGCCCCTAAAAGCATGAACGGCCCGAACGCTACACGCGTGCCGCTGCGGGCCATACCGAACAGAACCAGCGCCAAGGAGAATACCCCACCCACAATGAAGGTAACGAGCGAAGCCCACACCAGGTTCACCATCGAAAAATAGGCGAGCGCCCCACCGAGTGCAAGAGCGAGCCGTACATCTCCACGCCCAAGAGCCCCAAAGGAGAGGACGCGCATCAGCAGGTAGAAAACCCACAGTACCGCCCCGCCCAGGAATACCCGGCCGATAGCACCTGCATCGCCCTTCATGAGGAGCACGAGGGGAAGGGCGGTGTAGGTGCTCAAAATCATTGAGTACACGATACTGCGCGGCAGGCGGTGCTCACGCACGTCCACGCGCCACAGCCGTATCCCCTGTATGAGGGTGTGCAGGCAGTACAGTATCAGCAGCACTGCGGCGACGGTTAACCAGCCGCCGCCATGCAGTAGGGTGGTGATTTCCTGGTACATGCGCCCGCCTTACCCTGGTATGACCTCACTAACCATTAACAGTACCTGATGCTTGGCAACGGTACGGAACAGCCCCTGACGGGGTCAGGCAGCAGCTGACTTAGGATCCGAACCGGCGGTTACGGCCCGCGTAGTCACGCAACGCCCGCAGAAAGTCCACGCGTGTGAAATCGGGCCACAGGGCACGGCAGAAGTACAGTTCTGAGTATGCGCTCTGCCAGGTCATAAACCCCAGAGGCGCTGCTCTCCTGAGGTACGGATCAGCAGGTCGGGGTCGGGCATTCCGCGCGTATACAGCCGCTGGTTAATGTCGGTCACGCTCAGGGAGGCGGCCAGCTCCTGCACGGAGGTTCCTGCGGCGGCGGCGTCACGCAGCAGCTCACGCACCGCATCGGCGATCTCTTGGCGCCCACCGTAGCCAACCGCAATATTTACCTGCACCCCGGGCAGCGTGGAGGTGGCTGTTATAGCCTGTTCTAAGGTGGCGCGCAGACTCTGCGGTAGCATGGCGATGTTTCCTACTGCGTTCACGGGGCCTACGCGGCTGGCCACCAGCCGGTTAAGGAACTCGTCAATCACGCTGATTAAGCCGCTCAGTTCCCCGGCGGGGCGTTTGAGGTTCTCGGTGGAGAGCATGTAAAGGGTTACTCGCGGGATGTTCAGCTCGGTGCACCACCCCAAAAAATCAATAATGCGTTCTGCCCCTGCGGCGTGTCCTTCACGGGTGCTCAGCCCGCGTTGGGCCGCCCACCGGCGGTTGCCGTCCACCAGCACCCCAATGTGCTCGGGCAGCGACTGTGCTGCTAAAGAGTCAATGAGGGAACGTTCATAAACGCTCGGGGCGGGTGTCACGCCCGGTTCGGCGGCTATACCGTGTACGGTGATGACCGGAATCATGGCGGTGTTAGTGGCGCTCACGGGCCACCTCATCCTTGGTTACCACTGCGGTATCCTCCCCAGCTTTAGCTGGTTCGTTGGGTGTTTCCCCCTCGTGTTCTGATGCGGCAGCTAGCTCCGCTTCCCGGGCGGCGGCGTACTGGGCACGGTACCTGAGGCGGCGGGTGCGGCGGGTCATATCAACGCCGAGGGCAACCACGAGCAGGCTCAAAAGTGCGGTCGCAAAAAATCCGCCGATACCGGGGGAACCGGCGGGACTGCCGTCAGGGTTCGAAGCTGGAGTTACCTCGGGGGCAGCTTGCAGAACGGCATGTGTGACGTCGAATAGAGCGTTCAGAACGAAAAGGCTCATGGTTCTCCTGCGTTACCTTCAGCCGTGCGGCGCGGATAAAGTCTAAGCTTTCATTCTACGCGCTCAATTGCGCGGCACAAGCTATCCTGCACATATGGCACCTGGGAATAACCCCAAAAATAGGGTTCGGGCTAGCCGATGACAGACAGCGCGGCAAACGGCGCATCACCTGAAGTTCAATACTCCTCGGCGGCTCGTACTGGGCGGCGTGATTGGGGCGGGTGCCTCCGCTGGCTCTTTTAGCCAGCCGCCTTATAATCCAGCCCGTCGGCGAGGCAGCACTCCGGCAGATCCACCGGCACCCGTGAGGCGATCAGCGTGTAGTCTTCCACGGCCATACCTTCTTCACGTCCTCTGTAGGAATCGCAAAAATGCGCCGTTCGGGTCGATTTGTGAGGCGTGGGCCAGCATCGCTTGGTCGCGCCGGTCGAAATAGGCGGAGCTGGGGATACGCGTGGTGCTTTCGTGACGGATTCCTTCTGTACTGACCTGATCAACCAGGTTTTCTATCCACCCCGAAAATACGCTCTGCCCATCACGAGCCATAAGAAATTCGTGTCCCGCAACCAGCCGTTCAGGATTAAACGCACGGTCGTAGTAGAGTTTCAGGGGTGCCCACGGCTGCCCCTCCCCACGTATGCTTCGGGGTCACCGGCTTTCTCGTATGCCTCAACAGCGACTTTGTGGCTCATAATATGGTCGGGGTGCGGGTACCCGCCGATCTCGTCGTAACTGATCATCACATGCGGGCGGTACTCGCGCACCAGGCGCACCAGTGGTGCCGCCGCACGTTCAAGGGGCTGCACCCCAAAGCACCCAAAAGGTAGCGGAGGCATAGGGTCCCCTTCGGGCAGGCCGGAATCCACAAACCCCATCCAACGGTGCTCAATACCGATCGCCTTCGCGGCGGCAGCCATTTCGCTGCGGCGCATCCCTGGAAGGTCACGGTGGGCGCGGGGGCTGTGTTTAATCTCTTCATTCAGGATGTCTCCACGTTCACCGCCGGTCATGGTGGCGACCATGTAGCGGGCGCCCCTATCGGTGTATGCGGCTGCTGAGGCAGAACCTTTAGACGACTCATCGTCAGGGTGGGCGTGAACTGCGAGAATACGCAGGCCTGTGTAATCATCTACGAGAGGGGTTAGCTCATCCACCGAGGGGTGCTCGGGGAGCTGGGCTTTTAGTCTTGCTACAGCGTCGCTCACGTGTGTGTTCCTTCAAGTATCTAGTGCCGTCTGTGTGGTATCCGCTCAGGGACTAAAATGGAAGAGGCACATAACCGCTTCGTTGTGACATAGTACCGAAGATTCGCGTCGTGTGCCTAGTACTCGTGACGCTTTATGAACGGCTGTAACGCGTTGTTAAGGAAACCCGTCAATAACTGTTAACCGCACCGGCTGGGAGGTATTTATGACCGCAGACGCTCACCGTCATCATCCCGCCGTTGAGGAAACCCCGAAAATTTCCGCTACGGGCGCACCGGCATCACCAAACCTGGCTGACCGTTACGGCCGCTCCCCCAGGCCCCGCCGCACAGTTCCCACCCGCCTGTGGGTTGCCCTAGCTGTTGCGGTGACCCTGCTGGCGGGGGCTTTCGTGTTTTGGGTTCAGGCGGATGCCGCCGCACGCCCCAGCGCCCGCGACACGGGGTTCACGCTGGTGAGTCACGATGAGGGCATCCGGCGAGTTTGAACTCTCAAAAACCCGCACGATGCGGCCATCTGCTCGGTCAAAGCTTTGAACTCTTCGCGTGTTCCGGTGGGCTGGACTGAAGTTGAGATTCCGCCGAATACCGCCGAACAGGGTAATGAGCGGGTGAGCCGACACAGCGTGAGTTTACGTATCCTTTCTGAGGCGACTACCGTGACCGTGGATTCGTGCCGTAAGAAGTAGCCGCCAGCGTACTTTCTGACTCCCCTAGCTATCCCAACCAGCACATCATTTCTTCCAGGATTTAGGGGTGGGGAAAGTGCCCCGGTTTAGCTCTGACTCGCATCTGTCTTAGAATGGCTAGAGTCGAAAGGGGGCTGTATGCCCCACACCCGCACCGGCGTGCCCGGCGCACAACCGAAGGAAAACAATGGCAGCAACCGAGAACAATGGTGCATGGCTGACGCAGGATGCCTACGACCGCCTAAAAGAAGAACTTGACCACCTCTCAGGCCCGTACCGCCAGGAGATCGTGGAGCGCATCGCCGCCGCACGCGACGAAGGAGATTTGCGTGAGAACGGCGGCTACCATGCCGCACGCGACGAGCAGGGCAAGAATGAGGCCCGCATTAAGCAGCTCACCCACCTGCTAGAGAACGCTAACGTGGGTGAGGCCCCCAGCGACGACGGGGTGGTTGCGCTCGGTATGGTGATCGAGGCAGAGATTGCTGGGCGTCCCATGAAGTTCCTGCTAGGCTCCCGCGAGGTTGAAAGCACCCTGCCAGAAGGCAGTGACCTGAAGGTGTTCAGTGAAAAGTCACCCATGGGCGCGGCTATCCTGGGGCACAAGCAGGGTGAAGAGGTCACCTACCAGGCACCCAACGGCAACGATCTGGTGGCTAAAATTATTTCGGTCACCCCGTTCCAGGGCTAAGCTCTGGGCGCAAAAAGGTTTCAGACGAAAACCCGGGCTACTCGTTTAGTCCGGGTTTTTATGTAACCGTTATAGCCCACCTTCAAGTGCCCGCTCCCCTGGCCGTTTCGGGCGTATCACTTGCAATATCCCCTCTTAAGGAAAAACTATGGAACCTGTAGCTTTTGACGATATTCCCCTCGAGATTTTTCTGCAGGATATTATGGACCTCACCCGGCTGTTTCCGGAGGATTTTCCTGCAGAATTTGCTAAAATGGCCGCACGTATCGGGGTGGAGAAACAGCACCTGTTCATTACAGACTTCATCGAAGACACCCGGGAACATGTGGTAGGGCACTATCTGGGGTATGTCTTTGATGCGCTCAACCGCAGAATGTATCAGTACGAGATTCGGGGCGGGAACAAGCTCTATCTTAAGGAAGTCCCGGTGGAGGACCTCACTGTACGCGATACGGACAGTGTGAAGGTTCTTGACCTGCTCTAGTACGGCGGCACCCGGGCAGGATGCAAGCCCCGCCCCGTTGCAGCACCGACAGGGTCACAACGGTACCGGTTGGTATAGTGTGGGGGCTGCCCACGCCCGGGTCTTTAGTAGACGATAATCGGGCGGAAGCCCTCCTCCTCAAGGGCCGAAATGACGCGGTTGCAGTGCTCAGTGCCGTTGGTTTCCATATCGATCGTGATCGAGACGTCACCCATTGATAAGGATCCGCCTACTCGTGTGTGGTCCACACCGGTAACATTCGCATCGTTCTCAGAGATAATGCGTGAGATTGTTGCCAGCTCGCCCGGACGGTCGGAGAGCATCATCTTAATCGTCATGTACCGACCTGCCGCCGAAAGGCCGCGCTGAATCACTTTCAGCATGAGCATCGGATCAATATTACCGCCCGAGAGCACGCACACTACAGTGCCCAGCTCGCCGTATTCTTCCTTGAGTTTGCCGTTCATCAGTGCCGCCACCGGTACCGACCCTGCAGGCTCCACCACCAGCTTATTGCGTTCCATGAGGAAGATGAGGGCACGGGCGATGTCGTCCTCACTCACCGTCGCCACATCATCCACCAGCTCTTTAATGATGGAGAACGGCAGCTGGCCGGGGCGCCCCACCGCAATACCGTCAGCGATGGTAGAGACCTTCTTCAACGGCACCAGCGCATCTGCTGCCAGCGATAGCGGGTATGCGGCCGCGTGCTCAGCCTGAACACCAATAATACGGATTTTCTTACCCAGTTGGGCTTCTTTAGCGCGTACCGCCGTGGAGAGCCCCGCCAGCAGGCCGCCGCCGCCCACGCCCACAATGATGGTGTCTACGTCGGGAACCTGCTCCAGGATCTCAAGCCCAATGGTGCCCTGCCCGGCGATAATATCCTCATTATCGAAGGGTGCACGAACACCGCGCCGGTTGCCTCGGCGTAGCGTTTTGCCTCGGCCAGTGCCTCATCTACGGTAGTACCGTGCAGCTCAACCTCCGCGCCGTGGTCGCGGGTGGCAGTAATTTTGGGGAGGGCAGCGCCCAGCGGCATGTAAATGCGCGCTTTAATGCCCAGTTTAGCGGCCGCCATCGCCACCCCCTGAGCGTGATTTCCCGCCGATGCAGCCACCACACCGTGTGCTTTCTCAGCCTCGCTAAGTTTAGCCATGCGAACATACGCGCCGCGTGCTTTAAACGAGCCGGAACGCTGCAGGTTCTCGCATTTGAAGAACACCTCAGAACCGAGTTTGAGGCTCAACGCCCGCGAATGCGCCACCGGTGTGCGCTCAATAACCCCCGTGAGCAGTTCAGCTGCTGACTCAATCTCAGATAGGGTTACAGGCAGGTCATCAAGGGGTGCGTTCACGTTCAGTCCGTTCCGTTCGCAGGTGGGCACATCTATTGACTATTTTAGTGGATGTATATCGTATTCGAAGAACATAAAACCGTGCCCTGCGCCGCATAAAACATTGAGGCCCATCCCAGCTTAGTACTGGGAACAAGCCTCACCACACCGCGACATTAGCGGCTACTTATTGCCCTGCTTCCGGGAGGGTTTCTTACCCTGGGGCGAATCAGTATTTTCTGCGGAGGCAGACTCTGCAGATGCAGGCTCCTCAGCGGGTTCTTCGTCACGGCCAGCAGCTGTGCGTGCCCGCCCCCGAACGCGCTCAGCAGCGTCCTCAACCGCACCGCGGCGGCGTTTGGCAGCTTCACGACGGCGCTCTTCGTGCGGGAAAAGGAACTCTTCGGTACGTAGCTGCGGGTCGTTCTCCCAGCCGCGAGAGGCCAAGTACCGCACCACGGAATTGACCACTGCGAGCACAGGAACCGCGAACAGCGCACCCGTAGCCCCGAAAATCATGGACCCACCGGCCACCGCAAAAATTACGGCCAGCGGGTGCAAAGACACCGCTTTACCCATAATCAGCGGCTGCAGGATGTGCGACTCAAGCTGCTGCACCAGCAGCACAATGCCGATCATAATGAGCGCCTGCACCGGTCCCAGGGCCACCAGCGCCAGAAGAACCGCCACCGCCCCAGAGAGCAAAGCACCAATCACGGGGATGAACGACCCCAGGAACACGAGCACACCCAACGGTATGGCCAGCGGCACGCCCAAGATTGCGGCACCAATGCCGATACCTACCGCATCAATAGCGGCTACAAGAATCTGCACCCGCACATACGCGCCCAGGGACTTCCACCCAGCGCGCCCTGCACCGTTAACAGCGTTGCGTGCCCGCCGCGGGAAAAGTCCCCACAATAAACAGCCAGATGCGTTCGCCCTCCATGAGGAAGAACACGAGGGTGAACAGGGTGATAAGAGTTCCGGTCGCCACTTCGGCGGCGGTGCTGCCCACTTCAGAGACCCCGCGGACAATGGAGCTGGGGTTCTCAGAGGCTAGTTTCCTGCCCTGCTCCAGCAGCTGGTTCAGCTGCTCCGCCCCAAGCGAGTACCCCATATTATCGAGCCAGTGCACCAGCTCGTTGTACCCTTCGAGGGCTTTGCTCCATAACGAGACGAACCCCTGGGCAAGCTGCTGCCCGGTAAGCGCCACCAGCGCCAGCAGACCCACGATCATGCCGATTTCAGCGATGGCGGTAGCCGCACCTGCGCGTACGCCGCGTTTACGCAGGGCGTACACGGCGGGGCTTAGCAGGCCGCCAGCAAAGCCGCAACCATGAGCGAAATAACGAGTAGGGATACTTTCGCCAGCCCCTGCCAGAGAACCCATCCTGCTCCGGCAACCACCAGCAGCCGCCACGACCAGGCGGCGGCGGTCTCAAGGGCAAAAGGAACCGTAGTATTTTTCGTAGATGCTGTATCGTTCGTATCGGGTGTTTGGCCCATCGGCTCTCCTCAATTATTTCGCTACACGAAAGCGCAAGCGGGGCACATCATGGAACGGTATGCCCTCCCCATAAACCGTACCCCACCAGGGTTCTTTAGACGAAAAACCGGCGGCGCTTGGGGTAAGCACCGCCGGTTGAACATCTTATTTAGTTATCGCTAAAGATGCTTGCCAGGTACATGAGGATACGCAGGATCTCAATGTACAGCCACACCAGGGAGGCGGTCAGACCGAAAGCCAAACGCCACGACTCACGCTCGGGCAGACCTGCCTCAACAGCCTCAGTGGTGTTAGTGAAATCAAGCACCAGCGAGTACGATGCCAGAGCCACGCCAAACACGCCCACGATGAGCCCCAGCGGCAGGCCAGCAACGCTGGTATTCATGAGGGAGGTGTGCGTAAAGAGCGAAACACCCCACGAGACAACAAAGAACGCCAGGTACCCCAGCGAAGCGCCCAAGAAGATCTTGGTGAGTTTAGGGGTGGCCCGAATCTTGCCGTTTGCAAACAGCGCCAGAAGCGTGCCAAACACCACGACGGTGGCAATCACAGCCTGAAGAGCGATACCCGGGTACCGTGCATTGAGCAGGCCGGAAAGACCGCCAAGGAGCAGACCCTCAGCTAAAGCGTATGCCAGCACCAAAACCGGCGACACCTTACGCTTGAAACCGTTAACCAGCCCAAGAACCAGACCACCGATAAGGCCCACAACCAGGAGAATGGGCATATACCAGCCCACCGCTGCACCAAGCACCACGACGGCCAGGCTCAGCCCGGTCTTCATGATGACATCATTCATGGTCAGGCGTTCGCCCTCAATAACCGGGCTGTAGCCCGGCTGCTGAGCGTACTGCTGATCGTATCCTGGCTGGTTCTGGTATTCAGGATGGCCGTACCCCTGCGGGTAGCCGCCCTGGTACTGCTGGGGTTCGCTGGAGTACTGTGCCCCGTACGGGTTCTGCTGGTACTGGCCCTGCGGGTACTGGTTCTGCTGCGCAGCTTGCCCACCGGCACCAAAACGGCCAAAACGGGGGTCACCGCCCTGCCGGTTTTTCTTAATGATTGAGTTAATGAACGGGTTACCCGCCATGTTCTTCCCTCCGGTAAATATAGATTTTTTTCTATTTTACCTAAAGAACCTACCAATAGCTTCCCCGAAGTTACCAGATAGTACGTTCTGGGCGAATTCATAGAGAATATAGGGTTCACCGCTCAAAGGGCGGAGTCTAATGCTCACAAGATGGGGCACGGGCGTACCCTGCACCAAAACACCACCCCTTAAAGCGGCCTGCTTGAATAAAGCCAGAGATGAGATAGCCAGAAGTGCGCAAGAGGCCACCACCATTAAGCCAGTAAGCAGCAGAGTAAGTATTGAGAAACTAACCGGCAGCGCCCCGATAAGAGGCCCTGCACTTGCCCCTACGAAAAGCACAAAACCGTTAATTGCCATACCACTGGCACGATGAGGTGCAGCTGCCCCACCGTAGAGAGTAATCATTGAAGGAATCGCAAGTGCTACACCGGCCACATACACTAGGCTGGTGAGAATAATCCCAACGAGCACGTTTGTGCTTAAGAACTCGCTCAGAAGACCTGCCAAAGATATTCCAAAGCCAATCTGCGCAACCCTCAGCACCCCATATTTTCGGGCGAGTGCCCCAGCGGCAAGACTCACGAACATACTGGGGAATGCAGCAAGACGCACCAGGATAATAGCGGATTCTGAGATCCCTAGAGTATTGAGGTGCCGCCCCAGCCCTGTGTATAACGCCACAAAGGAGAGCAAAAGCGTCAGATGGGCCAAACCCAAGAGAAGAAACGCTGGCTTAATAAACAGCACACCTAAGGTAGCAAATTGTGTACGTAATGATGCACGGGGCGTTGAATGTGGCTGCTCAGACATGGTCAGCAGAGTCAGGGCAAAGGCCCCCATTAACAGGAGAGAGCAGATCCCGAAGAACCACTGCCACCCCACGCTCAGCACGATTGCTGATGCAACCACCTGACCCAGAATTCCTGCTGCCAAGAATGCGGTTGATATAGCACCAATAGCCCGAGCACGGTGCTCAGGCGGAACCGCCTCCGTCATATAGGCAAGAGCAACTGGAGCGAAGCCAGCCGCCGCCAACCCCTGACATGCCCGAAGAACGGTAAGTAAACCAGCTGAGGTAGCAAAAGCACACCCGGCTGTGGTGAATATAAGAACTAGAAGCGCAATACATACCACTTTGACCCGTACCCGTAGTGGTCGGAAATGGGCCCCATATGAGGAACCCAATCGCATACGCAAAACTAAAAACTAACAGAGAGCACATAGGTGGCATCGGTGTGAAAAGTCTCAGATACCGCTGGGAGCAGAGGTATAGAAGAGTAAAGCTGGGTGAGCACCAGTAACGCTGTTGTCACAAGGACCGCCACAGTCATCCCCGTTGCTGGGTACTTTCGGAAGGATGGTACCTGCACAACGGTATGTATCCCCGATTTTTTAGGGTCCATGGTTACCCCACCTCTTTTCCAACGTAAGCGTTGGAATTAAGCCTAGTACCATGGAGGAATAATTTGCAACCCTATTGTTGGATTCAATGAAAGGAAAAAAACGGTTGTATGGCTTTGGGATACCGAAAATACGAAACAAAAGATCAAAATGCAGCCCTTACCGAATTTACTGCACACGGTCTCGACGGGACGACAGTGGAGCGTATCGCCAAAAGGGCGAAGGTGAATAAAGAACGTATCTATAACTATTTTGGGAACAAGCAAGAACTCTTCAAGAATATTCTGCGTGAAGAACTTGAACAGATCGCCAAAACCGTTGGCCTCACATCATTTGCAACAGAAGATATAGGTGATTATGCCGGTCGCATGTACGATTACCATCGCGAGAATCCCGATCTAATGCGTCTGCTCCGCTGGGAATCCCTTACGATTGATGGCGAAGTTCCTAACGAACACTACCGACGCAATCACTATGCGTTCAAGGCAGAAGCGGTACGCGCCGGACAAGAAACTGGAACTGTCACAGATGATATAGACGCCACCTATCTGGTGCTTTTTATTCTCGCCATTGTGGGATGGTGGTCGGCCATGCCGCAAATTTCCCGCATGCTCTGCGGTGAGCCGACAGAAGAAGAACATGCTAAACGCCGCGCCGCTGTCGTAGCAGCAGCGACGCCCTAGGGTGCCCGCATCACACCCGCGATGAACGCTAATATTTTTTTAGCCAAACGTACATGGACAACAGACATACCGTGCATTTTAGAACTGCATGCAGTTATCCGCCCTTTGGGCGTCTAAAACATCGAGCAGCTTTTCGCAGTAGGTCAGCACAGCACCGTCATTATGCGAGCCGATGACCTCATCGGCTACCGCCCGCAGCGCCTGTGATGCGTGCCCCATCGCCACCCCTGTACCAGCAAAAGCCAGCATCTCACGGTCATTATCGCCATCACCAAAGGCTAGAACTTCCTGCGGATGTACGTTCAGACGCTCGCATAGATCACGCAGACCCCCGGCCTTATTCACTCCCTCACGCACTAGATCAATGGCGCCAAAGCCACTGGCCAGAGGGATAACCTGAGGCGGCAGCTCACGCTGAAGAGTCTCAAGCACACTGTAGGTATCAGCCCGAACAGTCTGCACCGAGATTTTAATAAGTTCCCCACGCACTTGAGAGTAGTCGGTGATGCGCTCAGCACTCGGGTAGAACATGAGAACAAAAGAATAGGGGTCAAGCCCCTGCGGAACCGGCTGACCTTGAGCAGCAAAATAGTCCTGCACAATACTGGTGACAGCGCCCTGCCGGTTGTGCGGTATAAAAATACCCTCAGTTGTACAGAGAATCACACCAATCTGCGGCAGGGTATCCAGCACCTCATACACATGCGGTACATCTGCCTCTTTGAAAGGGTGAACGGCCAGCTCTCCCGAATCATCGGCAAGGTAGGCGCCATTCTCAGCAATATAGATAATGCCCCGGTTCTCAAACCCTTTCATATAGTCGGTGAGTTTGGTGTATGTGTTACCGCTGGCCACCACAAAATAGATACCGTGTGCCTGTAAGCGAGGCAGAATACGTTCAAACCGGTCGGTGTCGAAGGTTTTAGCGTCCGTCAGGAAAGTGCCGTCCATATCAACAGCAATTAGACGCGGGGTGACTCTGGGGTTCGCGGACGAGGAGGCAGCAAAGATTTCGGGCATACTAGTTCTTCCGTTCCATGAAGGGTGGATAAGTTTAAGGCTCTCATATCACCACCACCAACGGCTAATAGCGGCGATACCAAAACCCGGTGCTTTTGCCCTGTTTCTTACGTGCCCGCCGGGAGTCTCACCCCGCCCCTGGACCCCGCGTAAAACATACATATAAACCGTTTCTCGCCGATGAAGAAAGCTACCATCAGAACTTTAGCCCGCTAAAAACATCCCGTTTCGCCATTTGTGCACCGCTGCTTTATACGCACTCCCCACTACGGTACTCATGCGTGTTCAGATACACTCAAAATAGCTTCCGCATGTGACCGAATTCGCCGATGGGGCCGGGGTCGGTTTTATATAATATATGTGGATGTTTTAGCACCGATACGTTGTTGTATCACCCAGATAACTCACGCAGGTGCGAACGGCATCCAGCTCACTCTCACTCAATAGCTCACTCACTCAAGGAAAACTTATGCCTGCGCGCTTTCGCCGCACACAAAAACCGGCCACTATAGCCATATCTTCATTCGCTGTAGTATGTGCACTGATACTAAGCGGGTGTTCCACCGAAACTGTCACAGTGGAAGGACCCACAGCATCAAGCACTTCACCGACTGCAGCAAGTACCCACAACCAGTTATCTTCACCCAGCAGCACCCCCTATGTCAGCCCAGCCGCTGCCTTTGAAACCCAGGAAGAGGACGCCGAAGAGCAGACGCACGATACCGGAATCTCTCCCGAGCAGGAAGCCAACCCCGTAACCGCACTGCCAGCTGCGAATGTATCGGATGCAGCCAGCGCCTTAACAACCCTGCAGTCACTGCCGGTCAAGGGCCGCGCACCCAAAACCGGGTATTCGCGGGATCAGTTCGGGCATGCCTGGACAGACACCGACCGTAACGGGTGCGATACCCGCAACGATATTCTGCGCCGCGATCTGTACGAGGTGACGGTTAAACCAGGAACACGCGCCTGCACAGTGCTCAGCGGCACCCTGGAGGATCCGTATACGGGGGTGAGCATCCACTTTAGACGCGGAAAAGACACCTCCCGCGCGGTGCAGATCGATCACGTGGTAGCCCCTGTCTGATGCGTGGCAGACTGGCGCGCAAGAGCTGTCGAAGCAGCAGCGCATTGAGCTCGCCAATGACCCCGATAATCTGCTCGCTGTAGATGGGGCGGCTAACCAGCAGAAGAGCGATGCGGACGCGGCTACCTGGCTGCCAGCTAATAAGGCGTACCGGTGCATCTATGTGGAGAAGCAGGTGCGCATTAAGGCGAAGTATGGGCTGTGGGTTAAGGCAGCCGAAAAGGAAGCGATGGTACGGGTGCTCAATGACTGTGTGAGCTCGGAAAACTCCGGCACCATTGAACACACTCCCGTGGCCTCCCCTATTACTGAGCCCACGCGGGGTACGCCGCAGGCTCGGGTGCAAGCGCCTACACAGGAACCCGATTTTGCAGGAACGTATTACAAGACCTGTGCGGAGGCGCAGGCTGCCGGGGCAGCTCCTATTCGGCGTGGACAGCCGGGATACCGGGCGGCGCTGGATCGAGATGGTGATGGTGTGGCCTGTGAGGTGACAACGAAACACTAAAGTACCGGCTGCTTCTTTGGTGCGTGTATGAACCGACCTCTCATGAGTGACTATTCATGAAATGTCATGCTTCTTCATACACGCACCATTTTTGAGAGGCACATCACACTAAACCTGTGATTTAGCTGTGAATAAGCTGTATCCAGAGGCCTTTCTTTCATATTTACTTGATAAAGAAAGTAAATTTCTGGCAAGGTACTCTCATGACTAAAGACAGCACTGCATCACTCGGTCTTCTTATTTTCCGCCTAGCACTAGGCTTCACATTCATCATGCACGGCTTCCAAAAAGCCTTCCTCAATGGGCCCACCGCGCAAGGAGCAATCTTCGCCAAAATGGGTATTCCAGCCCCCGAACTATCGGCCTACTTCACTATTGGCGCCGAACTCATCGGCGGTATTATGCTGCTGCTGGGTATCGGAACACGCATCGCAGCAGCAGCCATCACCATCGCCATGGCGGGCGCCTACATCTTTGTTCACGTCAATGCCCCCTTCATCATCGACCCGAAAACCGGGGCCGGTTTTGAGTACGTCTTTGTACTGGGCATGGCGGCCATTATGTTTATCCTCGTCGGCGGCGGCAAATACTCCATTGATGCGCTCCTGCCCCAACGCGGCACCAAGAAAGAGCTAGCCCCCTTTTAGCCGGGTGCGCCAAGGCACACCCACCAACCTTCACAAACCACATTAATTACCTAAAAGCGCCCTGCCGCTCACCGCTGGCAGGGCGCTGCTATACCTCCAAGGCGTGCAAGAGACCCGGTGATACGACAAGCGCATCCCAGTGTATCTTGACCGGGCAGAAACTGATTTATAAAGACGGCTCAGGTCAGAGCCCCACCGGGTACAGCAAAGCCCCACACGTTACGGTGTAAACCGCGGTACGTGTGAGGCTTATGTGCTGCATAGTAGCAGTGCCCCCAGTGGGACTCGAACCCACACTGGGCAGATTTTAAGTCTGCTGCCTCTGCCAATTGGGCTATAGGGGCCTGAACCGGCCCTCACTACTTTCGCACGAAGTGAGGGCCAGTATCAAATCCTAGACACCTACAACCGTATTAGAGGTGTTCCTTCGTCTTTGCTGGGGCGGTACCGGTTGCCTCCTGGAACGCCAGGCGCGGGGTGCGCTGGCGGCGGATCGTAGTGGTATCACGGCCAAAGAGCTGGTTGAGTGCCCAAGTAGTCATAACACGCACAGTACGCTCAGTCGTGGGGATCGCAGAACCGTGGTAGCCGCGGTGCATAATCCACGCCAACGGACCGGCGAAGGTCTTACCCTTAAAGTTCGCCACGCCCTTCCACAGGCCCAGACCAGCCACCACACCGATCGTCTCGTGGTAGTAGTCAGTCAGCGGCTCACCGCGCCGTGCCGCCAGAATGTTCTTAGCCAGCACCAGCGCCTGACGGGAGGCATGCTGCGCGTTCGGCACGCAGAAACCGCCCACACCGCCGCCGGAGAGGTCAGGCACGGCGGCGTTATCACCAGCAGCCCAAGCGCCCTCAACCACGCCAGCGTCCCCGGCAACACGCAGGTCTGCGTTCACACGCACACGGCCGCGCTCATCAATCGGGAAGTCGGTGTTCTTCAGCATCGGGGAAGCCGCAACGCCGGCGGTCCAAATCAAAGTATCGGTGTCGATCTCACCGGCGGGAGACTTATCAGCCATATTAATCAGCTGCAGGTTACCGCCAGTAGCATCCGAGAGGGAGGTATTGAGCAGAATCTCAATGCCGCGGGCCCCTCAGCTCGGCCACAACCTTCTCAGCGCGGTCTTCAGGTACCTCGGGCATAATGCGCGGGGCTGCCTCAATCATCACAAAGCGCAGGTCTGAGGGGGTCAGGCGGTCATTACGGTTGACCGCTTCACGCGCCATATCCTCAAGCTCAGAAATGGTCTCAACACCGGCGAAACCACCACCGACAATAACGAACGTCAGGGGCGCGGCGGCGAGCATCCGCGTCCTCAAGAACGGAGGCAACCTCAATACGCTCCAGCACCCAGTTACGCACCGAAACAGCCTCTTCAACGGTCTTCATACCGATAGCGACCTCAGCCAAGCCGGGAATCGGGAAAGCACGAGTGACGGAACCAGCACCAAGAATAATCTCGTCATACTGCAGCTCGAACGGTTCGCCGTTATCAATGGGCTCAACTACAGCGGTTCGCGCCGCATGGTTCACAGAAACCACAAGGCCGGGAATGATCTCAGTATCACGCAGATGCTGACGCAGGGGAACAGTTGCGTTACGACCCTCCATTGAACCTGCAGCGACTCAGGCAGGAACGGCTGGTAGGTCATGTAGGGGTTAGGCTCAACGATGGTCACTACCCCGCCGGTGGCTTTGACCGCCTTCTGAATCTTCTTCGCCACGGTGAAGCCGACGTAGCCGCCACCGACAATGAGGATACGCGGACGATCCTGAGCCAACTTAGTGAATGCCATATTATGCTACTTCCTAGGTTATATTCTGCCGCCGCGCGCAGGCGGGCTGGCTACGAAAAGACCCCGTACGCCACGCCGCATAGCGCATCGCACGAGACAAGCCAAAAACACATGCACCTAACAGCGCAGGACCACAACGCAGAACCTGCGGGTGTACGTATTTTGCACTCTGTACTTACCTATCATTCTACGCGGTTGATAAGGTGAACACACACTTTATGAACCTGTAATAAACGGCAAATCGAAAAAATTATGACGACTTTTAGTTCTCATCCCGCACATGCGGCCGACGCACATGCCGGTGCATCTTATGCAGACGGTGCACCGTGAAGCCGGTGATCGCCAATAACCACAGCGCCAGCCCGCCCACAATCAGCGGCGGAACAACACCCGAATCTTCAGCAGGCACACTCGGTTCAGGCACCTTAGCCTGGGGAATATTCTCCCCATCCTCGTGCACCGGTTCGGAGCTCGTCGGCTCCGGAGCGCTCACCTCCTGCTTGCGGTGGATCGCAATCCAGTTACTAATCGACCCCAGGGGGTTCTCCGCAGCATTCGACGACGTACTCTGTGCGAGCGCCGCCGTAGGGTTAATAATGCCGAACCCGTACAACGGGTCACGGCCAGCAGGCCCGGCATCATCGGCGCTGGTAATAATGCGCTGAATAATCTGGGCGGCCGACAGCTCAGGGTATTTCGCTTTAATGAGCGCAGCCAAACCCGACACCAGCGGTGCAGAAGCCGACGACCCCGACCACAGCATGTACTTATTGTTCGGGGCCGCAGCGATCATATTCACCCCGGGCGCGGCAACAGCGATTGAAATCCCCTGAGAGGAAGAAGACCATGATTCCCGCCGGGAGCTATCAACACTACCAACAGTGAGCACACCCGGGATAGTAGCTGGCGCCCCCACCTGGGTGATGCCGCTGCCGCGGTTACCGGCAGAAGCCACCACCAGCACGCCTTTCTCCTCAGCGTACTTGAACGCGTCATCCCAGCTGCGCGGCCAGCTCGCCTTATTAGAGCCGATCGACAGGTTAATGATCTGCGCCCCGTTATCCACGGCGTAGCGTACCGCCTCCGGCAGCTGCTCATCAATGCTTTTACCGCCGCCGGTGCCCATGCTCAGGGATACTGGCAGGATTTTTGCCTCCGGGGCCACACCAATTATGCCGGCGGGTTTACCCGGCTGCCCGGCGATAGGGGCCACACCTGTAGTGTTGTGCCCGTGCCCGGCAATCAGGGAGGCAACCTCGGTACCGTGCATCGGCTCGGTTCCCAAACCTGTCCAGCCGTCTGAACTGCCAACGCCGGAGGCGTCATGGCCTTTCAGGACGTTCCCTTCCAGGTCAGGGTGGGTGCCGTCCACGCCGGTGTCGATCACTGCCACAGTCACTCCGCGCCCGGTGCTTTGATTCCAGAGCTCAGGGAACTTGTAATCGTTAATCCAGTACTCGCGCTGGCGCACATCATCCCCCGCGCTGGTGCTGTTTGTGGCCGCCGGCGCGGAGGCCCCAGGCACAGTTGGGGCCGATTTCGAAGGGGTTGGGGACGCGGTTGCAGAGGAACCCTGTGTGGGGGCCGCCCAAGCCGGGTTAAACCCTGCCGGAGGCAGCCACCCCAACGCTTAGGGGTGAGGGAGGCGACAACGGCGAAAGCTCTGTGTGCTAACCGGCGCGGTGCCTTTGAGGCGGGAGTCTCGGCGTGTTGTGCCGCGCCCGGCCGTTGCGCATCGTGCCGCTTATTCCAGTGAGTCGCCATTGTCCCTCCCTAAATAATTAGATCTCCTTGTAAAGTATTCTGCACTCTACAACTGTGAAAGCGCAATGCCGTCAAGGATGTCATGTTCACTTACTGTTACGGAATTAATCACACCGTCAGTAATCTCATTCAGACGCGTGAGGATCCTCGCATAAATAGTCACCCCAGCGCCGATCACATCCACCCGCCCGGGGTGCATATACCCCAGCTCGGCGCGCTCCTGGCGGGTCATACTACGCAGCATCTGGGCGGTACGCTGAACAGTCTCAAGAGACAATGAGGTGCCGTTAATCGCCTCGGAATCGTAGGTCTCTAAGCCCAATGCTGCAGCCGCGAGAGTGGTCGCGGTACCGGCAACCGCCACAGCGCGGGTGGCGGTGCTCAACGGCACAGAGCTCACAACGGTTTCGATGGCGGCGTCCGTATCGGCCTCAACCCGCCGCACCTGCTCATCGGTGACTGGCGCGGACACCATATGCCGCTCGGTCAGGCGCACACACCCCACGTTCACGCTTCGGGAGGAAATCACCTTAGCCTCAGCTCCCCTGCCGCCGCCCAGCACGAATTCAGTAGAGCCACCGCCTAGGTCAAACACCAGCGTGTTCTTATCCCCCGCACCAACGGCACGCATCGCACCCGTGAATGAGAGTGAGGCCTCCTCAGTGCCGCTAATCACCTCGGGCTCAATACCCAAGATCTGCTGAATACCCTCCATAAAAACCTTACGGTTACCGGCATCACGGGTGGCGCTGGTCGCCACGAACCGCACCCGGTCTGCACCGTGCCCTTAAAGCAACTGAGCGTACTCTCTGGCGGCTTCAAAAGGTGCGGTCCAGCGCCTCCTGCGCCAACCAGCCGGTGGCGTCCACCCCTTGGCCCAGCCGCACGATGCGCATCTGCCGCACCACATCCTTCAGGCGGGTGGTTTCCTTGCCGTTTTTCATCAGTTTCGACGACTGCGTCCGCGATCAGCAGGCGGATCGAGTTCGTGCCACAGTCTATAGCGCCAATGCGCATCTCAGGCTCCAATCTAGGTTTTGCCGGGTTTGAGCGTTGCAGGTGGTATGCACAGCAGCTGGCAGCTAATCAGCGTGCCGCCACGCGGGGTCGCAGGCACACGTATCGGGGGTCCACCAGGGGAGATCGCATCCAAAGCCCTATCCCCCATCGGGTTCACCCCGCGCCCCACCGAAAAGAGTATGGCCGATGACGGCGTGCAGACATTTGACGCGGGTGGGCATGCCCCCGCCGAAATCCCATCAATCTCCGGAACCTCGTCAGTGCCGCTAATAATGCGGATACGCTCACGCTCGGCCAGATAATTCTCATGCGCGGCACGGTACTGCTGCGCCAGCTGCGGGTTCTGCGCCAATTCATCAGTCATCTCGTACATGGGGACCGCCAGCCTCCAGCCGGGAGGCCGCCGCAGTAATGACCGGGTGGGCCAGGTAGAACACGGTCGGGAATGGGGTGCCGTTTGCTAATCGCGGGGCGGTGGCTGCCACCAGCGGGTTACCGCACACGCACCGTGCCGGAACCTCAACCACATCCCGCACTTTACGGCCCAGCTGGGCCGATAGCACCCGCACATCCTGCTCGGTGGGGACGAGGGTCTGAACCGTCACCCCAACCCCTTCAGGGACACGGTTCATCAGGTCTTCTTTAGTGCTCATTTATCCTCAATACTAAAAATCTACTGCCGCTTCTTCTGTGCACCCTGCGGGTTCTCCACCGAGTTCCACATCTTATTCGTCCACGAATCGTCGGGGGCGTTTTTCGCCGAGGCAGAGGTGTCGTCCACCTGCGTGTTATTCGAGTCAATGCCGGTCACCGCATATGGGGTGTCTCCCTCATTCACGTAGAACAGCCTGCTGCGGGCCTGCTGACGCACATAGTTCTCGTCATCCCACCAGGTTTTCTCAACCTTTAGCTGGGCGTTCTCCCGCTGCAGCTGCGAGATGTGTTCACGGGTTGATTCGATCTCCCGCAGCTGCGTGAAATAGTTATTAAGCGTCGGGTAGGTTCCCACCAGCAGGGCAACCACAATAATCGCCCCCACCAGGAACTGACCCGAAAAACCGCGCGCAGCAATCGGCGTCAGCTCATCCGGGTCTTGATCACTGCTGCCTTCACGAATCATACGCCTCTGGCGCGCTAACTGCGGGCTTTCCTTACCGCGCCGAGGAGAACGGCCCGCCCCAATGACGGCGCTGGTGAGGGTGCCTACCGTGCTGGGAGACCGCTGCGTGTCCTGCTGCTCCTGCTTATTCCGGGAGGTTCCTGCTCCCTTCGCCTGAGACGACTTGGTGCGTTTACGCAGTCCACGGTTTTTCGGGGTGCCGGGTGTTTGAGCGGAACGGGACGGCCGGTTTTTCGCCGCATGTTGACGTGCCCCAGCGGGGCGTCGTGTGCCCCGAGAGCCGAGGCAGCTGAATCCTTCTGTCGGTCCCGCTCTGACATTGCTCTCTCCCTTCACCGCGCTGACCGTAACCATTCTATTCTACCGGCGGGCACCGCATCCTGTACCCGCCGCTACGTGCAGTAACCGTGCAGGCAACGGCGGAGGGTGGCCACCCCCGCACGGGGAATAGCCACCCTCTTACTACATGAGCCTATAAGCTACCGAGCACTTATGCTTTCTTGAAGCGGGGGAATGCGGACTTGCCAGCGTAAACAGCGGCATCGCCCAGCTCTTCCTCAATGCGCAGCAGCTGGTTGTACTTGGCCACACGCTCGGAACGTGCGGGTGCACCGGTCTTGATCTGACCCGCGTTAGTTGCCACAGCGAGGTCGGCAATGGTAACGTCCTCAGTCTCACCGGAACGGTGGGAAACCATGCAGCGGTATTCGTTGCGCTGTGCCAGTTCCATAGCGTCCAGGGTCTCGGTGAGCGAACCGATCTGGTTGACCTTCACCAGCAGAGCGTTTGCCGCACCCTCGTTAATGCCCTTCTCAAGGCGCTCGGGGTTGGTCACGAACAGGTCATCACCGACGATCTGAACCTTCTCACCGATCTGCTCGGTCAGGGTCTTGTAGCCTTCCCAGTCGTTCTCATCCAGCGGGTCCTCAATGGAAACCAGCGGGTACTTCGCCACAAGATCAGCGTAGTATGCGCTCATCTCTTCGGCAGACTTCTTCTGACCTTCAAACTCGTAGGCGCCGTCGTTGTAAAACTCGGAGGATGCCACATCCAGTGCGAGAGCAACCTGCTCGCCAGGCTTGTAGCCAGCCTTCTCGATTGCCTCAATAATGAGGTCAAGGGCCGCAGCGTTGGACTCAAGGTTCGGTGCGAAACCGCCCTCATCGCCCAGACCGGTGGAGAGGCCACGGTCGTGCAGCACGGACTTGAGCGAGTGGTAGACCTCGACACCGGCGCGCAGCGCATCCGAGTAGTTCTCGAAACCGATGGGAGCAATCATGAACTCCTGAATATCAACGTTGGAGTCTGCGTGAGAACCGCCGTTGAGGATGTTCATCATGGGAACGGGGAGCACGTGGGCGTTGGGGCCGCCCAGGTACTTGTAGAGGGGAAGGTCTGCGGACTCTGCGGCAGCCTTAGCGACGGCCAGAGAAACGCCCAGAATTGCGTTAGCGCCCAGCTTCCCCTTGTTATTGGTGGCATCCAGAGCAATCATGGCCTGATCGACGGTGCGCTGATCGGCGGCGTCGATACCAATAATTTCTTCCGAAATCTCTTCAATAACAGACTTGACAGCCCCCAGAACACCCTTGCCCAAGTATACGGACTTGTCGCCATCGCGGCGCTCAACCGCTTCCCACTCACCGGTGGATGCGCCCGAAGGCACAGCAGCGCGTGCGAAAGCGCCGTCTTCGAGCAGAACCTCAACCTCAACGGTCGGGTTGCCGCGGGAATCTAGAATCTGTCGGGCGTGAACAGCGGTAATAACAGCCATGAAAATGCTCCTTGAAAATGTAAAGGATGTGGACGGCTCACTCGGCGTCAACGCCCGGGATAGGCGCGGCCTGCTCAAGTCGTATACAACTAAAATTTTAGCAAAACTCCCACATAAACACACCGGTTACAACAGGAATTTTTGCGATTCATGAAGGTATCCAACACCTTTAGTGGGGGTACGTTGCAGAAAGTGCTCATGGCAGCACAGAACAACCCGCCGCTGCCGCTTACGCGGCGCAGACGGGTCGTTCGCTCTACCACAGTCTACGAATTGTACTCAATGAACTTACGGGTGTAGGTACGCAGGGCGCGTTCCGCATCCAGCCCATTCTGCCGTGCGCGGCACACCAGGGAGAAAAGCAGCTCACCAAAATCTTCTTCACTATAGGTAAACGGAAGATCGTCGTCTAAGGAGGTAGGCTCGGGCGGCAACACAATATCGGCCTTGCGAGCCTTAGCAATCGCCTTCGCCGCTAAGGCCAGCGCAGGCAGATGAGGAGGAATGCCGTCAAGCGGGCCTCGATCGGATTTCTCCTTCTTCTTAAGCTCATCCCAGAAAACCTGCTGCTCGGCGGCGGTCATCCGGGACTGGTCCGAAGAATCACCGAAAACATTCGGGTGCCGATCGTGAAGTTTTGCGTCCAGGCCCTCGATCACCTGCTCGATCGTAAAGCCGCCCGGTTCTGCCGCCGCAATATCGGCGTGGAAGAGAACCTGAAGCAGAACATCGCCCAGCTCTTCACGTAAAAAGCTGCAGGTTTGTGCCTTCGGGTGCTTCGACAGCCTCCACAACCTCATAGGATTCCTCAATCAGGAACCGGATGAGGGACTGATGAGTCTGCTCGGTATCCCAGGGACACCCGCCGGGCGCGCGCAGGGTCGCCATCGTGTGCACTAAACGCTCGAAGGCTCTCCCCGCACGTGCGGCAACCTCAGCTACGTCCTTCTCGGACGCTTTATCTTCATTCACAGGCAGATTCTCCTATAGATTTCAGTGGGTGTTACAGGTTCCAGTGCGCCAGCGCAGCCGCCATATGCGCAGGAATCCTAGCGCCAAGGCGCGGGAACATGCGCAGCTCCTCCACATAACGCTCCGCCTCAAGCTGGCGCGGATACCGCACAAACGCCTGTTCACTCGAATAATCAAACGCCGCCTGTACCGGAACCCCCGGGGTGAACGTGAGACTAATCGCCAGCGGCGACCCCTCACCCTCACTATACGAATCGGTCTTCAGCCGCGGAATATCCAGGGTCTCCTCAGGCACCAAGTCGAAGGTGCGCACCTGCTCCCAGAACCCGTTACGGCGCACATGCGTCAGGGGCGTCATAGTACGAGCCAAGGGCACGCACACGAATCAGCACCGTAGTGGCATCCGTAGCCGTGCCGCCCTCACCGAACAAGGCCTCAACCACGGGAGCCAGACGATGCGCCACCTGCGCCTCGGTGAGAGTCAGGTTCCCCTCGGCGAGCTTCGTATCGGAGAGTACACTCACATCTGCGGCAGGCTGTACGGTGGGGGTATCCGGATCAGCGCAGACCGTGGGCGTATCGGGATCCGAGCACGTGGACTCAGGCTTTTGCTCTGTCTCCGTCTCAGCAGCAGTCTGCTGCACGGGAGCCAGTAAAGACTCCTTCTCAACCGCAGGTACCAGCTCCTCATCATCCACATGCTCGGGAAGTTCAGGGCCGCGATGGGCCGTGCCCTCGCTGGCTGCGGCAGTCACAGTATCCAAGTCCGCAGCGCCCGTCATGGGGGCCTGTGCTTCAGGATCAACAGTATGGTCCGCTTCGGTACCAGCATCACCGGTATCCGCTGCGCGGGTGAAAGCGGCAGCATCGACAAGATTCGTCGTGTGCGCATCGGCGGGGCGTAAGAACCCGGCGGCGGCCTCAGCTGAAGCATCATTTGCCGCAACAGCAGAGGTAACATTCACAATCTTGCTGGAACCAGCGGCAGTGTTTTCCTTATCCTTCTCCCCTGCCGCGGTATCCTCAAGCTCGTCCTGCTGCCAAGAAGCGTCGGAAGAGACTGCGGGCAGAGGGCCGGTATCGTCGTTAACTGCCGCACCGTCGTCAGGGGCCTGCACCGGCTCGTCCTCGCCCAGGTCAGGGGCCGCAGCACCTTCATTGAGGGCGGCAACCGTCTCGTGCACCGTTGGGGCGGGGGTGCTGTCCTTCGCAGAATCCTCAGCGAGAGGTGCTTGAGTTTGCGGCTTCTGAAGTTTACTTTCGGCGCTGGCCACAATCGCCGCGAGCGCAGCGGCCATCCCATCAATGTCTTCCTCTTCGGCCCCGGAGTCTGCGGCTTCAGAGGTGTTCTCAGCTTCAGCAGTGGTGTCAGTGTGCGGAGCTAGACTCTGTGCGGTAAGGCTGGCGTGGCCCACCCCCACCTGACCCGGCTGGTTGCGGTCCCCAGACGTGTCGGTATCGGTGGTGGCTGCAATACTGTCTTCCTCGGTGCCGTCCAGTTTGGCATTATCCAGCTCGGTGTCATCCAGCTCGGTGCTGTCCTGTTGCGTGTCTTGACGGGAAACATCCTCACCGGAGAGGTCCTCGGTGAAGGAGTCCGCAGGCTCTTCGGTGGAGAGCACAGCATCTTCGACTGCAGGCTGATGCATTTCATCACGCTCGGAAGCCTCGCTCAGCAGCTCCTTAGCCTCATCAGGCTCATCGCTGCCCTCATCTGCCTTGACCAGGTTGAGGGGGTATCCGCCCAGCGGCAGAGGCTCATCCTGGGTGTTTTCACGGAGCGCGGTCTCCTGCTCTTCCGGCGCCTGAGTCTCATCAAGGCCCGCCAGAGGCGCAGCGTCTGCCGTTTCGTCCGATACCTCATCATGCGTAGGCTCTGCCTTATCGGCGGTTTCAAAGCCATCCTGCGTCTTCTCGCCGGGTGCTTCGTCCCGCTCACTTTCGGTGTTGGTGCGCATCAGCGGGTCAGCATCGTAGTCGTGCGTCGAGTTCAGGGGCGGCACCGGGTTCGGTGCCCTCCGCAAAGGCCGTGGCGGGTGCTGCCTCCGCTATAGTGTCCGCAGCGTCGCTGTCCTGTTCTGTTGCCGGGAAAATATAGTTCTTATCCCAGTTCGTGGAGTCCGCAGCGCTCATGTATGAGGCCTGCACCGCCACACGCCCGCCCAGGCTGGGGCTGGCCGCCACGAGGGCGCGGGTCCACACCGTACCCGAGTCCTGTGCCGCAACATAAAGCGCCGCTACGGAATCGAACCAGATGGTTCCGGGCACTACGACGCCCTTTTCAATCTCATCCCCCTGGTAGTACAGGCGGTAGTTCATATCGTCATTAACCTGGTGCAGGTCAAAGGTGAGCTGCCCATGACCGTGCTCGCGCATGGTCTCAATAAGCGTGTAGAGCGGGTTGTCAGGGGTCAGCACTTCAGCATCAGGAGCATCAAATATCGGCTCCGGTGCGTGATGCGTGTCGTCACTGGTGCCGCTAAGACCCGCAGAGTCTGCTACAGCCGCAGACGCGCCCGTTGTTGCGGCCACGGCAGCAGGCTCAGGGGTGGGGGTGCTGCTTAACGGGTCTGCACCAGCAGCCTCAGCGGCTGAATCTTCCGGGGTTCGGGTGTCTTCTTCGTGAGGTTCAGCATCATCATGATGCAGTTCCCGCGATTCTTCCTCAACGCTCGCTACGGGGTTCTCACTGGGCTTCTTGAGGGAGTTCTGAATCGGGGCAAACTCGATCATGGGGACTTCCTCGAACCGCTCAACCTCATTCTCCGGGCGCGCCGAACGATGATTGTCTACGGCTCCCTCAGGGGCCTCGGCGGGGCTATCCGATGCATTAAAGGCAACTTCATCGGCGATGCTGGGGCTCTGGTGTGCTGCGCCTGTACCAGCTACTGATTCCTGCCCTGCAGGCACATAGTGCTCGATGTCTTCGGGGTCATTCTCACTATCGTCCGCCTCAGCAACCTGCCCGGTATCGGTTGTTTCTTGCACCGACGCCCCCGTATCTTGAGCCGAGATAACCGGCAGCGCCCCCGCGTACGTCTCAGGTTCCGTTACGGTGGTGTGGGCATCTTCTTCCGGGGTGTCGGGCAGGTGCAGCAGCACCGTCTCGTCGGTGACCAGCTCAATCTTCTGCTCGGGGTCGTTCTCATCGTTAGTTAGCCCGAGACGGGTCATATAGTCTTTTACGCGCGCCTGACGGGTCTCTTCGTCTTCGTCCTCATCATCGTAGTCATCGTCTTCGTCATCATAGTCGTCTTCGTACTCAGCTGAGGCGTCGTATCCCTCATCATCGTAGGGATCCTGGGCGGGCGCGTCATCAGTGTCGTAGTCGTCTTCGGGTTCCTGCGTTTGGGTGCTGGATTTGCTGGTTGTGGCTTCTAGTTCCTGTTCCTCAGCGCCGGGGTGCACCAGGTTCGCGCTGTCGGTGGAGTCCTGGTCGTGTTCTTCGAAGAAGTCTTCAGATGCAGCGGTGTGGCGTGCGTTTTCTTCGACAACACGCTGACCCTGGGACCGCTGGCTTTCGGTGCGCACAAATTTCCGGAGGGATTCCTCCCACTGCTGCTGTTCCATCACTTTTTCGCTCAGGCTTCGCTCTTCCGCCTCCGCCGCGGCTGCTTCTTCAGCTGCGCGCACCTGTGCTTCCCATTTTTTCTTGCCGATTCCAAAGATTCCCACTGTGGTCCCCTCCACTAGTTCTTGTCGGCGCTCCCGGCGGACACGGCGAGAGCTGAGTGTGTCTGGTGTGTCTGCATCCCATTCTATCGCCTACCCGGTATATCAGGGCCGCAGAAATGCGGGTGAACCGCCGTATTTCTGCGAGCAAAACCGCTCAATGGTGCGGCACATGCCGTTTATGAGGCACGCCCGGGTGGGATTTTATACAATAAATGGAATACCTAAACCATACCTGGAGTACCCGCCTCCATGCACACCGAAGCAAATTTGACAGTGCGTTCATCACTATGAAACGAACAAAAACCGCCTCACGATTGTTATTCAGCATAATGACGGTCGGGCAACTGCCTGAAGCATATTCTCAAAACCGGTAAGTTTTCATTGTCTTTAGACTAGAGCTGGGAAAAGGGCGCCTCGCAGCTTTGTCTACTCACGTAGTTGAGCGTGTAAACACTTTAGTTCCTTACGGGCCAAGTGTCTGATCTCAAGATCATCATATCCTTGGGGCATGTACCATTTGGCGGGGTTTTGAGAATCTCTTGCTACATGGGGGCCAGCATCTTCTGCCACACCCATGCTCATTCATCGCACTCCCGCACATTGCAGATCCACTACCTGCGGCACTTATGATACGTTCTGCTATTACCGTGCTGTCACTATCACGAGCCTTAAATAGTTCACCTTTATCACGCGGGAAAATAGCAAAAAGCTAACTGGTCAATTCACCCTCTTAATAAAAACTCGAGTGGCCCTGACACATCCCATGCTTATTCAGTAATGTTCTCTGCACCCATTACCCCTTTCATATGAGAGTCCATAAGACGAACATGCCGCCCTATCCGGGCTCAACATATATCTGCGCAGGTCAACTGTGGATTCCTGCCCGGTGCATGTGCAGATTCCTATCCTCTAACAGATAACCCTCATAGCGCCAGGGTATTTTACAATACCAGTTTTAATTATAATGAATTATTGATAAATTGTATCAATGTCAGCAATTAGTTTAATGTGTTCAGCACTTAAGTAAAGATGGGTGTTTTCCCCGCCGCTCCCCCGAGTATATATAATAATCTCTTTGAGTAAAAATTAAATTCATTAAATATTTTTAAATAATTTATTTTTTCGGCGCAAAGGCAAAGCTCATCATAAAAATATAATTAACCGCAATTATTTTTCTGATATGTTCTTGGTTTCGTGAGAGAATCCAGTGGGGCATCCTCACCGTTAAAACGCCCACCCATTAGGGACAAAACGCACGAACGACTCCGCTGCATATGCTGCGGGCAGTTCCCTCATGACTGGCTCTTTCGTCCCGGCGTTATAGTGCACAGCAGAGCTAGAAAACTGTGTGGATATACTCTACCGGGCCTCATCCCGTACCGGGTTTGCGGCCTTCGCGGCTTTTGCCAGCTCAAAACGTACCGCACGCAAAGCGGTCGCAGCCATCACCCGCACGCCCACGCCGATAGCGCGCTCATCGGGGTTGTAATCCCCCTGATGCAGGTCATATGTCGGGTCTTCGGGGGCGCGGGTACCCAACCGGAACATTGAGCCCGGAACTTCCTGCAGCATCCAGGCGAAGTCCTCTCCGCCCATAGACTGCTCCACCAGCACGATTGAGTCCTCCCCCAGCTCAGCCCGGGCGGCGTTCTCAATCATGGTCGTCTCGGTGTCGGTGTTCACCACCGGCGGCACCCCGCGAATATGCTCCACCCGGGCGTTCACCCCGAAAGGCACCGCGACCTGCTCAATCACCTCATCCAGCAGCTGCCCGGCGTGGCGCCACACCTCAACGTCTAGGCAGCGCATAGTTCCCGCCAAATACCCTTCAGCGGGGATGGCGTTTGGGGCCACCCCAGCATTCACCTGCCCCCAGGCGACCAGCACCCCCGAACGCACATCGGTGCGGCGAGTCAGCACTGCGGGCACCTGCACCGCGATCTGACTCATCGCGTAGATCAAATCCTCCGTCAGATGCGGCCGTGAAGTGTGCCCGCCGTGGCCGCTCAAATGAATTTTGATCGTATCCGAGGCGCTGGTGATCGCCCCGATACGTGTGCCGATCTGCCCCAAATCGACTTTCGGGTCGCAGTGCAGGGCAAAAGCGCGCGGCACGCCCCGCAGCAGGCCCTGGTCGATCATCTGCACCGCACCACCCGGCAGCTGCTCCTCAGCAGGCTGAAATAGGATGCGCACGCTGCGGCCCAGCGGGGTGCGCTCGTTCAGTTCGTGCAGCGCAAGCGCCACTCCGAGCATAATCGTCTGGTGAATATCGTGCCCGCAGGCGTGCATCACTCCCGGCACGGCTGAGGCATACTCCAAGCCCGTCTGTTCCTCAATGGGCAGGGCGTCAATATCGGCTCGCAGCGCTAAGGCGAACGGGCCGTTGCCGATGTCCACATAGCAGCCGGTTCCTTCGCACGCCACAGGGCTCATGCCCGCACCACGCAGGTGATTCATAATACGCTCGGTTGTTTTCACTTCACGGAACGAAAGCTCCGGGTTGCGGTGCACCTGCCGACGGAATTCGGTCAGGGTGGGCATCATGCGCGCAACCCACTCGTCAAACACCGGGGTTGAAAGATCGTAACGTGAATTAGCGAAAACCATACTTACTATTAAACACCTCGCGGCACCGGTAGGAAGAACTTTCACCCCGCAGCGGGGCTGTTTCTTCCCACCCGGTGCCGCGCATCGGACTGGGTGAGGGCGCGCCTATAGGGAGCGTGCCAGAATGGCCTGCTTCACCTCAGCAATGGCCTTAGTAATCTGAATACCGCGCGGGCATGCCTCGGTGCAGTTGAAGGTGGTGCGGCAGCGCCACACGCCCTCTTTGTCATTGAGGATTTCAAGGCGCAGGTCTCCGGCGTCATCACGGGAATCGAAAGATGAACCGGTGCGCGTTCACAATCGCGGAAGGACCGAAGTACTGACCGTCCGTCCAGAACACGGGGCACGAAGAGGTGCACGCGGCGCACAGGATGCACTTCGTGGTGTCGTCAAACCGTGCGCGGTCCTCAATGGTCTGCAGACGCTCACGTTCCGGCTCATTGCTGTCATTAATGAAGAACGGCATGATTTCGCGGTACGCCTGGAAGAAAGGCTCCATGTCCACGATCAGGTCCTTCTCGCAGGGCAGGCCCTTAATCGGCTCGACCGTGATCGGCTTGGTCATGTCGAGGTCTTTCAGCAGGGTCTTGCACGCCAGACGGTTACGCCCGTTAATGCGCATTGCGTCCGAACCGCAGATGCCGTGCGCGCAGGAGCGCCGGAACGAGACGGACCCATCCAGTTCCCACTTGATTTTGTGCAGCGCATCCAGCACACGGTCAGTGCGGTACATCTGCATCTTAAAGTCGTCCCAGTACGCCTCGTCAGAGACCTCGGGGTTGTAGCGTCGCACCCGGATAGTCACGTCGTAGGTGGGGATAGCGCCGCCGTCGCCGCCGGTCATACCTTCAAAAAGCTTGACGGATTCCGGTTCAGGAAGTTCGTTTTCAGCCATTTTAGTACTTACGCTCCTTGGGCTCGTAGCGGGTGTAAATGACGGGCTTAGTGTCGAAGCGCAGGCCCTTCACGCCCTCAAACTCAGACTCGGGGTCAAGGTAGACCATGGAGTGCTTCATAAATTCATATCGTCACGCTTGGGGAAATCCTCGCGGTAGTGGCCGCCGCGGGATTCCTGGCGGTGCAGGGCCCCTACCGACATGACTTTCGCCAGCTGCAGCAGGAAGCCCAGTTCCACAGCCTCCAGCAGATCAAGGTTAAAGCGTTTGCCCTTGTCCTGGATGGAGATGTTCTCGTAGCGTTCCTCCAGCTCACTAATGACTTTCAGGGCGCGGCGGATGGTCTCTTCGGTGCGGAACACCTGCATGTCGGCGTCCATGGTCTTCTGCAGGTCTGCACGGATAGCGCCGACCTTCTCGGTACCTTTGTTTTCACGCAGGGTATCCAACAGACCCAGCACGCGGTCAGCAGCATCATCGGGAACCGGCAAAAACTCTGCGGATGCGGCGTATTCGGCCGCTTTACGGCCCGCACGTTTACCGAACACGTTAATGTCCAGCAGCGAGTTGGTGCCTAGACGGTTCGCGCCGTGCACCGACACGCAGGCCACCTCACCGGCAGCGTACAGACCCTGTACGGTTTCTTCGCTGTTGAAGTACACCTCGGTCTCGTTATTCGTGGGAATACCGCCCATTGCGTAGTGCGCGGTGGGGAACACCGGGATCGGCTGGTGGTGCGGCTCAACCGCCAAGTAGGTGCGGGCAAACTCGGTGATGTCCGGCAGCTTCTCGTCAATGTGGGAGGGTTCCAGGTGGGTCAGGTCCAACAGCACATAGTCTTTGTTGGGTCCGCAGCCGCGGCCTTCACGCACCTCATTCGCCATTGCACGAGCCACAATATCGCGGGGAGCCAGGTCTTTAATGGTGGGTGCGTAACGTTCCATGAAACGCTCACCGTCAGAGTTACGCAGGATGCCGCCCTCACCGCGGGCGCCTTCCGTCACCAGAATACCCAGCCCGGCCAGCCCGGTGGGGTGGAACTGCACGAATTCCATGTCCTCCAACGGCAGGCCGCTACGCAGGGCGATCGCCATACCGTCACCGGTGAGGGTGTGCGCGTTCGAGGTGGTCTTGAAGATCTTGCCGCAGCCGCCGGAGGCGAACACCACAGATTTTGCCTGGAAGACGTGCACTTCACCGGTTGCCAGGTCGTAGGAGACAACCCCGGCGGGGCGGGGGGCGGCCTTCTTCATCTTTGACCATCACCAAATCGAGCACATAGTACTCGTTGTAAAACTCCACATTGTGGCGCACGCAGTTCTGGTAGAGGGTCTGCAGGATCATGTGGCCGGTGCGGTCGGCGGCGTAGCATGCACGGCGTACCGCTGCTTTACCGTGGTCGCGGGTGTGACCGCCGAACCGGCGCTGGTCAATACGCCCCTCGGGGGTGCGGTTGAAGGGAAGACCCATTTTTTCAAGATCGAGCACGGCATCGATGGCTTCTTTTGCCATAATCTCTGCCGCGTCCTGATCGACGAGGTAGTCACCGCCTTTGACGGTGTCAAACGTATGCCACTCCCAGTTGTCTTCCTCGACGTTAGCCAGTGCGGCGCACATACCGCCCTGGGCGGCGCCGGTGTGGGAGCGGGTGGGGTATAGTTTGGTCAGCACGGCGGTGCGAACTCGCTGGCCCGCTTCAATGGCGGCGCGCATCCCGGCACCACCGGCGCCGACGATCACTACATCGTACTTATGTACCTGCATGATGTTCTTTCTTGTATCGAAAACTCTGTACGTGTGCTGGCCGTCGTTAGCGGGCGGCGCAGAAGCTGGGCAGCAGGTGGGATGCCGCGCCTGAGGGGCAGGGGTCGAAGGTGAAGATCGTGAGGGTTCCCACCAGAAGCACGAACGCCGAGGCGAGGAACAGAATAATCTTCAGCCACACGCGCACCCGGTCTTTTTCGGCGTAATCATCAATCACCACACGGATGCCATTAGTGCCGTGCAGCATCGCCAGCCACAGAAGCAGCAAGTCCCAGACCTGCCAGAACGGGTTGGCCCATTTACCGCCCACGAACCCGAAATCAATGGCGTGGATACCTTCCCCCACCATGAGGTTTACAAACAGGTGGCCGAAGATCAGCACCACCAGCAGAACACCTGAGAGGCGCATCCCCAGCCAGGCGAACATCTCAAAGTTATTGCGTTTAGAGGAGGAGCGGTTGTACTTGACGCCATCAATCTTGTTATCGCGGATGCGCGGGATGGCAACGCGGGATTTTAGCGGGGTAGCCATGGCTTAGTGACCTCCAATGTGGGCGAAAACGTTCGGCAGGTGGCGTACTGCAAAACCGGCAACAAAAATGACCCACAGCACCAGCACAACCCACAGGATTTTAATGTGGTTGTAGGTTGCTTTCTCGGAGGTCTCAATAATCCCGTCCTTGTTCGGCTTCTGAATGTGCTCAACCTTCGAGTTGGTGGCCGGGCCCCAGAAGTCAATGAGGATAATGCGGATACCGTTGAACGCGTGGTAGACAATAGCCGCAACGAGGGCCATCTCCCCCAAACCCATGATGGGGTTCTTGTATAGGCTCAGCACGCTGTTGTATGCCTCAGGGGAGATACGCACCACGGCGGTGTCGAGCACATGAACCAGTAGGAAGAAGAAAATGGCGATACCCGTTACGCGGTGGGCCACCCACGACCACATTCCATAGCGGCCGCGGTATAGGGTGCCCTTAGACATATTCGGCACTGAATAACCTCCTGTAGACCGCTGGAGAGCATCGGGGTCTGTGTGAAACCTCAGCGGGAAGCGCTCCCAGCGACAACCGTGAAATCATATTGTTGTTACAAGATACCAGGTTCGCGCAGGGCTTATTGACACAATGTCGACTATATTAGACAGGTTAATTAGGTCATATCTCTTTAGCGATATCCTGTTCTGCGGCGAGTTCATGCGGAACTAACCTTAACCTTATGTGATAAAAATCTACTATCAGCAGCTGGCAAAAAGGTTTAAGAAACGAGAACATGACGCATCCCGCGATATTCTGTAATTGATGAATACTACACTTTCGCGTTTTCGACCGTTCATTCCAGCCGGGGGCGTCGGTTCCCGTCTCTGGCCTCTTTCCAGAGCACACGCCCCAAAATTTCTGCTCGACTTAACGGATTCGGGTAGTTCCCTCTTAAGGGAAACATATGACCGACTCATTGATTTGAGCAATGGCTCGCTCATGGTGGTCACTGGGGTCGCCCACGCAAACGCTGTCACTCAGCAGATTCCCGAGCTCCGCGCCGCCGATCTGGTTCTTGAACCCTCCCCGCGCGATTCCGCCGCCGCCATTGGGCTAGCCTGCGCTATCCTGCACCGCCGCGAACCCGATGCGATCATTGGCTCCTTCGCCGCTGATCACGTGATCAGCCCCGTCGACGAGTTCCAACGGGTCGTCATTGAAGCGGTAGAGACCGCCGCGACCGGCAAAATTGTCACCATTGGCATCACCCCCACCCACCCTTCAAGCGCTTTTTGGGTATATTCACGCCCGGGAGTCGCTGGGGATTGAGCAGGCACCCCACGCCCTCGCCGTGGATTCTTTCGTTGAGAAGCCTGATGCGGCAACCGCCCAGAAGTACCTGGACTCCGGCGAATACGCCTGGAACGCGGGCATGTTCGTAGCCCCCGCCGAGTTAATGCTCAAACACCTTGCAGCCAACGAGCCCGAACTACATGCGGGTATTATGCAGATTGCTGACGCCTGGGACAGCCCGGAGCGCGAAGACATTATGGAACGAGTGTGGGGCACCCTGCCGAAAACCGCTATTGACTACGCGGTGGCAGAACCCGCAGCCGCAGCAGGCGATGTTGCCATGGTACCCGGCTCATTCAGCTGGGATGACGTGGGAGATTTCGACGCCGTGGCGCGCCTTAACCAGGAGAAAACCGGTGAGGATCTCACCATCCTTGGCGATAACCAGAATGTTCTTAACCAGGGCTGCAGCGGTATTGTCGTCTCAACAACGGACCGTAAAATCTCGGTGATTGGGCTGGACGATATTGTGGTGGTAGACACCGATGACGCGCTGCTGGTCGCCCCGCGTTCACAGGCGCAGAAAGTCAAGGAGGCGGTGAGCGAGCTCAAGGAGCGCGGACTCACCGAGCTGCTCTAAAATCTCACCAGCAAAAGTGCGCGGGGAAAGTATGCCCGGCTAAAGCGTACTCAGTAAAACACGCCCGGGCACAGCCTCCCCCGAAGAGCAGTGCGGGGTGCCCGCGCGCTTTTGCCAGCGGCACATGCATAAGGCTCCCGTATCGGTCATATCAACCGATGCGGGAGCCTTCAGCTTATTGTGTTCAGTCAGTGCCTTCGCGGCTAATGGCCATGATCGCCCTCATGGCTTTCACCGTGCCCGTGGTCCTGAGTCGGGGCCGGTTTCGAGGATGATGTACCGCTTAGCTCATTTGGAGTCTGCGGCAGCTCAACGCTCACCAGGGTTTTGGGGGCCTTAGCATCTGCAATATTCACCGCGTGCAGCTTTTTCGTTGCTGGGTCGCTCACATAGGCGGTTTTACCATCCACCCACAGGGCCGGGCGCGGGTCCTGCCACGTTTCAGATTCGCTCCAGGCATCCATGAGCTGTACCGAGCCGAGTTCAGAGCCGGTGGCCGGGTCAAAAATACGCAGTTTACCGTCGGTAGTTAGCAGCAGCGCCTCCCCCTGAGGCCCGCGCCCTAATGACCGGAACGTGTAGCTTACCCCCTGCGGCAGGGAGTATACGGTGCGTTTTTTCGCCACAGTGTCGATAATGGCGAACTTCTCGGGGCGTTCGAGTTTGGCGTCTTTATCGGTCTTATAGTCCGCCAAAACATACTGTGAGTCGGCCGAGCCTGCCTGGTTCCCGGAACGCGAGTACGGGTTTTTCAGGGTTGTTCACCTTGGTGAACGTGCCATCCCGGTAGATGAGCGCCCCATCGGTGCACCCAACGGTAATCACACCGTCTTTGGCAATAGCCTCGCCGTGAACACCGGGACATTCTTTATTCTCAGTAATGGTCTTGCCCTGAGCGTCTACCACAGCCGCACCGGTGCGGGTCTTCTCATCCCCCACCGACACCAGGTAACGCCCATCCGGCAGCGGAATGGCGAACCCGTGATGCGGTGCGGGCAGTTTCACCTGCTGGGTTTTCAGCTCGGAGGCGGTGCGTTTATTCACGGTCAAGTCGGAGGGACTATACACCTCGAAAGTGCCGGTGCCGTCGGCAAAAGCGGCACTCTTACCATTATCGGTGATCACATGCCCGGTATGGTCCGCAGCTAACGACAGGGAGCTGAGGGTGGGGGTAGTCGTGTAGTAATGCGAGTGGTCCCCGTGCGGCACCGACCATGCCCCCGTGTCTAAGAACGCGTAACTGTTGCCATCAGCAACCACGAGGTGACGGTTATCCCCGGCGGGGGTAAGACGCAGGAACCCGTCTTTTTTAATGTCCTGCAGCAGCTTCATATCTTTAGCGTCGTATACGAGCACGCCGCCGTCATAGGTAACAGCTACACGGCTGGAGGGGCCTTTGCTTTCGACGATGGGGGCTGCGGAGGCGCTGGCGCTTGCCGATGAGCTTTCCGAGCTGGAGGCACTGGTACTAGTGGAGCTAGCACCCGAGGAGCATCCGCTGACTACCAGGGTAAACAGCGCCCCGAAACAACTAAGGGATGTTAAAAATTTTGTACGTGTGTTGCGCATGTGAACCACCATAACATAAATGAGAACCATTCTTCTAAACGGTTATACAGTGGTCCACCTCTCTCATAAATGGCTGTAGGGTAAGGCACCAAAAAGGCACGGGCGCATGCGCCCGTGCCTGACTAATATATTTCCGCTCTTTACGCCACGTTCTAAGAAGCCGTTATTCTATGGCCAGGTCAATGCTTCCCAGCAGCTCCCACTCCGCCCCGTCATAGGCGTAGGCGTGCAACGCATCCACCGCGAAAGAACGCTCAGCAGCAGGAAGTGCATCAAAAACAGTTTTTGCTTCAGCCACCTGCCCGGGACACAAGTTCTGGCCCAGCGTAATATGCGGCACGTACGGGAACGGCGTGGCACACTCCCCCAGCTCCCGCACGCACACCTGATGAAGCTGGTGCAGCGCATCCGCGCCGCAGTCAATCGACAGGTAATCCACCTCAGTCACCGGGCGGAAAGTACTCACCCCACCCACCTGCAGTCTGACCGTGCCGGTATCCCCTAGGGCTTGCGCAAACTTTACCGACCGCCACCCGGCCTCGACCTTCTCACTGAGCTGCCCCACATACACGGTCACGTGTGCGCTGAGCCCCACGGCGATGTCCTGCTCACGCTTCCACCCCAGCAGGCGGGATGCCAAGGGGTCGGGCACATGCGCAATAAGGCTCAGGTAGCGCTGCCCCTCTTTCAGCGTCGGTGAGGGACGCCTCAAGCTGGCGGTGTATTCGGCGGTCACGGTCGGGCTCCTTCGGTTTCTGACGTATTAACCGGTTGCGTGGTTAGCCGCGTAGCGCGGGCAGGAACCCCACGCGGTCATAAACATTCTCAAGGGTAACGGTCGCTATCTCACGCGCCTTCTGCGCCCCAATAGCCAGCAGACGATCCAGCTCAGCGGGGTCTGCCACAAGTTCAAGGGTGCGTTCACGCATAGGCGATAGCTTCTCAACCGCCACCTCAGCCAGATCAACCTTCAGATGGCCGTACATTTCCCCTCGTACCGGGCAACAATCGCGTCAATGCTCTCACCGGTCAGTGCAGAGTAGATCGACAGCAGGTTCGACACACCGGGTTTCGTCTCACGATCGTAGGCGATCACGGAACCATCATCGGTGACGGCGGCTTTAATTTTCTTCGTGGTGGTTTTAGCGTCATCCAGTATTTTAATGAGGCCCTTCTCCGTTGTTGCCGACTTCGACATTTTTGAGGTGGGCTCCTGCAAATCGTAAATCTTTGCGGTCTCTTTCAGAATCGCCGGTTCGGGCACCACAAACGTCTCCCCAAACCGCGAGTTAAACCGCTGCGCCAGGTTACGGGTGAGCTCAAGGTGCTGGCGCTGATCCTCGCCCACAGGCACCGCATCCGCCTGGTACAGCAGAATATCCGCAGCCATGAGCACCGGGTAGGTGAACAGCCCCACCGAGGCGTTGTCGGTCCCCTGTTTCTGCGCTTTGTCTTTGAACTGGGTCATACGGGATGCCTCACCGTAGCCGGTAATGCAGTTCAGCACCCACGCCAGCTGGGCGTGCTCAGGCACATGGGACTGCACAAAGAACGGGGACCGCGCGGGGTCAATACCGGCGGCAATGTACTGCGCGGCGGTCACGCGGGTGCGCTCACGCAGCGCCGCTGGGTCCTGCGGAACCGTAATCGCGTGCATATCGGGGATGAAGAACAGGCATTCGTTCTTCGGGTCTTCCTGCATTTTCACCCAGTTACCGACCGCACCAATATAGTTGCCCAAGTGCAGGGAATCCGCTGAGGGCTGCGCCCCCGAAAACACGCGGGTGCGTCCTGCAGACGCGTTGGGGATATTGGTTGTATGAGGCGTGGTGCCCTCAGGCAGGTTTTCCATGGTCATCCTTGTAGCTTTCTGGGGTGAAAATGCGGGGTTCGGGTACAGGGTTAGAGCTGGTAGTCTACCACCAGCGGCGCGTGATCGCTGAACCGCTCATCGTAGGAGGCGGCACGATCAACCGTCGCTTCCACGGCTTTCGCGGCGAGCGCTGGGGTGGCCATATGGTAGTCGATGCGCCACCCGGCGTCGTTATCGAAGGCTTTGCCGCGGTAGGACCACCAGGTGTAGGGTCCGGGCACCTCACCTGCGAGTTTACGCGCCACGTCCTCGTAGCCGATATCGCCGAAGAATTTATCGAAGTATGCGCGTTCTTCGGGCAGGAAACCGGCGCGTTTCTGGTTTGCTTTCCAGTTTTTAATGTCGAGCTCGGTGTGCCCCACGTTGAGGTCTCCCACAATGAGCACGTGATCTGAGTGCTGAGCGAGTTCGGGCAGGCGCACGAGCATACGGTCGAGAAAGCGGTATTTGTCATCCTGGCGGGGTGTTCCAACCTCGCCGGAGTGCACGTAGGCGCTTACAACGGTGAGGGTTTCGCCGGTGGGCAGGGGTGTAGTCCGCCTCAACCCAGCGGCCAGCGTCTGCGAAATAGTCGTCGCCGATCGTGGAGCGGGTGGCGACAGGCTGGTTCTTCAGAAGCTCACCGTTCGCATTGGGGTGTTTGCGGGTTGCCACCAGCACCCCGGCGCGTCCTTTGGCGGCGGCTTCGGCGTGCAGAATATTCCAGTCGTCTTCGTTGAGAAGTTCGCGCACGATCGTATCGGGGGCACGAACCTCCTGCAGGCAAAGAATATCAACGTCGCGGCCAGCGAGCCACGTGGCCATATCTTTCCGGTAGGCGGCACGAATACCGTTGACGTTCACGCTGGCGACACGCAGAATTTTAGCGGCGCGACTCATTCTTCACCCCTCATTTCGTCGTTGACCATTCCCATCCCGTTGGATGCTGTGGTGTTAATAGTATCCAGCGCACGCTCAATCATGGCGCGGGACTGTTCCCCGTCTTCGTTCAGGTATTTGCTGATTTCCCGGGACTGTACCAGTACAATCTGAAAACTATGTGACAGTTTATCGGCGAGCATCCCATCCTGCTCTTCAGCGCGAGCGTGTGCCAGCGCCTTATAGCTGGCACGATTCGCCCGTACCGCGGAGAGAACCCCCACCACCAGGTAGCATGCCAGCCCCAGCCACCCAAGAATCAGCCCGGCAAGTACCCAGCCGAGCACGGAATCGGCGGCTGCGATGGCGGCACCCAACAGCACCACAAGGATGAGCATACCCACCCCCGCACCGATCATGGCTTTACGTTCAGATGCCTGTGAGGCAGCATCGGGGTGAGCGTCGTGTGTGAGCATAGTATTCATTATGCCAGGAATGCACCGGTGCATCCGGTTCGGGCAGCAATTTTTGTCGTGATGCTGTACGGGTAAATATTTGCCCAGGAGGGTAGACTATGTTTTATGATCCCGATTAACCCTTCCGGCAGCAGCTTTGACGCCAACGAAACCCTCGGCGCAGGCAGAGACCCCCACGACAGCGAAACCACACACCCGGTGGATGAGGCTGAGCACCCTGTACACCCCGACGAGGCGGGCCTGCTGGCTCAGGCACTGCCGCCCGTGCCCGGGCCGAAGTATGAGCAGGTGATTCGTCTGCTGGAGCAGCGCTACATTATCCCCGGCAGCCCCGGCGATAAGCTGCCCACTGAGCGGGCGTTGCAGCTGCAGTTTGGGGTGAGCCGTCAGACGGTGCGTAATGCCCTCAAATACCTGCTTGATAAGGGCCTGATCTACAACCAGCAGGGTTCCGGCACGTATGTGGCGGACCATTCACAGGCCAGCTTTATCCCGCGTATCTGCTCGTATGCTGAAGATATGAGCCGCCGCGGCATGGAGTCGTCTACGCGCATGATCGCTACCCGCTGGGTTGAGGCTGATGAGAGGATTTCTTCTAATCTGCTGGTGCCGGTCGGTTCGCAGGTGTTGTATGCGCGGCGGTTACGGCTGGCCAATGGCACCCCGATCGGCTTTGAGCGGGTCTACCTGGTGCCTGATGCCGCCAGCACGGTGCTGGATCCGACGGTGTCGCAGGCGTTTGCGGGAGGTTCCCCGCAGGAGGAAGGCTCGGAGTACACGGTGGAGCACGGGCGGATGCGCATTGAGGCGTCCCTGTTCTCGGAGCAGGATGCCGCAGATTTTAATGGTTTCCCCACGGTGGGTGCCGCTGCGCTGCAGGTGACGCTCACCGGCTACACCGGTGAAGGCGAACCGGTAGAGTACAGCGTGACCCTCTATGAGTCCGCAGCGTATTTTTACGAGATGATTCTTTAGCTTCTTCGCAGCCGCAGCTTGTAGGCGGCAGAGCCCTCACACACGTTGTTCCTGCGTAGCCCCCTGTTACCGGGGGCTGTGTACCCCGGCCGTGGGAGTATTACGCAGGAACAACTGTGAGTGATGCGGCGAGGCAGTTAGCCTGCCTGACGTTCTGCGGTCTCCACGACGTTAACGAGCAGCTCCGCGCGGGTCATGGGGCCCACGCCACCGGGGTTTGGGGACACCCAGGACGCCTTCGCGGCTGCCTCGGGGGAAACGTCGCCGAAGAGTTTCTTTTTACCGGTTTCGGGGTCTTCGGCGCGGGAGACGCCCACATCCAGCAGGATTGCGCCGTCCTTCACCTGGTCCGCTTTCAGTACGTGCGGCACGCCCACAGCGGCAACAATCACGTCCGCCTGGCGCAGCACCTCGTCAAGGTTCTGGGTACCGGTGTGCGCCAGGGTTGCGGTGGCGTTGATCTCACGGCGGGTCAGCAGCAGCCCCAGCGGGCGGCCCACGGTAATACCGCGCCCAAGCACCACAACGTTCTTACCGTTCCAGTCGATGCCGTGGCGCTTCACCAGCTCAATCACGCCGTTGGGGGTGCACGGCAGGGGCGAGTCCAGCGGCTCTGAGACGTTCAGCACCAGCTTGCCGAGGTTGGTGGGGTGCAGCCCGTCTGCGTCTTTCTCGGGGGCGATCTTCTCCAAAATACGGTTAGTGTCCAGGTGCTTAGGCAGGGGAAGCTGCACAATGTAGCTGGTGCAGGCAGGGTCGTGATTGAGCTTATCAATCTCGGCCTCAAGCTGTTCCTGGGTGATGTCTGCGGGCAAATCCACGCGGATCGAGTTAATGCCGATCTCGGCGCAGTCGCGGTGCTTGGCGCCCACATAGGAGTGGGAGGCGGGGTCGTCCCCCACGAGTACTGTTCCCAGACCGGGGGTGATGCCGCGAGCTTTAAGCGCCTCAACGCGCTCAGTCAGCTCATTCTTAATGGCCGCGGCGGTGGCTTTGCCCTCGAGAATCTGTGGCATGATGAGTTCCTTCCTTGGTGTCATGCACCAGCCTGCAGGCCGGTGCCTTGGTTATTTGTTCCGTCCCGGGTGGCTCCGGGGCGAGCTGGTTGTGTGTGTGCGTGCTCAAAGACCCCACCCAGCGAGGTGCCGTGGCGGGGTCTTTAAGAGGTCTACCAGTTTTCGCTTCCCACGTAGAGCGGGTACTTTTCGCACAGTACGCTCACGCGCTGACGCAGGGCCGCGATATCGTGCTGCGGCAGCAGCACTGAGGCAATAATATCGGCGACCTCGGTAAAGCCTGCGGCGTCAAAACCGCGGGTTGCCAGGGCTGAGGTGCCGATACGCAGCCCGGAGGTCACCAGCGGCGGGCGGGGATCGTTCGGCACCGCGTTGCGGTTAACGGTAATACCCGCATCGTGCAGCAGGTCTTCCGCCTCTTTACCGGTGAGCTCGTGGTGGCGCAGATCGACAAGCACCAGGTGAACGTCGGTACCATCGGTGGCGATAGAAACGCCCGCATCGCGCATATCCTGGTGAGTCAGGCGCTCAGCCAGGATGCGCGCCCCCTCGATTGTGCGCTTCTGACGGTCTTTGAACTCTTCAGTCGCGGCAACCTTGAAGGCGGTCGCTTTCGCGGCAATCACGTGCATGAGCGGGCCGCCCTGCTGCCCGGGGAATACCGCCGAGTCGATCTTTTTCTTAAGCTCTTCGGTGCACAGGATAAACCCGGAGCGGGGGCCGCCTAGGGTCTTGTGCACGGTCGAGGAAACCACGTGGGCGTGCGGCACCGGGTTGGGGTGCAAACCAGCCGCCACCAGACCGGCGAAATGAGCCATATCAACCCACAGGTAGGCGCCGACCTCATCGGCTATCTCACGGAATTTCGCGAAATCCAGCTGGCGGGGGTATGCCGACCACCCGGCGATAATAACCTTGGGACGCTCGGCGAGCGCAAGCTGCCGCACCTGCTCCATATCGACCCGACCGTCGTCGCCCACCTCATAGGCGACAACTTCGTAGAGCTTACCCGAGACGTTCAGTTTCATACCGTGTGAGAGGTGCCCGCCGTGCGCCAGTGAAAGGCCCATAATCTTCTCACCGGGGTTCAGCAGGGCGTGCATGACGGCGTTATTTGCCTGGGCGCCGGAGTGGGGCTGCACGTTGGCGTGCTCGGCGCCGAAAAGTTCCTTGACCCGCTTAATAGCCAGGTCTTCAACAATATCGACGAATTCGCAACCGCCGTAGTAGCGGCGGCCCGGGTAGCCTTCCGCGTACTTATTGGTCAGCACCGACCCCTGCCCCTGGAGTACGGCGCGCGGCACGAAGTTCTCGGAGGCGATCATTTCCAGGGTGTTTTGCTGGCGTTTACGCTCCAAATCGAGTGCTTCGGCGACCTCAGGGTCAAGTTCGGCGAGGGGGACCTCAAGGGTCACGGTTGCGCGTTCGATCATGCTTTTTCTCCTAGGGGTGCGGTGCGGTGCACCACTGTCTAGATATTTATGATGTGCCTCTCATAGTACCGGATAGCGGGCGCATCAGCAGACAATATTGCGGGTGTATTCACGGTGTGAGCACTGGCTTTGCTGCCCACACCGGGTACATATGTTTATGACTGGGTGAGAATAGCGGAGGCGTATTCAAGATATGCGTCGCGTTTTTCTTTCCCCAGAAGCTGGGTTTGCACCACATACCCTGTCAGCACGGACAGCACCGCCGCGCCAATAACATCAAGCCACCCGTCGAGTTCTTCTTCGGTGAAGTCTAGTTCGCGTGAACCCCATTCACGGTAGCGGTCAAGTGCCATATCGCGCAGGTCGGTGAGCTGTTCCGTGACGACGGCGGAAATATCGGGGGATGAGACAGCCTCACCCCAGGTGGCCAGCAGGAACCTGCGGGTTTTGGTGGCATCCAGCAGCCGCAGACACCCCAGCACATAGTCCCAGGGTTTATCGGCGCGTACCCGCGTGAAGGGGGCTAAATCCAGGCGTGCCGCCTCAAGCATAATGTCGTTTTTAGATCCGAAGTGGTTATAGATTGCGCCCGCCGAGAGCCCCGTGGCGGCGATAATCTCGTTCATCGAAGTTTTCTGGTAGCCATGCTTAATGAAACACTCGCGAGCTACGTCAATAATCTGCGAGCGCCGATTCTTTTTGTATTCTTCGCTGACTTTAGGCACGTCTTAATCCTATCGAATCTGAGGGCGCATTGTGGGTTATCGCCACAAAGCGCACTTTATATGATATGACTCACATAAAGTGCGCTTCGTTATTGCTGCGGCTTGACCCGGTTCTTACCCCAGCATGGCGCGGGAAACGCCAAAGATTAGTGGAAGAAGTGGCGGGTTCCGGTCAGGTACATGGTGACGCCCGCATCCTTCGCGGCCTGAATCACTTCGTCATCACGGATCGAGCCGCCGGGGTGCACGACCGCGCGGATACCGGCGTCGAGAAGAACCTGCAGGCCGTCCGCGAAGGGGAAGAAAGCGTCGGATGCGGCAACCGCACCGCGGGCACGCTCATGGCCTTCTCCGCCGAGCGTATTGGCACGCTCAACCGAGAGTTTGCACGAATCCACGCGGTTAACCTGCCCCATGCCGATACCCACGGCGGCACCATTATCGGCGAGCATAATCGCATTGGACTTAGGGGCACGCAGGGCACGCCACGCGAATTCAAGATCGCGCAGAGTGGTCTCGTCGGCAGGTTCACCTGCGACCAGCTGCCAATTCTTCGGGTTATCACCCTCGGCGTTAAGGCGGTCGGCTTCCTGGAAGAGCGCGCCGCCAGAAATCGAACGGTACTCGATAGTCTCACGCCCGAACCCGTCGGGAAGTACCAGCAGGCGCAGGTTTTTCTTGGTTTCCAGGATTTCGAGGGCTTCCGGCTCGTATCCGGGCGCCACAATAACCTCGGTGAAAATATCTTTAACGGCCTGCGCCATATCCTTGGTGACCGGGCGGTTCGCCTGCAATCACGCCGCCATAGGCGGACAGCGGATCGCAGGCGTGAGCCTTTAGCGTGCGCATCGGCAATCGGGTCTGCGGCGTTAGGGGTTTGCAATTGCGATACCGCAGGGGTTGTTGTGCTTGATGATGGCGACGGCGGGCTCGTCAAAATCGTAGGCGGCGCGCAGGGCAGCGTCGGCATCCACATAGTTGTTGTAGCTCATCGCCTTGCCGTGAATCTGCTCAGCCTGGGCGATACCGGGGGCTGCTGCGGGGTCTACATACAGGGCCGCGCGCTGATGCGGATTCTCGCCGTAACGCAGGGTCTCACTGCGTTCAAAGCCTAAACCGGCGTACGGGGGCCAGAAGTTGGCGTCTTCATCCTGCTGGAACTGCGCGGCGGTCCAGGTAGCGACGGCGGTATCGTAGGCGGCGGTATGGGCGAAGGCACCGGCGGCCAGGCGGCGGCGCTCCTCCAGGGAAAACCCGCCGTTTTGAGCGGCGGTTACGGTCCGTTCATAGTCTTTGGGGTCTACGACGATGGCGACTGCATCGTGGTTCTTCGCGGCGGCACGCACCATTGAGGGACCGCCGATATCAATTTCTCGATAATAGCGTCTTGGTCAGCACCGGATGCCACGGTCTCTGCGAAGGGGTATAGGTTCACAACCACCAGGTCGAAGGGCTCAACGTCGAGCTCGTTAAGGGTGTCGATATGCTCCTGCTTGCGGCGGTCGGCCAAAATACCGGCGTGGATGCGCGGGTGCAGGGTCTTCACGCGGCCCTCCAGACACTCGGGGAAGTTGGTAACCTCGGTGACTTCGGTGACGGGCACACCGGCGGCGGCGATCGTGGATGCGGTCGAACCGGTAGATACCAGCTTCACGCCCGCCTCGTGCAGACCGCGGGCGAACTCCGCCAGGTTAGTTTTGTCGTACACGGAAATGAGGGCGCGGCGCAGGGGCAGACGATCGAGCTTCTTCATAGACACTAATTACTCCGTTGCTTCTTGCTCGGTGAATGGGTGGTACCCCGTGGCGGGGTTTTAATACTGCCCGCATGCACCGGGATGCGGCACCATGCAGGCAGGAAGTTCTAGGGGTTTTGGGGGTTAGGAAGTGCGGCGAATTCTGCAAGGGTCCGCACCAAGAGCCGGCGTTCCTGCACCTTGATGCGCTCATGCAGGCTTTCTTCGGTGTCACCAGCTTCGACGGGCACCGCAGCCTGGGCGATAATCGTGCCGGTATCAACCCCGGAATCCACGAAATGAACCGTCAGCCCAGTGATTTTAACGCCGTGGGCGAGCGCATCCCGCACACCGTGCGCCCCGGGGAATGCGGGCAGCAACGCGGGGTGAGTGTTAATAATCCGGTTCTCGAAGCGGGCGACCAGCTGCGCATCCACAATACGCATGAACCCGGCGAATACAACGTAATCGGGGGTGTAGGAGGCGATTTTCTCTTCGAGAGCGCGGTTCCACTGCTCGCGGTCAGCATAGTCTGCCGGTTCGATCAGGAAGGTTTCAACCCCGGCTGCGGCGGCTCGATCAAGGCCAGCACAGGGCTTATCAGCGCCTACGGCGGCGATCTCTGCGTTCAGCTCGCCCGCCTTCACGGCGTCGAGAATAGCTTGTAGGTTAGTACCGGACCCGGAGACCATTATCACAATTCGCACAGCAATAGTTTAGCGCACCGCCACAGGGGCATGTAGGATACGCGCCCAGCGAAAACACCACTGGAAGAAGCAGTACCCTTAAGGGTATGCAGAACCCGCCCCAGCCAACTAAGCAGCCCACGGCCCCTCAACACCCGAACCGTCTGGGGGCGTCTCAGCCGCCAGACCCCGAAGAACGCCGCCGCACCGTAATGCGCATCGCCCGAGCCCAGGGTTTAGCCGTTGTCTCCACCTTCCTGGGGCTGGTGTGCCTGACCTACCCCATGCCGTTTTTCCTTTTGGCGCCCGTGGTGCTGCTGGCGGGTTTGGCGCTCAATATTGTGGTGATTGTGCGCACCGCGCTCACACGCTCCCCCATTGTGTTCTATGTTCTGGCCAGTTTCGGGATTCTGACCGAGTTTTTCCTGCTCATCATGTGCCTGGTAATGCTGATCTCCCCCGCGTACTGGGAATACCGGGACTGTCTGCACCAGTCATTGACCGTTAGCGACCAGCAGACCTGCCAGGACACCTATTACCGGCAGGCCACCCAGCTGAACCCTCAATCCCCGTAGTCTCCTTCCGGGGTGCCCCCGGAACGGAGAACCAATGGCACCATGAGCCCGCCTAGCTCTTGTGGTGACCCTTGTCTTTATGGCGGCCCAAGATGCGGTTCATTGCGGCCATCGGTGAACTATGCGGATGGTTTTGGTCACCGGATTCACCGGCCTCTTCGTCCCGAACCGGCTCTATGACCTCGGTTGTTTCTGCAGCATCATGAGCCGAATAATCAACCTCAAACAGTTTTTTCTTCGGTTCGGCGCTGGGCTCGGGGGTGGTGTCCTCAACCGTCGCAGCGGCCTTACTCTCCTGCTCGGGGACCTCTTCTCCGGTGCTGGCCGCCTTGCCTGCCGACGGCCCACCGGTAGCAGGTTCATCGTTGGCAGAGGGGCGGGAATCGGTATCAGATTCGTCCCCGAAAAGAGCCCAGCTGCGCCGGGTTTTCGGGCGCGGATTGTCGGTGCGCGACTCGTGGCTATCCGCTGCGGAATCCTGCCGGGCTACGTCGCGGGTTTTATGCGCCCCAAACCCGAAATAGGCGTTGACGCGCTCGCTTACCGCTGGTTTCTCGTCGGCAAAGCGTGAGAGCTCCCGACTGCTGTCAGAGACGAATAGGCGCGATATCATGTTCCCCGCTGCGGTACCGGCACCAACCAGGATCATGGTGTACATTGCGAATTTAGCGGGGTGCGGCCCGATCTCGGTGAACGGCCCGGCCCCCAGCGACCCGCTGGACAGCCAGCCCAGTATGAACGATACGAACCCGGTGAACACCCCAACGAGCACCCCAGCCCCGCCGCGGATACCGGCAGGGAAAGAGCGCGCACCCGGATTTTGAGGGCCACCCACTCGTCAAAGTGGTCTTCACCTTCACGTAAGAACCACAGCCCGGCCAAAAACCCTGCCCCCCACCGGCACAATAAGCGCCCCGTACCCGATGAACCCAAGGTTCTGGGGTATGGCTCCGACCGAGGGGAACAGGGGCAGTGCCTGCACGGTTGAATGTGCCAGCCCCACGTTCGTTCCCGCCCCGAATGACAGCCCGGAACCGGTGGACCAAGCCATGGAGTGCATGACCATATTGGGGATATACCCCAGCTGCAGCATGGTGACCGCGAAATCCCCCACCGCCCCGGCGTGCAGGCTCTGGTAGATGCTCACAATCCGCGCCCAGTTCACCATAATTGAGGCGAACAGCAGCAGCGCCCCGCCTGCTACGAAGGCGACAACGGCTACCGCGGATGCCCGCACCACCGCCCACGCATAGGATCCAGCCCAGCGGGAATACTGGCTCATGCGGGAGATTTGTTCAGCCGTATCAACCCCGACCATGCGGGCCAGTGACCGTGCCTCATAGTAGCCGCCCCAGATAAGCCCCGTCAGCACGAATCCCAGCGGTATGAGAGCCGCCGCGAGCAGGCTGAGTGGGTTGTGTTCGGCGCTGGCGTAAGCGAAGGCACCCGCAGAGAGCAGGCTGTGGGTGGCTGCCCCCGCCCCCACCGGGATAAAGAACTCCCCCTCGTAGGAGGCGCGGGCCAGCCGCCGCCCCGCCCTGAAGCACAGCAGCACCGGGGCGATACTGAGCCCCAATGGTATGAACGTCATGAGCCCGTGCGGCGCGGCGGGCCCGAATGCTTGGGAAAGATGCAGCGGAACCCCGTGGATGAGCAGCCACAGGTGCACCGACAGGCGGGAAAGCGCCGCAATATCGACGCTGTCGAAACCGTTATTAAGCCAGACGGCCAGCAGCAGCACGAATACCGCACCGAATGAGATGAGGGCGGTGATGAGCATTTCAACCGCGCCCTGCATCCACAGGGGCATGGGGACCGAGTACCGTGAGAAGGGGGAGAAGCTTTTCATTATCCTTCAATCATGCCATGAATCTTAGTCAAGCCCCATTACGCCCCTATATCTGGTCTGGGCCGGCCCCCGCACGGTGTGTGTTCGCCGCCGTCTTAGTCCTCGGTCCAGGGGTTGGTGGCGACCGCTTCCCACCTGCGGTACACCTCGGCTTTAGAAGAGACAATTTCAAGGTTATAGGCTCGGGCGCTAGCACAGATCAGGCCCTCTATGGCAGCAGTTGGCAGCGGTGCGGCGTCGGCTCTGCCCACACTGTGGTAGCCGATTGGGGCGTTACGTCCGGCCCATTCCAGGCTGACTTTCGCGTCAATATTAATCACATGATCCGCGAATCGTTCCAGGAGCTCAGCAATCCACCGGTCGGTCTCCGGGTAGGGGTAGAGGCCTTTAAGTTCGCCCACGCTCAGCACGGAAATGTACATGTGCCTCCAGGCGCGGCGGCGCAGAAAAGCGACGACCCTGGGGTCTGGGGTGGCTTTGCGTATTTCGGCGAGCACATCCGAATCGAGGAGTATGCCTGAGGTTTTCATACGCTCTATGCTACGCGCAAACCAGCATATTCAACGGCGGGGATGCCTTCGGGGTTGGGCAGCAGCAGAAAGTTGAGGAATTCATCGCGTTGGGATGAGATGCGCGTGTAGTCTTGGATGCTCACCGCGGTATACCCTCCGCGTGCTGGCACTGCGGCGGCGCGCAGTTTTTCCTGGTAGGTGCGAGTGGGGGTGAGATGATTAGATGCTGCAGAGCTGTTGTACATTGACAACCATGCGCCGATGCGCGTTCCTTTCGCGTTGCTCTTGCCTGTACCGGTTGCCGACCCGCGTGTGCGGGGCGGTGAATACAAACCGCTTCGTCATCCGAGCCACCCGTGAACATGGGGTTGGCGTTCGACCATAGTCGGAGCTTATCAGTCGAAACTCTTGAAGCTGAGTACAGCTTACAGCAGATTCCGCGCGGCTGTAAACGACCACCCCAAGGAAGCTATAGTGATTTACATTACATACAAAGTGTTCTGTTTCTTTTGCTATACACCAAGAGGAGGCCCCTCGCCCCCGTTTTCCGTCCGTATGATGAGTAGGGGCTGGTAGCTCTATCACCCCACACGCTTGCAGAAACAGCTGCAGATATGGGGCGTGCACCCATACCCCGGAAAGACTAAAAAGTAAATAGGCAATATTAGGAAACTTGAGGTATTGAAATGAAGCAACCGTATGAGATAAGTTCTGATTTTTTCAAAAAGATGACATCTTCCGGCTGGTATTTTGAACGAGATGTGCTGCTTGAAAAATTACCGCCTCACCTGGAAGAGCTGCCTGATCTGGTGAAGAAATTTTTGCGGGAGATATGGTATATCTCAGTAGCCAAGGATATGTACATTCCGGTTGAATATGAAATGTTTATGTTTGACAATGAGGTTTATACTTTTGGGGAAACAACCCAAGAATTAATAGATTACTCATTAGAGGAAAACAGCTCCGACTACTTCTGCCCACATCTCATTGATAAAAAGATAAGAAATTTTGGTTTTAAAGAGGGTCGAGATATTTTAATTGATGAGCTGGGAAGAATCTATGAGATCCCCGATTCCGGCGATATTTATTATGTTGGAGGTAAGTTTTACGAGGGGCTTTATAATCTAATATATTCACGGGGAGAATCCTATATTGTAAGTGACACTGGTGAGCTATTTAAAGAGACACAAGAAGGCATCATGTCAGCCAATATGAATATTGAGGATATTGAGTAACAAGCACATGGGATAGCCCGTGCGGACCGTTCTTCGCACCAGCAGGCGGTCACTGGCCGCGTGCACTATTTTTGTGGTTGCACAGCACCCAAGCTGACAGCCAACCATCTCTCCTACTTTACTGTTAAACGTTTCACCCGTAAGCAATACTTTCACTGTCTTCTCGCCAGTTAAGAATTCCAAATTTCATAGTGGACGGACGGGGCAGCACCTTATAGGCTGGGATTTTAAGGGACTATTTCTACCTTTATTTCAGTAAAGATTCAGCAGAAAGCTGGGTGCTATATATGAAGCTCACCCTACGTATTATTGGCACAATAGCCGTTGTTCTTCTAGGCATTGGCGTTACGCTGTATATCCTCATGCAATGGGGTGCCCTCGTGGAGTACCACGCTTTTGAATGGCGCGGTATTGTGACCGCGAAAAGCCCACTGGTGCGAGCAACAGAGAATCTCAGCTATTTTTTCCTGAGTATTGGCCTTCCATTCGGAGTTACTGCCATAGTTCTAAAAATCATTACCTCCGTGCGTGAAGACAAGAAAATACGGGAAGAACAGCTCAGGCGGGCCAGGGCAGATCAGCACAAGCAGCCGCCCGAAAAGCAGCAGTGACGAAAACAGCCTCAAGGCTTTGACACCCTTGAGATAATGGAACGGTGAGCGAGCCGAATCCCTTCCCCAGCATCCCCATCACCGAAGACAAGATACTCGAACAAGTCGGCGGACGAACCTTCCAACGCGCCCGCACCTACGCCGCCAAAGGCATGGTTGTACGCTACCAATACGACGCGGCCGCCAACGACCTGCACGGCCTTGTCAACGGCAACGCCCCCTTCCCCTACGAAGTATATGTTCGCTTCTCCCGACCCAAAGGCCCCACCAATAACCACTTCGTCTCGGACTGCACCTGCCCGGTAGACCTCAACTGTAAGCACGCCGCCGCGCTCATGCTCACCGCCATTGACCGGGCGGAACAATCCCGTATCGCCCTGGGGATAGAACCCGAAGATGAAGATAACGGGCCGCAGGTGCCCGAACAGGTTAAAGACCTTGTGCGAGACCTGCAAGGGCTCGGGCTTGAGGTGGGTACCGCAGCCACAATGGGTGAGACTGACCCAAAAATAACCGACGTCAAGGGTGAAAGCCGCACCCCACAGCGCAACACCCGCACCCGTCGGGCGGCGCAGCACCCCGGCAGCCCTCACCCTGACGGCACCCCGCAGAACGCACCCTCACGCATCCCCGCCTGGAGGCGCGACCTCTCCCATGTGCTCGCCGCAGGCGGCACCCCCACCGGTATTGACTCCGCCCGGGTATCCGGGGCGTTAGACCTATCTTTCAGCGTGGCACCCGCCCGGTCTTTCGGCCCCTCAAGCACAGAAACCGCCGCCCGCATTAACCTGCTCGCCCGCCCCTCATGCGCTCCAACACGGGGCGCTGGGTCAAGGGCGGCCTCAGCTGGGAAACATTCGCCTCATCCGTAGGCGGGCCGGTGCTGCGCCACGAAATATACCCCGAACACGAACGGTGGTTTGCTGAGCTCTACTCGGTGGTACGGCCCTGGCAGTCCATGTACACCTCGCACCGCGACTGGGTCTCACTCAGCGCATCAGGCAGCGCCCTGCTGTGGGATGTGCTCGCACGCGCCCAGCGCATCGGGCTGCCGATCCTGCTTGAAGGGCGCGAAATAAACTTGACGGTACTGCCGCCTGCCACCGTAAAAATGCGTGCCACAACGCTCCCCGGCGCCTCCTTGAGCGACCCGGCGGAGGGCGGGCTGCGTCTTGAGCCGACGCTCGGCTGGGAAACCCGCCAGGACGGGCGCGTCCGGCAGGTGTGGGTGGATGCGGCGAACTCTCACCCCTGGGCACCCCGAACAGCGGCTACAACGGGGCCGGGGCGGGCACCTGCTGCATTGGGTTCTTCGCCCTTGGCGGGCTGGCGCAGCAGGTGTACGAGCAGGCAGCAGCCCAGGTGCGGTGGAAAACAACCCGCGAGGGCGCACTCGACCGCGTGTGCCGCGCCGAATTCGCAGCCGCCGGGGCGGAGCAGCCTGCGGCGGCGGAACAATCACAGGCAGGCAGCCCCACCCCGGGTGAGCTGATCCCCGAGCTTGCCGGTGCCGCACCTGCGGAGCACTCACGACGACATACCGCAGATTCCAGACGGACTGCAGCTGGCCTTCATCCCCCTCACTGAGCCGCTGGATGCCGCCACCGACTCGTTCATCACCACCGGCGCTATTGAGGTCCCCGGGGCTTCCCGTGAAGATTTTCACCGCGAATACCTGCCCGCCCTAGCGCGTACAGTACCGGCGCTGACCCCGGACCCTGCGCTGAACCTGCCGCAGGTGCGTTCGCCTCACCTGGTGTTTGAGATGGCCTTTAATGAGCAGGTGGCACACGATGCAACCACCGACTGGTACTGGGAATACCCGCTGAACCCGCTCGGTGCCCCCACCGCCGAAGATGCGCCCGACAGCGAAACGGGCACCGGTGAACAGTACACGCGCCTGCCGGTGTTTGGCTATGCGGGTGAACCCGGCGGGGACATTCGTGACGCCCGGTTTGAGGCGCGGGTGCTGCGTAAGGTGCGCTCGCTGCCCGGCACTATTGAGCTGACGCGCGGACGTACCGAGGGCTGGGAAACCCGCGATGTTCTCACCCGCGTGCTGCCCGCCCTGCGGCGGATTTCCGGGGTTCGGGTGCGGCTGCTGGGCACTGTGCCCGAGTTTACAGAGGCCACCGACGCACTCATTGAGGTGAATGTGACCGAGGGGAATTCACGGGACTGGTTCGGGCTGGGTATCGCTATCCGCGTGAATGACTGGAATGTTCCGTTCTCGCAGGTTTTTGAGGCGCTCGATCGCGCCCAAGACAGGATTCTTCTGGGTAACGGCACCTATTTTTCGCTGAACCGCCCGGAGTTCACGGCGCTGCGGGCGCTCATTGCTGAGGCACGCACCCTCAACGATTCCGGCACTGAGCTGCGCATTAACCGCCGCCAGGTGGGGTTGTGGGATGAGCTTGAGTCCCTGGCGTCGCATGTGAATACGGTGGCTTCCTGGGATGCGCAGGTGCGTAACCTGCTCAGCCTTTTAGACGAGGCCCAAACGGATACACCAGAAGACCTCTCAGGGACGGAAAACCCCGAAAAAACAGCGCAGAACAGCCAGAAAAAGAATGAGCATTCTACACCCGGGGCGGTGCGGGAATACGCCTTCTCGGCGCTGAACCTTCAGGCACCCGCCGGGCTGGAGGCGACCCTGCGTCCCTACCAGCTGGAGGGGTTCCGGTGGCTCGCGTTTTTGCGGCAGCACCGCCTCGGCGGCATCCTGGCGGACGAGATGGGCCTTGGCAAGACCGTGCAGACCCTCGCGCTTTTAGCCCACGCCATGCAGGAGCACGCCGAACAGGCCACGGCAGGCCGGTCGCAGGATGGCGAGCAGCCGCCGTTCGCACCGTTCCTGGTGGTCGCACCCACCTCCGTGGTGGGTAACTGGGCGAATGAGGCAGCACGGTTCGTTCCCGACGCGAAGGTTGCAGTGGTGAGCGCGTCCACCGCGAAAAGCGGGAAAGCATCGCTGAAATGGTTGCTGGCGCGCACCTGGTGGTCACCAGTTACGCCCTCTTTCGGATTGATGAGGCGGGCTACACCGAGTACGGGCAGCTCTTGCAGGAACGCAGCGGGCAGGCTGCCACCGAAGAAACCGCCAGCGTGCCGCCCGCCGGGTGGGGCGCGCTGGTTTTGGATGAGGCGCAGTTTGTGAAGAACGCAGCCACCCGCGCGTGGAAGGCGGCGCGGGCACTTCCAGCCGATTTTAAGCTGGCGATCACCGGCACCCCCATGGAGAACAACCTCATGGAGCTCTGGGCGATCCTGGCGATTGTGGCTGACGGGCTGTTCCCGTCCGCCCGGGCGTTCCGTGACCTGTACGCACGCCCGGCCGAGTCTGGGGAGGACACCGATGCGGTGCCGCGCCTGCGCCGCCGGGTGGGCCCGCTCATGCTGCGGCGCACCAAGGAGGTGGTGGCTGCTGAGCTGCCGCAGAAGAACGATGTGCGCATTGATATTCCGTTGAATCCCACGCACCGGCGTATTTACGATACGCGGCTTCAGCGTGAGCGGCAGAAGGTGCTGGGCCTGCTGGAGGACATGGATAAAAACCGGTTCACTATTTTTCAGTCGCTCACGCTGCTGCGGCGGCTGGCGTTGGATGCTGCACTGATCGACCCGGTGGAGTATGAGGGGTGGGGTCGGCCAAACTGGAGTACCTGCTGGGGCAGCTGCCCGGCCTGCTAACGGGAGGGCACCGGGTGCTGGTGTTCAGCCAGTTCACGGGGTACCTGCGCACTATCTCGCGGCGGCTTGAGGCTGAAGGCATAAAGCATCTGTACCTGGATGGGGCCACCCGCAACCGCCCGCAGGTTTTGAAGGATTTTGCTGACGGTGTGGCGCCGGTGTTCCTCATTTCGCTTAAAGCTGGCGGGTTCGGGCTGAACCTGACGGAGGCAGATCACTGTTTCATTATGGACCCGTGGTGGAACCCGGCGGCGGAGCAGCAGGCGGTGGACCGTATCCACCGTATTGGGCAGGAACGTGACGTGCACGTGCACCGGCTGGTGGCGCAGGGCACCATTGAGGAGAAGGTCATGGATTTGAAGGAGTCAAAGGCCGCCCTGTTTGAGGCGGTCGTCAATGACGGCTCGTTTGCTTCAACGAAGGTCAGCGCTGAGCAGGTGCGACAGCTGTTCTCCCCGACCGGTTCCTAATTTCCCCTCACTAAAAAGGCTCTTTATACGGATAAAGCGGGATGTTTCACGCTTTATTCACATAAAGGCTCTTTTTACGCTCCTGGGAGGGGATTCCCAGTTTCGCGCTGGGCTGGATTCGCCCACTGCTCTAGCGTGCGGGCGCATCCGGGAGTACCGTTGAAAGCGTCAGTCCCCATTAAATTTCAGGAGAAGTAATGGTCAAAAACATCACGTTCAACGACGGCAACAGCATCCCTCAGCTGGGGTATGGCGTGTGGCAGATTGAAGATAATGGTGCAGCTGATGCTGTGGGCACGGCTCTCGAAACGGGGTACCGCCACATCGATACTGCGTCTATCTATGGGAACGAGGTTGGGGTGGGGCGCGGTATTGCGACCAGCTCCGTGCCGCGTGAGGATATTTTTCTCACCACCAAGCTGTGGAACTCGGATCAGGGGTTTGAGAAGGCTATTGCCGCGCTTGATGCCTCGTTAGAGCGGCTCGGCACCGACTACGTGGATTTGTATTTGATTCACTGGGCTAAACCGCAGCAGGGTACTATCTGGAGTCGTGGCGGGCGCTCATTGAGCTGAAGAAGCAGGGTAAGGTGCGTTCGATTGGTGTTTCTAATTTTCCGCAGGCTCAGCTGCGCGAAATTATCGCCGATACCGGCGTGACCCCGGCGATTCACCAGATTGAGCTGCACCCGTATTTCTCGCAGGAAGATATGCGCGCGGTGCACAGTGAGTTTGGTATTGTGACCGAGGCTTGGTCGCCGCTTGGTCAGGGTGGCGAGATTCTGAAAGACCCGGTGATCGTTGAGATTGCAGGTAAGCACGGTATCTCTCCGGCGCAGGTTGTGCTCGCCTGGCATCTGGCGAAGGGGATTGTGGCGATTCCGAAGTCGGTGACTCCTGCGCGCATTGCCGAGAACTTTGCGGCCGCCAATGTCACCCTGGATACGGCAGACATTGCGGCGATTGATGGGCTTACCCGGGCGGATGGTCGCATAGGCCCCGATCCGCAGAACCCTGAGTTTTAGCAGGTGGGGTTAGCAGCCCCAATGATCGCACCCATGTAGAAGGTTCCTTTGCGCTGAGAGGGTACATGGCCTCTCACAGCAAGGGAGCCTTCTGCTTTGGAGACAGCCCGCACCCCTGCGGCAAAACCCACCCTATCGAGAACGCTTATTCTTTTTCTGTTTCTGCCTGCCGGGTTCGGTATCTGGGGTATCGTCCACCAGCAGCGAGAGCGAGATGCGTTTGCGGGGCGCATCCACCTCAACCACTCGAACCTGCACAATGTCGCCGCTGCGCACCACATCATGGGTATTGTGCACGCGGCGGCGGCTCATCTGCGAAATATGCACCAGCCCGTCTTGGTGCACCCCAATATCGACGAACGCGCCGAATGCCGCCACGTTAGAGACCACGCCCTCAAGTACCATGCCCGGGGCGAGGTCTTCGATACGTGAGATGGCTTCTGAGAACTGTGCGGTCCGGAATTCCGGGCGGGGGTCACGGCCGGGGCGCAGCAGCTCCGCAAAAATATCACGCACCGTGTAGTCGCCCGCTGTATCAGTGATGTAGTCGGCAGGGCGCAGCCCCATCAGCGCTTTCTCGTTCTCTGATGTTCCCGGCACGGTGAGCGCCCCGGCAGCCCACACGGCGCCGTTGCGGGTGAGGGCATCCGCAATAATACGCCGCGCAATGGGGTACGATTCGGGGTGCACGGCGGAAGCGTCCAGGGGCTCCACCCCGCCTGTGATACGCACGAACCCGGCCGCCTGCTCGTAGGCTTTAGGGCCCAGGCGGGGCACGTTAAGCAGCTCGGTCTGGGAAGTAAAGGGGCCGTTCTCGTTGCGGTAGGCAACAATGTTTTCGGCGACGGTTCGGTTCAGCCCGGCTACGCGAGCCAGCAGCGGGGCTGAGGCACTATTGAGGTTCACACCCACGGCGTTCACGCAGTCTTCGACGGTCGCATCAAGCCCCCGGCGCAGGGCGGTAACGCTCACATCATGCTGGTATTGGCCCACGCCGATGGATTGCGGGTCGATTTTGACAAGTTCGGCGAGCGGGTCTTGTAAGCGCCGGGCGATAGAGACGGCACCGCGTAAGGTCACATCCAGTTCGGGGAGTTCTTCGCTGGCGGTTACGGAGGCCGAGTAGACGGATGCGCCCGCCTCAGAGACAGTGATTTTTTTGTGCTTTCTCGTACCCGCCAGCACGCAGGCGCACCAGCAGCTCAGCAGCAAGTTTGTCCGTCTCGCGTGAGGCGGTGCCGTTACCGATGGCAAGAAGCTCAACCCCGTGGGTGCGCACGGCGTTTTCAAGCCGGGTGAGCGCAGCATCCCAGTCGTGGCGGGGTGCGTGCGGGTAGATGGTGAAAGCGTCAAGCACTTTCCCGGTGCCATTAATGACGGCGCATTTAACGCCGTGTTTCAGGCCAGGGTCTAGGCCCAGGGTGGTGCGCTGCCCGGCGGGTGCGGCAAGCAGAATGTCGCGCAGGTTTGAGGTGAATACATCGATGGCTTCACGTTCTGCGGTTTCAAAAAGGTTTTCACGGATACGCTCGGCCAGGCGTGGGTGCAGGCGTTTGCGCCAGGCGGCGCGGACAGTGGCGGCGAGCCAGCCGAGCACGCGGTCTTCGCTGTCGACGGTGTTGAGCACCTGCACGGGGATGCGCAGGGCTGCAGCTACTTCCCGCTCATATACCGAACGTGCGTTCTTGTAGTTTTTCGGCGGCTGCACGGGCGGCTTCACGCTGTTCGCCTTTGAGGTGGCTGAGCGGCGGCGGGGGTGTGGCTGCGTCAATACTGAGTTTCACGATTCCGGCCTGGCGTGCGCGCAGCAGCGCAAGCACACGGTGGGAGCGGATGCTGCGGATGCGGTCTGAGAAGTCGAAATAGTCGGCGAATTTTGCGCCTTCACTGTCTTTACCGGCGATGAGCCGGGTTGAGATGGTGCCGGTGGCGACTAGCTTGTCGTAGAGCCGCCCGGTGAGTGCGGGGTCTGTGGCGGCGCGGTCGATCAGAATGGCGCGTGCCCCTTCAAGCGCCTCTTCAACGGTGGTAATGGCGTATTCTTCGCCCTTCCCGGTTTCGTTCACGTAGGCGGCGGCAATATCGTACACACCGGCAAGAGGCACCTCCAGCAGGTCTTCAACGAGCGCGTCCAGCCCGGCGGCGCGTGCCTGCTGGGCTTTGGTGATGCGCTGGCTGCGGTAGGGGGCGTAGAGGTTTTCCAGATCGGTTTTGGTGCGGGCTGCGCGAAGCCCGGCGAGCAGCTGCTCGTAGGTGAGCGGGTCTATAGCCCCTTCGGTGTAGCGTTCGGTGAGGGCGGCGCGGACGGCTTCTCGCCGCTGGTTGAGTGCGCGCAGCTGGGTGAGGCGCGTATGAAGGGCCCGCAGGTTCGTGTCGCTCATGCCGCCGGTGACTTCTTTACGGTAGCGGGCGATGAAGGGCACGCTGGCGCCGGAGTCGAGCAGGGCAATAACGGCGTTAACGTTCGCTGGGGCGAGGTGCAGTTCTGCGGCGATGCTTTCCGCTTCTTCCCCTGCCCCGGATGTGTTCAGGGTGCCGTTGCGGGACTGGGGGCTGTGTGGGTGGGGGCTGTGCGCGTGGCTGCGGTTCCCCGGTGCTGGTGCCGATGCTGTCCCCTGCCCGTCCGCCGGGTTGTGAGGTGCGGGCCGGGGTGCGGCATCACCGTCACGGTTGCTGCTGTTTGCGGGTTTCGGATGGGGGCGTTGTGCGCTCATTCTTTTAGTTTCGCACCGTCGCGGGGTTCTCTGCCACTTGAGGCGACGTGTTCGGCGTGTTTCTGCAGTGTACCGGGGTAAGTGGCAGCTGCAGAGCACACTAATAGCGGGGCCAGCGCATCCCTTGATGGGTACGCGGGCCCCGCCATTATGAGCGCTTGAGCGCTATAACCCTATTTCTTGTCGTCTGAAGCCTGTTTCAGATCCACGATCGGGTTGGACTGGGTGATACTGGTCTCGGGAACTTCCGGGTGCAGCTTGTTCTTCACGAACCAACCGATCGCGAGCCCGCCGAACCAGATGGGCATTAGCATAAGCCCCGCGCGGGTATCTTCGGCGGTTGCCAGAATGCAGACGGAGAATGCGAAGAACGCCAGCACAACCCAGCACATCACCACACCTCCGGGCATGCGGTACACACTTTGGGTGTGCAGCTGGGGGCGCTTACGGCGGTAGCACAGGTAGCTAATGAGGATCATGGACCATACGAAGATCACGAGCACAGCCGCCATAGTGGTCACCAGCGTGAACGCCCCAATAATGGAGTCGCCCGCGTAGAGCAGCACGATACTTGAGAGCAGCAGCGTGGAGGTGAGGAATAGCGCGTTGCGGGGCACGCCTTGGGCTGAGAGAACACCCAGTGACTTGGGGGCGTCGCCTTCCTGCGCCAGGCCGTACACCATGCGTGAGGTGGAGAAAATACCCGAGTTCGCCGATGAGGTTGCCGAGGTGAGCACCACAGCGTTCACTATGTGGGCGGCGATGCCGATCCCAGCTAGGCTGAACATGGTCACGAAGGGGCTTTTCGCAGGATCAATCTCGTTCCAGGGGTTCACCATGAGGATCACCAGAAGTGCACCCACGTAGAAGATAATGATACGTACCGGAACCGAGTTAATGGCTTTGGGCAGGGTTACGGTGGGGTTCTGGGTTTCTGCGGCGGTGGTGCCCACTAGCTCCGAGCCCATGAACGCGAAGATAGCGATCTGGAAGGCGCCGAGGAAGCCGAAGACTCCGTTGGGGAAGAACCCGCCGTGCTCCCACAGGTTAGCGATCTGTGCATGAGAACCGTTGGGCGCGGTAAAGCTGGTGGTTACCATCACGATACCAACCAGTATGAGTGCACAGATAGCGACGATCTTAATCATGGCGAACCAAAACTCGATCTCACCGAAGTTCTTCACCGAGGGCAGGTTCAGTGCCAGCAGCGCGATAATAACGATAAGTGCAGGTACTGCTTTAGGTAAATTAGGCCACCACAATTGGCTGTAATCTACGATAGCGATAATATCCGCCACCGCCGTAACCACCCACATAAACCAGTACGACCAGCCGAGAAAGAACCCTGCTGGTCGCCCCACGAGGTCGGCGGTGAAGTCGGAGAATGATTTGTACTTGAGGTTCGAGAGAAGGATCTCGCCCATCGCGCGCAGCACAAGGAAAATGGCGGCGCCAATAACAATGTAAACCAGTAGGATAGAGGGCCCGGCTTTGGAGATTGCCTTGCCCGAGCCCATGAATAGGCCGGTACCGATGGCACCACCAATGGCGATGAGCTGAATATGCCGGTTGCTCAGCCCGCGGTGCAGTTCTTCAGCTTGGCCCGTACTCTCTGCCGCCGGTGCGGCGTTTTCGTGAGGTTGCTGCATCACAGTTCCTCTTTCGTGGTTGGATCCCGGTTCGGCGTGGGACAGCCCCCGACTTTCGGGGCAAACTTTGGTGTTACAACCCATGATGTGTAGGAAACTACCAAATGTTTTGAATATATATTCTACATAACTAATTCGGCATGTAGTAGTTATTTTTAAGTTGAGTGTTATAAATCTATGTCTTATATCATACACGGTACGATGCGGGGTGTCGCAAGTCATGGCAAGGATTTCACAGACAGCCTTTAGTGCCGCGAAAAGCAAGGGGACCCTGAGGTAATTCCACACATTGAGATACATTAGACATTCAAGTGGAAGGTTCACATGATACGCTAACCTGCGGCACACTTAAAAAAATATTCATTCGTTCATCAGAATAATAATACACTTTCTTGGGGCAACTTCAACCTAATGAGTACCCCAGAGGCAGCCCCAGTACCCACACACGGTACTGCCAGCAGCAATACACTGACTGCCCCTTCATTTTCATCTGCACCGCTGGATCTTTTTCACCTCTCGTCGCTCTCGGCATAAACTGACTGTTCCTGAGGGTTTCCGGGAGGGGGCTGCAACATGCCGATAACACCCCTCCCAACGCACCCTCTCCCCTGCTATAGCACTGAAGAATAATGCTTACGGCAAAAATATGTAGAAACTTTACAAATCAACAAATTTTTCTGTTCTTTGCCGCTACAATTGCAATACCCGGTGCGGAAACACCGCATCACTCACATCATCACAGACATCAGGAGAACACACACTCATGGGTAAACTATCAAACACCGCACTGCGCCTGACCGCTGGCGCGCTCATTCTTGATGCAGGCGTTAAGAAACTCGGTGCAGACGAGAACACCTACGCATTCTTACAGCAGATGGCCGCATCCGGTGTGCCCGCCGTCGCCAAGCTGGAGCCAAAAACTTTCGGTAAACTTATTTCCTACTCGGAAACCGCGCTCGGCGCCACCCTGCTGACCCCCTTTATTCCTGCCCGCCTCGCGGGTGCAGGGCTGACAGCCTTCGGCGCGAACCTCATGACCATGTACTTCCGCAACCCCGACATGCATGATGGCACATTCCGCCCCACCCAGGATGGGCAGCAGCTCGCCAACAACATCGTGATTCTCGGCGCGGGTCTGGCGTTGCTGTTCTCCGGCAAGAAAAAGTAACCTGCACGGCGAATGTGCGGTCATAAAGGCCAAACGGGGGCAGTTTCTTCATTCGCATGAAGAAACTGCCCCCGAAACTTTTTAGTCCCCAGAATTTTTTAACAGTACCCGCCGCCGCGCGCTGCTACGTTATCCTGATAGGTATGTCATCTCAAGAGCAGAACACCTCCGCAGGCGCATCGTTAGAACCCGAAACTTCGCAGGATCCCGGTAAGAAGCAGGTTCCGCCCGAGTTCTTCCGCCAGCCTTACTCCTTCGTGCGCCGCGGCGACCGCCTGACCTCGCGCCGACAAAAAGCGTGGGACACCTACTCCCAAACCCACGTGCTCGACATACCCCGGCTGCGGGCAGATACCTCTGTAGCCCCCGAAGCCACCTTCGACCCGGTCACAATCTACGGGCGCGAAGCCTACCAGGTGGTCGAGATCGGTTCCGGGCTGGGTGAAGCAATCGTGCACCGCGCCTCCGAAATGCCCGAGGCAAACTTCCTTGCTGTTGAGGTCTACACCCCCGGCATTGCGGATCTGCTGCTCAAGATGGGGCAGGCCGGGGTTGAGAATGTGCGCGTCGCTCAGGCCAACGCCCCCCGAACTGCTCGATAACATGCTGGACGAAAAACTCGGTTGATGAGCTCTGGGTTTTCTTCCCTGACCCCTGGCACAAGTCACGCCACCATAAACGCCGCCTGGTCTCCCCCGCTTTTGCCGACAAGGTTGCGCGTGTGCTCAAACCCGGCGGGATCTGGCGTCTAGCCACCGACTGGGAAGAATACGCTCACGTGATGCGCGATGTTATGGAGGCGCACCCCGATTTCGAGAATCTTCATGCCGGTGAAGGCGCTACCGAGGACGACCCCGTCGGCGGTTGGGCGCCGCGCTGGGAGGGGCGCATCCTGACCAGCTTTGAGAGGAAGGCTCGCGAGGCGGGAAGGCGCGCCCACGACCTGACGTATAGGCGTAAGTAAATACTCGCAGCTGCCGTTTCAAAGCGGCAGGTATTGGGGCGGTCAGCCCTATTTCTGCCGGTACAGCACCACCGCCGAGGAGCGTTTGCGCGGTGCCGGGCGCTGCCCCCGCTGGATGTTCACCACATCCCCGCGGGTGCTGGCTGCGAACACTCGTTCCGCCAGGCCCAGTTTGGCGTGCGCATCCTCAAGCTGAGCCTGCAGGCGGGCGATGTGCTCCTGGTGTTCTTCCACCATCTCTTCAAGTTCAATAATCCGGCGGATTCCCTCCAGCGAAACCCCTTCCTGCGAGAGCTGCTGAATACGCTGAAGTAAATCAACGTCGCGCTGCGAATAGCGCCTGGCCTTGCCCGGCGCACGCGAAGGCTGCACCAGCCCCAGGCGGTCGTATTGGCGGAGCGTCTGCGGGTGCATACCCGCCAGCTCCGCCGCCACCGAAATCACAAAAACCGGCCGGTCGGCACTGTAGGCAGATGCCGACGACTGCTTATTATGGGCACTCATAAGCTACCTAACTTTCTTCAAAAGGTCCTCACGGGGGTTCTCCTGCGGTGCCAGAGCAATGAATTTCTCGAAGGCTTTCTTCGCCTCATCGCTCAGGTTCTGCGGCAGGTGCACCTCGGGGATCACCAGCAGGTCGCCGGTGCCCGACTTGGTTGTGAACCCGCGTCCTTTCGCACGCAGTTTACGGCCCACACTGCCGGGGGTCAGCCGCAGTTTGACGGTTTTACCGCCGGGTACGGGTACTTCCAGCACGCCACCGTTGACTGCCTCATCCAGGGTGACGGGGGCACGCAGCACCAGGTTGTTTCCCTCGCGGCTGTAGTGCGGGTCATCCGAGACGCGCACGGTCACGATCAGATCGCCGCCGGTGCCGGGGCGGCCTTTGCCGCGCACACGCACTTTCTGCCCGTCCTTCACGCCCGCCGGGATGCGCGCCTCGGTACTCGTGCCGTCCGGCAGGAACACGGTCGCGGTGGTGCCTGTGTATGACTGCGGCAGGGTAATGCGGGTGCTGGTGGAAAGGTTATTATCCTGCTGGGCGCGTTTGCGCCCACCACCGCCGAAGCCACCGCCGCCAAACCCGGCATCGCTGAAGTCGGCGCTCGTGAACCCTGCGGTACGGCGTGAACCGCCCGCGCCGCCACCACCACCGAAGAGCCCGCCGAGCAGGGTCTTCAATGTTGATGCCTTCGCCACCGCCGCCGGTGGTGAAGTGCACGTTTTAGCCGCCGAAGCCGCCGCCAGCGCCACCGAACCCGGATGCGCCGCCTCCGAAACCGCTGCCGCCGAACCCTGCGGCACCGTATTTGCGGATCTGGTCGTATTCTTCGCGCTGTTTTTTATCCGAGAGCACGTCGTAGGCTTCGGAGACTTCCTAAATTTCTTCTCGGCTGTCTCGTTCCCGGGGTTTAGGTCCGGGTGGTATTTGCGCGAGAGTTTGCGGTAGGCCTTTTTAATATCGGAGTCGGAGGCGTCTTCTTTCACGCCGAGGGTTTTAAAAGTCTTCTGACAGCCAGTTTTCGCTTGCCATGTAGTTCTCCTTTTCCGTCGTCCGGGGTTCTTGTAACGCCCCGTCCAAAGGGGCACAACCTTAGTTTTTAATCCTATATAAAGTTTAGTCTACTAGACTCAATTTTGGAAGAGAAATCCCAGAAAATCCGCGGAAATATGCGGCAAACGGGCGGGTTCTCAATTTCTCAAGAACCCGCCCGTTGTGTGCTCTATGGAGCGTTTATTCGGCGGCAGCCACCGCAACTTGGGCGGTGCGTACCACGCGCTCTTTCACGCGGTACCCGTAGCGCAGAACCATCGAAATGTGGTCTGGTTCTACCTCGCTGGTCGGCTGCTGCATGACCGCTTCGTGAATATTCGGGTCGAAGGGCTCGCCCACCTCACCGAAGCGTTCCACGCCTTCCTTTTGAGGATTCCTCAAGCTTGGTGGCGATCGCAGCGAAGGGGCCTTCCTTCAGGTCGCCGTGCTTGCGTGCGGCGTCAATATCGTCGAGCACCGGCAGAAGCAGGCTCACAATATCGCTCGCTACAAACTCCCGAAGCTGCTCTTTCTCGCGGGCGGCACGGTTCTTGAAGTTTGTGAACTCCGCCTGCAGGCGAAGCAGGCTGTCCAGGCGTTCTGCCGCGAGTTTCGCATCCTCTGAGGGTGTTTCCTCGCTCGGTTCGGGGGTTTCCCCCGCCGCAGCCTGATCGGTTGCGGCAGGGGCTTCCTCGGCCTCGGGGTGACCTTCGGCGGCGGGGGCGTTGAATGCCTCCTCCAGCGGGTCGCCCGCAGTGTTTTCGTGTTCAGCCATGATTACTTCTTCTCGTCTTCGTCCTCGTCGATAACTTCGGCGTCTACAACGTCCTCATCATCCTTGGAGGAAGAAGCGGAGTCTGCGTTAGCCTCTGCCTGTGCGGAAGCGTACAGGGCCTCCCCCAGCTTGGTCTGGGATGCCTGCAGCTTCTCCAGCGCGGACTTCACGGCATCGTCGTCATCGCCTTCAAGAGCCTTCTTGAGAGCATCGACATCGCCCTGAACCTCAGTCTTGACGTCTTCGGGCAACTTCTCGCCGTTCTCCTTCAGCAGCTTATCGACGGAGTATGCCACGGACTCGGCGGCGTTGCGGGTGTCGGCTGCCTCGCGGCGTGCCTTATCCTGCTCTGCGTGAGCCTCGGCATCCTTGACCATGCGGTCAATGTCGTCCTTCGAGAGGGAGGTGCCGCCGGTAATGGTCATGGACTGCTCAGCACCGGTGCCCTTGTCCTTCGCGGAGACGTGCACAATGCCGTTGGCGTCAATATCGAAGGTGACCTCAATCTGGGGTACGCCGCGCGGTGCGGGGGCGATACCGGTCAGCTCGAAGGTACCCAGGTTCTTGTTGTCGCGGGTGAATTCGCGCTCACCCTGGAACACCTGAATCGACACGGAAGGCTGGTTGTCTTCAGCGGTGGTGAAGGTCTCAGAACGCTTGGTCGGGATGGCGGTGTTGCGCTCGATCAGCTTGGTCATCACGCCACCCTTGGTTTCGATACCGAGGGACAGCGGGGTCACGTCAATCAGCAGAACATCCTTACGGTCGCCCTTGAGCACACCAGCCTGCAGGGCCGCGCCCATTGCCACAACCTCATCGGGGTTAACACCCTTGTTGGGTTCACGGCCGGTGAGTTCCTTCACCAGCTCAGCCACGGCGGGCATACGGGTGGAACCACCCACAAGCACAACCTCGGAAATGTCAGACACCTTAATACCTGCTTCCGCAATAACGTCCTGGAAGGGCTTCTTGGTGCGTGCCAGCAGGTCGCTGGTGAGGTCCTCAAACTTTGCGCGAGTGAGCTTCTCGTCCAGGTGAATGGGGCCTTCGGGGGTTACCGAGAGGTACTGCAGCGAAATGTTGGTGCTGGATGCGCTGGAAAGCTCCTTCTTAGCCTGCTCAGCTGCCTCCTGCAGACGCTGCAGAGCGATCTTGTCTTTGGAGAGGTCTGCACCGGTCTTGGACTTGACCTGCTCAAGCAGCCAATCCACAACGCGCTGATCCCAGTCGTCGCCGCCCAGGCGGTTGTCGCCGCTGGTTGCGCGCACCTGAATGGTGGAGAAGCCGTCTTCGTCCTTGCCGACTTCAAGCAGGGAGACGTCGAAGGTACCGCCACCAAGGTCGAAGACCAGAATCAGTTCGTCTTCTTTACCCTTGTCCAGGCCGTAAGCCAGTGCTGCTGCGGTGGGCTCGTTCACGATACGCAGAACGTTCAGACCCGCGATTTCGCCGGCTTCCTTGGTGGCCTGGCGCTCAGCGTCGTTGAAGTATGCGGGGACGGTGATAACCGCATCGGTCACCTTGTCGTTCAGGTAGGATTCGGCGTCGCCCTTGAGCTTCTGCAGAATACGTGCAGAAATTTCCTGCGGGGTGTATTTCTTGCCGTCAATTTCCGTTGTCCAGTCGGTGCCCATGTGGCGCTTGACGGACGAGATGGTGCGGTCAACGTTGGTGACTGCCTGGCGCTTTGCCACGCTACCGACCAGAACGTCGCCATCCTTGGAGAATGCGACGACGGAGGGGGTGGTGCGGGCGCCTTCAGCGTTTGCAATAACTACGGGGTCGCCGCCTTCGAGGGTGGATACGACCGAGTTGGTGGTGCCGAGGTCAATACCGACTGCACGTGCCATGTTTTTGTACTCCTTAGTGTTATGCCCCGCTTCTTGGCGAGGCGGGTTCCTTGGTTAGATTTCGGGGCGTGAGGGGCTTTAGACCGAGCGCATGCACGGTAGAAAGTGTGCTTGGATTGCTGCCCAGCGAGTGACCCCTTGAGCCTCATGTACTCAAGTTTTACACATGGTTGGACGGATGTCAACAGACTTGAGTGAAAAAGACTCAATTTTTTGAAGTGTGCGGGAGTTAGGAGTGGGTGGCAAGGGTCGATGTGCTGGTGGTTTTAGGGCGGAAAGACGCGGAAACTAAGGGGTTTGCGGGTGATAATCCGTGCAATCACTAGGAGCTATCCCGCCTCTACCTCACGTGATATATGAGGTTAATAACGGGAAATCCGATACATAGGGTCATCCTCGCCCTATGATGGAGGGATGAATGTTCGCTCTAGGTTGAAGGACTGCTAAGGATAATGACAGAGACTTCAAAAAATTCTGAGACCTCTAAGAGAATTAGGTCTTGGTGGAGTAAAAATTGGTTCTATATAACACTGGTTTTAGTAGCTGTTATCGGCGGTGGATGCGCATTTACACTCCCCTACTACTTTCAACGGGAGGGCGATAATATATGGAGCCTACGTCAAGCTATCCTTGCCGCTACCGGTGGTGTTCTCGCAATTCTTACTTTGTGGGAGAATCGCCGCAAAAATATTCAGGAGAAAGAAAAAGAACGACCAGGACCATACTCGACAGGGTGCACGCTGAACGACGGGCTCGTTATGCCAAAGCGATTGAGCAGCTTGCCGACGATAAATCTGCTATCCGCCTTGGAGGCGTCTACACCTTAGCCAAGCTCGTTGATGATTGGTTAGATGACGAGAAAACTCTCCCTTCTATGGAGAAACGCCGTCAAGAAGGACAAATTATTATCGACAGCCTGTGTGCGTATATACGTTCTTCTTTTCCGTTGGCTGAACGCCATGACGAACTTACTCTTAGTTACGAAGAATATCAGCAGAAATACCAAGATAAAAACCAAGTTACACAGTCCGTTGAAAAATTCTGCGGATAATTCCATGCCCAAAGCTAAACACCAAGACAACAAACAATCAAGCCAATCTCGCGAAGAGTTCGTACGCGATAAATCACTTTTCCGGGAAGAGCAGGAAGTTCGTCAAACAATTCTGTCAGAAATTGAAAAAAACGACTTAATGGCGGAGAGGTCAAACGTGAAGATGGTAAACATGAAATTAAACCCGGAACGTGGTCATATTTTGAGTATGATTTCTTAAACACAGTTTTCTTCTACCGTGTTGGTTTTAGCAACAGCTATTTCGGCGCTTCCTCAAACTTCTCCGGGGCAAAATTCACCGATTTCGCTAACTTCTCCGGGGCAAAATTCACCGATTTCGCTGACGTCTGGTCCGCTGATTTCTCTGGGGCGGAATTCACCGAATTCGTTGACTTCTTTGGGGCGGAATTCACCGGGCTCGTTAACTTCTCCCGGGCAAAATTCATAAAGGGCACTGATTTCTACTTCTCCGCTGACTTCTCCAGGGCGAAACTCGTCGAGGCTGACTTCTCCGGAGCGGAATTCACCGGGCTCGTTAACTTCTCCGGGGCGATTTTCGCCTGGTCCGCTGACTTCTCTAGGGCGATTTTCACCTGGTCCGCTGACTTCTCTAGGGCGATTTTCACCCGAGATGCTGGCTTCTATGGGGCAGCCTTCATCAAGAGCGTTATCTTCTCCAAGGCAACCTTCCAAACTGATCCAATATTTGTAAATATTCGACGGGGCAAAACCTATAAAGCAAGGTTTTCATGTAAAGCCGATCCAGAAGATTATAACTTCGAAGCTTCTAATGATAGCCCCTGCGTAATTGAGACCGAGGAACAAGAATATAACGGCGTTAAATTCATGATCCCCAAAGGCGCAGAGCTCTTTGACCCCGACAAACCTTCCGAGCAGAACAGCGACAATAGCAACTAACGGTATGCCCACATAAAATAACAGATTATTTTCCTTGCAACAAAGAAAATTATTGATCTTTAGGAGCACATCAAGATGACAGAGACACCAAGAGATAATGAAGAAACCAACGCCACTACCTCTGTTGGTAAAACCGAGAACTTTGTCAGCAAGCATTTTGTACGACTACTAGTCTGGCTCGCAGTTAGCGGTGGCGCTCTGGCAATTTTTGGACCCTGGATACTCTACGTTACAGGTTTGACTGGTGAAACCGATGCGAATCTTCGCCTCCACATCCTCTATATCACCGGTGGCACTATTGCTGTTCTGGGGCTTGTGGAGACGCATCGTAAAAACACAACAGACAGAATAAAAGCGGACGCCGATATTCAGAACTATCAGGCATCACAAAGTCACCAGGCAAAGATGCTCGACGAACAAGCTCGTCAGTTTACCGAAACCATTGCAAAAGAACGCGAAAAAATCGAAGTAGATAAAGCCAAAAATGAGCAGGATCACATACGACAAGTACACACCGAGCGACGCAACCGGTACACCACAGCAATCGAGCAACTTTCCAACGATAAAGCCTCTATCCGCCTTGGCGGCGTCTACACTCTCGTGGGGCTGGTGGATGAATGGTTAGCAGATGAAATAGCCATCCCTAATATTGAGGAACGCCGCAAAGAAGGTCAAGTCATTATCAACAATCTCTGCGCCTATATCCGTTCCCCTTTCCTTCTTGCAGAACGAGCTGTACAACTAGATGAGCCCTACGCAAAAGATCTACAGAAAGATTTCGCCGGAGATAAAGAAAAGTTCGAAGATGATAAGCAAACCTTTAAACAACACAAAGCAACCCTGAAAGAAGAACGCCAGGTACGCCTAAGCATCATACAAGAAATATGTGAACGGCTACACAACAACCATGAGTCCGGTTCTTGGTCAGATTTCGATTATGACTTCTCAAACACAGTTTTCTTCTACCTAACAGACTTCAGTAATAGTTTCTTTGGCGCTTCCTCAAACTTCGCTCAGGCGACCTTCACCAGGGACGCTGACTTCTCTGGAGCGAAATTCACCAAGGACGCTAACTTCTCCGTGGCGAAATTCACCAAGAACGCTAAATTCCTCGGGACAGAATTCACCAAAAACGTTTACTTCTTCTGGGCGGATTTCACCGAAAACGTTCACTTCTCTGGGACGAAATTCACCGGGTTCGCTAACTTCTTCGGGGCGAAATTCACCGGGTTCGCTAACTTCTTCGGGGCGAAATTCACCCAGAAAGCAGACTTCTCTGGGGCGACCTTCGAAGAAAAACCAAAATTTGGACTCACACTATATAATAAACCCTATAAAGCAAAATTCTCTCATAGGACTAATCCAGAAGATTATAAATTCAAAGTTTCGCACAATAGCCGCTACAAAATTGAGACCGAAGAACAAGAACATAACGGTATAAAGTTCGTTATTCCCGAGGACGCAGAACTTTTTTGACCCCGACGAGCCTTCCGAGCAGGGCAACAACGACAGCAACTAAAAAAATTTTTTTCCAGGCGCAAAATGACGCTTTAAAGCCTCTATACTTGCAAACAAAGAAACCTGGTTGCCTGCGTAAAGGAGCATCCCAAGTATGGCGGAAGCATCAAGAAACAATACGGGAGTCGGCTCTTCTGTCCCTGTTAGTGCCTTTGAGAGTTTTGTTAGTAAGCACTTTGTACGGCTTCTAGTGGGGATCGCCGGGGGAGGCGGAACTCTAGCATTCCTTGTACCTTGGCTGCTCTACGTTGCAGGCATAACTGGTGAGGCCGATACGAATCTTCGCCTTCACATCCTCTACGTTACCGGTGGTATTATTGCCGTTCTGGGGCTCGTGGAAACACGCCATAAAAAAATACGACGGACAGGGCTAAAGCACTCACCGAACAAGCCCGTCAGTTCAATGAAACCATCGCAAAAGAGCGCGAAAAAATCGAGGCAGACAAGGCCAAAAACGAGCAAACCTATATGCGGCAGGTACATGCTGAGCGGCGCAGCCGGTACATCGCAGCAATCGAGCAGCTTTCCAACAGGGAAAACGCCACAACCCGCCTCGGTGGTGTTTATGCGCTTATTGGCCTGATTGACGAATGGCTCACAGATGGCGCCCTTCTCACTGATAAGGAACGCCGCAAAAGAAGGCCAGGTCATTATTAACAGTCTTTGCGCCTATATCCGCTCCCCGTTTCCCCTTGCAGAACGCGCCGAACAGCTAGATGAGGAATACACGAAAGACCTACAGAACGACTTCCGTGGGGATACAGAAAAATTTGATGCAGACAAGCGAGCTTTTACCCGAGATAAAGCCGCGTTAGAAGAAGAACGCCAGATACGCCAAAACATTATCAAAGAGATGCGCGAGCACCTACTCGATGCCGAAGAACCAGGCACCTGGTCGGTTTTTGATTACAACTTCTCAAACGCATACTTCTTCTACCCTATAGATTTTAGTGACAGCCATTTTGGTGCTTCATTAGATTTCACTCAAGCGACGTTCACGGAGAAAGCTGACTTCTTCATGGCGGCATTTGCTGGAGAGGCTGACTTCTCCAAGGCGGCTTTCATTCAGGATGCCGATTTCTACGGAGTAAAATTCACCAAGCGCGCTGATTTCTGTAAGGCATCCTTCGACGGGGAGGCTGCTTTCTATGATGGGGCGTTCCTTCAGGGAGCAGACTTCTCTGAAGTGAAATTCACCGGGGACGCAAACTTCTCCCGGGCAAATTTCACCGAAGGTACCGAATTCTTCAAGGCGACCTTCACCGGAGACGGAACCTTTTACAAAGCGAAATTCAATGGCCCCATTCTCTTCTCCAGGGCTCTCTTTATGAGAAACGCGACCTTCTCCAAAGCAAAATTCGCTCAGGAAGCTAACTTCTTTATGACGGTCTTCACCAGGAAGCAGACTTCTCCGGCTCAAAATTCAGCGGACACGCTAGTTTCTTCGAAGTAAAATTCTCCAGCAGCGCTAACTTTTTCAAAACAAAATTTGCCGAGAACACACGCTTCTCTGGGACACAATTCAACGGACCCACTAATTTTTCTATAACCATTTTTCACAGTAAGCCAGAATTCGCAAATACCCCGAATAAAAACTATAAAGCGAAGTTCTCTCACAAAGGCTGCCCCAGCGGACTATAGCTTTAAGACAGCGGCAAAAAGCCCCTACAAAATTGAGACTAGGGAACAGGAGCATAACGGCGTTAAGTTCATCATCCCTGAGGACGCAATGCTTTTTGATCCGGATAATCCTTTTGCGTGGGCAGAGCTATAATACCTAAAATATTACTGCTTCTCGCCTTCGGCCTCATCGTGCGATACACATGTGCCCTCTCCTGTAAGACCTGATACTGCAGGATGTCGCTTTAGATACTCAATGGCAATCTCAGCATCTGTCTCACAAGCAGCATACTCAGGGTGATCTGCACTAAGACTACCATATATTTCTTCCTGAATATCCCAAGAGGGAAACTCACCTTTCTCTATGCGATAAATAATTGGAGACAGCAGCTTAGAAACATATTTATCATCTGAATACATATAGAAATTACACAGGGAATTACCCTCTGAATTACAGAATTCAACATGGTGTTTCTGATTATTAGGTGAATATCCTAAATATTTCCACCCATCCACGTTTTGATAATAAATAATATTTTTTTCGCAGAACCTAAATATTTAACTATTATATATGTATCGTAGACCTCAATATATTTAAATTCTTCATCAAGATAGCCGTATGTAACAAAATATGTGATCACTGCCGAAAAAAATTAAGGAGAATATATTCTGTCTGCCACTCCCATCAAATACCAATATGGCATTTCCTATGGTGACAAAAATTAAAAATAAAGAAGCAATAAGCCATAAGCACTTAGGAAACCACTGGGCTCTGTATCTTTGAGGAGCATCTTCTTCCTCCACATAAGAACGCGCCACACCTGCCATTACTATCACCAAAAATATAATAGATATTATAATATATATTGTTACAGCCATAAAAAAATCACCTCTTTCCAATTGTAACATATGACACATATTCCCGAGTATTTCTATAAATAAAATACTTACCTATTTCTATTACTTCTCCCTTGCAACATATCCACTAAACCATCAGAGACGGATCTCCTCAATTAAAGTACCTTGGCTATTACACTTGGGGCTTGTGCGTTCGGAGCTAGGGTACAGGCGGGTGTTGGGCGAGCGCTAATACGCGATTACGAATAAACAGATAGAGGTACCGGCGCGGCGGGATGTCTAGTACCATCTGAGGTAACGCCGATCATATAACGTACCCTTGCACGCACCAAGAAAGAATCACCATGACCCGCTACTACACTTCCGTTATCGTGTTCATGTTCGCCTGCCGATTGGCACTCTCCTGTTCGGTGGTTTTGGCTCCGGGCGGGGGTTTGCGGCAGGCGCGGCGGTTGCAACCATCTGCGCCATATTCACCTACATTTTCTGGCCCAAGCTGAAGGATAATTCCGTGCCGGGGCAGGATTCTTCGGGTACGTCGCAGGACTCATCCGAATAACGCACCTTTGGGCGTATCGCTCACCCTCTCGGGTTGGGTAATACACCAAATGCTGCGTTATTCGCGGGGCTACAAAGATGGGAAGCAGCTACTAGATGCTGAGTACGTATTACATAGGCTATGAAGGCATCAGGAAGAGTGCCCTCACCTGGCAGGGTTTACGTTGGGGGCTCGCGCAGGGGTACATTAGCCGCGCGGATATTCTGCGGTATGCCTCTGACCGGCTGAAGGAAGACTCCAGCGACCTGGAATACGAGCTCTACCAGTGCAAACCCGAACACACCTACCGGGTTGATGGGATTCTGGCCGAACTCGCGCGGCACGAAGACTCCCCTGAGCTCACCGACCCTGAACCCGGAAGCCCCGACCCCCGCCATACGCTCTGGCTGTACCTGCTGCTCAAACATGTGTATGAGCACCGCAAGAACTTTGACGACCCGCTGGGCGAGGTAGAAATTCTTCACGCCGATTTTGGCTACCCCGAGGATGTGACCCCGTTCGTGCGATACATGCCCCCGACCGACTATGACCCTTCAACGCATACTCGCCAAGAGAACATCGACAGACTCTATGCTCTGTGGGAGGCTTACTTGCGCGAGGCTAAAACCCGCTTTGAGGTGTAACAGCCAAAACTTGCCTGCCTATCTAGAAGAGTTTTTTGCATTCAGAAGCGATAAGCTCTTCTGAATGCAAAAAACTCTTCTGAATAGAAACGACGCTTCGGCAGGCAGCCCTCATACCGCTGCCTTTCCGGTGCCGCTGGCATACACTTAAAACTATGTACCGCATCATGACTGTCTGCACCGGAAATATTTGCCGCTCCCCCGTGGGCGAGTACCTGATTCGTGAGCACGCGCGCCAGGTGGGGCTTGAGGTTGAGGTCGCGTCCTCCGCCATCACGGACTACGAGATCGGCAACCCCATCGACACCCGTGCCGGGCGCATACTCACCGCGCGCGGCATCGACCCCAGCGGGCATCGCGCATCCAGATTCGTTGCTGAAGACTTTGACCGCTATGACCTGATTCTGGCGATGGACACCCCGCACTACCTGCACCTGAAACAGCTTGCGCGCACCGAGGACGACAAAGCCAAAATCCGTATGATGCGCTCCTTCGACCCCGCGATGGCGGGCAAAAACCTGGACGAGCTGGGCATCTACGACCCTTGGTACGGGCAGATGCGCGACTTCGAGTACACGACCGAGCTTATCGACACTGCGGCGCGGGCGCTGATCGCGGGTCTTGCCGCCGAGGGCGACGCCGCGTGAGCGACCAGTTTCGGGGCCTCACGGATGATTTGCTGCCCCGCATTATCAGCGGCCCGCGCCCGTACATTATTGCGGTGGACGGGCGCAGCGGCAGCGGTAAAACCACTCTCGCGCGGCGCCTTGCCGCCACCCTGCGGCAGCACCCGGTGCAGGGCGGGCCGCTGACGGTGCTGGAGCTATCCCTTGAGAACATGTACCCCGGTTGGGACGGTCTGGAGGCTGGTGTGGAGCAGTGGGTGCGGCTCAGTGCCAGCCTGGCCACGCACACGCCCGGCAGCTACACCCCTTGGGATTGGGAGCAGAACCGCCCGGCTCCACCAGTCACTGTGCTCCCGGATGCCGCGCCGGTGATCGTGTGCGAAGGGGTGGGGGCGCTCTGCGGGGCGTTCAGCTACGGTGTGCTGGTGCAGGCCGGTACCGGGGTGCGGTATGAGCGGGCGATGGCGCGCGACGGGAAACCTACCGGCCCTACTGGGACATGTGGGCCGCGCAAGAAGAGCAACTATTCGAGGATTACGGCTCGTACTACATCACCAGCCCCGGCTGGCCTGAGGGGCCCAACTGGGTGTACCGCACCGGGTAGCGAACCGGCTTAGGCTGGTTCCGTCCTCTAACCCCCCCCCACGCCGGAAGAGGTGCAGGTCACGCATCCACTGGCTTACGGTGCGTGAGTGACCGCCGCTAGACTGGATGAGTGCGTTTCTAGCCGGGTGCACCCGCCCGCCCCACGAAGCAGCAGGCAGGCCCGGCGCCGTTACGCATCCCCAAAAATTTAGAAAGCATACAGTACACCAGTGTCTACGTCACAGACCAATACTCAGCACCCCAACCACGCGAAGCCCTCATTCGGGCTTTCCCCAGCAACTATTGTCACCCTGGCGGCGCTCACCGCCATCGCCCCGCTGGGCATCGACATGTATATCGCCTCGCTGCCGACCATTGCCGAGGAACTGCACACCACCGAGGCCGCCGCCTCCATGACCCTCAGCGCCTTCATGGTTGGTATGGCGCTTGGGCAGCTTATAATCGGCCCGCTCTCCGACAAAACCGGGCGCCGCACCCCGCTGCTGATCGGCTCAGCCGTGTGCTTCGCCGCCACGGCGCTATGCGCCTTCTCCCCCACCATTGAGGTGTTCATCGCGGCACGTTTTCTGATGGGCTTCAGCGGCTCAGTCGGTGCGGTACTGGCCCGCTCCATCGTCGCCGACACCACGAAGGGGCTGGCCACCGCCAAGCTCATGGGCATCATGATGATGATTAACGGGTTCGCCCCCGTGCTGGCGCCGCTCTTCGGCGGGTGGGTGCTCTCATGGGGTACGTGGCGTTCAGTGTTTAACGTGCTGACTGTTATTACCGGTGCCCTTATGCTCGCCGTCATCTTTATTCTGCGGGAAACCCTGCCCGCCGAAAAACGCTACCAAGGCACCGCGCTGAGCGTGTACTCCCGAAATCCCTAAAGTATTCAGGATCCGCCGGTACATGGGGTTCTCACTGACCATGTGTTTCGCGTTCGGGGCGCTCTTCTCGTACATTTCGGGCTCAACCTTTGTGCTGCAGAAAATCCTGGGGCTTGACGCCGGGCAGTACACTCTCGCGTTCGGCGTGAACTCCCTCGGCATTGTGGCCATGAGCTCGCTGGCGACCGCGCTGGTGGGGAAGGTCGCCCAACGCACCATCGTGAATGTTGGTGTGAGCGCCCTGCTGGTTGTTTCGGCGCTGCTCACCGGTTCGTTCCTCATTGAGATTTCGCTGTGGCCCACCCTGGTTCTGCTGTTCTGCCTCACCTGCTCAGTGGGCCTGATCTTCGGTAACGCCTCGGCCCTGGCACTGAATGAGGCGCGCCACATGGCGGGCAGCGCATCCGCCGTCATGGGCACCATTCAGGCGCTTCTGGGCGGGGTTGCCGCGCCTTTGGTGTCCCTGGGCGGTGAGGGCGCCTACCTGCCGATGGCGTTCTCAATTCTGGGGTTTGCGGTACTGACCGGGATCACCCTCTTCTCAACCCCGCGCAAAGACTCCGATTACGCGGCAGACGGCGGCGCGGGCGGGCACTAGCCCTCTCCTTGCATCGCACGTGTTAACACGCTGATGCGTAAGAAGCGGGTTTTTGGTCGAGAAGGTGAGAAAATATCACCTTTCGAGCGAAAATCCGCTTCTCGGCGTATTCGCGCAAGTAGCTGGTATCCTGATAAATCCTAAGATTTTAAGGAGGCTGACCGTGAGCACTAACGAAAACCTCACAAGTGCAGAGATCATCAAACGGTTCAACCACTTCTACGACTGCTGGCTGGATTCGATCACCATAACCTATGCAAAGGGAACAGCTGTTCGTCTGCGATTCTGCGCGGTGGACCGGAACCATGTAGACGGCGGCTGGGAGAAGGCCGCTACCGACGACGTCTGGCGGTACGTCACCGTAACCCTGGAAGATATTTCGGACTACCGGGTGCAAGGCCCGTTCATCAGCATATGCAGCGGAGTTCATGTTCTCGAACGGGACGGTAAAATCGGGCTCGACATCGAGGGGGACAACGACAACCCCGAAACCTTCGAGGACATCGCCGAAGCAGACATATACTTTATCGCCGAAAACGCCACCTGGGAGCTGGGCCCGCTCGGCGTACACTGCTGTGAAGGCACGTGAGCCACTACACTGGAAACATGACTAGTTCCGTGATACTCCTAAATTCAGAGAACCCGCAAGGCGTTGCTGTAGACCCCGCCCAGCCGCTTATCGGCGTGGAAGACCAAGGATTTACCCGTGGTGACGGCGTTTTTGAGACCATGCTCGCCGTCGATCGGCGTGTGCGAAAACTTGATATGCACCTCACCCGACTCGAATCTTCGGCGCGTATGCTCGACCTGCCCGAACCCGACCTGCACCAGCTTCGGGATGCGCTGGCAAACCTTCTCGCCCAGGCCGTACCCGGCGCCCACACGGAAATCGGCGAAGAGCATATTGTCAAATCATTATCTCGCGCGGGCTGCCGAATGCCTCAGCGGGAATGCCCGCCGGGCCATACACCCTGCTCATCGCATCCCCGGTGCCCGAAACTACCGTGAACCAGCGGCAGAACGGCGTGAAGGCCATGCTGCTGCCACGCGGGCACGACCCCGCCGACAACACCGCATACCCGTGGCTGTTGGCGGGCGCGAAAACCCTGTCATATGCGGTCAATATGGCGGTTTTGCGGTATGTGCACAGCCGCGGCGCGGATGACGCGATTTTTATGACCGACAACCGCCGCATTCTGGAGGGGGCAACCTCGTCGGTGCTGATGGCGCGTATCGAAAACGGTGTAAAGACGCTGTACACCCCCGAACCGAACCACGGAATCCTGCCCGGCACCACACAGGGCGCTATTTTTGAGGCGGCGCGGCGCGACGGCTGGGAACTGGGCTACGGCCCGCTGTACCCGCAGGACCTCTTTGAATCTGACGGGGTGTGGCTCGCCTCCTCGGTGCGTCTGCTCGCACCCGTCACACGGCTTAATGGGACCGCCCTGGCGCACGATCCACAGCTGACCCACCAGTTCTTGGAATACCTGGCACAGGGGTAGGCTGGCGCACCGTCCGCAGAAGGCTAGGATCTCTAGGCAGAATAAGAGACCTAGCCTTCTGCGCGTGCTGTGCCCAGTCCACAGCAGCGGGTACGCACTACCTGCTGGCAAGGACGCGGCGGGCCCGGCGCGTCACGTATGCAGAGGCCGGGAGCTGTTTAGAAGTCTTCCCCAGATTCTTTTTTCTGCGACTCCACCAGCTCATCCTCAATGGCGCGGTTTTCCTCTTCTTCCTTATTTTTCACCTTGGGGGTGCGTTTAAAAAACCGGGCCGTATCCTGGCTGGCGGCCGCGTGCAGGCGCGGGAAGAAAATATACGCCACCGCAAAAGCCGAAACAATCGCGCAACCCCCGAGACGAGAATCCCAGCCCCCAGCAGCTCATACAGGTAGAAGAAGAACACGAGCAAACCGAAACGTACCAGGGTGTACTTGAAGAAGTTCATACCCACCAGTCTAGCCGCAGCATGGATGCGCCCCCAAGATTCCTGTGGCAGACTTAGAGCATGACACGAGCGATGATGATAATCGGCGCGTTCGCGCTGGTGATTGGGTTGAGCCTGTACACCCTGCTGGATGCCGCCCGCACACCGGCCGCCGATGCGCGCACCCTCCCCAAGTGGCTGTGGATTATTGTCATCATCTTCTTCCCCGTTGTGGGGCCGGTTTTCTGGCTGTTCTTCGGCAGGCCCCGCAGCGAAAAAAGTGCAACCGAGCAGCCGCCCGCTACGGATACGGGCCGGGGTTTGAAAGGCAGGCGGGGTACTGTGCCTCCCGCGCCGAAAGCCCCCGACGACGATGAAGAGTACCTGCGCTGGCTCAAAGCCAAAGCAGAACGGCAAAAACGAGACAGGCAGCGGCAAGAACCCCGCGACGACGCCACAGACGATACTGACGGCGAGAAATAGCCCCGGCCAGGCGACACCATCAACCACTGGGCAGCACCCCGGGTAACCTCAGGCACTTCCCCGCTGTGTGCGTTTGCCCTCGCTCCCCCGGCGGGAAAGCGTCTACATGCTGTGTGCGGCCCCCTGTCTTCACGCTCCCTGGGCTGGCTGCACCAGCACATGTTTATGGCTGAACCGTTCGTGGCCGCGCGTTAGCTTTAGGCCGCTGCGGCGCGCACAGGCACAGGGACGCAGGCAGTTCTACGGGGCGGGTTTACAACCCCGAATACGAGTGCAGGCCCGAGAAGAAAATATTCACCACCGTGAAATTAAAAATAATGCACAAATAGCCGATAATGAGACAGCCACGCCGAACGCGGGCCAGCCCAGCCGCGGGTTGCACGCGCATGCAGATACGCCGCGTACACCACCCAGATCACGAAGGTCCACACCTCTTTAGTGTCCCAGCCCCAGTAGCGGCCCCACGCCTGGCTCGCCCAAATAGCGCCAGCGGCAAGCGTGAACGTCCACATTACAAAAGCCAAAGCGTTCAGGCGGAACGCAAAATTCTCAAGGGCCTGGGCGCTCGGAACCAGGCGCATAAACGCCCACCCACCCGATTTACCGTTCAGGATGCGCTGCTCGCGGCGGGTCTGCACCAGCTGCAGCACCGCCATCGCGAACGTAATCGTAAACACCCCGGAGGCAAGCACCGCAATCGACACGTGAATCACCAGCCAGTAGCTCTGCAACGCCGGTTTCAGGTGCCCCACGGGGGTGGCGAAACTAATGGTGGCGGCGCACATCATAATCAGCGCCAGCCCAGACACGAGCGTGCCCACGAACCGCAGGTCACGGAAGATCAGCGCCACCAGGTACACGGCCACCACCACCAGCGCGCCCGTGGTGCAGAACTCGTACATGTTCCCCCAGGGCACACGCTGCGCAGCCACGCCGCGCATAATAACCGCCGCCGCATGCACCAGCGCCCCCATCAGCATAACGATCACGGCGATGCGCGCCGCCGGGCGGCTCTGGCCCGTGTACAGCATCGAAGAGTCCGCCACGTGGCCCTCAAGCGCGCGTGCCGCCGCGCCCCGGTACCCGGCGCCCCGCTCGCCCGTGCCGGTCTCAGCGCCGCCGGTGCGCTCAACACGGGTGGCTTTCGCGCTCATCTTAACCGACGACTTCGCGGCGGTTTTTCCTGCCGGTTTTCTCCGCACCCGCAACGGAGGTGGCCGCGCCCGCGGTAACAGGCTCAGCCGCCTGTTCCTCCTCTAACTCCGCCTCACGAGGCGCCGCAGCACCCTCCAGACGGCGGGTTACCCGCGAATTCTTCACCACATCCCAGGTGAACGCCACGAACACCACGGTGTAAATCAGCGCGGCAATATACATGAATAGCTCACTGTAGCGCGCTAATGTCTCGTTCAGCATGGGCTACTTCCCCTCGGTTTTCTCAGTCGGCTCCTCGGATGAGGGCTCCTCAGCAAATTCCAGCCCCCACCGGGCGGCGAAAGCATCCGTAATACGCTCAGCCTCAGCGGCAAGACGCGGGTCCTCCCCGCGCGCAAGCAGACCGTACTCTACGGTGAGCACCCCCTCATTGGTGCTGGCACGCACCCACACGCGGCGGCGCGCCACAAACAGGGACACAATCAGCCCCACGAAAGCCACCACAAACGAGTACAGCACAATATTCTGCCCCGGGTCGTGGCGCACCTCCATCCCCACGTACCGCTTATACCCCATGAACTCAATGGTGCCGTTGCCTTCCGGCAGGGTGGCGGTGCGGTGCTGCGCATCCAGCACAATACCGTTCTGGTTCGCCATGCTGTTCAACGCGGTCAGCTTAGAGGTGTCCAGCACATACACGTTCTGCGGCTGGCCCGAGTTCAAACCCAAATCCCCCGAATAGGACTGCAGCACCAGCATAGGGTTCGCCGGGGCTGAATCCACCGAATGCGGGATACCCGCCCCACGCTCATAGCTGCCGGTGGGCAGGAACATGCCCACAAAACCCAGCTGGGCCGGGCGGGCATCAGGCACCTTCAGCACCACCGACGAGGTGTACTTCCCGTCAGTTGGCAGGGCCACCACGGGGCCTTCATACGCCACTTTCCCCTCACCGTCGGTCACCTTCACAATGGGGGCGTACCCGTTGCCGGAGAGGAACACGCTGGTGCCGCCCACATCAACCGGCTCGTTCACTTTGAGGGTTTTCTGCTCGGGGCTGCTGCCGGGGTTCTGCACGGTCAGCTGGGCGTTATAGTCCAGATCCTGCCCGTAGGTGTGGCTGTCGCGCTGCCTGTCGTAGCGCACCTGAAAGTTATTGAGCGTCACGGCGTACGGGCTCAGCCAGTCGGGGTTATAGTTCGTGCCTGGTGTAAACGAGTCGTAGCCGATCAGGGAATTCACGAACGTCTCCCCCTCCACCAGGATCTTCTGGCCACGGTACCCAAAAAGCGAGCCGACCGCCACCCCAACCAGGATGCCGATCATCGCCACATGGAACAGGATGTTCCCCACCTCACGCAGGTAACCGCGTTCGGCCCCCACCGAGTACTGCCCGTCTCCTTCCTCCCGGATCTGCACCCGGTAGCGGCGTTTACGAAGGATCGCCGCAGCGTCCTCTATCGCGGCCTGGGGGGTGAGCGCATCCGCGTCAATATCGATCGTGCGGTGCACGGGCATGCGGGAAAAGGTTCTTGGGGGTGCGCGCAGGCGGTTTACGCCAGTCTTTGGCATGTTTAATAGCGCGCGGGGTAACGCACCCGATCAGGGAAATAAACAGCAGCAGGTAGATGGCCGAGAACCACCCGGAGGAGAAAACATCAAACAGCTGTATCTTATCGGCAAACTCGCCCCAGCCGGGGTGGGTTTTAATATAGTCCGTCACCTTCGCGGGGTCTTGAATGCGCTGCGGAAACATAGACCCGGGAACTGCCGCAACCGCCAGCAGCAGAAGCAACAGCAAGGCGGTATTCATTTTCGTTAGTTGCGTCCAGCCCCAGCGGAGCATCCCGGTGATTCCCAGCGCCGGGGCGTCAGTGTGTGTGCGTGCCATATGTACCCCGTCAGATTGGTAGTTCGTAAACCGGTAGCGCCGCCTGAACCCAGGCCATGAGGTGGTTCCAGGCGCCAGTCAAAATAAGGATGCCGATCAGGATGAGCATCGCCCCGCCCGCACGCTGAATCCCGCGTTTATGCGTGCTCGCCCACCCGGTGGTATTCACCCCGCGCGCTGCGAAATAGGGCGACCAGTAGGAACGGCACACCCAAACCCAGGCAGTAGGCGAAGGTGAGCACCACAGCCTTGAAGGTTGCGGCCCCGCCAGTGAACACGAGGGTTTGCACCGCAGCGAAGGTGGGTCCAATGCACGGCGCCCACCCCAGCCCGAAGGTGACTCCCAGCACCGGCGCACCCCACAGGCCCGTGCCGGTGCGGGTGTGGAACCGTTTATCGACCTGCAGGATGCTCAGCCGCCCCATGAATACAATACCCATGAGGATCACGAGTGCACCCAGCAGAATATTCACCCACGCCTGCCCTTTCAGCCAGGGGGCGGCACCCACCTGGGCCAGCAGCACCGATAGGGTGACGAAAACTGCGGAGAACCCGAGCACGAACAGGGCCACCCCGGCGAGCATCCGGCGGGTGTGACGGCGGGTCTGCTGCGTGTGAAGGCGCCCCTTACCGGGCTGCACACCTGGGGTTTTCGGGTCGGTGGGGGCGGCCGCCACAGCCACCCCCGATGTTACCTCGGGCAGGTTTTTAGTGTTTTCTGCGGCTTTTTGGGGTGCGGGGTTATGTGCCGCCACCGTTTTCTTCCCCTGGAACAAGGCGGCCGCGGAGCCTTCGGGTGCCTGCGGCTGCGAGCCTGCAAGACCCGCCACATACCCCAGGTAGCCGGGCACCAGCGGCAGCACACACGGTGAAGCGAACGACACCAGCCCCGCCAGCGCCGCCAACGGGATGGAGAGCCACAGGGAACCATCCAGCACGGTTGAGCTGATACTCGCCAACGGCGCAGCGCCCGCCGTGGCAGCCGCAGCGGCGGGGGTGAGCATCATACCGGTTCCAGCAGGCACGCTAGGCACCCTTCACAGCGGTCTCAATCAGGGTTTTCAGCACCGACGGGTTCGCCTGACCCAGGATGCGTGCCGCCACCCTACCGTGCGAATCCAGGATCACGGTGGTCGGCACCGCCTGGGCGGGCACATACTTACTCAACGACAGCAGCACCTTACCCGAGGCGTCCTTAAACGAGGGGTAGGTGATCTCAAAGCTGCGCTCAAACGCCTCGGCGGTGCTTTTCTCATCCCGCACGTTCACACCGTAGAACCCCAGCTTGTCCTTATAGTCGGTGTAGAGCTTCTGCAGGTCTTTAGCCTCGGCACGGCAGGGGGAGCACCCGGCGTACCAGAAGTTCAAGAGCGTAGGTTTGCCGCGCAACGACTCAGCGTTCACGCTGGTGCCGTCGAATAGTTCACCGGTGAACGCAACGGGCTCGCCGCGCTCAGCCTCCTGGTACTCGGTCACCGACCCGTCCCCGGCAATGTAGCCTTTATTATCACCCGAATTCGCCTGTTTTGACAGGGAGGTGTCTTCAGAGCACGCAGCGAGCAGGCCCGCCCCGGCCGCTGACGCGCACAGCGCAATACCCGCACGCAGGGCGGTGCGGCGGGTGTGGTTATGGGTGGGAGTCATGCGTTCCTTCCGGTGGTGTGTGCGAAGGGGGTGCTGAACGGCAGACACCTGCGTCTTAGCTGCCGGGCAGCTGAATCACTCCCGAATACAGGGGCGATGCGGGTTCCGTGTAGCCGCTCACCTGCGGCGGGTTCCCCGATAACAGGTTATCGAAAGTGAGCGAAGTAATCGACGCCAGGTTGCATTCGCGCGCACGCGGATCGTGCTGCAACAGCTTACCTTCAAGCGCCAGGCGAGTCACCCAGATGGGCAGCTGGTGCGAAACAATGATGGCCTCGGCCCCGTCCCCGCCCTGCCGGTACGCGGTGCGGGCGGCGTCCTTAATGGCCTGAGCCATGCGGCGCACCTGCACAATGTACGGCTCGCCCCAGGATGGGCGCAGCGGGTTGTACAGTTTCGTCCAGTGGCGCGGGTTGTTCAGAAGCTCCTGCCGGTTCACGTGCAGGCCCTCAAAATAGTTATCGGCCTCAACCACGCGCGCATCGGGGTGCGCTTGAAGCCCCAGAAGCTCAGTGATCGGCTCGGCCGATTCGCGGGTGCGGGTCAGCGGGGAGCATACCAGGTGCACAATGTTCGCGCCTTCACCCCGACGCCGGGCAAACTCCTGGGCGCTCATGCGCACCATCTGCTGCCCCTTCTCCGAAAGGTGGTAGTTGGGTAGCCGCCCGTAGACGATGCGGTCGGGGTTATGCACCTCGCCGTGGCGCATCAGGTGAACCGTGACCTTAGCCGATGTAGTCATTCTCTCAGTCTCTCAAATTTTCTACGCTACCCCAAAACGAGGGGCGCCGCATATAGCCCCTAATTTGCCAGAAGCGGGGGGCGGCCGACGCTAAGGCATGCGTGCGGCAATGAGCTTACGCATCCGTTTAGGGTTAATACGCCAAAAATCCTTCGGCTGCCCGTCAATGCGCAGCACCGGGATTTCGGTGGCGTGCCGCTGCAGCAGCTGCGGGTACAGCTCAATATTCAGCTCGGTGTAGGGCACCCCAAATTCGGTGCATACTTGCGCCACCGTGTGCCGTGCAGCGTCGCACAGGTGGCAGCCGGGGCGGGTCAAAAGCTCAATAACGGGTGGTTCAGGTGTAGCTGGGGGCATGGCTCCCAGTCTACTAGCGTTCAACAGCCGCCGCTAATAGCCCACGTCAGTCCTCATTAACGCACAATGCCCCGCAACCCTTACCGGGCACGGGGCACAGAAGCTACTGTTTACTTCTTATTGCGGCGCTGGTGGCGAGTCTTACGAAGCAGTTTACGGTGCTTCTTCTTGGACATGCGCTTGCGGCGCTTCTTAATAACGGAACCCATAGGATTTCCTCACTTTGCTAGACCCGGCCGCACCCATTCGGTGCGGTAGCTACCCGGGGTGTTTATACCGGTATAAACGCTCTAAAAGGCATTTTAGGCACAGCAGTGCCCCAGCGTTTTGAGAACGCTACCTTCCTAGAGTACTAGGAAACACCGCATTGCACCATTCCGACGCACCCAAAGATGAGGAGCCGTCCCCCAAAGACCCCGCAGAGGCGGTACCCCCTGCGCACACGCAAGAAAGTTTTCCCGCACGCCCGCACGTCCCCCAGAATATGCCGGTATGCCCGGGCAGTAACGCGCTGCGCGGGCGCACCCAGTTTGAGGGTACGCCCGCGTGTTTGCTTTATTGCCTGCGCCAGCTACTGCTGGCTGTGCTGGCTCGCATCAGCAGGGTTAGCGGCATCTGAGGTGCCGCCTTCAGAGTTATCTGCCGCAGCCCCCTGCGGGGAGGCAGACACCTGCTGATTGTGATTCGCAGTGTTCTGCTGATGCGCCGAATCCTGCGGGTTATTCTGCTGCTGAAGAGCCTGCTCCTGCTCGCGCGAGCTCAACCCCAAATAGCGGGTCATGCGGCTAAGCCAGCCCTGCTTACGTTCAGCGCTGGCGTGCTCCTCAGGCGCACGCTCATCCGTGGACCGCTCATCCTTGACCACCATAGGGGTTCCGCTCGTATTCGCGGGAACGATACGAATCGGAGTGGTCGCCAGCACCTCAACCGGCGGCAGCGGCCGCTCCGCCAGAGCCTCCGGAGCGTGCTCAACACCAAGAGCATCAGCTGGCGTGCTGTTTACGGCGCCGTTCGGGGCCTCAGCATTACCGGTGTCGGCAGCAGCCGGAGCCGCGGGGCCAGGCTGCGGTTGCGGTTGTGACGATACCGCGCTCGGGTACTGCAGCCCGGTGGCCGGGCGGCTAAAGGGAGACGCCACAGCAGCACGCACCGGCGTGATGATCTGGCCGTGACGGCGGCCCACCCCGGAGGGCGAATGGGCACGAATCACCTTCACCCGCTCCTCAGCGGCGCGCGCCAAGTTTTCCTCAGCCACTCGGCGCTGCTCAGCATCCTTACGTTCCACAGGGTTTTCGGGAAGCTTGGGCTTCGGACCGGTACGCCCCTGAATAGGGATACCAGCCGAGGCAGGCCCGCTTACCCCAAACTGCCCGGTGTGAGGCCCACTATGGGGCTGCTGGGCGGGTGTGGAACCGGTGCGCGGGGCAGCACTATCCCAGTGATTCTGCGGGTTGTGCGCGTCCGGTGCGGTTTCCTGGCCCCTGTGCCTCCTGAACGGGGGCATGGTTCTGCACCTGCTGCGGCACATCCGGCTGAGCCTGCCCGTTACCGTTATCCGGTGCGGCGGGTATAGCCTGCGGATTCTCCAGCGACGAAATGGGGCGCGCCTGCTGCCCATCAAGCGACTGCACAGCTCCCAGCACCTCCTGCTGAGGCTGCTCCTGCGCTGTGCCCTGACCCGCTACAGGGTGCGGCCCGGTCTGCTCGTTCGCAGCGGGCCCTTGGGTATTAGCCGCGCCTGCGGAACCAGCGTGACCGTTCGGGTCTTCAGCAGGCGAGGATGCAGGCTGGGCACTACCCGAGGCAGACTTTTGCGGCTTCCCATCAGGATTTCCGGCCTGAACAGGCTGAGCGGACTGCGGCCCTTGGGCCTGACCGCCCTGTTGGGCGGAGCCCTGCGGTGAAGAGCTGCTCTGCGCAGTATTAGCCTGAGCGGCATCAGTTTGTGCAGCACCAGCCTTTTCGGCGCTGCCTTGATCATCGTGCGGGCCGGGGTTACGCTTCACACCGTTCTGGGCGGCAGTATCCGCACGGTTGTTGCCCGCACCATTATCAGTTTTTTGGTGCGGCACTATTGGGTCCCTGCGCGTCAGGTTCCTGTCCGGCGGGCTTCTGGGGTGCAGCTTTAGCGTCCTGCTTATTCTGCACCGACTCTTTCTGTGCTGGCTCTTTCTGCTGTGCCGGGTTCTCCTGTGCTGAGGTTTCTTGCGCTGAAGTTCCCTGGGTCTGCTCGGCTGCCTTCTCGGCCTTCTGCTCGCCGCTCTTGGGGGAAGCAGCATCCTTACCGGCGGAGCCGTTCACTCCTGAAGCATCCGACTGCGGTGATTTCTGCGCGGCACCAGGCCCTTTGGAGTTCTGCTGTGCAGCAGACGAACCGCCCGAATTGTCGGCTGCCTGCTGACCGTTCTGCCCATCCTTACCCTTAGAAGGGACGGAACCGCCCTGCTTCTGAGCGTCCTGGGCCTTCTGCTGATCGTCCTGAGCACCCTGCTTGGGGGACTTCGCTTCGGCCTTCTGACCCCCAGCTGTCTGAGCATCAGGTTTCTGGGCATCGGGCTGAGCGGATTTTTGGGCCGCCGAAGCCTTTGCGTCCTTGGGCGCGTCACCATCCTTTAGCGGCGCGGAACCATCAGCCTGCTGCGCACCATCAGACTGGTTCCTCTGGCCCTGCGGCGAGGAATCGGCAGACTGTTTACCCCTGCCCCTTCTGCTCACCCTGTGCAGGCTGCGACTGGCCAGCTTCAGTCGAGCTCTTCTGCTCGTCCTTAGCGGCACCGGCCTTCTGCCCGGGATCCGAAGGTGAGCCGCCCGGCTTGCCGCCAGCCTGCTTACCCTGGGGCTGCTTAGCCTGGTCTTGCTCCTGAGACTGTTGATCTTGGGCCTGCTGGTCCTTACCGCTCTGCCCCTCGGCGTGTTTGTCCTCACCGGGGGTAGGCTGAGCCGGAGCATCACCGGCTGCGGGCTGCGCCCGCCCTTAGCCTTTTGAGCTTGAGCGTCTTCGGCGTCTTTCTTGCCCGCATCCTTCGTTGCAGACCCCTGCTTCTGGGAATCCTCAGATGCCTTATCGGCCTGTTCACCTTCAGCCTTTACGGGCGTCTCACCAGGCTTAGCGGAACCCGTCGAAGCGTCCTCACCCGACGCCGCGGGCTGGGGCTTCTTCTCGGGCAGACCCTGAGCAGGAATCACCCGCATATCCAGCGGAATAGCGGCCGTGGCCTGAATCAGCGGCTCATCATCGGTCAAACGCAGCGGCTGAGACGCATCAGGATCGACCGGCAACGGCTGAATCGGAAGCGGAAGCGCGGAGGTGGCCTGAATCAGCACCTCCTGGGCGGGTGTAGGCTGAGCTGCGCCCTGCTCCTCACCACCCGGCACAGGGCCGTGCTGCATTGACTGGTCAGACGCCTGTGCAGAGGCAGCATTATCAACCTTATACGGTTGCCCAGATGCGTTCTCGGGGTGCTGCGAAGAAGCACCATTGTTACCGGCCTGAGCAGCGGGGGCACCCTCAGACGGGCGGGTAAACGCCGCCGCCGCACGACCGGAGGCCGTACCAAAGCTCAACGGCAGATTAGACTGCTGCTCTTGTTGCCCCTGCTGCCCGTCATAGTGCTGCTGAGACTGCTGCGAGGTATCACGGCGAGCCTGCTGAGAGCCGGACGAAGGCACCGGCGCGCCGCCGGGGGCGTTGCCGAACCGCTCCGCACCGAAGCCCCACCCGAAACTGGGGCCTTCCTCCGGGAACGGGCCGAAATCGTCCTCAATATCAACCGGCTCAAACATGCGCAGATCCGAGGTTCCGGGCATACCCGTAAGCGCCACAGCCGACTCGTCCAAATCCACCCCGGCCTCATCGAACAGGCCGCGCATCTGGTTCATCATCAGGTTGCGGGCGGTCGCGGAATCGGCGTCCTTCACGGCTTCAAGAACCGCACGGTTCTCAGCGTTCAGGCGCTCCATGGTGCTGCTCCACAGCGGCACACGCCCCGCCAGCGACAACAAAGCATCGAAGGTCGGCTGACGGATAGCGATCAGCAGCCCAGCAATCAGCTCGTTATTGGCAAGGCGGCTCAGCTCCAGGTGAAAGTCCAGGTACAGGTCAAGGAACTCCCGGATAGGGTGCCCACCCTCCTGCATCTCCTCCAGCAGCTCATCCACTTCACCGAAATCAGCGACGCCGGGGTCAATATTGGCAACACTCCAGCCTTCAAGAAGCATATGGGTCTGCACCAGGTCACGTTTCGGGTAGCGCGAAACAGCCATGTGCAGGCGCAGAGGCTCGGCTGCCGCCATCGCCGGCTCCTCATTCAGGTGAGCGATGATCTCTTTGCCCTTACCGGAGTATAGGCGCACCAGATCCATGTCTTCGAGGGTCTTCAAGCCCTCGCGGGTACGGCTTCTTCCCAAGCCAATCGCGCGGGCAATACGATGATCGTCGGGCAAGTCCTGGCCAAGCTGCAGGTTGCCCTCAGTGAGCTCGTTCTCGAGCCAGCGGAGGATTTTACGGTGAATAGCCAACGTAGATTCCGTCTTTCGGGAAATTAGGGTTTATCAGGGTAGGTGTATGAGTTGATGATCAAGCGAACACGGGCGCACGCCCCGCCCCACTCGCTATCTCTCCGCGCGCCGCCGATGCGGCACGCTATCGTCGGCGACCAAAGACACGTGCCAGAAGGCCACGAGGTTCCTCCTTAACGGTCACCTGCTCATACGGTGCAGGCTGAGGGATCGGCCGGAACACCGGCTCCTCAGTAGGTTCGGGAGCCTCCTTGGGCTCTACGGTCTGGGCCGTTTCGGGTTCAGCACCCGCATCGGCTGTATCGGTTACTGAGGCGCCGTCGGTGTCGGCTGCCTCGGTATCCTCAGACGCTTCGGGGTCGGCACCCTTCCCCTCCGCGTAAGTCTTCTTGGGTTCAGCATCATCCGCGTGAGCTGCAACATCCTCATCAGCGTCCGGGCCGTCAGCGGGGTCAGCCATCAGGGTTGCTTCATCGCTCTTCACGGTCTTAGGCACAGCGGCGGCTTCCACAGATGCGGCATCCCGGCCTGCCTTCGCCGTTGATGCCTCGATACGCGGGCTATCGGCAGCATCCTGCCTGGTTTTTACCTCGGATAGTCCGGCGGTCTTCTGCTCACCCTGAGACTCGGTAGCGCTGGCAGCCGTGTCCTCACCCGCGTGGTGGTGCGTCTTCTTCGTGGGCGCTTCCTCGGTGGTGGAGGTCATGTCAGCTGCCGCCGATACGGCGTCCTGAGACTCAACGTTTACAGGCTCATTCTTGGCAGGCTGCTCATTGGCGGGGTTGGTGTCAATAGCCTCATGCTTACCGCGGGCAGGCTCATTCGATACAGCAGGCTTGGCTGAGGCGTCACCTGCCGAACTCCAGGGGCTCACGCCAGCAGAGGACTCAGTTGCCTCATCGTCTTCACCCCTGCCCCGCAGGAGCCACCGACTGGGTATCGTCCGTGGAGTCCTTCGCAGCAGTTTCAACGAGTGCTTTCTCCTCATCAGGTTGCGGCACCTCGTCAGAGGCAAAGGCGGAGGGGGTGAAGGGGCGCATCGGCACCACACCTTCGCTCACTTCACCGGTGCCAGCAAATGTGGCACTGGCGTTCTGTTCGCTCCCGGCCAACTCCTCATCCAGGCCCTCAGATTCTGCCGTTTCGGCAGGCTCTTCGGGGGCTTTCGCGCTGAGCACAACACCCACAGCCGGATCGGGGTGCGAGTCAGCACCTTCTTCCACAGCGGGCTCGTCCTCAGCCGGGATATTGGGGTTATTCGAGCTCAACGGCACAACGCGGCACTGAGGCTCTTCACTTCCACCAGCGGCGGTATCGTCGTTATCTTCCGCGCTGGGTTCCTCATCATTGTCTTCCTCAGCGTCGGATGGGATGTGCAGCTCGGCTGGAATGTCGAGTTTCTCACTGGATTCAACCACCTCATGCTGGTGCGCACCGGTAAATCCGCCCACCACCACGGAACTGCCCGGGAACGCGGGGGAAAAGCTCTCCCCACCGGGAAGCGCGACCGGGGCGTGAGCTGCCGCTGAGGCGCGGGCAGCCTCCAAAATCTCATCCACCCAGTCTGTAATCTCAGTGAAAACCTCGGGGTTCAGCGAATACAGTCGGCGCTGCCCCTCAACCACGGCCGACACCACACCGGCCTCACGCAGCACTTTCAGGTGCTTAGAAATAGTTGGCTGACTCATGCCCAGTTTCTCGACAACCGCACCAACAGTGTGGGTCTGTTCGGCGAGCAGCCGCACGATGCGGCGGCGGGTCGAATCCGCAATCACTGAAAAAAACATCTGCATGCATATATCGATTATGTCATATATACGCTAGTTTGCCAGTTCCCAATAGCCGTCAAACCACACACTTAACTGGACATTATCAACCCCGGCCCATTAAATTCTTGAAACAGAATATGTGTTTTACTGCATGTTGAAGGTTGCGGGCGAAAAAACCGCCCCACCCCACCACCGAATACCACCATCGGGGATACACTAGAGAGGCCGTACCACCACGTTCAGTGGTCTGCACCAACCACACAACCTACACGGCCCAAACCCCGCACCCTAACACCGGCACCCACCCACACCATGAAGGGAGGAACCCATGGGACGCCTCGCCCGGCGCATCCGCGCACACTGGCGCAAACGCCACCGTAAACGCGAGGCCCTGCGCACCTCCCGTGAGTTCTTCAAACGCCAGCACACCCTACGCAGGTGGCGTCTGCCCAAGCAGAACAGCAGCGACATCACCCCGTTCACCGGCGCACCCAGTTCCCGTACCACCCCCGCGCCCCCAAAACACGGCCTGCTCGATAGTCTGCTGCCGAGCCGAAAAACCACAGATGCGCGCAGCACCCACACCGGCACCGCCCGGCGCGGGGCACTCACCGTTGAGGCGTCCGCACCGGGGGCAAGCACGCACCAGCCGCGACTGCTTGATGCCCGCACCTACGAGAACCTGCGCGATTTTATCGACGCGAAAGTGCTCTCCTCCCCCGCACGAACCGCCATCAGCACTTTCCTGCTGGTTATCGTGTTCTTCACGCTCATGCTCTTACTGCCGATCGCCTCAAATGACGGGCAAATGGCGCCGCTGCATCACGCATTTTTCACCGCCACCAGCGCCGTGACCGTCACCGGCCTCACCACCGTCTCAACCGCCGAACAGTGGTCGATGTTTGGGCAGGTCATTATCCTGTGCGCCTGCCAGATCGGTGGCTTGGGAACCCTTACCCTCACCTCGCTGCTGGCCCTGGCAACCGGGCGGAAAATGGGGCTGCGGTCCAAGCTCATCGCCCAAGAAGAACTCAATATTGGGCGGCTAGGTGAGGTCGGTAGCGTGGTACGCACCGTCGCCTACACCTCCGCCAGTATTGAGGCGTTCATAGCGTTACTGCTGACCCCGCGTTTTCTGATGCTGGGCGAAGACCCGCTCACCAGCCTGTGGCACGGTATTTTCTACGCGATCTCGGCGTTTAATAACGCCGGGTTCACGCCGCATTCCGACGGGATAGTGCCGTACGGCCACGACTTTTTTGTGGTCATCCCCGTGTGTATCGCCGTGTTTCTGGGGGCTATGGGGTTCCCGGTGCTCATGGCGTTACAGCAGCACCCGCTTAAACCCAGCCGGTGGACGCTCACCGCAAAGCTCACGCTCGTCACCACCAGCGTGCTTTTCGTACTGGGCGCCGCCGCCTGGGGTGCAGCCGAGTGGAACAACCCGAGCACTGTCGGCGGGAACAACCCGGGGGATAAAATACTCAGCGCGCTCTTTGCCTCCGTCATGACCCGTTCAGGCGGTTTCAACCTGGTCGATATGAACGATATCCGCCCCGTGACCAGCCTCATTACCGACGTGCTCATGTTTATTGGCGGCGGCTCAGCCTCAACAGCTGGCGGCATTAAAGTCACCACCATTGCCGTGATTATGCTGGCGATTATGGCGGAGGCACGCGGCGACCAGTTTGTGGTGGCATTCAACCGCACTATCCCCGACACGGTGCTGCGCATCGCCATCTCAGTGACCATGATGAGCGCCGGTATCGTGATTGCCGGGTCCGGTGTTATTCTGATGCTCACCGACCAGCCCCTGAGCAGGGTGCTGTTTGAGGTGATCTCAGCCTACGCCACGTGCGGGCTCTCAAACGGCCTCTCTGCCGAGCTGTCACCCGCTGGTATTTACACGCTCAGCGCTCTCATGTTCATTGGGCGTATTGGCACCATCACCGCCGCCACCGCCTTGGCGTTGCGCTCCCGCCGCCGCCTTTACAAGTTCCCCGAAGAAAGGCCCATCATTGGCTAATACACACAATGCGCCCGTGCTCGTGATCGGTTTGGGCCGGTTTGGTGCCTCAACCGCCGCGCAGCTGCACGCCCAGAACCAGGAGGTGCTCGCCGTTGAAAAAGACCCTGAGCTGGTGCAGAAATGGTCGGGCCTGCTCACCCACGTGGTAGCCGCCGATGCCGCCGACATTGATACGCTCAGGCAGCTGGGTGCAAACGACTTCGGGTCTGCGGTTGTGGGCGTCGGCACCTCGATTGAGGCGTCTGTGCTTATCACCGCGAACCTCGTTGACCTGGGGGTTGAACGTATCTGGGCGAAAGCAATCACCCCGTCACACGGCAAAATCCTGGAGCGTATCGGCGCGCACCATGTGGTCTACCCGGAGGCGGATGCGGGCCGCCGCGCCGCGCACCTGGTGTCTGGGCGGCTATTGGACTACATTGAGTTCGACGATGATTTCGCTATCGCTAAGATGCGCCCGCCGAAGGAAACTCACGGGTTCACCCTAGCGGAGTCGGATATCCGCGCCAAATACGGGGTGTCTGTGGTGGGCATTAAATCCCCCGGGGAGGAATTCACCTACGCAGACCCCTCCACACGCATTCACTCTCGGGATATTCTTATCGTCTCGGGGCAAGTGGAGCTGATCGAGCGTTTTGCTGCCCGCCCGTAGGTTCTGCGGCTTCCCCCGCGCCTCTCGCTATCACCGTTAACCTTTGCCATTATCATTGTCTGCTGCCCCAACCCCAAGCCTATTCAGAAGAGTTTTTTGCATTCAGAAGCGATAAGCTCTTCTGAATGCAAAAAACTCTTCTGAATAGGATGAGACGGCTCTTCACATTGCGTCATATACGCCCCACAAATCCCCTAAAAATGAGACTGTTCCCCTGTGGATAGTGCAGAGGCGCAGGTAACCACCCAGGTTATCCACAGGATGGCCAGGACTGCCTCGAAAACGCCCTCAGATTCGTGTCCTCTATATGTCATGAGCAAAAGCAGTGTACGTTGTAAACAGTTAGAACGCATATACCCTCTGGTTAAGAACAGCTATCAAATATCAGAGGAAGGGATAGGGGCACGGAGGCTTCAGCAGCTCCTTCGTGAGGGGCATGCGCGCCGGTTAGCCCACAACCAGTACCTGAGCACCCTGCGGTGGCAGAAGATGACTCCGGAAGAGAAGCACCTGGCACGGGTCATAGCGTACGCCAAATCTTGCGAAAATCCCGTGTTTACGCATCTGAGTGCCGCCATACTGCACGGGATACCGGTTCTTAAGATCCCGCGCACAGTTCACGTGAGGTCAGTGGCGGGAAGCCCGCGCTCAGGCATATCCAGCCACCAAGATCGGCACACGTTAGAGGCTCCCATCACCTACTTCTACGGAGGTGTGAAAGCTACCGATGTGCTCTCTACAGTTATTGGGTGCGCCCGAACTTTACCTCTAGAAGAAGCGCTGGTTGTTGCCGATGGGGCATTGAGCAGGCAACGAAAAAGCAGCCGAGTTACGCGTTCTGCCTTATATGAGGCTCTGACCCATTTGTCGCGTAAAGGGTCGGCTAAAGCACGGAGGGTCGCACAGCTGATGAGCGATAAATCTGATTCTCCGGGAGAAACCCTCACACGGTTAAGGTTGCATGAGTTTGGGCTGTACCCCCAGGAACAATACCGGGTGCGAACCGACGCGGGAGAGTATTTTGGCGATTTTGGGTTTGAACAGCAGAAGGTCATCCTCGAATTTGATGGGCGCGTGAAGCAAACGAGCCAGGTGATGAATCCTGACGGCTGGGCAATTGACCGCGAGAAAGAGCGGGAGAACGCTCTTTTACGAAAAGGGTGGAGAATTCTGCGGGTGAACTGGCATCACGTAAGTTCTCGCAACCCGGTGGTACTTGAGCAAGCCCTACGAGATTTGGGTTACTCCACTAGGTGCCACCCTTTGTATATAGAAGAGTTTTTTGCATTTAGAAGCGATAAGCTCTTCTGAATGCAAAAAACTCTTCTGAATAGAGGCAGGGATGGGCGCAGACAGGGTGACTAGTCAGCCGTGTACTGTTCGCTCAGCTCTGCGGAGCGGGCGGCGCAGGCGCGCATCGCATCCTCGGTGAGATCGAAAAGTCCCTTGTCAATAAACGTATTGATGGCGCGCTCAGTGGTTCCGTTCGGGCTGGTGACCGCTTTGCGCAGGGCGGCGGCATCCGGGTTACTATCCAGCAGGTACCCGGCGCCCGCAATCGTTGCGGATGCGAGCCTCTGCGCGGTCTCTTCATCCAGGCCGAGCTTCACACCGGCACTCGCCATAGTCTCCGCCAGCAGGAACCCGTAGGCGGGGCCGGACCCCGAAACAGCGGTGACCGCATCCATCTGGTCTTCTCGCACCTGCACTACTAGGCCTACGGTCTCTAGGATCTTCTCGGCGAGCGCAAGCTGCTTCTCAGTCACGGTCTCACTCACCGAGATCGCCAGCACGCCTTTGCCCACGCTTGAGGGCGTATTGGGCATGCAGCGGATAACCGGCTGCCCCGCAGGAAGAGCCTTCTGCAGCGTATCGAGGGTGACTCCTGCAGCCACCGAAATGACGAGTGCATCCGGGGCGAGAGCGGGCGAAATTTCGCGCGCCAGCTCGACGATTCCATAGGGTTTAACCCCCAGCAGCACTACGGATGCGCCGCTGACCGCCTCACGGTTGGCTTCGGGCTTGAGCTCGCACCCGATCACGACGGCGTCTCGTCCTTTAGTCCCTAAGTGATGGCGCAGGCGGTCTACGGAGTTTTTGCTGCGCACGGTGGCGCGGATAGCTTCTGCGGGGTATCCGCCCGCGATGAGCCCGGCGGCGATGGAACCGTTCATGGAGCCGGTGCCGAGGAACGCTATATGTTCGGTCATCTTCGATCCTTACTGTCTGCTTCGTTCGTGTCGCGGGGCGCATGCCGCCCGCACCACGGGGTATGTTATCTAGCATACAGCCCGGCTATTATGGCCACCTGCGCCCCTACTGGGGGAGGTGGTGGGCTTGCGCGAGAGTAAAATGGGGGTAGGGAGCCCGCGTGTACGTGGTTCTTGGGTTTACACCCGAATCGACGCCGCGAGCATCCGAAGAAGCCTGTGCGCACGAGGTGCTGTGTGCCAGGCTGTGGGGTGCGGGTTGCCCCAACCGGCGGGTTGTTGAGCGCTATGGTGCGCGGGGGCCTGCGGGCGTTTGTGCACAACGTGGTTATGAGGCGCGGCGGCAAGAGAATGATGAGAGCATTTCGGCGTTATACGGTTCTTCTGGCGTGGGTTGTGCTGGTTGGTGTGGCCACGGGGTGCGGGGCTATTGTGCTGCATTGGGTGCTGGGGGTTATTGAGGTTGTGGCGTTCGGCCATGATGAGATGCTGCACCCGATTATTACGTATTATTCTTCTACTCCTCGGCGCGTGGTGGCGCTGGTTGTGGTGGGTTTTTGTGTTGCTGTTACCTGGTATGTGCTGCAGTCTCGGCGGTGGGGTGGCGGGCCGTTGGCTTCGGTGGAGTCTATGGTGCGGGCGCAGTCGTTGGCTGAGCGCCGCCCGGGGTTTGTGCGGCAGGGTGTTCATGCGCTGGTGCAGATTGTGGCGGTGGGTGCGGGCTCGCCGGTGGGTAAGGAGGTTGCCCCGCGTGAGCTGGGTGCGCTGTTTGCGGGGCGTATTGCGGATTGGGGGCACCTGCCGGAGGGGACGCGGCGCACGCTGGTGGCTTCTGCGGCGGCGGCTGGTTTGGCGGCGGATTATCAGGTTCCGGTTGCGGGTGTGGTGTTTTTGTTTGAGGCGCTGGGGCTGGGCCTGTCGGTGAAGAATGTTCTGGTGGGCGCGTTCACTGTTGGGGTGGCTACTGCGACGGCGCATCTGACGATTTCTGATCAGGCTACGTACCCGGTGGTGCTGGTGCAAACGTGCTGGGAGTCGCTTGCGTTGGCGGTGCTGCTGGGTGTGGTGTTGGCCCCTGGTGCCTTGTGGTTTCGGCGGCTTCTGGGGTGGGCGCAGCGGGTAGGGTCACAGACCGGGGTGTGCTGTGGCGGGTTCCGCTGGTGTTTGCGTCGGTGGGTGTGGTGTCAATGGTGCTGCCGGAGGTGATGGGTAATGGCCGGGCGCTGGTGCAGCAGACGTTTAACCGGGCTGAGCTGGTGGGGTCGTTCACGGTGCCCGCCTTGTTGTACACGCTGGGGTTGTTTGTGGCTAAGGCGGTGCTGGTGGTGGCTGCTTTGCGGCATGGGTCGTATGGTGGCACGCTCACCCCCGGGGGTGGCGTTGGGCGCCTCGGGCGGGTTTGTGGTGGCTGGGACGCTGGTGTGTGTTTGCCCGTGGGTTTCGGGGTTTCCGTTGGGGGTGACGGGGTTGTTGAGCGCGGCGGGGGTGCTGGGTGCTGCAGTGTTTTTTGGCGTTGTCGATGGATGCTCCGTTGAGTTCTGTGGCGCTGGTGGTTGGTTTTACGGGGCAAAGCTGGGGTGCGTATGTGCCGCTCGCGGTGGCTGTTGGGGTGGCGTGGGGTGTGAAGAGGCTGTGGGAGGCGCACCGTGCCCGGGTGCTTGCGGGGGCGTAGCGTTCAGAAGTTGCGGGGCTGCTGGTGGCTGGCGGCTGGTTTCCGTTACGCTAGACGATGGTTTTTGGGGTGCATGGGTGGCCCACAGTGTAATGCGTCATAGCAGCTGATACGGGAGTCAAAGGGGTACAAGTGACTTTGGGCAGGGGCCGTGAAGCTCGGCGGGATGTGGCGTACGCGGCGCTGACGGGTGGTGATTTGGCGGTGCGTTTGGGTGCAGTGTATGCGCTGGTGGAGCTTGCGGATGAGTGGCTGGGTGAGGTGTCCCTGCCGGTGGGCGTGCGCCGCGGGCACGTTCAGGGGGGTGATTGACCGGTTGTGCGCGTATCTTCGTTCCCCGCTCGGTACTGCAGCCGACAATGGGCCTGCTGGTGAGAGTGCCGGGGCGCAGGGACGCATCCAGCAGGCTATTGTGGAGGAGATTCACCGCCGGGTGCAGCACCCGGTAGCTTCCGCTGAGGGCGCTTCCCTGGCGGGCACGTGGTCGGGTTTTGCCTTCAATTTTTCGGGCGCGGTTTTTGTGTGCACCGTGAATTTCACCGGTTCATGCTGGGAGCATGAGGTAGATTTCAGCGACTGTATTTTTATGCGTGACGCTCTTTTCTCGTGTTCCACCTTTGCGGGTACCGCCAACTTCACCCATTCCACCTACCGAGCTCTGGCGGATTTCAGCGAGTCCCTCTATCAGGACACGGCGTATTTTGGCGGCTGCACATGGGGCGGGGCCGTCAACTTCTCGGGATGTACTTTCCGTGCTGGTGCCTACTTCTTGGGGTGCCGCTACGGGGCAGATACCGTCTTTACCGGCTGCTCTTTCGCCAGTACGGTGGTGATGATGTACAGCGCCTACCGCGGCGCGTTTACCGCCACCGGGTGCACATTTGCTGGGGATGCCGACCTGAGCTCTTCAGCATACTACGGTCCTGCTAGCCTGCGCGGGTGCGTGTTCCTCGCGGATGCGTGGCTTGGCGGCGGCTCGTGGGGTGGCCGCACCGTCTTTTCGGGGTCGGTCTTTGAGGGGGCGGCTGATTTTAGCGGCGCCGCGTACCTGGCGGACGCCATTTTTACCGACGCAGTTTTTGTGAACTGCGCCCCATCGCTGCGCGGGTGCGTTTTCTCGCCCCACAGCGTGCAGGAGTTCACCCGCACCCCCGAGCAGGAGCACCCCATTGTGTTAGAGGGCGGCCTCCCGGTGGGGTCGCATCTGCTCACCCCGGCCCAGCTGGCCCGGCTCGCTAAACTGCGGCAGAAGGTGACGCAACGGCGCAAACAGCTCGCGGATAAACCGGCCGAGTTCGGCCGCGCACCGGCGGGCGGCGCGGCGGCTGGAGCAGGCGCATGAGGCATTCGCCAGGTGGGCGCACGGGCTCGCAACAGACTGATGCGGCACAGCAAACCGGGGTACACTAAAGCAATCAACCTACATAGATTTATCGATACCGTCTCAAGAACTGCACGAACCATAACAAGACACAGACCTTTCACCGGAAGAACACCCCATCATGCACCCTGTTACGCCTTCCCCGTCGAGCCCTCGCCCCGGAGCAACTGCGCACCTTTCTGTGAGCCACCAGCAGCGGCATGACCGGTACACGGCTGCCCTCGCTCTTTTGGGCAGCCCTGAGGCGATTATCCGGCTGGGTGGGGCGCTCGCCCTCGTGGAGCTGGCTGATGACTGGCTCACCGATGAGACCGACCCTCAGGAGCACGGGCGCCGCAAGGCGCAGACGATTATCACCACCCTGTGCGCCTATATTTGTTCCCCGTTCCAGCTCGCCCACGACTATGAGCGGCTTATGGGCGATCAGCCGCAGGGTTTGACCCCGCAGCAGGCGCGCCGGTTCCGAGCCGAGAAAACCGAGCTGGCGGCTGAGGCGCAGGTGCGTGGGCGCATCCTGACTGAGATTCACGACCGGGTGCGCTGGGAGCCGTCCGATGGCGGGCAGCCCGCCACGAATACGGCCCCGGACCCGGAGAAGGTTACCGCCGGGTTGTGGTCGCACCTGAGGTTTGATTTTTCGGGGGCTGTCTTTTTCTACCCCGTGGATTTCACCCAGTCGTATTGGGGTGCGGGCGCGAATTTTCGGGGGTGCACGTACCGCGACCAGGCGCGTTTTACCCGCTCCATTTACGGGGCCGATGCCCTGTTTGACCGTTCTGTGTACCACGGTGAGGCGTTTCTGAGCGATTCGGTGTACCGTGCGGGGGCTGGCCTGAGCGAATGCGTCTGGGGTGCTGATGCGCGCCTGGTGGGCTGCGTGTATGAGGGGAACGTTAATTTGAGCGCCTGCACGTGGGAGGGCGCCGCGTACCTGAGCGACTGCACCTATTACGGGTACACGTACCTGGCTGATTCCGTGTACCGTGGGGACGCCGATTTTTGGCAGAGCACTTTCTATGGCACTGCGAACCTGGAGCACTGCACCTATTCTCGGGGGGCGAGGTTTGAGGATTCTATCTACCACAGTGCCGCGTACCTGGGGGATTCGGTGTTCCGCCGCACCGCTAATCTGGCGTTCACCGTCTACTGGGGTGCGGCGCATTTTGGCGGGTGCGTATTTGCGGGGCAGGCGTGGCTGGATAACTGCGTATGGTTCGGCGGGGCCGACTTTTCGGGGGTGAAGTTTAAGAAGAAAACCGATTTTGAGGAGGCTCGCCTGCTGGGGGCCGCCGATTTTTCGGGTGCATCTTTCGCACGGGTTCCGGCGTTCACTGGCGGTGTTTTTAACGCTGCCGCAGAGAACCTGTTTGAGGTTTCGGCGAAGAGCAAGCAGCCGCTTCCTTTAGCGGGCGGGATTCCGCAGGGGGCGCGGGCCCTGACCGCCACCGAGCGGCAGGTGCTTGCTGAGCGGCTGCAGGCTGCCGGGGCGGGGCGTGAGACCAATGCGCGGGAGTTTGAGCAGCCCCGCTCTGAGCTGATCCGCTGGGTTCGCTATGAGGTCGCTGGCACCCCGGATGAGGCTGAGGCAGATTCTGCGGGCGTGTTCACTGAGGCGGCTTAGCTCCATTATGGTGTTGCCCGCTTCCGTGGAGGCTGACCGCCTCACTAGGGTTCACGGTCGCCGCCGCTGCCTTGCAGGATGCGCAGGTTGCGGCGCGGCGGGAGGCTGCAGAAGTACTCATTGGGGTGGCCGATGAGTGGCTGGCTGATGCTTCGGTGCCGAGAAAGCAGCGCCTCCGGCAGGCGCAGGCCGCCATTAATGCGCTCTGCATGTATATTCGTTCTCCGTTTCGGTTGGCGAAGCGGTATCAGCGCCTCGCACACGGTACGGTGCGGCGTTCATGGTCCGCGCAGAAGAAGCGCCGTTTGCGGGCCTCTTTGGAGGCTTTCCGAGCCGAGGCTTACCTGCGGGGCGGTATTCTGAGGGCCATTGCTGCGCGCCTGCGCACCCCCGATACGGTGGCACCGGCATCGGGTGGGAAAACGCCGCAGCAGCACGGGGTTGCTCCGGGTTCGTGGTCGGCGCTCACCTATGATTTCAGCGGCGCAGTGTTCTTCTACCCGGTTGATTTTTCGGGGGCGTACTGGGGCCGGAGGGCGGTTTTTGAGGGGTGCGTGTTTTATGGTTCCGCCGATTTTTCGGGCGGGTTTTTCCACCGGAAGGCACGCTTTGCCGGGTGCGCCTGGCGGGGTGAGGTGAGTTTTGAGCGGTGCATGTTTAACCGTGTGGCGGACTTCTCCCAGGGGCACTATAAGGGGCCGGTTAACCGGCGTTTTTGCACCTATGCTGATGAGGCGTGGCTTCACGGCTCAACGCATAAGAATACGGTTGATTATAGTGGCAGCATCTACCGTGGGTGGGCCAGTTTTGCCGATAACACGTACCGTGCTGATGCGGTGTTTAGCGACTGCCTCTACCGCCGGGATGCTATGTTTCAGGGGTCCCGGTACGGTGGCCGGGCGGCGCTGGATCACTGCACCTATGAGGGGGCGGCGTTCATGCGGGAGTGCGTGTATGAGCGGGACGCCGATATGAGCGGCTGCACCTACTACGGGTGGGCTGCGGCTACTGAGTGCCCGGGTGAGCAGGCGCAGTTCGATGCCAGCGTGTACTACGAGGACGTGACCCATGCGGGTTCGGTGTTCTGCCATCACCCGGATTTTACGTGCTCCGCCTATTATGGTGGCGCTGATTTTGGAGGCTGCGTGTACCGGCGCGGGCTGTTGGTGTCGGGGTCGGCGTTCCACGGCCCGGTTAATTTTGGCGGCTCGGAGTGCGGTAAAAAGTCGTACTGCACCAGCTCGGTGTTTACAGGGCCTGTGACGCTGACCGGGACGGTGTTTCGCAAGAAGGTCATATTTGAGGAGTCCGCGTTTTTAGCCTCAACGGATTTTAGTGCCGCCGATTTTAGCGGCAGGATTCCGGGGTTCACGGAGTGTATCTTTACCCCGGGTGAGCAGTATGCTTTCCCGCAGCCGGTGACCTCTCCCCCGGCGGGGTCGCGGCTGCTTGCCCCCTGGGAGGTTCGCAGGCTCGACTATTTCCGGCAGCAGGTTCAGGCGTTCACCCACCCGGCGGTTGATGATCCGGAGGTGATTGAGGCTGCCCGCCAGCGGGTACGGGTTCTCAAGAAGCAGCTGCACGCCTGGGTTTTCGCCATGCAAGACCCGCGCTACCAGCATCCCGGGTTTGAAAAGATCAGAGGAATATAGCTGTGCTCTCGACCGCCCGACCCAGGTTATCAATACGGTGACTTGGGAATATGCCTGTGATATTGGGAAATATCCATTACATTATTGATACCGGGTATACAGTTATGCCTTTTTGGGCGGTTAACTCTTTGATAGAGAATGAGCCTCTAAAACCCCAACCATTGATCCCATATTTCATATGCAGTACTTCACTAACGGCTTTTTACTGCACCCATGCTTGCCCGCTGCCGCCCCTACACGCGTAAACACCCGTAATACCAGTGTCCTATACCACAATCTTTACATGAGTGTTACATTCATCCCGGCTGCCAGTGGCACATATCATAAAACATTATTTTAGTATTCTCACCACTGATAAAAAATACATTTTACCCCTCATATTTTTGAATATTTTCCCCATAACTTTTAATAAACGTATTCGGTGATGGCTCTGCCACCGCACCCGTCACCGGCCCGCGGCAGCTGTTCTGCCGCCGCCGCACCCCACGAGCACACCCGCCGTACCGTGATAATATCGGGGCGAGAAGCCCATAATATGCCTCGTTAATAGGCCAACGGAGTGCCCGCACCAGTCACCGTGCAGACTACACCCGCCCACTTGAACAACCCTAAAAATACGGTATGTCAACAGCCAGAAACCGCCCCCGCATTAAATGGTAAAAGCTTTGTTCTGGTCACCGTACCGGCCGTCTATTATTTGTTTTCTGCAGATATTCGCTGCGCATTATACTCATCTATTTTCGTTATTAGTGTGTGCGTTGCCCGGCACGCCTCGGGTATGCTGAAAGCCTACACCCAGCCACGCATCTTTTTACGCAGGAGTAAACCATGAATACACCCAGCTCGTCGCTTGGCGACTCTCGCCTTCTTGAGGATGCGCTGCGGCACGATAGGTACGCAGCGGCGGCAAGCCAGCTTGGGGATGTTCAGCCCATTACCCGTATGAGCGCCATACTGGCGCTTATTGAGCTGGCCGATGAGTGGCTGCAGGCGGTGCACCTGACGAAAACCCAGCGCCGCCGCAAAGCGCAGACCGTCATTGACATGCTGTGCTCCTATGTGCGTTCCCCGTTCCCCCTGGCGGCTGAGCAGAAACGCCTGCTGGGGGATGCCCCCGAAGACCTGGAGCAGATGCGTCGGTTCCGTGCGGAGCAGGCCGAGCTTGAGGCCGAGATTCAGGTGCGTGAGCGTATCCTCTCTGAGATTCATGACAGGGTGCGCTGGCAGCTGCGGGACGGTGCGGGCGGTTCCCATCGGGTTCCGGCTGAGGCCGATATGCTCACCGGCGCCTGGTCGCGTCTTTCCTACAATTTTTTTCGGGTGCCACGTTCTTCTACCCTGTGGATTTTAGCGAGTCGGCGTGGGGTGAGAAGGTGTCGTTCCGTGGGTGCACGTACCGTTTTGACGCGGATTTCGGGGCGTCCCTGTATGCCGCCGATGCTGTGTTTAGCGGCTCTAAGTACGGTGAGCAGGTGCGTTTTTAGCGACTCCGTCTACCGCGGGTATGTGAGCTTCGCCGGTTCAACCCTATGGGGGTGAGGCTCGGTTTGAGGATTCTCAGTACGATGGGGATGTCGATTTCTTCGGCTCAACCTACCGTGGCAGCGTCACGTTCGCCAATGCCTCCTATGAGAGGCGGGTGCGCCTGAGCGGCTCCACTTACGGCCTGCACGCCGATTTGAGCGGGTGCGTGTACCGTGACCAGGCGCTTTTGAGCGGGTGCGTGTATGCGGCGGATGTGAGCCTGCGCGAGTGTCAGTACCGGGGTAATATCGCGGATTTCAGCGGGTGCGTGTACCGTGAGAACGCCGATTTGGCGGGCTCTATCTATGAGGGTGCCACCGATTTTTCGCAGTCGGTGTGGCACGGTAAGGCCCGCCTGACGGGGTGCATGTATTTCAAGAACGTGAACTTTGCCAGCTCCACCTACCGTGAGCGCGCCGATTTTGGCGGTTCAACATTTAACCGGGACACCGATTTCAGCGGCTCCACCTACCACAAGGCGGTTGTGTTGGGCGATAGCGTATACGGCGGGCAGACAAACCTGAGCGGGTGCACCTACCTGATGGGCGCGTATCTTTCGGGGAATACCTACCGGGGTAATGTGAACCTGAGCCGCTGCTGCTACCGGGGCGACGCCGATTTTAGCGAGTCCACCTATGAGGGTTCGGCCGTGTTTGAGGCGTGCGACTACCAGGGGTACACCTACTTTAACGAGTGCCTGCACCGTGGGTTTGTTTCGTTCAGCGGCTCCACCTACGCGAATTACACGAATTTTTATGAGTCGATTTACTGCGGTAAGGCGAATTTGGGCGGGTGCGTGTATAAGAAGTACCCGGATTTTAGCAGCGCCGCATATTTTGGGGATGTGACGGTGGCGGGCGCACGGTTCTCGGAGCAGGCCCCTTCGTTTGCCGGGTGCGTGTTTAACCCGGATCGGGCGAATGATTTTACGACCGCTGACGAGAGCGAGTACAGCATTAAACTGGTGGACGGCTACCCCGAGAATGCGCGGGTGCTGACTGTCTCTGAGCTGGAGCATCTAGCGAATGTGGGCCCGGAGGATAAAGGGTTCACGCGGTGGGTGCGCGGCCTTAACTCCCCGAAGGAGGAGGCGCAGCCGGTAGCGGTGTAGTCTCAGGTGCACCGCGTGTATGCGCCTGCATGTGAATATGTGGGTGTGTGTCTGTTGTGCCGGTGATGGGCGAGCGCCTGCTGTTTGTGCACGCATATGCTAAATGTTTGCTCCCCGTTGCCGGGTTGCCCGACCTGTTGAGAGAGGCACCGTATGAGACCCGCAGCTCAGTACCCCGAATCAGCCCAGCCCTCGGGCGCGCAGAGTGTGGGTGTGGGGCGCGGGCAGAGGCGCGCCGCGGCGACCGGCCAACTCAGTAGCGCTGATGCCGATACCCGGCTGGCTGGGGCGCTGGCCCTCATAGAGCTGGCTGATGAATGGCTCACCAGCCCAGCCACAGACCAGATCACCAGCAAGCACCCCAACCCAAACCAGCCTGCCCGTGAGGCGCAAGCAATTATTCATGAGCTCTGCGCCTATATCCGCTCCCCCTTTCCACTAGTGAGTGAGTACCGGCGGCTTGCTGGTTCTGCCCACACCGACCCACAAGCACACCTAAAAATGCAGCAGATACGGGATGAGCTATCGCCTGAGGCTCGGGTTCGTGAACGTATTCTTGCTGAGGTGTCTGCCCGGGTATCTCGCCTGGGTGCCGTCGGAGATGGGCCTGCCTCCGGGCCGTGGTCCTGGCTAGTTTTTGATTTTTCGGGTGCCGTATTTTTCTACCCGGTTCGTTTGGCGGGGTGTTATTGGGCGCAACCGCTCAATTTTAGCGAATGCTCATTCTGTGAAGAGGTTGATGTTAGCGGCTCTGTTTTCGCCCAAGACGCAGATTTTAGCGCCTTCGAGTACCATTCCTCGGCCAATTTTAGGGATATTCGCTGCCGCGGTACGGCGGTTTTTAGCTACTGTGATTTCTATGGTCGCGCGGTTTTCACCGGTGCCAGGTATGATGCGCAGGCTGATTTTGACGGTATTACCTGCCATGCTGCTGCGGACTTTAGCCGGTGTCTTTACCGTGGTGCCGCGAATTTTCTCACCAGCACGTATGTGGGGCCGGTTGATTTTAGCGGCAGCACCTATCTGGCAGATGCGCACTTTGGGGATTCTGTGTACTACAACCGTGTGGATTTTAGCCGCTGCGTTTACCGAGGCCCGGCGATTTTCAGCCATAGCTTCTATGAGGGCCCTGTTCGGCGTGAGAGGTGTCTGTATGATCGGGACGCTGATTTTCAGGCGTGTGTTTATCGCTCTACGGTGGCGGCTTCGCATAGTACGTACGGCGGTTCTACCAATTTTTCGGGGTCTGTGTGGGCGGACGAGACCAGCTGAGGCGGGGCTACTGGGCAGATGACAGGAACTAAGGCTGTTATGGAGGAAATATTGTGAGGCAGCATCAGGAGCACATACCCGCTGAACGGCAGATCAGGGTTTGCGCAGGCCGCATCCCAGCTATCTGATGCTGATGCCGATACCCGGCTGGCTGGGGCACTGGCTCTCATAGAGCTGGCTGATGAATGGTTCACCGCCCCAGCCGCAGCAGACAGCCTCACCGCAGATCAACCTGCCCGTGAGGCACAAGCAATCATTCATGAGCTCTGCGCCTATATCCGCTCCCCTTTCCCTGCGGGTAGCACCTCAAGCCGCACAGAGTTGGCGCAGTACTATATGCGTCTGCTCAGTGACGTCCCGGAGAGCCTGTCCCGCACGCAGCGTGAGCAGTTTCAGGCGGAGAAATCCGCCCTGACGGCTGAGGCGCTGGTACGCGGGTGCATCCTAGAGGCTATCCATGACCGATTCGTGCAGGAGTCAGACTACGGCACTCCCCCGTGCACCGAGGGCCTTCCCGATCGGCAGGAGGCGGAGGGCAACCGGTGGTCGGGGCTGGATTATGATTTTTCGGGTGCCGTATTTTTCTACCCGGTGCTGTTGAAGGCGTCATATTGCACGGGAGAAATGGCTTTTAGGGACTGCATTTTTCCTGGAAGAGGCCCGTTTTAGCCATTCGTATTTTTGCTCAGTGCACCGATTTTTTTCTGGTGCAGCATATTATGGTGACGCCTCTTTTGGTTTTTCGTCGTTTAAGGGCGGGGCGCGGTTTGACCGGTGCACGTTCGGGGCGCTGGCTGAGTTTACAGACACCTACTACGGCGGCGATACCTCGTTCAGGGGGTGCACCTATAAGGGGCTGGCCCTGTATGATGAGTCCACCTACTGCGGTACGGTGGCTGATTTCAGTAATAGTGTGTATTGTGCGGGTGCCGAGTTCGGCGGTGCCGGGTATGACTGCCCGGCCATATTCAGCGGGTCCGTTTTTGAGGGCGCCGCATATTTTAGGTTTGGCCGGTACGCTGATACGGTTCGTCACGATGGGTGCTCCTACGCGGCTGCAGCCGATTTCAGCTATTCTGTCTGCTGGGCTGATGCGGATTTTTCAGGCTCCGTTTTTGCTCAGGGAACCAGTTTTACCGGGTGTGAATATTATGGTGCCGCGCATTTTTCGGACTGTTCTTTTACTGGCGGTACGGTCAATTATTCTGGCTCCATATATGCGGCGGAGGTGTCTTTTAGTAACTCAACGTGTGGTGAGAGCACCGGCTCCGTTATTTTTGATGCCTCGGGTTTCTTCGATGGTGCGCTCTTCACCAGTGTTGGCTGGGGGAATGCTTCTGTCTCTTTCACGGGCTGCGTCTTTAACCCGTCGTCCCGGAATGTTTTTTTACTAACCGGGGTGCCGCCCAGTCCCCTGTCCGGTTCAGTGGGAAACTTCCGCTGGGTGCCCGCGCGCTGGCGTTCGATGAACTTGATGAGCTCCAGGAGCACCGGCAGGCACTTCACCCCACGGCTTTTGTGGCCCCGGCCAGCCCCGGCCCGGCTGCGGAGTATGCGCACCTGCCGCACCAGGTCTCTGAGGAGGCGGTGGAAGAGTTCGCCCGCTGGGCGCGTGAGCTTATTGGCGAGGATTAGCTGTACTTGCGCATAAACCGGAGGTGCTCATGGCGGAGGGCCTCTAGCGGACAGAAAATATGGGCCTGTATTGCCTCGGTGAGGGCCTGCACGGCCTGCGAGGAGTCTGGGCCGCTGGCGTATATCTGCGGGTAGGCAGCGTGAATGCCTTCACGTATCTGTTGGAACGCTAGCCGGTATTCACAAACAGCTTGAAGTAGAATAGGCAGTACAGGCCGGTCAAAGGCGGTTTGACGAAGCCATTCTAAACGCCCTTGATATCGTGGCGGCAGGGGCAGCCAATCGTTCGCCGTGTAGGTGATTCGCTCTTTGACTTGTAAAGAGTAAGAATCGTCCTCAGCGCAAGAATCCAAGATATAGTCAATGAGGGCATCGGATGGGTCATCGGGAAGTATGCAGTAGCATACATCGTCGCTTAGGAGGATTGCTTCCTGAACAAGTACGGCTGCGGGCACCGCATTGACACCTTTCAAAGATAAGGATGCCTCTAATGCATTGAGTTTTTCTAACACCCTGTCCATGATCGGAATGTTACGGTGCGTCAGGTTTGCGCGTATTGCCCGTACCACCTTTTGCGCATACTCATACCAGCTGAAATATGTTTCTGCAGTCAGATGTTTTTCCATCTCCTCTACGTGCTGTAGCGCTGGTTTTATAAGGCGCGCGGCGGCATCGGAGTACATATCAGCTTGAAGACAAAGGTGCCACAGCTGCTCCGTCTGGCCGGGTGCGCCATTGGCGTATTTGCCTTCATCCAGCCTTCTGTCTGCCCACTCGCTGAGGGTGAGGGACCGCTGGGCGAGCTCTTGGGCTGCCGCAGCGTACGTAATGAATGTCGGCGGCACTGTAGCAGTCGGGGTGCCTGCGCGCTCGAGGGCAGCTGCGGTGGTTCTTGCCCCCGCCACTCGATGCTGAAGTGCCCGCGCGTCCTCTGTTAGCTGCTGCGCGCGGTGTGTTTGTTTCTCGCATGCCCGCGCAATACTGCCCCACTGAGATGACCCACCAAACGGAGGGACAGAGCGCATACCGTCTAAGACTGTCAGGGCGGACCCCAGGCAGTGGGCCACTTCTCTCATGGCTTTAGCACGTTGGGAGGATCAGAGAAAACAGGACGGTCTACAAAAATGCGATAGTACTCTATACAGCCGCTGGCTACTACCCGTTTAATCCGTGTGCGCTCCATAACCTCGGGGAAAAAACTTTCGATAATGGCAGATTGCAGGGGTGATTCCGCCATATGCTGCAGCTGCAGCCGTGCACGTGCAGCGGCGGTCAGTAGCCGTGAGCAGTCGTTTTCACTCGGGTACTCTACGTTCATGGCTTTCCCCTAATATGTGGGAGCGGATTCGGGTGTGTCCCAGGGTACCAGCCATTCCTGGGTACGGTACCGGTTTGGCGGGCTGTCCTTAATAGGGCGTGTGATGAGGTTTCTGCGCCTATTGAGCTGATCGTGCTCTGACGGTTGGGGCGGCCCTGATGGTGCCACGGGGTGACGGTGCAGCCATTTCTAATGCTCTGTGAGTATGTGTTATCGGATAAAAACAGTGACGAATGACCGGTTTTATTCTGCCCATCTCATAAATATTTGAAGCATAAAAATTCTATGTATACCCATATTCACCCCTCTAAAATAAAGTTTTATCTGCATAGAAAATCTTTGCTTCGGTTTTATGTGCGCTCGCATATTCCTTGGGATGCAGTATTGGGCAAGCTGCGGATAAACCTCAGTGTTCCTTCAGCTAGCGCTTTTCCCCCATTGGCAACGGTATACTTACTTATACCCGACAAGTAGAGAGGCCAGTTGCGATGGAGCCGCAAAATCCAAGCGAGAGCACACCGTCAACCCTGCCCGCACCCACTAATATGATTCCGATTGTGAGGGTGCCGGGCGTTCAAACGGCGGCGGAAAAAGCAGCAGCTAAAAAACGTAAAACCCAAAACCTGGTGAAATACCTGGCGGTGGGCAGAACTCTCTACACGGTTATTCCTTTGGCGCTTTTCTTTTTATTGGTTGAGCGCCGCGCTATCACTATTGACGCGTTCCCCGATCTGCTCTCCCCGGTGGGGCTTTTCCTTCTCCTGTATGTGCTGTTTGAGATACTGAGCGTGCTGTGGTTTAACAGTGGAAAGCAGCCAGCATTTATTGCCCTATTGGGCCGCTACCTGGCTGGTGTTGTGCTCTCCGTGGTGTTTATGAGCATTGTGCTTCAGTTCATGCCGTGGTCACAGAACCTGCGGGAAACCTTCGTGGGGTGGTGGACGATTACCGTGCCGTTTGCCGAGCTGATTACCAGCGGGTTCCTGTTCTATTTGACGTTTTAAGAATTTTTCCAAAGACAGCCGCAGCCCCGGAACACACACAGTTCTGGCAGGACGAAAAGGAAGAGTAGGGTCGTTCTGCGCCCATCGCAGGAGGCGGAGTTCTGCCAGGCAGCCAACCCACCCACAGGGTCTGCTGGTGCAGATTCCGCCTTCTTTGATGTAACGCACCCGTGAAGGGTTGGTTTGTAACATATCGTCATATAACCCAGCATATTGTTCACATATTGGACACCTCTTTCTGCCCTCCCGAAGGGGCTTCCCACCAAAAACACGTTCAAAGTTTTGAGGGTTAACCCCCAGTTTTTGGCGTCATTATTAGACAGTTGAGGCTTCTTGGCGCTTACCGGGCAGAAAAAGAAGGCCCATTTTGGCTTGTCCCACACAGCAACCTATTCGCTTTTTCGTGTTGTTCCGCGTCATAGCAATATAAAGATTTGATAAATCATCCGAAAGTATGACAGTTTTCAAAAAACCTTAGAGTATGCTGGAAATTCGACTAACTGAGGAAGCACGCAATGAGCAATAGCGCAACACAGGTAAGAACAGCCCAGATCGGTAGTGGCCGTATCAGCGACGGCCCGGCGAACCTGCGAGCCTCGTTCAGCGCTTCCAAGGTTTCGGCGGGTCACCGTACTACCTCCCCCAAGATACTGTCAGTCCTGTACACGGCGCGCGTGATTGGGTTGGCATTACCGTACGTATTTACGTTTGCAGCGGTGCTGGGTGGAGACCTTTATTCGCAGTGGGCACACGTGATGTTCCACCCGATTGGGCAGTTCATGCTGGCGTATGCACTGGCGCATGTGACCGCCAATATTTGTTTCAACTTCCGCCGCGGCGGCGCCCTGGTTCGCACCGTAAATGGTGTGGGCGCGGTGCTGTGTGTGGCGGTCTCTCCCCTGTGGGTGAACTTGATAATGTCAGGGGCTAATTCGCCAGATGCGTTGTGGGCGCTGATTGGTGTTCCCCTGGAATTCGCGGCGTGCATTGGATACTACGTGTACACCGCACGGAGGATTGGGTAGAGTCCTCCATAATCCCATAGAGAAAAGTTGAGCACCCGGTGTTTGTTGGTTCCGCCGGGTGCTCAACCACGTTTACGGGTACACGCCTAGTTTTTCACATTCTGCACCAAGAAATCCCTGGTATTGCTGATCGGCTGCGGTAGGGTGAAGGGGCACGCCTCCAACCACCAGACAAGGAGCCACCCGTATGACCGCCAGCAACAAGAACACATTGAATGCTTCACGACAGGAGCGATTTCTAAAAGCCGTTGAGCTGCTTGACTCCGCGCACTCCTACACACGGCTGGGCGCGGTGCATACCCTCGTGACCTTAGTAGATGAATATCTTGTCGATGAGTCCTTGTCGGAGGAAGAAAAGCACACAGAGGGCCAGCGCATTGTTGATATTCTCTGCGCCTACATCCGCTCCCCTTTTGAGCTGGCATTTCGGTACGATGAGCTCTCGCAGAATAAGCCCAGCCCGCACGGTGTGTACAGGGACAACCACCAAGATTTCTATATGCACAAAGCGGAGCTTCTGGCAGAAGCAAAGGTTCGTCAGCAGGCTTTGCAGGAAATTCACCGCCGGTTGCGCCATTTTCCTCAGGGCGACAGAAGGAGCTATGTAGAAGGCTCGTGGTCTGGGTTTGAGTACGATTTCTCGAATAGTGTTTTCTTCTACCCGGTTGATATGAAGGATTCCTGGTACCAGAATTCCGTTGATTTCAGCGGGTGCACGTACTATGCCAGCGCCGAGTTCAGCGGTTCTACTTATGAACGAAGCGCTTATTTTTGCGATTCCACGTACTACGATTGGGTTTTCTTCAACAACTCAACCTATTGTGGTGAAGCCCAGTGGAGCGGATCTACGTACCATGATTCGGCGCGTTTCAACTGGTCTGTTTACTATGGTGAGGTTTCCTTCCACGATTCTGTTTACGGTGGATCGGTCTTCTTCGATCAGTCTTTCTACTACGATGAGGCTTTATTCTATAGCTCTGCTTACCGGGGCGAGGCTGGGTTCGACGGCTCGCTGTACCGAGGCTCAGTTTTTGTGAGTGATTCGGTCTTTGAGGGCGAGGTTTCCCTGTACGGGTCTGTTTTCTGCGATGCCCTGAATTTTGGTACCGACTTTTTTGGGAAACCGTTCCCTTCGCGGTTTGTTCAGAACTCACCTTGTTTTGTTGCTGAGAAGAATGCACAGGCGGCATTATTCGGCTCGTCCAGCAATAATTTTGTGGTTGCGAACAGCGGCTGCTCTATAGCTCTCGGCGCTGACGGTCTTCCGCTGGGATGCGGCTTTTTGTCTACAGAACAGGCAGACTATCTTGCGGCAAAGTTCCGGGAGGTGCACGAGACGCGAACCCATCTTCGTGACTCACAGGTGCCGCAGAAGCGGCAAGACCTTCGGGAGGAATTGGAGAGCCTGAGCCAAGATATACGAGCGTGGAGGAAAGAAGCTACTGCTCTGCCGCATGGCAACTAGCAGATGACGCTTTCCCCTACATATACGGGGTATCTGCTGTAGGATGGGGAGGAAATAAACGCCGCTCCACTCACCCGTGAGGAACCGTTAAAAGCAATGCCGCATACACCCGAAAATGTAGAGAACAATTCAGAGGTATCTCACCAAACCACGTTTGAGAAGCATAAGGCAGAGCGTTGGGAACGGTATCTTCAAACGGTAAAACAGCTTCGCAGTAAGGAAGCCTCTGCGCGCGTGAGCGGCGTACACGCACTTGTTGATCTTGTGGATGAGTGGCTTCACGAAGAAAACCTATCTGAAGACGAAAAAATTAAAGAGGGGCAGTTGATTATTAATAAGCTCTGCGCCTATATCTGCTCCCCTTCGCCCTCGCCTCTGAGTACGATGAGCTGACTCAGGATAGCCCAGCAGCTGACGGTCTCTACAAAAATAGAGAACAAGAATTCTATACTCATAAGGCTGAACTTCAAGCAGAAGCAGATGTGCGCCTGAGCATTATGAAAGAAATTCACGCCCGCCTACAGGGACCAGACGAAAATACCCCGGGAACATGGTCAGATTTTGAATACGACTTCTCAGGAAGCACCTTCTTCTACCCCGTAGACCTCACACGCTCTTACTACACGAAACCCGTTCATTTCAGTGAATCCGTTTACCAGAGTTCGGCTGATTTCAGTGGCTCCACCTACCGGGACTGGGTTGGTTTCAGCGACTCTACCTACCGGGGCCGGGCTGATTTTAGCGGCTCCACCTACCAGGGCGGGGCCGATTTCCACGAGTCCATCTACCAAGCTGAGGTTGACCTCAGCAAGTCCGTTTATCAAGACTGGGCAGACTTCCACGAATCCACCTATTGGGGTGATGCCAACTTCAGCGAGTCTGCTTATCGAAGCTGGGCTGATTTCTACGATTCTACCTATCAGGATGAGGCTAGTTTTACCGGCTCCACTTACCAGGAGGGGGGTTGATCTTAGCTGCTCCATCTATTGGGGTAGGGTCAACTTCCGCGGTTCCATCTACGAGGATGAGGCTGCTTTTAGCGGGTCTATCTTTCAGGACACAATCGATTTTGGTAAAGATACAGGCAGCGGCCGCCCTTCCGTCTTCATGCGATACGCTCCTGCGTTCTATGACGAGGCAAACCAGCAAAACACACTTTTTGGCGCACCCAATAATGACTTCTCCGTCGAAAACAGCGAGGGCTGCCCCGTTCTCCTTACCCCTGACGAATTACCCCTTGACTGCCGCTTCCTATCAACCGCCCAGAAGGATTACCTGGAGAATACCCTCCGCAGGCTAGAAGAAACGAATGATGAGTTCCTTGCCGCGAAGAATCATGAAGTGGAGAAAGAGCTCTCAGAAAAGCTGCGGTCTCTCACCCAAGAACTCCACGACTGGCACCAGGAAGTTACCGCATTACCGTCTGACTCGCCGAATAATACAGAAGCACCACCTCAGCAGACCAAGTATATGAAACGGCCTGAGGAGGAGGTTCCATGGTCCCCAGCAGGTAGAGAAGCATTTTCTCTGCTTGACGACTACCGAAAAAACATCAACGACCACGCCAAGATTTATGCAGTTATTAAAGATATTCTTGAAAGCCATGAACGCCAAATAAAAATTCTTGCAGAACAGACCCAGCAATATATTGAAAATGCTTTCAGAGAGCGCATGGCAGAGCGTCGAGGACGGTACACCAAAGCGGTAGAACAGCTGGGCAGCGTGAGTGCCCCAGTCCGTATGGGTGGCGCATATACGCTCGTTAGTCTAGTAGATGAATGGCTTAAAGAAGAGAATATAGAATATAACGAACGAATCGCAGAAGGCCAGATTATTATTAATAACCTGTGCGCATATATCCGTTCCCCGTTTACCCTTACTTCCCACTATGATGAGCTAACTCAAGACAGCCCAACAGCCGAAGGTCTTTACAAAAACAAATATCAAAAATTCTACATCGACAAGGCAGCGCTAGAATCTGAAGCAGATATTCGCCTGAGCATTCTGAAAGAAATTCACCGCCGCTTGCAGGGACCAGACGAAAACACCCCAGGGGCGTGGTCAGAATTCGAATACGACTTCTCGGGAAGCATTTTCTTCTACCCCGTAGACCTCACAAACTCCTACTACACAAAACCCGTTAATTTCAGCGGCTCTACCTACTGGAACTGGGCTGATTTCAGTAACTCCACGTATCAGGATAAGGCCAACCTCAGCACATCCACCTATCGCAGCTGGGCTGATTTCAGCAATTCCGCCTATCGAATCAGGTCTGTTTTCAGTCGTTCCACCTACCTGGGGTGGGCTGACTTCCACGACTCTATCTATAAGGATGGGGCTGAATTCCGCGAATCCACTTACCAGAGTTCGGTTATGTTCCATGGTTCCACCTATCAGGGTGAGACTGACTTCAGTGTTTCTACCTATCAAAGCTCAGCTGATTTTACCGACTCCGTCTACCAGAGCTGGGCTGCTTTCTATAGTTCTACTTACCGGGGTTTGGCGGATTTCTACGGTTCTACCTACCAGGATTGGGCTTCCTTTTATGGCTCCACCTACCTAGAAGGGGCTAACTTCCATGAGTCCATTTATCGAGGTGAAGCTGACTTCCACAACTCCACTTATTGGGATTGGGCTGACTTTACCGGCTCCACCTATCAAGACGAAGCTAACTTCAGCGATTCCATCTATTGGGGTAGGGCCAAATTCCGCGGCTCTACCTATTGGAATTGTGCTGATTTTAGTGGGTCTATTTTCTATAGCGACGCTTCTTTGGGCGAAAAAGAAGACAACGATAGCCTTTCCCGTTTCACGCAATGCGCCCCTGAATTCTACAACGCAGCAAATCACCAAAATACCCTGTTTGGTTCACCCGATAATGACTTCGCCGCTGAAAACGGCAGAGGTTATCCCATTTACCGCAACCTTAAAGGCTTACCCCTCGGCTGCACTTTCCTAACGCCCACACATAAGAAATATCTGGGTAACATATTCCAAGCAATGGAAGAAATCAGCAATAAAAATAAAATTCATGCCCCGCATAACCCAGAAGAGACAAAAGAGCTCTCAGAAAAGCTGCGGTCTCTCACCCAAGAACTCCACGACTGGCGTGAAAAAGTCACCGCGGTAGAGGAGATCCGATAAGCGATGCCGGAAAAACATAATGCAGAACGCTGGGAACGGTACGCAGAAGCAGTAGAACAGCTTGGTAATGCGAGTGCCCCCGTTCGTATAGGTGGCGTATATACGCTCATTGGTCTCGCGGATGAGTGGCTTCTAGACGAAAACCTGGACTACGCAGAAAGGGTCAGAGAAGGACAGGTTATTATTAACAACCTCTGCGCCTGCATCCGTTCCTCCTTCGCTCTCTCATTCCACTACAATGAGCTAACTCAAGACAGCCCAACAGCCGAAGGCCTTTACAAAAATAGAGAACAAGATTTCTATATAGATAAAGCGGAGTTCAAATCTGAGGCAAACATTCGCCTGAGTATTATTAAAGAAATTCACCGCCGCCTGCAAGGCCCAGACAAAAACACCCCCGGAACATGGTCAGACTTTGAATACGACTTCTCGGGAAGCACCTTCTTCTACCCCATAGATCTGACAAATTCTTACTACGCAAAACCTACCGCATTCGATAATGCCGTGTATAAAGACTGGGCTAATTTTAGCGGCTCCCACTATTGCGGTGACGCTGATTTCAGCTACTCAGACTACGGGAGTGATACTGATTTCAGCTATTCCACGTATCAGGGTGAAGCTGACTTCCGGGAGTCCGCCTATCAGGGTCGGGCTGACTTTAGCCGCTCCACCTACACACAAAAAGCTGTTTTTAGCGATTTCATTTCTCCCTCCACATACAAAAGTGACGCTGATTTCAGCAATTCAGACTATGGGGATGATACCGATTTCAGCTATTCCACCTATCAGGGTAGGGCTGATTTCCGCGCCTCCACCTACGCCGGCGAGGCGTATCATCGTGGTTCCAGCTACACGGGTACAGTTGATTTCAGTGATTCCGTCTATAGGGGCCGGGCTATCTTCAGCCGTGCCGCTTACCAGGGCAAAGCTAATTTCAGCGGCTCCAGGTACCAGGATGAGGCTCACTTCTACTTCTCCACCTACCAAGAGGCTGATTTCAGTCGCTCCGCCTACCAAGCCCTCACTGACTTCAGCTACTCCACTTACCAGGGTGCAGCTGACTTCCGCAGATCAGCCTACCGGGCTGGGGCTGACTTCTGCGGCTCAGAATATCGGGAGTGGGCCACCTTCAGCGGATCCACCTACCAGAGGTGGGTTAACTTTGATAACTCCATCTATGGGAGCTGTGCTGATTTCAGTAAGTCCACCTACCAGAGAAATGCTGACTACAGCGAGTCTATCCACCAGGGCTGGGTTAATCTCAGCGGATCCACTTATGAGGGTGTAGCAGCCTTTAACGGGTCTATTTTTGACGACAAAATCTATTTTAGTGAAGACATAGACGGCAGCTTCTCCTCCCGTTTCACGCAGTGCGCCCCTACGTTCTACGACGAGACAAACCACCAAAATACTCTTTTTGGTTCGCATAAGAATAATTTCACGGTCGAAAACGGTAGGGGCCACCCTATTTACCTTACGCCTGAGGGATTACCCCTCAACTGTGCTTTCCTGGCACCCGAGCAGAGGGAATACCTGAAGAGTATCCTCCGCAGGATGGAAGAAACCAGCGATGAAATCCTTGCCGTGAAAAATGATGAAGAGAAAAAAGGGCTCATAGAAAAGCGGCAACCTCTTGACAAGGAATTCAATGAATGGCGTGAAAAAGTCACCACAGTAAAGCAATAAAGAGGAACTAATAAACGATGCCAGAAAAACATAATGCAGAACGCCGAGAACGGTATGTCGCAGCGGTAGAACAGCTTGGTAATGCGAATGCCCCAGCCCGTATAGGTGGCGTATACACGCTTGTTGGCCTCGCGGATGAGTGGCTGCTAGACGAAAACCTGGATTATGCAGAAAGAGTCAGAGAAGGGCAGGTTATTGTCAATAGCCTCTGTGCCTATATCCGTTCCTCCTTCGCTCTCGCCTTTCACTACGATGAGCTGACTCAGGAAAGCCCAACAGCTGAAGGTCTTTACAAAAATAGAGAACAAGATTTCTATATAGATAAAGCAGAGTTCAAATCTGAGGCAGATATTCGCCTGAGCATTATTAAAGAAATTCACGATCGCCTACAAAGCCCTGAAATAAACACGCCGGGGGCGTGGTCTGATTTTGAATATGACTTCTCGGGAAGCACCTTCTTCTACCCCATAGATTTCACACGCTCTTACTACGCAAAGCCTGTTAAGTTCAGTGGCTCCACCTACCAGGACGAGGTTCGCTTCGGTGGTTCCACTTACCAAGGCGGGGCCGATTTCAGCGGCTCTATCTACCGGCGCGGGGCTGATTTCCTCAGTTCTACATACCAGAGTCAGGCTAACTTCGTCGGTTCCACGTACCAGGACAAAGCTGCCTTTAGCAGCTCCACCTACCAGGATGGGGCTAACTTCAGCGGATCCACTTATCAAGGTGAAGTTTTCTTCCGTGGCTCCGTCTACCGGGGCTGGGTTGTTTTCAATGGCTCAGCCTATCGGGAAGAGGCTGATTTCTGTGGCTCTACCTACCAGCGCGGGGCTGATTTCAGCGACTCTACCTACTGGGGCAAGATTGTTTTCGGCGGCTCCGTCTATCAAGGCTGGGCTGTCTTTCGCGATTCCGCTTACCGGGGCGAAGCTGCCTTTAATGACTCCGTCTACTGGGGTGGGGCCGATTTCAGCGGCTCTACCTACCGGGGCAGGGCTGGCTTCGGTAACTCTATCTACCAGGAAGGGGCTAATTTAAGCCGATCCACCTACTGGGGCGAGGCTGATTTTAGCGGGTCTATTTTCTGTAGTGAAATATATTTTGGCTACAGCACATACAGCGACAGTTCTTCTCGCTTCACAGGTTGCGCCCCTCAGTTTTATGACGAGACAAACCATAAAAACACCCTCTTCGGCTCGCATAACAATGATTTCACAGTCGAAAACGGTAGGGGCTACCCCGTTTACCGTGGTCTTGACGGCTTACCTCTTGGCTGTGCTTTTCTCACCGCAGAACAGAAAGAATACCTTGAAGATAAGTTCCAAGAAATAGGAAAAACGAAGAATAAATTTCGTGAGGTAAAAGATACCGAGGGGAACGCCATACTTGTCAACACCCCGCTATCTCTTAACGGTGAGATCCGTGTTTGGCGTGAGAAAGCTACCACGGTAAAAGCGGAGGGCACAACATCCGGAGAGCAAGATAACTAGCCACCTGGTTAAGCTGAAGATGCGGTAGGGTAAAAAGGAACACGCACCATCACTTTAAGGAGCAGATCACCAATGCCAGAAGAACGCAAAACTATAGAGGCTAGATTATCTGCTAGCCCGGAGGTATATCGGCACACCAAGTTTATGGCGCGGTTTGAGAAGGCTTTTCCGTGGCTGCTGGCTGGTGGGGCGGCGCTTGTCCCTACTTGAAACCTACCGCAAGAATACTAATGACCGCGCTAAAGCGAATGCAGACATTAAAGCCGCCCTTAAAAACCAAGAGCACCAAGCGGAAGTTCTCAAAGAACAAATCCGGCAATTCGACGAAAATGCTTTCAAAGAACGTAAAGCAGAACGCCGAGAGCGGTACACCAAAGCGGTAGAACAACTTGGAAGCAAAGAAGCCCCCGTCCGTTTGGGCGGCGTGTACACACTCGTTGGACTCGTGGATGAGTGGCTTGAAGAAAAGAACTTAGAATATAGCGAACGGCTCAAAGAAGGGCAGGTTATTATTAATAACCTTTGCGCCTATATTCGCTTCCCGTTCACTCTTGCTTCTTATTATGATGAGTTATCTGAAGATAAACCTTCGTCTGAGGGGATTTATAAAGATAATCAGCAGAAATTCTACACTGATAAAGCTGAGTTCACATCTGAAGCAGACATTCGCCTGAGCATTATTAAAGAAATTCACAGCCGCCTACAAAGCCCTAAAATAAACACGCCGGGGGCATGGTCAGATTTTGAATACGACTTCTCGGGAAGCACCTTCTTCTACCCTATTGACCTCACAAACTCCTATTACAAAAAACCCGTTAATTTCAGTGGCTCCACTTACCAAGACGAGGTTCGCTTCGACGGCTCTGTCTACAAGGACGAGGCTGACTTCGGTAGCTCCATCTACAAGAGTTGGGCTACCTTCGACGGCTCCACCTACACAGGTTGGGTTGGCTTCAATTGCTCCACCTACCAAAGCTGGGCTGACTTCAGTAATTCTACCTGCCAAAGTGAGGTTTACTTCAGCGACTCTACCTACAAGGGTAAGGCTGACTTCTGCGGCTCGACCTACCAGAATGAGGTTTACTTCAGCTACTCCACCTACCAGAGTGAGGCTGACTTCAGCGACTCTATCTACCAGGGCAAGGCTGACTTCAGTGACTCCACCTACCGAGGCTGGGCTGACTTCCGCAACTCCACTTACCAGGGTCGGGCTGGTTTCACCGACTCCACCTACCAGAGTGAAGTTTACTTCAACGACTCTACCTACCAGTGGGCTCATTTCAGCGGCTCCACCTACCGAGGCTGGGCTGACTTCCGCAACTCCGCTTACCAGGGTCGGGCTGGTTTCACCGACTCCACCTACCAGAATGAGGTTTATTTCAGCGGCTCCACCTACGAAGATAAGGCCAACTTCAGTGGGTCTATTTTCTGCGGTGACGTTTATTATGGCAAAGATAGATACAACAGTAACTTTTCTCGGTTCACAGAATGCACCCCTCAGTTTTATAATGAGAATAGCCATCAAAATACACTTTTTGGTTCGCCTAACAATAATTTTATAGTAGATACCGATAAAGGTTATCCTATTAATCTAAATTCCAAAGGCTTACCTCTTGGCTGTGATTTTTCTCACCGCAGAGCAGAAAGAATATCTTGAAGATAAGTTCCATGAAATAGACGAAACGAAGAATAAATTTCTTGAGGTAAAAGATCCCAAAGAGAAAGCAGAACTCTCGAAAAATCTGCAAGCTCTTGACGAAAAACTCTATGAATGGCGGGAGGAAGCCACCACAGTAAAAGCGGAGGATACAGCGCCGGAAGAAAAGAATAACTAGCCGCCCGGTTAAGCTGAAGATGCGGTAGGGTAAAAAGGAACACGCACCATCACTTTAAGGAGTAGATCGCCAATGCTAGAAGAACGCAAAACTATAGAGGCTAGATTATCTGCTAGCCCGGAGGTATATCGGCACACCAAGTTTATGGCGCGGTTTGAGAAGGCTTTTCCGTGGCTCCTGGTCGGTGGGGCGGTACTCGGTCTACTTGAAACCTACCGCAAGAATGCTAACGACCGCGCTAAATCAAACGCAGACATTAAGGCCGCCCTTAAAAACCAAGAGCACCAGACGGAAGTTCTCAAAGAACGTAAAGCAGAACGCCGAGAACGGTACACCAAAGCGGTAGAGCAACTGGGCAATGAGAAAGCCCCCGTTCGTATGGGTGGTGTGTATACGCTCATTGGGCTTGCAGATGAGTGGCTTCTAGACGAAAACCTGGATTATGCAGAAAAAGTCAGAGAAGGGCAGGTTATTGTCAATAATCTCTGCGCCTATATTCGCTCCCCGTTTATTCTTGCTTCTTATTATGATGAGTTATCTCAGGCCAGCCCCACACCTGAGGGGGTTTATAAAGATAATCAGCAGAAATTCTATACAGATAAAGCAGAGTTCACATCTGAAGCAGACATTCGTCTTAGTATCATTAAAGAAATTCACAACCGCCTACAAAGCCCTGAAATAAACACGCCGGGGGCATGGTCGGATTTTGAATACGATTTCTCGGGAAGCACCTTCTTCTACCCAATAGACCTTACGAACTCTTACTACGCAAAACCTATTAATTTCAGTGGCTCCACCTACAAGGGCTGGGCTAACTTCACCGACTCCACCTACCAGGCCTTGGCTAACTTCACCGACTCCACCTACCAGGCCTTGGCTAACTTCACCGGCTCCACCTACCAGGCCTTGGCTAACTTCACCGGCTCCACCTACCAGGCCTTGGCTAACTTCACCGGCTCCACCTACGAGGACGAGGCTGACTTCACCGACTCCACCTACCAGGGCTGGGCTGACTTCACCGGCTCCACCTACCAGGGCGGGGCTAACTTCCGCGACTCCACCTACGAGGGCTGGGCTGACTTCAGCGGCTCCACCTACCAGGGCTGGGCTTACTTCACCGATTCCACCTACAAGAGCGAGGCTGACTTCACCGACTCCACCTACCAGGGCGGGGCTGACTTCGGTAACTCTATCTACCAGGAAGAGGCTGATTTAAGCCGCTCCACCTACGAGGGCTGGGCTTACTTCACCGACTCCACCTACAAGAGCGGGGCTTACTTCACCGACTCCACCTACAATGATGTAGCTGACTTTAGCGGATCTATCTTCTATCAGAAAGTTTATTTTGGAGCAGACGGAGACAACAACAGCTTTTCTCGCTTCACAGACTGTGCCCCTCAGTTCTATGATGAGACAAACCATAAAAACACACTTTTTGGCTCACCTAATAATGATTTCACAGTCGAAAACGGCAGGGGCTACCCCATTTACCGTGGCCTTGAAGGTTTACCCCTTGGCTGTAAATTCCTTACTTCAGAGCAAGAAGAATACCTCACAGATAAATTCCGAGAAATAGAAAAAAACAAATAATAAACTTCTTGAGATGAAAGATCCCAAAGAAAAGGAAGAACTCTTGAAAAAGCTGCGATCTCTAAACGAAGAGCTCCATGAATGGCGGGAAGAAGCCACCACGGTAAAAGCGGAGGATACAGCGCCGGAAGAAAAGAATAACTAGCCGCCCGAGGGATTCACGACCTCCGCTTCCTGCCGTATGAGAACACTAAGATTCTACGGCACTGTTTGCCCTCTAGGGGCTTGTTCCTACTGACGTGGCTGGTTGTTTCGAACACAGGGTTCAACCCGCAACGACCTCTAAATACCCGCAGGGCCGGGCCGTTACCTACCTGCTCAGCAAAGATTTGCAGGTAAACCTTGAGTCAAAATTCAGGAAAATCTGAAAGGTGAGCTGAAGATACGGTAGGGTGGTACTTGCACACACTCACCACAAGGAGTCTACTCACCTATGAGCGATAAAAAACAGTCTGATGTAAAGCAACCTGGATGGTTGTGCAAAGTATGGTTATGGGTCAAAACGGTGGTGGCTGCCTATTGCTATTCTGCTGATTACTAGTACCGGGCTAGCGTGTGCTCTCTCTATCCCACAGCAAGTTTTTGAAACCCCTAGAGAACCAGCCAACGATAAGAGTGCCCCCGTCTTACTGGCTCAGAGCAACCTCCGGTTAGCTTTTCTCTATATCACCGGTGGAGCTATCGCGGTGGTAGGTCTTATCGAAACTTTTCGCAAAAACAATAACGAAAAGCTCAAGAACGACCAGGACAAAGAGAAGAACGATAGAGAGCACCTGCGCCAGGTCAGGGCAGACCGACGTGAACGGTACACCAAAGCGGTAGAACAGCTAGGTGATGAGAAAGCACCTATTCGTATGGGCGGTGTATACACACTTGTTGGCCTCGTGGATGAATGGCTTGAAGACGAGTCTATAGAAAAATATGAAGACAGACTCAAAGAAGGACAGGTTATTATCAATAACCTCTGTGCCTATATCCGTTCCCCGTTTACTCTTGCTTCTCATTATGATGAGTTATCTCAGGCCAACCCCACATCTGAAGGAATCTATAAAGATAAAGAAGAAGAATTCTATACAGACAAAGCGGTGTTAAAATCTGAAGCAGACGTTCGCCTCAGTATTATTAAAGAAATTCACGACCGCTTACAAGGTCCAGAAGAAAATACCCCGGGAACATGGTCAGACTTCGAATATGATTTCTCAGGAAGCGTCTTCTTCTATCCTGTAGATCTTACAAAATCTTATTACAAAAAACCTATTAATTTCAGCGGCTCCACCTACGAGGGCAGGGCTGGCTTCAGCGGCTCCACCTACCAGGGCTGGGCTTACTTCCACGGCTCCGCCTACAAGGGCGGGGCTTACTTCAGCGGCTCCACCTACCAAGGCGGGGTTTACTTCAGCGGCTCTACCTACGAGGGCAGGGCTGACTTCAGCCGCTCCACCTACCAAGGCGAGGTTTACTTCAGCGACTCCACCTACCAGAGCGGGGTTTACTTCAGCGGCTCCACCTACAAGAGCGAGGCTAACTTCAGCGGCTCCATCTACCAGGGCAGGGTTTACTTCAGCGGCTCCACCTACAAGAGCGAGGCTAACTTCAGCGGCTCCATCTACCAGGGCTGGGCTTACTTCAGCGTCTCCACCTACCAGGGCAGGGTTTACTTCAGCGGCTCCACCTACCAGAGCGAGGCTAACTTCCACGGCTCCACCTACCAGGCCTTGGCTGACTTCAGCGGCTCCACCTACGAGGGCTGGGCTTACTTCAGCGGCTCCACCTACCAGGGCTGGGCTTACTTCAGCGGCTCCACCTACAAGAGCGAGGCTGACTTTAGCGGGTCTATTTTCTGTAGTGAAATATATTTTGGCAAAGACGGAAACAACAGTAGATTTTCTCGCTTCACAAACTACGCCCCTCAGCTTTATGACGAGACAAACCATAAAAACACACTTTTTGGCTCACCTAATAATGATTTCACAGTCGAAAACGGCAGGGGCTACCCCATTTACCGCAACCTTGAAGGCTTACCCCTTGGCTGTAAATTCCTTACTTCAGAGCAGAAGGAATATCTTGAATATAAATTCCAAGAAATAGAAAAAACAAATAATAAACTTCTTAAGGTAAAAGACCCCAAAGAGAAAGCAGAACTCTTGAAAAAGCTACAAGCTCTTACTGAAGAGCTCCATGAATGGCGTGAGGAAGCCACCACGGTACAAGTGGAGGGCACAGCATCCGGAGAGGAAGATAACTAGCTGCCCGAAGGATTCACGGCCTCCACTTCCTACCGTATGAGAGCACTAAGATTCCACGGTGCCGTTTGCCCCCCCCCTATGGGCTTGACCCTGCTCTGACGTGGCTAGTTTGTTTCGACCACAGGGTTCAATCCGCACCCCCTGAATATGCGCAGGACTAGGGCGTTACCTGCCTGCTCAGCAAAGATTTGCAGGTAAACCTTGGGCCAAAATTCAGGAAAATCTGAAAGATAAGCTGAAGATGCGGTAGGGTAAAAGGAACACACACCATCCACCCTGAGGAGCAAAAGCGCCAATGCCAGAAGAACACGAAACTATAGAATCTAGATCGTCTGTTAGTCAGGAGGTATATCAGCAAACCAAGTTTATGGCCTGGTTTGAGAAAGCTTTTCCGTGGCTTCTGGTTAGTGGAGCGGCACTCGGTCTAACTCTCATGATTATTCTGCCGATTATCTTTTTCCAGGAGAAAACGGGTGATCAGCTTAAAGCACAAAGTGATCTACGCTTAGCGCTCCTTTACACAACCGGCGGTGTGATCGCCGCACTCGGTCTACTTGAAACCTACCGCAAGAATACTAATGACCGCGCTAAAGCAAACGCAGACATTAAAGCCGCCCTTAAAAACCAAGAGCACCAGGCGGAAGTTCTCAAAGAACAAATCCGGCAATTCGATGAAAATGCTTTCAAGGAACGTAAAGCAGAACGTCGGGAGCGGTATACCAAAGCGGTAGAACAGTTAGGCGATGAGAAGGCCCCCATCCGCATGGGCGGCGTATACACACTTGTTGGGCTCGTAGATGAGTGGCTTGAAGAAAAGAGCCTATCCGATGATGAAAGATTTAAAGAGGGGCAGGTTATTATCTATAACCTCTGCGCCTATATTCGTTCTCCATTTACTCTTGCTACTCGATATGATGAGCTATCTAAAGATAGCCCTTCGTCTGATGGGATTTATAAAGATAATCAGCAGGAATTCTATACAAACAAAGCAGAGTTCAAAGCCGAAGCAGATGTTCGTCTCGGTATTATTAAAGAAATTCACGACCGCATACAAGGCCCAGGCAAAAACACGCCGGGGGCGTGGTCAGACTTTGAATACGATTTCTCGGGAAGCACCTTCTTCTACCCAATAGACCTTACAAACTCTTACTACGCAAAACCTATTAATTTCAGTGGCTCCACCTACAAGGTCTGGGCTGACTTCAGCGGCTCCACCTACAAGAGCTGGGCTAACTTCAGCGACTCCACCTACAATGATGTAGCTGACTTCAGCCGCTCCACCTACCAGGGCGGGGGTAACTCCAGCGGCTCCACCTACAAGGGTGGGGCTTACTTCACCGGCTCCACCTACCAGGGCGAGGGCTAACTTCAGCCGCTCCACCTACCAGAATGAGGTTTACTTCAGCGACTCCATCTACCAGGACGAGATCTACTTCCACAGCTCCACCTACAAGGGCTGGGCTGACTTTAGCAGGTCTATTTTTTATAGTGAAATTTATTTTGGTAAAGACAAATACAGTAACAGCTCTTCTTGTTTTACAAACCACACCCCTCAATTTTATGACAAGAAGAACCGTAAGAATACGCTTTTTGGGTCACATAATAATGATTTCACAGTAGATATAGATAAAGGTTATCCTATTAATCTAAATTCCGAAGGCTTACCCCTTGGCTGTAAATTCCTTACTTCAGAGCAGAAGGAATACCTCGCAGATAAGTTCCAAGAAATAGAAAAAACAAATAATAAACTTCGTGAGATAAAAAGATACCGAGGAGAAAGATAATCTTATAAAAAAACACTGTTATCTTTTTACTATGATATATGGAATTGGCGCCGGGAAGCCACCACAGTAAAAAGTGGAAGACGTAGCAGCAGAAGATACGGAGAGCTGATCAAACCGTAGAGTTTTGGGGACAGCTATCTTTTGATAGCTGTCCCCAAAACTCTACGGTTCTAAATCTATGGCCTGGTTAGCGTGGTGATAGTCTCAGAGGCGTTCGTACCGTATCAAAATCAGGTTCACAAAGCCCGGTAAACCCTACGACATATGCTATTCGTCTTCTTCGTAGACATAATCCTTGAAATAGTCAGGGTCGCCGTCGCTGTCTAGCCAGAGCTCAAACCAGCCCAGGAAGTCCTGGCGCTCACAGCAGGGGCTAACACCCACATCCGAGAAGCTCCACACCTCACCGGCGCACGGCCCGGCAGTAATCAGCTCATAGGTCATGCCGCACCCCTCATCCATGAGCTCAACACCCTGGTTCCCCAGCTTACGCTCAAAAGACTCATCACTAAGCTGCTCTTCGTCCTCCTCATCCTCCCAAACCCAGCCGTCCGTGAGCGTCATGGGGAGGGAAAGGTCTTTGTGCTCAATCTCTGCGAGCCGGTGAATGGGGCTGGCGCTGATGCTCTCCGTCTCCGGGTCGTTCCAGCCGTCACCAACCTCCAGCAGAAACAGCCGGTACGCCTGCGGCAGGCGGGTGTTGCAGGCACTCTCAAAAGCAGCAATTTCCGTCTTCGAAATGGTAGGCCCCATGCTGATATTCTTCTGAGCGATTTTAGTCTTAATACGCTCGATCACGGCCAGGTATTCTTCAGGTGTGTAGATAGGCACAGAAACTCCTCAATATAGATATAGCCCAGTTCACAAGTCAGCACAGGGCCTTTTTACATGCTACTGCACAGCCATAACTGTTTCTATCCTGGTGGTCATCGAGGTACAGGCAGATTATGCGCATTCAATTCCGACTGGATTCATGCCATAATTGGTTATAAATCAATTTTAAATACAATTAGTGTCACATGAACGAATTTAATAACTCCATTATTATTTACCAGCCACATACCGATCAGCCCGCTATTGATGTTCGGATAGAGGGCGAAACTGTGTGGCTCAGCCAGCGGCAGATGTCGGTATTATTCGATACCAGTTCAGACAATGTTGGGCTCCACCTGAAGAACATCTATGCTGAGGGTGAGCTGCTAGAAGAGGCAACTACCGAGGATTTCTCGGTAGTTCGTCAAGAGGGGACCAGGCAGGTTCGGCGATCAGTACGCCACTACAACCTTGATGCCATTATCTCCGTCGGCTACCGCGTCAAATCAGCCACGGCCACGCAGTTTCGCATCTGGGCCACCAAACGCCTGCGCGAATACCTGGTGCAGGGGTACAGCATTAACCAGCAGCGGCTTGAGCAGCTCGGGCAGATCGTAGAAGTCATGGCGCGGGCAGATAACCACCTCGTGGCCGGTACCGGTGAAGTACTCGCAGCCTATCTACCAAGCCTGCAAACCCTGCGTGACTACGACGAAGGCACGCTCTCTGCCAGCGAATCCACCGGGAACGCGCCGGTGTGGCAGCTCACTCATGCCGAAGCGCAGGCGATCATTGCCCGCGCCCGCAGCGAATTCCCACAGGATAGGCTTTTCGGGATCGAAAACGGGGATAAACTCAAGTCGGTTGTCGCCACCATCTACCAGAGCTTCGCGGGCGAAGACCTCTACCCAACCACCGAGCAGAAAGCAGCGAACTTACTGTACCTCATGGTCAAAGACCACCCGCTGGTTGATGGGAATAAACGCAGCGCCGCGGCCCTGTTCATTGAGTTTCTGGCCCAGAATAACCTGCTGTTTTCGGCCGATGGCACACCGCTCGTCTCAAACAACGCCCTAGCGGCAATGACCCTAATGGTCGCCATGAGCAGCCCGAAAGAAAAGGACCTTATGGTAGCCCTCGTGGAGCGGCTCATTAGCCCGGTCGCGTACTAACCTTTGCTTCGTGGCCCGCGGTGCGCCGCTACTCCCCCACCAGGGTCTTCGGGTCCAGCGGGGTGCTGGTGCCCTCCGCCAGGTGCTCCAGGCGCCTCAAAATAAGGCCCTCACGCAGCGCCCAGGGGCAAACACGCATCGTTTCCACACCGAACATCTCCATCGCGGCCTCAGCCGCCATCGCGCCCGCAAGAACCTGGTCGGCGCGCATCCGGGAAACACCGGGCAAATCGGCGCGTTCGGCGGGGGCCATGGCCTCCATGCGGCGAGTCCACAGGCGCAAATCCGTCACATGCATCTCACGCTTCACATGCGGCCCCGCAGAATACGGTGCCGCCCCGCAAATACGCGCCAACGATCGGAACGTCTTCGAGGTGCCCACCACCATGTTCGGCTCACCAAACGCCAGCAGCTGCTGCGCCACCGGCTCAATCTGCTCACGCACATACCCGCGCAGCCGCTTCGTCTGCTTCGGTGCGGGCGGCTGCTCCTCAAAAAACTCGCGGGTCAGGCGGCCCGCACCCAGCGGCACCGACATCGCCGCATCCGGTAAAGCATCCGTGCCCGTGGAGAACTCGAACGAGCCGCCCCCAATATCAAAATTCAGGATGCGCCCCGCACCCCACCCCTGCCAGCGGCGCACCGCGAAATAGGTGATAGCCGCCTCCTGGTCGCCTGAAATCCCGCTCAGGCTCACCCCGGTTTTCCGCCGCACATGCTGCAGAACCTCGGCACCATTACCGGCCTCGCGAATAGCGGAGGTCGCAAAGGCGAGCAGGTCCTCGGCGTTGTTCTCAATGGCGAAATCGCGGGCAGACTTCACGAACTCGGTCAGCGCGGCGCGGCCCTCGTCAGAAATATCACCCGACGGCGTCAAATACTGCACCAGCTGCAGCGGAATCTTATGCGAAGCGTACGGTTCGGGGCGGGCGCCCGGGTGCCCGTCAATAAGCAACAGATGAACGGTGTTCGACCCCACGTCAAGAACTCCAAGGCGCACGGCGCACTCCTATCCCCCGGCAGGTGCCGAGATAATATACAACTCCGTTAAGTCTGGCACAATGCGCACTCATCCAGCGTCAGACGGACTAGTCCTTCTTAGCCGCAGTCTTCTTTGCAGTAGTGGACTTTTTAGCGGTCGTCTTTTTCGCGGTGCTCTTCTTGGCGGTCGTCTTTTTCGCCGCGGTCTTACGCTTCGCAGGCCCCTTGGCACGCTTTCGGCCAGGAGTTCGACGGCGCGCTCATGGGTGAGCGATTCGATGGTTTCCGAGCGCGGCACCGTAATGTTGGTAACGCCGTCGGTAATGTACGGCCCGAACCGCCCGTCTTTGACCACGATATTCTTTTCACTGTTCGGGTCTACACCAAGCTCGGCGAGCGGGGGCTTAGCGGCGGCGCGCCCGCGCTGTTTAGGCTGTGCATAAATATCGAGCGCCTGTTCGAGGGTGATCGTGAAGATCTCTTCCTCAGACCCAATCGACCGCGAGTCGGTGCCTTTCTTCAGGTACGGGCCAAACCGCCCGTTCTGCACGGTGATTTCGTTGCCTTCCGCATCGGTGCCGAGCACGCGCGGCAAGCTCATGAGTTTGAGCGCATCCTCCAGGGTTACGGTCGCCAAATCCATAGATTTGAAGAGCGATGCGGTGCGCGGCTTAGCGGGCTTGGGCTTCTTCTTCGGCTTGGGTTTGCCGTTCTTGTAGTATTCGGTGGGCTGCGCATCCAGGTACGCCTGAATCTGCTCCTCTGTCATCTCCTCAATAACTTCGGTGACGTACGGGCCGTAGCGCCCGTCGCGGGCGATAATCTGGTTCCCGGATGCGGGGTCGGTACCGAGCACGCGCCCATCGGATTTGCCCTGCTCAAGCAGCTCTTTCGCTTTCTCAGCGGTCAGCTCATCAGGCGCCAAATCGGTGGGAACGTTGGCGCGCACGGGGTCAGAGACTTCACCGGTTTCGGTATTGACGGTGCCTTCAGCCTCAAGGTAAGGGCCGAATTTACCCACGCGCAGCACAATGCCGTCAGCAATGCGGATCGAGTTAATATCGCGGGCATCAATATCGCCCAGGTTATCCACAATCGGCTTGAGCCCGCGTTTCTTCTGCACCCCGCCGCCGAAGTAGAAGTCGCCCAGCCACTCCACGCGACTCCTCGCCGCGGGCAATACGGTCAAGGTCTTCTTCCATCTGCGCGGTGAACTCATAGTTCACGTAAGGGCCGAAACTGTTTTCAAGCAGGCGCACCACCGAGAACGCGGTCCACGAAGGCACGAGCGAGCCGGAACGCACCTGAACATAGCCACGATCCATAATCGTTGAAATCACGGCGGCGTAGGTGGAGGGGCGCCCAATGCCCAGCTCGTCAAGAGTTTTTCACGAGTGAAGCCTCAGTGTAGCGGGGCGGGGGCAGGGTCTCATGCCCGGCGGCTTCAATGTTTTCGGCGGTGAGCGGGTCACCTTGGGCGAGCGCGGGCAGGCGTTTCTCGGCGTTCTTGGCGTCGCGTTCTGCCAGGCGGGTTGCGTCTACCCCTTCCTCATAGGCGGCGAGGAAGCCGCGGAAGGTGATGACGGTGCCGGATGCTGCAAACTCGGCGTCGCGCCCGTTGGATGCGGTTGCCCCTAACCGCACGGATGCGGTCGAACCGGTGGCGTCTGCCATCTGCGAGGCGATGGTACGCTTCCAGATCAACTCGTACAGCCGGTATTCGTCGTTGGAGAGCGCGCCGCGCACGGCGTCGGGGGTGCGGAAGGCGTCACCTGCGGGGCGGATTGCTTCGTGTGCTTCCTGCGCGTTTTTGCTCTTGGAGGCGTAGGTTCGCGGCGCGGAGGGCACGTATTCGGTGCCGTAGAGTTCGGAGGCTTGGCGGCGTGCCGCCTTCACGGCCTGGTCTGAGAGTGCCACCGAGTCGGTACGCATGTAGGTGATGTAGCCGCTCTCGTAGAGGCGCTGGGCAACCTGCATGGTCACGCGCGATGAGAAACGCAGCTTGCGCGCCGCCTCCTGCTGCAGGGTTGAGGTGGTGAACGGCGCGGCGGGGCGGCGTTTATAGGGCTTGGTTTCGACCGAGCGCACCGCGAAGGGAGCGGCGGTGAGGGCTTCGGCGAGGGTGCGCGCATCCGTCTCTGAGAGGTGGGTGACCTTGGTGGAGGTGAGGGTGCCGTCGTCGGCGAAGTCTTTGCCGGTGGCTACTCGGGTGCCGTCGACCGCCACGAGTTTGGCGTCGAACCCTTCGCTGCTGGTGGTGATGAAATGTCCGGTCAGATCCCAGTAGTTGGCGGCGACGAAGGACATGCGTTCGCGTTCACGCTCAACAACGAGGCGGGTTGCCACGGACTGCACACGGCCCGCAGATAGCCCACGACCAACCTTGCGCCACAGCACGGGTGAGATTTCGTAACCGTAGATACGGTCAAGGATACGGCGGGTTTCTTGAGCATCGACCAGGTGCAGGTCAATGTCGCGCAGTTCCCCGAAGGCGCGTTCAATGGCTTCGCGGGTGATTTCGGGGAAGGTCATGCGGTAGACGGGAACCTTGGGTTTCAGAACCTCTTTGAGGTGCCAGGCGATCGCCTCACCTTCGCGGTCACCATCGGTTGCGAGGTAGAGGGCGTCAACGTCTTTGAGTTTGCGTTTGAGTTCGGCGACTTTTTTCTTCTTGTCGGGGTTGACCACATAGTAGGGGTCAAAATCGTCGTCGATATTGACCGCGAACTTGCCGACCGGGCCTTTTTTCAGGTTTTCGGGCAGTTCGGAAGGCTGCGGCAGGTCGCGGATGTGTCCCATGGACGAATCCACCAGAAATTCGCCGCCTAAGTAACCGCTGATGGTCTTCACCTTCGATGGGGACTCAACGATCAGTAGGGCTTTTCCGTTCTTTGCCTTGGTGGGCACGGCTCTCCTCGTGTGGGGTGGTTTTCAGTCTAGATGCGATTCAACAATAGCGCATAGTGCGCCCGAAACTCCCATTGGCGGCGCAACGCGCCGGGTGTTCCCTCTATGTAAAGCCATTAATGTGGCGGGCGCAAGTTAGGGTGCGGTGGGGCAACGCGCCGGGTTCGCCCTGCGGGCTGGTGCCCGTGGTGTGGGCTGTGTCTACTGCCCGCTGTCGGTTTCAACCAGCCGGTATTCGCGGCCGTATACTTTGCGCGGCTCAATGCGCACCCACTGCATCTTATTGCCGTCGCTAAAATGACGCAACCCTAGAGTGTGCACCACGTCCGGGGTCATTTCGTTGGGCAGCCAGTGCGCCACCCCTTGGACGATGACGGTGCGTATGCCTTCCGGCAGGGGCTCGTCTATTTCGAATGCTACGCGGCGGCTGACCACCACGGAGGAGAGTTTGTCGCCGCGGGTGGTGCGCAGGTAGATTTCGTCGCCGGTGACCCCGTAGAAGGCCGGTAGTACGTCTACGAACTGGCCGTCGGTGATAACGAGGCGCCCGAGCGTGTTTTTTCCGTATTGTTTTCCCAGCAGGATTCGGTGCTCATCATCTGGTTGTGCTCTTGTATGCTCATTCTTTTAGTGTAGGGGGTGCGCCGGGTTGGGCATAAAAAGGCTCTTTATTCCAATAAAGCGGTGTTTTTAACGCTTTATTGGAATAAAGAGCCTTTTTAGCATGGGGCGGGTGGGGTTAGCCGTTTTCGTCTGCGAAGTGCAGGAAGCTTTTTTCGATAAGTTCCCGGACAGCAACCAGCAGGGTGTCGCGCGGATGCTCGTTCTCGGTGCCGAAGGCGGCGCGCGCATCCGGTGTGTAGTCTTCCCAGCCCAGGAGCATGGCGAGCGCCCCCAGAATCTGCCCGATGCTCAGCTCACCGTCACATGCGGAGACGAATCCGGCGGTTTCGGTTGAGAGCAGGATTGTGCGGCACAGCCCGGATCCGGCACGCAGCAGGATCACGTTCGGATGCTCGGCGCCGGGGCGGCCGTGGCGTTCTTCGGTCACATCTTCGGCAACCACCAGGTGGGTTTCGGTGAGCACCTGATCGGTCAGGGCGGTGAGGCGGTCGAAGCGTGCCACGGCCTCGGTGATGCTTTGCGCGATAGGCTGGGCTATGGGGTAGGTGATGTCTTCGAACCGGTTCAGGGGTGCGGTTTCGGTGGTGTGCGCCAGGCGGCGGAGCCAGAGCATCCCGAACCCAATAGAATGAACGTTCCGGTTTTTAAAGTCGTCGAGATAGGCACGGTAGGTGTTCTCGTAGTGGTCGCGGTCGCGGTTTTCGCTCGCGTCTTTGAGCCAGGTTTCCGCATAGGATTCGGGGGTGAGCACTTCGCGCTGAATTACCCACGCCTCGCTCGGGGTGCCGGTGGCTGATTCGGCGAACCAGGTGCGCAGGCGAGCATCCCAGGGCTGCGCCTCGCCGGTGTTGTCGCGGTGAATTTCCCAGTTGCCGAGCATTTGGGCGCGCCCGCCGGGCACCAGCACCTCGGGGATGCGCCGAATGAGCGTGCTGACAATATCGTCGCCGGGCAGCCCTCCGTCACGGTATGTAAACTGGTCGTCGCTGCTTTCGTTTGCGCGGCGCGGGGTAATGACGAACGGCGGGTTTGAGACCACAAGGTCGAACTGCTCCCCCGCCACGGGTTCCAGCAAAGAGCCTTGTCGAAGGCTGACGCGGGCTTCAAGGTTCTGCGGGTCGAGTTTCAGGGCCGGAGCGTTCAGCAGCAGGTTAAACCGGGCGAAGGCGAGGGCGCGCGGCGAAATATCGGTGGCCGTCACGTGGTCTGCGTGGGCGAGCAGGTGGAAGGTCTGAATACCGCAGCCGGCACCCACGTCAAGGGCACGTGCCACGGGGGTGCGCTCGGTAATCTGCGCCAGGGTCAGGGATGCCTGCCCAATACCCAGCACGTGGTCCTTGCGCAGCACCCCGGGTCGCTGATGCGCCCCCAAATCGGAGGCCACCCACAGCTCGGTGCCGTCATCAGCAGAATGCGGGCGCAGGTCAAACACGGCGCGGTACTGCGGCTCTTCGCAGGTATTCTCGGGGGTGCGGGCATTGTCTGACTCCGCCGGTTCCACGAGGTGTGCCGCGATAAGGTCGTTCAACGCGGGCTCGCCGCCGAGCGCATCGGCAAGTTCCGTGCGGGTTAGGGTGCGTGCGAACAAGAAAAATCCGATTATGCGCGCCAGGCGGCGGTCGGGGTCGGTAGTGTGCGCATCATCAAGGATGTTCTGTACCCGCCAGGTTCCGGGCACCACCTGGTCGCGTGCCATTGCCTCAAAGGCGCGCTCACCCAGCAGTTCACGCACCCCGTCGTAGCTGTAGTTAAGCTTCTCAAGGGCACCCCGGATGCGCTCAAGCCGGGCAGTATTGTCGCTTATGGGGGTATCGGGGATGCGGGAGTACAGTTCATCAGCCATGCTCCCCATTCTATAAAATGCTGCGGGCGCGGATGGGGCGCTCTTCTCTTAGGGTTCTAGTTGCTGCCCCCAGGGCTGGTGTGTGTCTGGGTCGGGTGTCTTGTGCGGGCGGATTATGTGACGCGCCGTGACGGGGTTTTTATGCTCAGCTTGTGGATATTTCCGTTTAAACCGCTATTATCCACAGGCTAGGGTACGCCGGGAAGCGAACCTTAGGCCATAATGCTTTTATAAACAGTATGGAAAAGCATGAAATACTATCTAATAAAATAAAAAATATAAAAACTGGTCTTAGTGAAGGGCCTGACCCCCAGTTTTCTCACGGTGGGCAGCGCGGCAGCGATACGGTTCGGCTCGCCCAGGGGCAGTACATGAGCGCCCCCGAGTGGGCTGAACTGAACCCTGCTGATAAGCATTTGGCGCGTATTATTGCGCACGCCCGCGTGCTGCGTGACCCCGTCTTTAGTCACCGCAGCGCAGCCATTATTCACGGTATTCAGACGCTGAGCGTCCCCGATAAACTCCAGGTGCTAGGAAGCGGCGGGGCAACCAATAGCGGCTTGCAGTACCGGCAGGATGAGCCCAGCCACCGCGCCATCATACTGACCGGACCCGGCGGTTTGCGGGTGGTTGACCCCGTGACCGCGACCATTGGGAGCGTGCGCGATACGGATTTTGCGGAGGCCATGGTGATTGCCGAAAGCGCCCTGCGTTCCTTCCCCGAGCTCACGCATACTGAGCTGCACGATAGCCTCATGGCGGTGCGCAGAAGCCGGGGGTCTAAGAATGCGCACCGTGTGGCGGCTGCTATGAGCCCCTTATCTGCTTCACCCGCCGAGACGCTGGCACGAGTGGCGCTTCTGAACCTCGGGTTGGAGCCGGTGCAGCAGTACCGGATTTCTACCCCGTTGCAGACGTTCCGGGTGGGTGCGGCACTCGTTGAGCACGGTGTGGTGGTTGAGGTTGTTGGCGCACCGGGGCACGCCCCGCCACAGGATGTTTCACCGCAAGATACCCCGGCCCAGAAAGCCCGCGAAGAGGCGATTCGTGGCGAAGGCTGGGATTTTGTGTATCTCACTTGGGCGGATGTGCGTTATTGCCCCGATGCGGTGGAGCGTAAGCTCCGCCGCAAAGGCGTTATCTAGCCATCCTTTACTATCCAGCGCACGCCCTGCCGGGGCAGGCCGGGGCTCACACAGGCAGGGCGTTCAACCATTCAGCCGCGTTACGCCTTCACCGCCAGCGCGGGTTTGATGTCCTTCACAATGGATTCGAGCATCCGCAGGTTGAAGTCCACGCCCAGCTGGTTCGGCACGGTCAGCAGCACGGTGTCTGCCGCCTGAACGGCCGCGTCACGTGCTAGTTCTTCGGCGATTAGGTTGGGGTCGCCAATGTAGCTGCGCCCAAACCGGGAGAAGGTGTTGTCGATAATACCGGTGTAATCCTGCGAATCTTCCTCCGCGCGGCGGCCAAAATAACGCGCCGACTCGGCATCAATAATGGGGATCACCGAACGCGAGACCGACACACGCGGCACGCGGGTATGCCCCGCTTTGACCCATGCCTCGCGGTAGAGGCGAATCTGTTCGGCCTGCTGCTGGTCGAAGGGCATGCCTTTATCTTCAAGCATCAGCGTTGAAGACATGAGGTTCAACCCCTGCTGCGCGGTCCATACGGCAGTGTTGTCAGTCCCCGCACCCCACCAGATGCGCTCGCTCAGGCCGGGCGACTGCGGCTGCACGGGGGCGTACTTGCCCTGTACTCGCGCAGAGGGTGCCATGCCTTCACCTTGAATTGCTTTCATGAAGAGGTCGAGGTGACGGCGTGCCATCGCGCTCTCATCTTCGCCCTCGGCGGGGTAATAGCCGAAGCTCTCGAAACCGCGGATAACGGATTCGGGCGAGCCGCGTGAGACACCCAGCTGCAGGCGCCCGGCGGAAATCAGGTCGGACATCGCGGCGAGTTCGGCCATATACAGCGGGTTTTCGTAGCGCATATCGATCACGCCGGTGCCAAGCTCAATGCGGCTGGTTTTAGTGGCGATCGCCGACAGAAGTGGGTACGGGGTGGCCTGCTGCTGGTCGAAATGGTGCACGCGGAAGAACGCGCCGTCCAGGCCGATTTCTTCGGCACCTACCGCCAAATCGATAGCCTGGTGCAGCGAGTCGGAGGCGCTGTTCACGCGCGAGCCGGGAATTTCGGCCCAGTGCCCAAAGGAGAGGAAGCCGAGCTTTTTGCTGGTGCCGGGCGCCGGCTGGAGGTGTTCGAGGGTGGGAGTTGTTTTGTGAGCGTTCATTGTTCGCTGCCTTCCGTGTGTTCCGTGTGCTGTTATCACAGGATCTCTAATTCTCGGTTATGCCCACCTACCCTAAACCCAATTACTTTACAAGTCAAGTATTTATGAAGGTTTGTGTCCACATTAAAAATATTCCGCGAAATATTCATCACACTACTTATTTTTATACAACTTTGCACGGTTGATTTTCAAGGGTTTGCGCATAAATATTGAAATAAAAATAAATGTCTAGTTGAATGTCACCAAATAGTAGTTCTGCACCTTCGTATGGCAGAATGACGGGTGAATACTCAGACGCCCGCCGAAGAGCACGCGCCTATTAACACTATCGACGTCGCGTATAGATATGCGCCAGCAATAATGTGTTGAGTTTTCACACCCTTCATATCACTCACGCTCATATTCAAGGACACATGCCATGACCCGGGGATTTTCTCGCAGAAATCTTGTTAAAGGGGCCGCTTGGGCTGCCCCCGCGGTGGTAGCTTCCACCGCGATCCCGGCGTACTCCGCCTCCATCATGGACCTCGCTCCCTGTCTGCATTTTGACCTCGAACCCGGTGAAGATTCCGCCTACGGTCTGCGCCAGTACATGCACGAAGTCGCCCCAGAACGCACCCCGCGCGAGCGCGCAGTTGAAGACATCACCATCCCCGACGGTGTCTCGTACATGCGGTTCTACATTGAAGGCGGACAAGGCGGCGGGGTTGATATGGACGACTATTCCGGCGGCTCAGGCGGCTACGGCGCGGAGGTAAGCGGAGTTATCGCAGTCACCCCCGGGCAGAAGTACCGTTTCTATTTGGCGGCTGGCGGTATCGGCCACTACTATGAGCCCGCCGACGGCGGTGACGGCTACACCCGCGGCGGCTCATCGGCGCTCATGCCGGAGTACGTGTACGAAGACTCCGATAAGGAGCGCATGACCAGCGCAGACTACAACCGCCTGATCATCTACTCGGGCTCGGGCGGCGGCTCATCGGCGCTGGTGCTGCTTGATGGTGATGCGGAAACCCTCATTGCCGTTGCCGGCGGAGGCGGCGGAGGCGGGGCACGCGGCATTATCGCCACTTCCCGCACGAACCTACCCGATGGGGCGAAAATGCCCACCTGGCGGCAGTTCGACCCCGATGTTCCCAAGTGGGCCCCGCGCTACAGCCCGCCCTACCTGGGTAACGGCGGCGACGGCGGTGAATCGAAGGCCAGCAAACCCAGCAAAAACGCTGAAGAGGTATACGCCCAGTACGGTGCCGGCCGAATTATTGCCCCTTCAGGAGCTACCGCAGGCAGGAACATCGGCCGAGGCGCACGTGGCGGCAACAACCCCACGTTCAGGAGTGCCCGCGGGCTCTCGTTCACAAGAACACCACAGTCGCAGATCCGCTCACGTGGTGTCGCAGGGGCTGCTGGTGGCACTGGCGACTTCGGGCATGGCGGTGACGGTGTGGCCGCCTACGGGTATGTCACGAATATTGCCGCTACCCTGCCGGAAAACGCACAAACCTACGACTATAACGTGGCGGCGTACATTGTCTCTGGTGGCGGTGGCGGCGGCTATGGCGGCGGCGGTTCGGGTGCGGCCGTGGTGGTTGGTGCACAAACCACCGACCAGCTTGCGAATAACTCCAAACCGCAAACGTACGCGGTGAGCGCTGGCGCGGTCTCTGGTGCTGGCGGCGCGGGCGGCAACTATGTGAACAGCAACGTGCTTGACGCACATGTTGAGATGGTTGGGTACAGCCGAGGCAAGAACCGTGAAGAGTTCACGGACGGCACGGCACAGTACTCGTTCTGCCCGTCACGCAACAACCAGATCGACCATGACGGGAAAATGTATCCCTGGCCTTAACCAAGGTTTACGAGCGATCAGCACAGAGCTTATCTGGGCCCCATACGCTAATTGTGGGTATAGCGTGTGTGGCCCAGATAATTTTTATCCCCAAATAGGTTTAGTGGCGGTTTTCTCCTTGGCATGAATGGGTTCAAGGGGCGGGTTCGAGCGTCGGCGAATAGGGGTATCTTTTACTATTCACTTGAGTTTTAGAAACTATTCAATACCGCTTCTGCTGTGGAATAATAAACTGGTCTCTTCAAGGCGTTTCTTACGTGACTGATTTATCATACGGGCACGAATATTTTTGCATTCCGCTGCGTGGCGGGCCTCATGACCTACTGCATATGCTGCGCACAGCGTGATGTGCGCCTTGGGCGGGACGCTCACTCACATTCACTCAAACACAAGGAAAATTTCATACGATGACCCAAGAGATTTCACGCCGAAAACTCGTGGCTGGTACCGCCTGGGCGGCACCTGCGGTGTTGGCCTCCGCGCTAGTACCCGCCTATGCGGCATCAGCTCCCTGCGCTGGCAAGATTACCTCCGCAGAAACGAACTACCACGAGCTTGTTGTACCCGATGGGGCAACCTACATGATATTCAATATTGCTGGAGGAGCAGGCGGGATGCTGGATCCAATACCCGCTCGACCGATTGCTCACGCAGGACATGGAGCACAGATTTCGGGGACTTTTAAGGTGACCCCCGGTCAGATCTTTAAGATTCACCTGGGTTCCGCTGGGCAAAGTTTCGGCACCCGACCGGCAGAAGGGGGTGCCGGATACGGTAAAGGCGGTTCTTCTAAGCTTTCTCCCGCATCAGTTATACCGGCCGAAGAGCAGAAGATCCTGTCAGATCTTAAAGCAGACAACATAGCGATATACGGCGGATCAGGAGGCGGGTCCTCAGCGATTGTGGCGGTTGATCCGGCTAACCCTGCACAAGAAACAGTCCTTGTAATTGCTGGTGGCGGCGGTGGCGCCGGTGTCCGCGGTACTGCCGACGATTCCAGAAATACATCTGATCATAAGAGGGATGCCTCTTGGGCCGGTTCCTACTTCGAGGGAGGTGGAGGAGATTCGTCCGAGTATAACCATGGAGAGGGTATGTACGCTGGGGAGGAATTCTACGGCTACCGTGATCGATACGGGTACTATTACGGAGAAAAAGTAGTCGTGAATGGAGGCAAAGGCGGCTTCAACGGAGAAGGAGGCAAAGGCTCGGAACCCGCCGAAATCCCCACTATTGACCCGCTCGTTTTTAAAACTGTCGATCAGACACCTGTCACCATCCGCACCATGAGCACCACCGGAGGCATTGGAGGCGACGGTCTGCGTGCCCATGGCGCGGATGGTGTGGCAGCTTATGGGTATGCCTACAGCACCCATAAGTTCTATGACGATGCTGACGCTTCAGAATATGTGCATGCCGTCTCTGGGTACGCGGTTTCACCCGGTGGTGGAGCGGGCTACGGCGGTGGCAGCTCAGGTGGTGTTCTCGCACTTGGGATGCAAAGGTTTGATGAATACAGCGGCGATGTGTATGCCATTGGTATGGGGGTCACGATGGGTGGCGGCGGCAGCGGCGGATGTTATTTGTCCCCAGAACTAGCTTCATCCTATGTCAGGAGGACTGATATACCTGGACCAGGGTATCTGGAGTATGATTTCTGTTTCGTTCCTGGGCCTGATGACGAAGCTGACGAAGTTATGGTGTAAAACCAGGTTATAGGCCTCTCTGCGCACCCCTAGCTGCGGCTTCCAGCCGCACACAGGTGAAGCTCTCAATCCTACCCGTATTTCATGCCCAGCCAATGGCATGAAATACGGGTATACACCAATGACGTGTTTTACGCCGTCAGTACCGGTGTTCAAGCTGCCGGTGGACGGTGTTGGCTAGTGTTTTTGCAGCTGATTGCATGATTAGAACAGCCTATATTTATGCATTTAGCGGTGGCGCGGTCAATAGTGGAGCGGTGCATATTCTCCACCCCACCCCACAGCAGGAGCATCACACCTAGCAACAGATGCACAGCAGCAATAATGCAGCTGCGTACCTGGGGTTCACCCGCCCCTTGATTCCCCTGAAATACAGCGGACTATAGAGCTTCTGGTAAAGCTTTATATAAACCTATAGTTGGAGCAACGGACTTTCTCGTTTGAATGTTTAACTTTCAAATGAGAGGGTTCGTTTTTTGTCTTTTCATGGCTCCCAAGACACTATTTTTAAGGTGTTTTCCATCACGAAAAACCTGTTTTTTATGCGATGCGCATCATAAAATAGCCACCTGTCACCGGTTTACTACACCGGTAAAACATTAAAACGTATCAAGGGGTGGAATAAGTACAACCAAAAAGTAGAGTATATGCAACCTGGATAGGTTGTTTATCATATTTTCAAGAAAAAATCTACCCAATCGTCAATATTTACTTGAGTTTTATGAGTCCTGCGGGCACACTGAGGGGAGGTGCCTTCTCAGGTGCCGTAGTACTCGCTCAGCTTTCAACTGTCATCAGTAGGTATTGATTTCCCGCACGCAGTATTCACCCTCTTGTGGCTACCACGCGCCCAATACCCACGCAGTGACACGTTCACACTCGAACTACTACACTCAAGGACATGCAGACCATGACCAGGAATATTTCCCGCAGGTCGCTCGTGGCAGGCGCCGCTTGGGCCGCCCCCGCAGTGCTGACATCTACAGCTATACCCGCGTATGCATCTTCAGTTAACCCCTGCCAAAACCTCAATGACTTCGAAGCACGCCAGACAGTTGCCCCAGGTCGTGCAAATAATAAAAAGGGCTACGAAGAAATAACTGTCCCCGAAGGTGCCACCTACATGTGGTTTAAGATCCAGGGCGGCTACGGCGGCGGCGTCGACCATGCTAACCGCAACGTCGGTGATGGCGGCGCAGGCGCAGATATTGAGGGAACCATTAAGGTCACCCCCGGACAGACCGTGAAGTTCCATGTGGGCGCTGGCGGCCTTGGCCTCTACGACAAGCCTGCCGCAGGTGGTGAAGGCTACGGGAACGGCGGTAGCTCCAACACTCTTCTTGAAACCGGCGTAGAAGTATCTGACCTGGATGAAATGCAGAGCCCCACCCTACAACCACATTGTGGTGTACTCGGGCTCAGGCGGTGGCGCAAGCGCCGTGCTTATTAGCGATAAGGGATCTTCGGAAGAAAAACTGCTCGCCGTTGCTGGTGGCGGTGGCGGCGGTGGCACCCGCGCCATGACCCAGGCAGCACGTGAGACTCTAAACGGCACCAAGCTGGCCGGGTGGAAGACTGACGGTGGTTTCCCGGTACTCAGTAATGGTGGCGATGCGAGCGACTTCCCGCAGGCTGGCAGTAACGGCACCGAGATGTACAGCGAATACCCCTCCGCAAAAGTAACTGTACGCGGCGGTAACCCCGGCAGCGGCGCAAACGGCGGCGCAGGCGGCAGCAAAGCCACCTACAGCACCGCTAAGGACCTTTCCTTCTCCAGCACCACCGAGTCAAATATCCGCACCAGCACCGTAGCAGGTGTTGCGGGCGGTTCAGGCGCGAAAGCTAATGGTGCCGACGGTGTGGTGGCATACTCCTACTCGATCAGCACCAAAGAAACCGACCAGCCCGACGGCGGAAGCCCTTACAAGTTCAACGTGACCGCATACGCTGTTTCTGGCGGCGGCGGTGGCGGCTACGGCGGCGGCGGTTCAGGCGCAGCAGCAGCTATTGGCGCACAGACTATTAACGTGCTGGGAGATGGGAAGACCGTAAGCGATGCTACTCAGTGAGTGCAGGTGTGGTCGCCGGTGGCGGTGGCGGTGGCGGCAGCTTTGTCGCGGCGGACGTCATCAACCCCACCTTCCAGCGCTCAAGCGGGCAGGGCACGGTTCGCGGCGAGTCCCGTGACGGTATTGGCCAGTACGCATTCTGCGTCTCCAAGTAGCGGCTGAGCTGGCCCCCATATCGGCCGGTTAGCCTAAAAATATATAAGCGTGTCGCACGGCGACGCGGACACCCGGGATTATTTTAGGGTTTATCTCTTGGGTGTTCGCGGTGCCGTGCGGCTTATTTATTGCTCCTTCCCACCACCTTGGGTGGATAAAAATGCATTCTAAGACCAGTGACTTAATTTTTTCTTAAACACCCCAAAAGGTCTTTATAAAGCTAGACTTTACAGTTTAGTAAGCCAACATCACACCGCACCATAAATGCATATATATTCTTAAATATCGGGCTTATGTGGCATACTTATGAAGGAGCGCCGGTCGCATTGCTGCGGCAGTACGGCAGACTCAAGTATTCACTCAGCTACAGTAGTCTAGCCCCATTGCGCCTCTCCCTCATTACGTGGGAGAGGCGCATAAGCGCCGGGTGCTCTCAGCTCAAACACAAGACCAACCCAAGGACTACATCACACATGACACGGGGTATCTCACGCAGAAAACTCGTCGCCGGTGCGGCGTGGGCGGCACCAGCCGTCCTCACCTCCACCGCCGTATCTGCCTCTGTCACGATAGCACTGCTGTCCATGACATCGCGTACGCATTGTGAAGCCTCATCAGCCCTAACCTGGCGGTGCAGCGCATTGTTCCTTGGGGATCATTGTGCACGGTAAACACTCACAACAATTTCAAACACAAGGATATTTTCTATGAGACGAGGCATTTCTCGCCGAGATCTGGTGACCGGAACCGCATGGGCTGCGCCGCTTGTGCTGAGCACCGCCGTTATTCCGGCGTATGCATCATCATCCGCCGACGACGGCCCCTGCCTAGACCCCGATAAAAGCTACGATATTTTTGCCAAGGACGTGCGCGTCGCGGCGGAAAATCGTGCAACCGGTGAAAAAGGCTACGAAGAAATTGTGGTTCCCGACTATGCCTCATATATGCGTTTCGATTTACGCGGCGGCGCGGGCGGTAACCCAGAGGCGCGGTACTCGAAGGCCACAGGGTACAACCGAACCGGCGGTACTGGAGGCGGCGGCGGCTACGATTAAGGGAACCGTCAAGGTAACACCCGGGCAGCGCATCAAATTCTATGTTGGGGCTAGCGGCGTCGGATATTATGACCGCCCCGCCAAAGGCGGCGAAG